>AXCI01000693.1_pt1 | contig 20417 bp, 18 predicted proteins | sample 182571 | NCBI WGS metagenome assembly AXCI01 (sample SAMN02359225, study PRJNA218796) | groundwater metagenome | isolation source: Mt. Simon Sandstone pore water sample D5872 at 1.8km depth, Illinois-Basin... | place: USA: Decatur, Illinois | collected 2009-05 | reverse complement strand
TGACGCTTCCATAATAATGTAAGTAACACCTCAGTAAAATAAGACCTACCTCAAGGAGCTATGCATGCTAGAACCCATGAGCCGCCGACGCTCGCTACTCCATGAAACTCGCTGCCAAACCTGTAGTTTGAGTTCCCTGTGCTTGCCGCTTGCCCTTGAGTTAGAAGACATGGGGCAGTTCGATGCGATTATTCGTCGCCGCGCACCGCTAAAAAAGGCGAACCGCTCTTCCGCCAGGGCGACACCTTTACCAGCGTTTATGCCGTACGTTCGGGTAGTTTGAAACAGGTCACAGCAGAAGGGAATGGCGGCGAACAGTTGACCAACTTCTACCTGCCCAGTGAACTGGTGGGGTTGGATGGCATTGACGAAGAGCGCTATCCCGGCAGCGTTATCGCCCTGGAAACGACCACCATTTGCGAAATTCCCTTTGATCGTTTGGATTTACTCTCGGAAGAGCTGCCCGAACTACGCGGACAGCTCTATCGCAGCATGAGTAAGGAGCTGCGCGACGATAGGCGCATGATGCGGCTGCTGTCACGTAAGACCGCCGACCAGCGGTTAGCCAGCTTTTTAATTACCCTTTCGGATCGCTTTCGTCGCCGAGGCTACTCGCCTTATAGCTTCCGCCTCTCAATGCCCAGAGCCGATATCGGCAACTATTTAGGCTTAGCGGTGGAAACCGTCAGCCGGATTTTAAGCCGCTTTCAGCAGCAGAACGTGGTGGCGGTTTCAGGTCGAGAGGTCAATATCCTTGATATGCAGCGCTTAATCACGCTCGCTGAGGAAGAGCCGCAGACGGCTAGCTGACGTTAAACGCCTGGATACGCCCGGCCAGCAGTTCTGCCTGTTTGGCCTCTAAGCCTTCAAAATCGAACTGGCGGCGGTCTGCCAACTGAGAAGGGGCAATATTCGTCACGGCTTTGAACATACTTTCCAAGCGGCCCGGGAATTTTTTATCCCATTCGGCGAGCATCTCTTTTACCACCTGGCGCTGCATATTGGGCTGGGAGCCGCATAGATTGCAGGGAATAATCGGGAATTCCATCAGTCGAGAGAACTCGGCAATATCTGCTTCTTTGCAGTAAGCCAGCGGACGAATGACGATATTTTTGCCGTCATCGGAGAGCAGTTTTGGCGGCATTGCTTTCAGGTTGCCACCAAAGAACATATTCAAAAACAGCGTTTCAAGGATATCTTCGCGGTGATGGCCCAAAGCAATCTTGTTGGCGCCGATCTCTTCGGCGAAGCCATACAGCGAGCCACGGCGCAGACGTGAACAGAGCGCACAGGTGGTTTTGCCTTCCGGCGTTTTTTCCTTCACCACCGAATAGGTATCACGCTCGACAATGTGATACTCCACGCCCTGCTTATCCAGATACGCAGGCAGCACGTGCTCGGGAAAGCCCGGCTGCTTCTGATCTAAGTTGACCGCGACCAGCGAAAAATTGACCGGCGCATTGCGCTGCAAGTTGCGCAAAATCTCCAGCATTGTGTAGCTATCCTTTCCGCCGGAGAGGCACACCATCACACGGTCGCCCTCATTGATCATCTGATAATCAATGATGGCATTGCCCACTTCTCGGCGCAGGCGCTTTTGCAGTTTGTTAAATTCACGCTTCTGCTTAACATCAGCCAGCTCAGGCTGGTCGAGCTCAGCGTAAGCTGGGGTGGCTCCAACCGTGTCAAGGTGAGCAGGATCAAAGTGATTAAGAGATTGCATGGTATAAGCACTGCCGAGGGTGGAAGGCATTCAAGAAAAAAGTGGCTGCTATTCTAACAACACTCACCGCCCAGACCCAACTACTCAGAGAGAACCATCCAAGATATCGCAATGTAAAATGACTGCCCTGACCACTACACCTTACGCGGTGCGAGGGCAGGTTGAAGCGAGGGTCTTTTTCCAGGGCCGGAAAATGTTCCCGACCATTCCAGCATTTCCGTCATCCATGGCGGTCAGATGGAAAAAGTAGCGCCCAGGGATGGGTTCACAGCGCCCTCACGGAAGCCTTTCCTCGGCACTACGATAGCTGCCACTAAGCAGCCTCTGCCATCACACGCTGCAGGCGCATATACAGCAGCGCGCTCGCCGTCGCTTCGCCTAGCATGCTTTGCATGCCCATCGTGGGCACCTGCCAACACGCCAGCGCCTGGGTAAAGCTACTGGGTGCCTCGACCTCCGGGTGCAAACGCCGCAGTTGGCGCTGGTGCAGTTTTGCCACATCGACCTGGGCATTGGGAAGCGCGAAATCCAACCGCTCGCTCAGCAGTGTATTCAACGCCCCAATCCTCTGATCTAACTGCCAGCCAACAATCGGTCGATTGCCGATAAACTCGACCAACGCATTTAGATTGTCACTGTTGGGGGAAGTCACTTCCCCAGCTTGGCAGAGTAAGTGATGGCGACGCAATGACGCATTCTCAGCCTGCCCCGGCGTGCCTAAGGTCAGCACAAAGGCCCGGCTGGTTCGCACATGCTGCTGGCTCAACACCACGGCTGCCAGACTAATCACCGGTGCAGATGCCGTTGGCGTTGCCATGCAAGCGAGCGCTACCAGCTCATCGCCCATATAGGGTTGAAATAGCCAGGCGTAAGGAGTGTCAGCACAGCGACGCCGGTCGCTTTCGCGGCGCAGCAAGGTACGCAGGGAACCGCTAAAGAGTGCCACGTGTCGATCTAACAGCCGCATTCCGGTCACGAATACTCCAGATGATAACGATGGGAAAGCCGCTGCTTAAAGTCTTTAACAATGTGCAGTGCTTCACGTAAAAGGTCACGTTCGAGCGAAGAGAGGGTTTGCACCACGACACGGTTGGTGCGGTTCGCCTCTTGCGACGTGCTGGTTGCCTCTAAGGCATTGAGTTGCTGCTTGAGGCGTAGCTCGGAAAACAGCGCCAGCGCTTCGCCCAGATCGTCAGCAAAGCGGCGATCCAATCGGCCATCGGCAGCCAGCGCGTCTAAACGATCCAGTGTCGAGGTGGCTTTGATCCGTCGCTCCAGCGCCATGGTGCGCACGCCGTGAACAATGGGGAAGATGCCACCTTTTTGATATCGATACCGTGCTGGGGCTTTTCAACGAGCCGAACAGCGTTAATGGCGTCGAAAAACGCAGCGCCGTGCGGGCAAAGTAAGAGAGCAGCAGTTCATCGCCCGAGCAGCGTTCAAATAGCTCTTCGCGTACGCTTGCAAGCAGGCTGGGGTTACCTGCAACGGCATGGGCATCGAGCATAATCGCAAGCTTCATCAAGCTATCGCCGTCACGCTCCCTGGCCCACTTGGCAATATTGCCTTTCCACTGGGATACCGTTGCCACCCACTCAGGGTTGGACACCATAATATTGCCAGGGCATGGCGGGTAGCCGAGCTGTATCAGGGTGTCAGTAAGCGTTTGCATGTGGCTGGCAAGGTCCGGCCACTGCGCATCATCCGCTAAAATCAAACCATTATCCTGGTCTGTTTTAAGGATTTGCTCGCCTCGCCCTTCACTGCCCATCACCATCATGCAGCTCTGTTCGCGGTAGTGCTCATCAATGGTGAACTCCCAGGCCTTGCTCATGATACGACCGTTCAGCGCCGCCAATAGATCCATCGCAAAGCGCAGCTTTACGCCCTGGGCCATCAGCGCTTTGACCAGCTCTGGCGTACGCTGGCTGGCCGCCGACAGCGCCTCTAAACTGCCCGCCTGTTCGACCTGCAAACTCACCACGTAGCTGCGGCTTGAGAAATAGCTCAGCACGTCGGTGAGTTCGACAACACCTTTTAAAGCGTTTTGCTCGAGCACCACTACCCGCGTCACTTTGTGCCGTGTCATCAATACCAATACTTCAAACAGGTACTGATCCGGCGCGACGGTCACCAGATTAAAATGAGCGATTTCATCAACCGGCGATGACACCGTGCTACCGCCTAACACCAGCCCATTGAGCAGGTCAGTTTTAGTCACCATGCCCAGCTTGCCCTGGGTCTCTACTAGCAGGCTGTCGGCGTGGCTTTCGTTGAGCTGTTTCACTGCGCTGGCGATATCAGTAGACGCCGCCATGAGTAGCGGCTCACGCATGCACTCACTGACCTTGGCCAGCATAAAGCCCGCCATGGTGACGCCCCCTTCGGCGCGCTTTTCGGTCAGTAAGCGCGCTTTATGCGTCAACGACTGGCGGAAAAATCACTAAAGTCAGGGTAATGACGGCACAGCTGCTGAAACAGCGCCTTGGGCAGGAGATAGCAAAGGCACTCCTGCTCAGCTTTAAAGCGATAACGGCTTTTACCATTGAGGATGCTGATCGCACCAAACAGATCCCCCGCCGTATAGTGACCAATACGTGTGGTGGACGAGGGCAGTGTAGGATCAATTTCCGCCACCTCACCTTTATGTATCAGAAAAACAAATTCACCTGCTTGACCGGTTTCTAAAATTATTTCGTCGCGATCAAAATAGGCCAGATCAATACCACGGCGAATGTGGTCACGCCCTTCATCATCAAGAAGCGTGAACGGCAGTTGGGATAGATCCACATCAACCATTTTGCATGACCTCATTCAACTAAAGGCGAACTAGAAAAAACAGACTTAAACACAAACTCCGCCGGATATTGAGTCACATCAAAGGATATCATTCCAACGCTTCAAAACTGTTATCGGTTATTATGTGAAGGTGGCTCTACGGGTATAAAGGATTCACTTCCCAAGTAGCAAGTATAACGTTGTTATACCTTTAGCTATCACGCTAAGGTCGAAGCGACTTTTGATACGAGACCAAAGTATCAACACTTACTAACGACGTTTAGCCTTAAAACCCAATACATGTATTTAAAGTAGCCAATAACCACTTTTATTTGCTCACTAGACTATCGTCCTATAGCTCTACAAACGCCTACAAATTTCGCTTAAACAGCGTCTAAAAATTCGAATTTTCAATCACATGAAAAACAAGAAAGGCGTTTAAAGGGTATATTGATACCAAAGTCTGGGATTTATTTTTTGACGTTTATTGCCCAGTATTAACAATGAGTCATGCAGGGTAATCGCACGTCACTAACTAACTCGAAATTTCATATCGAATAATAAGGTGACGTGCTGACAAAAGCTGGCTCACCACTCCTTACGATTGAGTGGCTTTCGACGTGCGATTGCCCTGATGGGTCACACGCTATTCCTCGTGAACTTTCCCAACCTTAAAATCACAAGTGGAGAGCAACACAATGGCAGACGACAAAACCAATGCTGCTGAATACTGGAAAGCTAACGTCCGGTTAATTTTCGGATGCCTAGCTGTTTGGGCATTTGTTTCTTACGGATGCGCAATCCTGTTTCGCCCACTGCTCGCCGGTATTCCGGTTGGCGGCACCGATCTTGGCTTCTGGTTTGCACAACAGGGCTCCATTTTAACGTTTATCGTGCTGATCTTCTTCTATGCCTGGAAGATGAATAAGCTCGATCAAAAATTTGGACTTGGGGAGTAAGCCGGTATGAGCCAGTTTGCAATTAACCTACTGTTCGTAGGCTCCTCCTTTGCCCTCTATATCGGCATTGCGATTTGGGCACGAGCAGGCTCGACGAAAGACTTCTATGTCGCGGGCGGCGGCGTTCACCCGATCACCAACGGGATGGCGACCGCGGCTGACTGGATGTCAGCGGCATCGTTTATCTCAATGGCAGGCCTGCTGGCCTCCGGCGGCTACGCTAACTCTACTTTCCTAATGGGCTGGACCGGTGGCTACGTTATCCTGGCGATGCTATTAGCCCCTTACCTGCGTAAGTTTGGTAAGTTCACCGTGCCCGACTTCATTGGTGACCGCTTCTACAGCAACACCGCTCGCTTGGTAGCGATCGTGTGTTTGATTGTGGCGTCAGTCACCTATGTAATCGGTCAGATGACCGGTGCGGGCGTTGCGTTCTCGCGCTTCCTTGAAGTCAGCAACACTTGGGGTATCTGGCTAGCCGCGTTGATCGTATTCCTTTACGCCGTATTCGGCGGCATGAAGGGCATCACCTACACCCAGGTGGCGCAATACATTGTTCTGATTATCGCTTACACCATCCCAGCCGTGTTTATTGCGTTCCAGTTGACCGGCAACCCGATTCCGATGTTCGGCATGTTCAGTACGCATACCGAATCCGGCATTCCGCTGCTGGCTAAACTGGATGACGTGGTTAGCGCACTTGGCTTTCGGGATTACACTGCCGATGTGGACAACAAGCTCAACATGGTGCTGTTCACCCTGTCGTTGATGGTCGGTACTGCCGGTCTGCCCCACGTTATCATTCGCTTTTTCACCGTACCGAAAGTGGCCGACGCACGCTGGTCTGCTGGTTGGGCACTGGTGTTTATTGCCCTGCTCTACCTTACCGCGCCAGCCGTTGGTTCGATGGCACGTCTGAACTTGGCGACCACCGTGTACCCCGAAATGGCGGGACAGGTTGAGAACTACGAAGAGGCTGCGCAAAACCCGATTCTGTATGAAGAGCGTCCAGACTGGGTTCGCACATGGGAAGAAACAGGTCTTATCAGCTTCAATGACCTGAACAATGACGGTCGTATCCAGATGTATAACGATGCTACCGACTATTCTGACCGTGGCTGGGAAGGTAACGAGCTAACTGTTAATAACGATATCCTGGTACTCGCCAACCCGGAAATTGCCAACTTACCCGGCTGGGTCATTGGCTTGATCGCAGCAGGCGGTATCGCCGCGGCGCTCTCTACCGCAGCTGGCTTGCTACTGGCGATCTCTTCGGCGATCAGTCACGATTTGATCAAGACCATGATCAACCCGAAGATCTCCGAAAAAGGCGAAATGTTAGCAGCGCGAATCTCCATGGGCGGCGCGATTCTACTGGCCACCTATCTGGGGCTTAATCCGCCAGGGTTTGCGGCACAAACGGTGGCGTTGGCCTTTGGTATCGCCGGTGCATCACTGTTCCCCGCGCTGATGATGGGTATCTTCTCCAAGCGGATGAACAGCCCAGGCGCAGTGTCCGGTATGCTGGCAGGCTTGATTTGTACCCTGCTGTATATCTTCACCTACCTGGGCTGGTTCTTCGTACCGGGCACCAATATGCTGGCTAACACGCCGGATAACTGGATCTTGGGCATTTCGCCGCTCTCCTTCGGTGCCGTCGGCGCGATGATTAACTTCGCCGTTGCCTTTGCGGTCTCCAGAGTGACCGCTGCACCGCCACAGGAAATTCAGGATCTGGTGGAAAGCGTTCGCTATCCAAAAGGTGCTGGTGTGGCGATCGATCACTAAGTCATACTCTTTCCTGGCGTTATCGCAGTGTCGTGATATCGCTTAGGAATCGACCTTACCATCGGGCTTCCTTCGGGAGGCCCGATGGCTTTTATAGACAGCTCTTATAGACGGCTTTTGGAAAGGATATTTTATGATTTGGCATTTGATCGCCGCTGTTTTTGCTGGCCTCGCGGCGGCAGGGATTGGCTTAATACTTCGCACACTGAGCGGTAAGCGACTCCCCAAGTGGATCGTACCGGTCTGCGGTGGGCTGGGCATGTTGGCCTATCAAATACAGGTCGAGTACAGCTGGTTTGAACACAAGCAGGCGCAGCTTCCCGAGACCGCTACGGTGATATCAACGGAGAGCAGTACAGCAGTATGGCGCCCATGGACCTTTGCCATTCCCATGACCACCAAATTCAGCATGATTGACAGCGAAAATATTCGCACGAGCGAGCAGGATGGCACTCGCTTAGCAGAATTTATTCTTTATCAGTTTGAGCGTCACCACACAGATATCTTGATCACCCAGCCCTACTTACTCAATTGTGATAACCGCGAATTAGTACCGTTGGATGAAGAGACCCGCGAGCCCATGCTGGAAGAGATTCGCACGCTGCGCGAAACCTCACCGCTACTCAACAATGTGTGCGCATAGCTAAATAAATCACTAAATAAATAGTTAAATAAGTCTGTGGTGTAAACAAGCCGAGGGAATGGTCGTACACGGCCCGCTGTTTCGCCTAGAATGAAGCCTTTTGATTAGCGCACCACACTCTGGCGGGGAGAAAGGCATGTTTCACGGCGGGCTACTGGTCGCGGTATCGCTTCTCTATATTGCCGTTTTATTTGGTATCGCTTGGTATGGTGACCGCCGTGCACGTACCCACGGTGCGACACGGCGAAGGCCGATCATTTATAGCTTGGCACTGGCGATCTACTGCACCTCGTGGACATTTTACGGCGCAGTGGGCCAAGCGGCGACCGCAGGCTGGTCATTTGCGAGCATCTTCGTTGGCCCTATCCTGACGTTTTTGCTGTTTTGGCCAGTGTTAGCCAAGATGATTCGCGTTGCCAAGCACCAAAACGTCACGTCGATTGCTGACTTTATCGCCTCGCGTTACGGTAAAACCCAGTCACTAGCCGCCTTTGCCAGCTTAGTTGCCCTTGTCGGCACCCTGCCCTACATCGCGCTACAGCTAAAAGCGGTTTCCACCACCTTTAGCGTGCTCACCGACGCCTCCGATGTCACCCATACGCCGCTGTTTGGCGATACGGCGTTCTATGTGGCGATCGTGATGGCGATCTTTGCAATTTTATTTGGCACCCGCCACACCGATGCCACCGAACACCACGAAGGCTTAATCCACGCCGTAGCGTTTGAATCGTTGGTTAAGCTGCTCGCCTTTGTCGTGCTCGGCGCCTTTGTTACCTGGGGCATGTTCGATGGCCTGGGTGAGCTAATGGGGCACGCGGAGAGCCAGCTTGAACTCCAGCGCCAGCTCGCCAATCAAGATTTTGGTCAGAGCTTCTGGGCGCAAACCCTGCTCGCCATGTTGGCCATTCTGTGTCTGCCGCGCCAATTCCACGTGGCGGTGGTCGAAAACATTCACCCTGACGACGCTACCAAAGCGCGCTGGCTGTTCCCGCTTTACCTATTGGCGATCGCCTTTTTTGTGGTGCCATTGGCAGCGGCGGGTTTACTGCTATTTTCCGAAAGCGGCGTAGAACCCGATACTTACGTACTAGCGCTATCCATGGCTTCCGGCCATCAGTGGCTGACGCTACTCACCTTTATCGGCGGTTTCTCGGCCGCTACCGGCATGGTGATTGTGGCCGCGGTGGCGGTGTCGATCATGATCTCCAACGAGATCGTTATTCCGGCACTGTTCCGGTTGCGCTGGTTTGATACCAAGGCGCGGGATTATGGCCGCTTAGTACTGCGTGCGCGGCGCTTGACCATCGTGGCCGTATTGGCCATGGCCTATGGCTTTTACCAACTGATTGCCGAGTTCACCTCGCTGGCCTCGATCGGCATGCTGTCGTTTGCCGCCGCTGCCCAGTTTGCACCCGCGGTGATTGGGGGGCTTTACTGGAAGCGCGGTAATCGCCTCGGGGTCATTGTCGGCATGAACGCTGGCTTTGCCATCTGGGTATATAGCCTGTTATTACCCGCTATGATCAATGCCGGCGTGCTTCCAACAATGTGGCTTGAAGGCGGCCCACTGGGGCTTAACTGGCTATCTCCCACTGCGCTGTTTGGGCTCAACTTAGGCGACAGCTTTACCCACGGTGTGATGCTGTCACTTGGGGTTAACCTGTTCTGCTACATTTTTGTTTCCCAGGTGACCTCCCAGCGGGTGGTTGAGCGTATTCAGGCCTCGCTGTTTGTGGACAGCGTGGAAACCCGCCAAACCTCGGTAAACCGCCCGTGGACCGGCGCCACCACGGTGGGCGACTTAAAAGTGCTTTGTGAGCGCTTCCTAGGTGCTGGCCAGGTAGACCGCGCCTTTGAAGATTACGCCCGACGCGCCGGGAAACCGCTAGATAACGGCACGCGTGCCTCAATCGACATTATTCAGTTCACCGAACGCTTCCTGGCCTCGGTGCTGGGCGCTTCATCAGCGCGGATCGTGGTTAACTCGGCGCTCCAGGGCCGTGGTATCGGCATCTCGGATGTGATCTCGATTGTCGATGAAGCCTCCCAGGTATTGGAGTTCAACCGGGCGCTGTTGCAGGCCACCATCGAAAATATTAACCAGGGCATCAGCGTGGTCGATCAGAATCTGCGCCTGGTGGTGTGGAACCAGCGCTATTTGGAGCTATTCCGCTTCCCTGACCACTTGATTCGCGTTGGCGCTCCCATCGACCGTATCTTCCGCTACAACGCCCACAACGGCGAATATGGCCCCGGCGACCCGGAAGAGCACGTACAGCTACTGCTCGACAATATTCGCGAAGGCCAACCCCACCGCTACGTGCGCTACCGCCAGGACGGCAGCGTGCTGGAAGTGCAAGGCAATCCAATGCCCGGCGGTGGCTTTGTGTACACCTACCAGGATATTACCCAGCAGAAGCGCATCGAAGAGGCGCTGATCCGCTCGGAAAATAATATCCGGATCTATACCGACAATGTGCCCGCCCTCATCGCCTACTTCGATAAAGAGTGCCGTTATCTGTTTACCAACCGCGCCTACGAGCAGGCCTTCAGCATTGACCGTAACGCGGTCATCGGCCGCCGCTTTGAAGACGTACTGCAGGTGAAACAAGCGGAAGAGCGCGCCCCCTGGGTGGCCCGTGCGCTGAACGGTGAGCGGGTCAGCTTTGAAGTTTCGCTGCGGGTCAATGACGCCATGCGCTATATGCTGGTGACTTACACGCCGCACTTTGGCGATAGCCAGGCGATTCTCGGCTTTTTCGCCCTTTATCAGGATATTACCGAACGCCGCCAGGCCGAAATTGCCCTGAAGGAGACCAACGAAACCCTGGAAGAGCGTGTGCGAGAACGTACCCAGGCGCTCTCTGAAGCCAACGCGGCGTTACGTCAAGAGAACCGTGTCCGCGCAGAAGCCGAGCTTGCCCTACGCCAGGCTAAGCAATTGGCTGAAGATGCCAACGCGTCTAAAACGCGCTTTTTGGCGGCTGCCAGTCATGATTTATTGCAACCGCTTAACGCGGCAAGGCTGTTTACTTCCGCCTTAATGCAGAACGTGACTACCACCGATACGCAACGCATCGTGGGTCATATCGATAACTCGCTGCAGGCCGCCGAGGAGCTGCTCAGCACCCTGCTAGATATCTCCAAACTGGACGCTGGGGCGTTAACGCCGCGGCGCAGTCACTTTGCCCTGGCGGATATCATTCGCCCGCTACGCGCTGAGTTTGAGGTGATGGCAGACGATCGAGGGCTGGATCTGGAAGTCGTGCCGACCCATCTCTGGGTCGACTCCGATCCTCAGATGCTGCGCCGTATCGTACAAAACTTCTTATCCAACGCCATTCGCTACACCCAAGAGGGCCGCGTGCTGCTCGGCTGTCGTCGCCAAAATGGCTGGCTCTCCATTGAAGTATGGGACAGCGGCCCTGGTATACATGAATCTAAACTGACCGAGATTTTCCAGGAGTTCCGCCGTTTGGATCAGGTGTCTCGCCATAAAGAGAGCGAGAAAGGGCTGGGGCTGGGGCTATCCATTGCCGACCGCATGAGCCGGGTGCTCAATCACCCCATCAAAGTACGTTCCACGGTGGGTAAAGGCGCGGTTTTCTCTGTTAGCGTACCGATTGTCACTGCCCGGGAGGGCAGCGATACAGAGCTTGAACCCCAATCACGGCGCGGCAGTCACAAACTTAGCGGCACACGGATTGTGTGTATCGATAACGAAACGCTGATTTTGGAAGGCATGACCGCCATGCTCAGCGGCTGGGGCTGCGAGGTGTTTACTGCCACGAGTATCGGCGGAGCAAAATCGATTCTACGCAATATGGATGGCGACCCGGACGCTATTCTGGCGGACTATCACCTGGATAACGAAGTCACCGGCCTGATGGCGCTAGAGGCGCTCAGCGAACGTTTTGAGGGAGCAGTGCCGGGGATTGTGATTACCGCTGACCGTACCGAAGCGGTCGCCGAAGAGATAAAGCGGGCGGGTTATCAACTGCTGTTGAAACCCGTTAAACCAGCGGCACTGCGAGCGCTATTAACGCGAACGCTTCAGGCCAATCGCGCGGCGCGATAAGCGCCGCAGCTGGATTCAGATGGGGCTCTCGGGGGCTTACCTTGGAGAACGTTCTCGCGAGCGGTGCGAAATTAGGAGACGACTTTCGGTGGTTCGACTTCCAGTTTCTGCGCGGCGATAACCGCCTGAGTACGGGAATGTACGCCAAGTTTGCGTAATATTGCGGTCACGTGGGCCTTGATAGTCGCTTCAGAAACACTCAGTTCGTAAGCGATCTGCTTATTCAGCAGGCCTTCCGTCAGCATATTCAGCACGCGAAACTGTTGTGGCGTCAGTGATGCAATCGCTTCGGCAAAGCGCGACTCCTCTTCACTGGTCTCTTCCAGCACGTTGGCTAATGATTCTGGTAACCACACCTCGCCCTGCAGGATTTCGCCTACCGCCTCAGCAATTAGTTGTAGAGAGGACGATTTAGGGATAAAACCCGACGCGCCGTAGTCAATAGCACGACGAACCACGTAAGGTTCATCACTGCCTGACACCACCGCGACGGGGATATCGGGCATTTGACCACGCAGTTGAATCAAGCCAGAGAAGCCATGGGCTCCTGGCATGTGCAGATCCAGGAGAATCAAATCGGCATCTGGGTGGCGATTCACCACATCAGTGGTGGCTTCCATGGTATCCGCTTCGACAATCTCCGCCTGGGGGGCCAACTGGCGTAACGCTTGGGTCAACGCTGCACGAAACAGCGGGTGATCGTCAGCGACGATAAACTTATGAGCTACTGCCATGGATATTCCTCCGGTTCCTCGAGCAGCGGGGTTGTCTGCCGCCGCGACGCTAGGCTCTTACGGTTGTGAAGCATGGTACCCCATGGGCTTCATCATGCCCAAGCATCACATGCACAATTTGTAATAGATAGATCACACAAACAAAAACAACAGTGCCGACCTACTCGGGCCGGCACTGTTCATAGTAGGCTAAATACAGCCTTCAGCGGTGTCGCCGTTATTGATTGGCGCGATGTTCAATCAGCTCATCGACCACCGACGGGTCGGCTAGCGTACTGGTATCACCCAACCCATCGCACTCGTTTGCGGCAATCTTGCGCAGGATACGACGCATGATTTTACCCGAGCGGGTTTTCGGCAACCCTGGCGCCCACTGAATGACGTCCGGCGAGGCAATCGGGCCAATATCTTTGCGCACCCACTGCGTTAACTCTTTTTTGAGTTCATCCGACTCTTCAATGCCGTCGTTCAGGGTGACATAAATATAGATGCCTTGTCCCTTAATATCATGCGGGAAACCTACAACGGCTGCTTCCGCGACGGCGCTGTGTGCAACCAGCGAGGACTCGATCTCGGCAGTCCCCATACGGTGGCCCGACACGTTCAGAACGTCATCCACACGCCCCGTAATCCAGTAGTAGCCATCCTCATCGCGACGACAACCGTCACCCGTGAAGTACATACCATCATAGGTCGAGAAGTAGGTCTGGATATAGCGTTCGTGATCACCCCAAATAGAGCGCGCCTGCCCCGGCCAAGCATCAAGAATGACTAGATTGCCTTCGGTGGCACCTTCAAGAATGTTGCCTTCATTGTCGACCAGAGCGGGCTTCACGCCAAAGAACGGCACGGTTGCAGAACCAGGCTTAAGCGGTGTTGCACCCGGTAGCGGGGCAATCATGATGCCGCCGGTTTCGGTTTGCCACCAGGTATCCACAATCGGGCATTTTCGTTGCCGATAACGCGGTAAAACCACTCCCAGGCTTCCGGATTGATTGGCTCACCCACGGAGCCGAGCAGGCGCAGGCTATCGCGCTTGCTGGAGTCCATAACCTTGTCGCCATGAGCCATCAGAGCACGCACCGCAGTGGGCGCAGTATAGAGGATATTGACGTTGTGCTTATCAACGATATCGCCCAATCGGCCATGGGTCGGATAGCTGGGAACGCCTTCAAACATCAAGGTGGTCGCACCGTTCGCCAAGGGGCCATAAACGATATAGCTGTGACCGGTCACCCAACCAACGTCCGCGGTGCACCAGTAAATTTCGCCCTCTTGATAGTCAAACACATACTGGTGGGTCATGGCCGCATAGGTCAGATAGCCACCGGTAGTGTGCTTCAGGCCTTTCGGTGCGCCGGTAGAGCCTGAGGTATAGAGAATAAACAGCGGATCTTCAGCGCTCATGGCTTCGGCTTCGCACTCGGTGGACTGCTTGTCGACCAGCTCGTCAAACCAAACATCGCGGCCATCTTTCCACTCAATCTCACCGCCGGTGCGTTTCACTACTAAGACGTTTTTGCACACATCGGTGCCGTCACGGGTCAGCGCAGCGTCGACGTTCTCCTTCAATGGCACGTGCTTGCCACCACGCACCGACTCATCGGCGGTAATCACCAGCTTGGAGTCGGCACCAATGACGCGCTGGGCAACGGCATCGGGAGAGAAGCCACCGAAGACAACCGAGTGAACGGCCCCAATACGCGAACAGGCAAGCATTGCCATGGCCGCTTCAGGAATCATCGGCATATACAGCGTTACGGTGTCGCCTTTACCGATGCCCAGCTCTTTTAGCGCGTTGGCCAGTTGGTTGGTACGGGCGTAGAGCTCGCGATAGGTAATGTGCTTGGAGTCATCGGGATTGTCGCCCTCCCAAATGATCGCCGTCTGATCACCGCGCTTATCTAGATGGCGGTCAAGGCAGTTGGCGCTGACGTTGAGCAGGCCATCCTCAAACCAACGTATATCGACATTATCACGCGCAAACGAGGTATTTTTGATTTTAGTGGGCGCTTTGATCCAGTCTAGGCGCTTGGCCTGCTCGGCCCAGAAGCCTTCCGGATCGTCCATTGACTGCTGATACATGGCCTCATACTTGGCTTTATCGGCCCAGGCATTGGCGGCGAAATCGTCGCGCACCGGATAGACGTTCTGTTGGTTGCTCATGAAATTGCCTCTGTCCGTGAAAATGCACTCTCTAAGAAACTGTAGTCGATACGATTATTTATGGGGCTTATTAGCCATTATCAGGAGTATCGACTGCCATTAATGTTCCCCTAGCATAAACCTCCTCGCCCGGGCTTCCCTTTAGACATTGGTATTATCATTTTTATTTAAAAACAAACATTTATAAACGAATCATGAGTCAACTTCCGGCCTGTAGACCAAGGTCTTAGCACAGTGGCGGCAGCGGTAGCGACGCCCGTTTACCACTAAAGCATGACGCCTCGAGGTAAATTGATGAAACCGGCAATCACACTGGTAACGATAAGGTGCAGGCTGTGCCTGCTTAATATCAAACCGATGGGTCACACTGGGGGCTATACCGAAAAGCTCACGCATCACCGTTTTCCACTCACGTCCATGGGGTTTTAAGCGCGGGCCGTTGTCCAAATGGAACACCAGCCAGTGGGCCATTTCGTGTGGAATCACTTCATCAAAAAACGCCGTGCGGTTCTCACTCAGCAGCACCGGGTTTAAGCGTAAGCCGCCGTGCCCCAGGTGCGCTTGTCCGGCCGAAGCGCCGCGCAGGTTAAACCACACCTTTGGGGCTGGCAGCGTAGGGCATACTTCACAGCAGCGCTGCCACGCTTGTTCAACGCGAGCACGCGCGGCTTGATGCAACGCTGTTTCCGACATGGCAGCCAGCTCAGCAACTGGCCAGGGGGGCAGTGGTGTAATACTCATTAGTGATAAACTAGCCGTTATAAATAACTCTTGATTACCGATTTGCATTGACGAGGCTTTACTCATGGCAGAGCGCAGCGATACGCCCGACACAAACACGCCACCGCAGCCACTGCTCGAAGATGAGCAGCTGGATAGGTTGGACGATTTCCTCGACTCTGATCAAGTGGATGAAGATGCTCTGGATCTCATCTCCGCCCATGGTTTTTTAGTCGCTCTTGCAGTGGCCCCAAGCGAAGTGCCGCCCACTCAGTGGCTAGCGGAGCTGTTCCAAGGTGAGCCGCGCTACGCCGACGAGGCTGAGCAAGAGGAGATTATCACCCTCCTCACCTTACTGCGTGACAATGCGGTGGCGGTACTCGAACAAGGCGGCTTACCGGAACTCCCTTTTGAACTAACACTGGGTGGCGAACCTGCCGAAGAAACGCCGATTGGCGACTGGTGTGCAGGCTTTATGGAGGGCGTCTTCAGCGATGAGAGCGCCTGGTTCCAGGACGATGAAGAGGCCGCCGCCACCCTGCTGCTGCCGTTTATGCTTCTCTCTGGGCTATTCGACGATGAGCCGGATATGGCCGAGCTGGCGAAAGACCAAGCGCGCCAGGAGTCGCTCGTCGTGCAGTTGCCTGAGCTCGTGCTAGACCTTTACCTGCACTACCGCGTCCCGCCTGAAACGCCCAAACCCAAACCGCGTAAAAAGACACCTGCAAAAGGTAAAAAGCGCTAGGCGCTTGGAGTAGACACTTAAAATAAGCACTTAGAATAGACGCTAACTATTTAAGCCGCGTCACCATGGCATCCAGCACGCCATAGATCCACTCTTTGGTGCGCTGGCCCCAGGGGCGCGCCGCCCAGACAGCGGCGTCTACTTCTTGGCTGGCGGCAAAGTTACGCTCGAACAGCTCGCGTACTTCGGAGGCAAGCTGGGGATCCATCACCTCTTGATTTGCTTCTAAGTTCCAGTGCAGATTCCAGTGATCAAAATTACACGAACCAATGCTTACCCACTCATCGGCGAGCACGAATTTGGCATGGATAAAGGTCGGCTGAAATTCATAAATTCGCACGCCCGCCTTCAGCAGCGAGTGGTAGAAGCGTTGGCCGGCAAAGCGTACGCTGGGGTGGTCATGCTTTGTTCCGGGTAGCAGCAGGCGCACATCAATCCCGCGCCGGGCGGCTCTAACCAGACGGCGTCGCAGCGCAAAGGTCGGCACAAAATAGGGAGTACACAGCCATAGCTGTGTTTGTGCATGGTTTACCCGCTCATGCAGTGAATGGCGAATGGCTTGGTATCGATAGCCCCGAGCCGACATCGCCCGTCCAGGCACGCCATCAGTATGCGCTCGTGGCTCACGCCGTTCAGGCAGGCTTCCCGCGCTATTATCGCCTTTTTCATTGCGGGTTAGCCGTGAGTTCCACAATCGCCGGAAAAGCTGCTCCCAGTCAGCCACCACCGGGCCATCGATTCGCAGCGCAATCTCATACCAGGCGTTGAGAAACTCATCCACCGCGCCAAAGCCACCGGTAAACGCAAGCGCGCCGTCAATCACGACTATTTTGCGGTGATCGCGGCTTAAATTACGTGCCAAGGAGTGGAAACCTATCGGGTTAAAAAAGCGCAGCTGTACGCCGCCCGTTCTCAACCGCTGACGATCCTCATTGGAGAGCCCCATAGAGCCGTAGCCATCCAGCAGCAAACTGACGCTGACGCCGCGCTGGACAGCATCAAGAAGCGCGTCACTCACTTGGTCAGCAAGCTCTCCCGACTCCATCAAATAGAGTTCTACCAACACATAGTGACGAGCATTATGGACTGCTTCAAACATGGCTGGCAGAAAGCGCGAAGCTTCCGGCAACAGCGTAAATCGATTTCCTTCTCGCCACGCGTTCTGCATGGTTGCTCCTTGCAGTGCCGAGGATCAGCGCACCAATGAACGGTGCACATATAAATCATAGCGGCTGGTTTTGCCTTCAAGCGTATGCTGGGGTACCGGGCCATCGATAGGTGGCGCCTTACGGGGGCGCTTTACCACTACGCGGTGAGTAGCCACATCCAGTGCCGCTTCAAGCAATCGTGGGGCATCGTTATCGTCACCAGCCAACTCTCGAAACAGCCGCATCTCTTTTTCACTAGCGCCGATTTCTCACGATGGGGAAACATAGGGTCCAAATGAATGACTTGGGGCGGAAAGTGGGCACTTGCGACAATGTCAGCCAGGGACTGAGCGGCATCGCCATGACACAGCTGCATACGGGCGGCAATATCCGCCGTATCGCTATGTCTGGTAGCGCGCTTAAGGCCATCGTTCAAGAGTGCCGCAATCGCCGCGACCCGCTCAATCAGCAGCACTTGGGCACCCAGGCTGGCCAACACAAACGCATCGCGACCTAGCCCTGCTGTGGCATCGACAATGCTGGGGGTCACGCCCTTGGCTAGGCCACAAGCCTTGGCGACTAACTGCCCCCGCCCACCGCCAAAGCGACGCCGATGGGCCGCTTTGCCCGCCACAAAATCGACGCTCAGCGGCTTGCCGTAGCGTTTTTCATCGCCGACCAGCGCCAACCCTTCAGCGCCCTGCAATAAGCGCAGGCCGTCAGGCAGAACGATGCCCTCAATCTCGCGCTCAACATCACTTTCCACAGCGCTCTCTTCAAAGGTCATGCGGGCTTTTTCCAGGCAACATCGTTGCGTAGATAAACTGGCTGAACCAAGTGCGCGGCCTGCCCTAACCCAGCCGCAAAATCACGCGCCGCCAGCCACGCCATCTCTTCAGCGCGGGGCTCTACATCATCCAAATGCTGGGGCATGTTTAGCTGAACGTCGACAGTGAAGCGCTCCCACAATGAAAAGCCACTGCCTACGCCCACCCAATCGGTTTCGTCGCCAGGCAGGCGCAGCGCCTCTGGGGCCAGCACGGCCTCGGCACTCATCGGCGTAATGGTGTCTTTCAGGCAGTGCCAGGTGGCGGCGTAGACCTCGCCCATGCGCGCATCCAAGGCGGTCACCACGTGGCGAAGGTGATAGCGGCGATGGGCCTGAAGCGCCAGCGCTTCCAGCGTTGAGACCCCCAATAGCGGGCAGTCGAGGCCAAAGGCTAACCCTTGGGCTGCTCCCGCCGCGATACGCAGCCCGGTAAACGACCCCGGCCCCCGGCCAAATGCTACGGCATCCAGCTGGGAAGGCGTTACCTGCGCTTCAGCAAGCACTTCATCCACCATCGGTAACAACCGCCGGGTATGGGCTCGCGGCGTCATCTCAAAGCGCGCAAGGCACTCAGTGCTCGAATCGTCCTGGCGCAGTAGGGCTGCAGAGCAGGCGCTTGATGAGGCGTCCAGGGCAAGCAGATGTAACGGCATAGCAAGTGGCCACTCAAAAGAAAGATTGCGACATTATACCTTTGTCAGGCTATCACGACGATGGCCCGCCTAAGCGGGCCATCCCAGATGCGTAAAACCAGCGTTATCGCCAATAGCGGTTATTAACTTAGCGCTTCTTTCACCTGGCGGGTGATATCGGTCACGCTGCCCACACCTTCAATGCGGTGGTATTTTGGTGCGCTCTGCGGGTCCTGCGCGGCCCATTGCTGGTAGTAATCGACCAGCGGTGCGGTTTGATCGTGATAAACCGATAGACGATTGCGCACTGTGGACTCCTGGTCATCCTCACGCTGTATCAGCGTTTCGCCAGTGACATCGTCTTTGCCAGGCTCTTTGGGCGGATTGTGGTCAACGTGATAGACCCGGCCAGAGGCTTGATGGACACGCCGACCCGCCAAGCGGCTAACGATCTCTTCATCAGGTACGGCAATTTCTACCACGTGATCCAGCTTAACGCCGCCCTCTTTCATGGCATCAGCCTGTGGGATCGTGCGCGGGAAGCCGTCGAACAGAAAGCCATTTTCGCAGTCTGGCTGGCTGATGCGCTCTTTGACCAAGTCGATGATGATGTCGTCAGACACCAGGCCACCGGTGTTCATGATCTCTTTTACTTTTAGGCCTAGCTCAGTGCCATCTTTAATGGCCGTGCGCAGCATATCCCCGGTGGAAATCTGAGGAATCTTAAATTGCTCGCAAATAAACTGAGCTTGAGTCCCCTTCCCCGCGCCGGGGGCACCCAACAGGATTAAACGCATGGCACTGCTCCTTGAAGTTCTTGGTATGAAAAGCGTATGAAAAATGAGTATGCAAATTCTGTTAACCGACAATAACCGCGCCTCTCAGGCGACACAACTCCCCAAAAGCCTGAGAAACCCGCTTTTATTTCAATTTTTTAAATTAAACAGCCAAATGCCCTAAAACTACCACTTTGGTCGCCCTGCTAACCATTTAGCAAACACAAGCGGCGCCCCGAGGGGCGCCGCTTGTGAAACTCCATCGCAGGGAATTACAGCAGTAAACGACGGATATCGGTCAATACATCTGCCAGGAAGGCGGTAAAGCGTGCCGCATCGGCGCCGTTGATCGCACGGTGATCATAGGAGAGCGATAGTGGCATCATTAGGCGCGGCTGGAAGGCGCTGCCATCCCATACCGGCTTCATTTGCGCTTTGGAGACACCCAATATAGCCACTTCCGGCGCATTGACGATCGGTGTAAACGCCGTACCACCAATCGAACCGAGGCTCGAAATAGTGAAACAGCCACCGGTCATCTCGTCGCGCTTGAGCTTTTTGGTCTGTGCTTTCTTGCCTAGCTCCGCCATCTCCTTGGCAATCTCGACCAGGGATTTCTTGTCGGCGTCGCGCACAACAGGAACCATCAGGCCATCAGGGGTATCGACAGCGATACCGATATGGACATAGTTCTTCCA
>AXCI01004552.1_pt1 | contig 20738 bp, 21 predicted proteins | sample 182571 | NCBI WGS metagenome assembly AXCI01 (sample SAMN02359225, study PRJNA218796) | groundwater metagenome | isolation source: Mt. Simon Sandstone pore water sample D5872 at 1.8km depth, Illinois-Basin... | place: USA: Decatur, Illinois | collected 2009-05 | reverse complement strand
CTTCCAGGGTAATGCGCAGGCGGGCGATGCCTTCATCGGTATCCGTTAACGTGTTCACGGCCAGTACGTTGACTTTTTCATTGCCGAGCAGGCCGGTGACATCACGCAGCAGGCCGGAGCGATCCCAGGCTTGAATTTCGATCGTCACCGGATAGCGCGTCTGGGCGCGTTCGCCCCACTCCACTTCGATAATACGCTGGGGTTCATCCAGGCGCAGCTGGAGAATATTGGTGCAGTCCTGGCGGTGTATGGTGACGCCACGCCCCTGGGTAATAAACCCAATGATGGGTTCCCCAGGCACCGGACGGCAGCAGTTGGCCATACTGGTTTTTAGATTACCGACGCCAAGTACCGTGATATCGCTTTTCGTAGCTTTACTGGATTGGCGCTGGGGCTTGGCCAGCAGACGGTTAAGCTGCTCCTGGTCGTCCGTTTCGCCGAACAGCTGCTGAGCCTGATGCAGCACCTGGCCGATACGCAGATCCCCCGCGCCAATGGCGGCATACATATCATCAGCGTTCTGGTAGTTCACCGACTTGGCCAGCTTGGATAGATCCAGCCCTTCGACATCCAGGCGGCGCATTTCACGGTCAAACAGTACGCGCCCCTCGTCCAGGTTTTGATCCCGCGCCTGGTGTTAAACCACGCCTGGATTTTAGCCCGCGCCCGGGAGGTGCGCACATAGCCCAGGCTGGGGTTGAGCCAATCGCGGCTTGGGCCGCCTTTTGGTGGCGGTCAGAATTTCGATCTGCTGGCCGGTTTTTAACTTGTAGGTGAGCGGCACAATGCGCCCATTAATTTTGGCGCCTCGGCAGCGATGGCCAATTTCGGTATGCACCCGGTAGGCGAAATCAATGGGCGTGGCAATCCGCGGCAGATCGATGACGTGGCCGTCGGGGGTAAACACATAGATGCGGTCAGGCGCGACATCGCTGGAGAGACCTTCGCGCAGATCGCCAAAGCCGCCCACCTCGTCCTGCCACTCCAATACCTGACGTAGCCAGGCGATTTTCTCTTCATAGCTACGGCTTTTGGCGTTGGTATCGTGGCCTTTATAGCGCCAGTGGGCGCAAACCCCTAGCTCCGCCTCATCGTGCATGGCAAAGGTGCGAATCTGTATCTCAAGCACCTTGTTTTCCGGCCCCATCACGGCAGTGTGCAACGACTGGTAACCATTCTTTTTGGGGTTGGCGATATAGTCGTCAAACTCGTTCGGCACGTGGTGCCAGCGCGAGTGAATAATGCCGAGTACGGTGTAGCAATCGGAGACTTCGGGCACCAGGATACGCACCGCCCGAACGTCATGAACTTGCGAAAAGTCGATCCGTTTACGCTTCATTTTGCGCCAGATCGAGTAGATATGCTTGGCTCGCCCGTCCACATCGTAGCGGTGGATATGCTGGGCTTCCATTAAGGGCTTAATGGTTTCCACCACCTCATGAATATAGCGGTCGCGGTCTAGACGCTTTTCCGCCAGCAGCTTGGCAATCGCCTTGTACTCATCTTCATGCAAGTAACGAAACGAGAGATCTTCGAGTTCCCACTTAAGCTGCCCGATGCCTAAGCGGTGCGCCAGGGGGGCATAAATATCGGCGACTTCTCTGGCGACCTGTAGACACTTTTCCAGAGGCGCGTCTTTGACTTGGCGCAGCGCACAGGTCCGCTCGGCAATTTTAATCAAGGCGACGCGCACGTCGCCCACCATATTCACCAGCATCTTGCGCAGATTTTCCTGCTGATTATGCTGGCCCATGCCATGGTCAGGGGCCAACGGATAGCTAATAGCGGCCATTTGCAGCACGCCGTCGATCAGGCCAGCCACTTCTTCGCCGAAGTGTTTTGTCACGGACTCAAGGCTCAGCAGGCCTTCACGCACCGCACGGTAGAGAACGGCAGCCTCCAATGTGGCTTGGTCTAGCTTCAGCTCTCCCAGAATGTCCGCCATTTCCAGGCCCATGCGGAAGCTAGAGCCTGGCGATAGCCACACGCGATGGGTGCGGGGGGCTTCAAGCTCCAACGTTTTGGCAAGTTCACACGCGTCGACTAAACGCTGGGGATCACGAAGGCGCACATCCTCTTGCAGGCGCGTCAACCATTGCTGTATGTCCACCTGCCCGTTAGCGTCTAGGGGCTGGTCTTCACGCACTTTCACCATGACAATCAATCATCCTTTCAGGGAGACGGTCTCCACACGGCCGTCACCGTGGTTTGAAGGCTTTCAATCTGCATTGGCTTCAAACAGCATCAATGTTTCCATATGCGCAGTGTGAAGGAACATATCCGCCACTGCTACTTGCGTGATCCGGTACCCCGCATGCACAAGGTGTGCCGCATCCCGGGCAAGCGTCGCCGGATCACAGGAAATATAGACCACCCTGGGCACCCGATGACGTGCCAACGCCTGACAAATGAGTTCGGCACCGCTACGCGGCGGATCAAGCACCAGCGCATCACTATCACCATGTGCGCTTAACAGCTCATTCACCCGGGTGGCGTCGCTTAAATCGGCTTGCTGCCCGCTTACCATGAGCTGATTATGCTTAGCATTGATGGCAATGCGCGCCACCATGGCGGAGTTCCCCTCCACAGCATGCACCTCAGCACCCGCTGCCGCCATGGGTAGGCTGAAGTTACCAATACCGGCAAACAGATCGAGCAGCTTTTGCCCCGCTCGAGGCGCGAGCCACTGCATGACCCGAGCGACCATCTGCTGATTAACGCTGCCGTTAACCTGAACAAAATCACCTGGCGCAAACCCCAGCGTCAGAGTGGGCTGTCCATCGAGCGTTAACGTCTCTTCCAGCGCCGGGGGCGCGCCATGCCAGTTCAGCGTCGGGGTTTCCCGCCCTAACCAAGTGCCTAGCGCCACCTGCTGTTGTTGGGCAAAGGCTTGCCAGCGCTCGGCATCCTTAGGATTCTCTTTGAGCTGGCGTACCAGCACTACCCGGGTGGTTGCCGTGGCCAGCAGCTCTATGTGACCCACCTGGCGGGGAGCGTCTAAGCGGTTTAGCACTTCACGCAGGGGCGTTAGCAGCTGCTGAAGGGCGTCGACCAGTACCGGGCAGCGCTCAATGTCGATTAAGCGATGGCTATGGGCGGCACGAAAACCGATGCGCGTATTGCCTTCGCTATCCACCTTGACGCCCAGCCGCGCGCGGCGTCGATAGCCTTGATCGCCGCTCTCAATGGAGCCGATATCACCTAGCGTCATGCCCTGGCGCGCAAACAGATCCCGGACCACATCGCGCTTATGAGCACGCTGGGCAGCGACGTTTAAATGCTGCAGATCACACCCGCCGCAACGACCAAAATGCGGACAGGGTGGCGTCACGCGTTGCTCGGAGGTGGTTAGCAGGGTCTTGATATGCGCTTCGTCAAAGCGTTTGCGGGTCAAATGAGTGGCCACTTCAACCTGCTCACCGGGCAGCGCCTGATCGACGAAAACCGTTTTGCCATTGGCTAAATGGGCAACGCCCCGGCCATCGTGTGCCAAGCGCTCAATCACCAGTGGCGCGGTATCATCTGTCGCTGTATGACGCGCTTTGCCGCCGGGCGTGCCTGCCAACCCGGAGTGACCTGACGCAGGCCTGGACGGCCGCCGTTTTCCCAACATGGCCATGGTTATACTCCTGGGGCAAATAGGCCAGTGGAGAGATAGCGGTCACCACGATCACAGACGATAAACACAATCACCGCATTTTCGGTTTGTTCAGCAATCCGCAGCGCGCCTGCTAAACACCCCCCCGATGATACCCCCGCTAGAATGCCCTCTTCGCGGGCAAGACGGCGCATGTGCTCCTCGGCCTCCTGCTGGCCGATATCCAGGGTGACATCCACCCGGGGCGCTTCAAAAATGGCGGGGAGGTACTCGGTGGGCCAGCGGCGAATACCGGGGATACTGGCGCCATCGGCGGGCTGCAAACCGACAATTTGAATGGACGGGGTTCTGCTCTTTCAAATAGCGCGATACCCCCATAATGGTGCCCGTCGTGCCCATGGAGCTGACGAAGTGAGTCACCTGGCCGTCGGTTTGTTGCCACACTTCAGGCCCTGTCGTGCGGTAGTGCGCTAAGGGGATTATCGGGGTTGGCGAACTGGTTAAGCGGTTTGCCCTCCCCTCTGGCGATCATGTTATCAGCGATATCCCGCGCCTCCTCCATGCCGCCCGCTTTGCTCGCAGAGATTAATTTAGCCCCATAGGCGGCCATTGCCTGCTTACGCTCTTCCGAGGCGTTCTCCGGCATCACCAGTACCATCTGGTAGCCCTTAATCGCTGCCGCCATGGCCAGGGCGATGCCAGTATTGCCTGACGTTGCCTCAATCAGCGTGTCCCCCGGAGTAATATCGCCGCGAGCCTCTGCTTCTTGCAGCATCGAGAGCGCGGGGCGGTCCTTGACCGAGCCTGCGGGGTTATTGCCCTCCAGTTTAGCCAACAGCGTGTTGTTGCGACCCGCGCTAATACGCTTCAGGCGCACCAAGGGGCGTGTTGCCAACCACATCTTCTAACGTGGGATAGCCTTTTAGATCGTTCATGTATGTTCCTTATCGTCACCATTATACTGCATTATATCGGTGCTGCCTTAGGCTGGACAGGCAACCTTATTGAAACTGCGAGCTTCTTTTCATGTCTTTGAACACCCGCCTGCTGTTTGCCTTACTCGGTTTCCCACTGCTGGTATACGCCTTGATGTCCATGCTGCTGGTCATTCAGAGTGATACGCAAGCGCGCGAAGTTCAGCAAGAGCGCCTGGAAAATGCGGCGAACTGCTTGCGCCCAGTTTTGCAGCCGCCATCGCGGCGGGTAATGCTCAGCGCCTGGAGAGCCTGGCACGCACACTGCTGAATATAAACGAAGTGCGAACGGTAGCTTTATTTGACGGGCAAGGTGACTCTCTCCTGTTACTGGGCCAATCCGCACCCACCGCCCTAAATGCCCCCGACAACCGTCAGCTGATCAGGGAGAAGGATGCGTGGCGTCTGCGCTTACCGCTTAGCGTGGCTCAGTTCAATACCCTCCCAGCCAGTGGTGGTGCCGTTGACGGCAGCGCTGGCTGGCTCGAGATCGAGATGGATACGCGAACCCTCACTCTCAGACGCTACAAGCACATTGCCAGTCTCAGCTTAGGCGGTATGCTACTTGGAATGCTGATGTTTCTGATCGCGTTTGCCATCAGTCGTTATGCCACACGCCCAATAGAAGAGGCCAACCAAGCGCTTTATCGCCTCTCGCGCGGTGATTATCGCTTACATTTGGCACCCTCCAGCGCCGCAGAGTTTCATCACTTAACACGCCATATTAATGCGCTCGCTGAGCACTTTCAGCAGGCGCAGCGGGATATGCAAACGCAAATCGAACAGGCGACCAGTGAACTCCAAGAGTCAATGGAAACCATTGAGGAGCAGAATATCAAGCTCGATTTAGCGCACCGCAGTGCGCTCGGGCGAACGCCGTGAAGTCCGAGTTCTTAGCTAACATGAGCCATGAAATTCGCACGCCTCTCAACGGTATTATTGGTTTTTGCCGCTTACTGGGGCGGTCGTCGCTGGATACGCGCCAGCAGGAGTGGCTGCAGCACGTGCATCGCGCTTGCGACAACCTGCTTATGCTGGTTAATGACGTCCTCGACTTTTCCAAACTTGAGGCCAATCGCCTAACCCTTGAAGAGGCGGATATTGATATCGTCGCCTTGGTCGATGAGGTGGTAGGGCTCCACGCCCCTGAGGCCCAGCGCAAGCAGCTGCACGTGGTGGCCATGGTGTATGACGATGTACCTACACCGCTTTGCGGTGATCCGCTGCGCATTCATCAGGTGCTCAATAATTTGCTTGGTAATGCGCTCAAATTCACCCATCAGGGCGAAGTGATTGTGCGGGTCATGCTGGATAATCAGGAAGGCCAGCATGTGGTGCTCAATCTCAGCGTCAGTGATACCGGCATTGGGCTCAGTGATGCCCACCAGGAGGCGCTGTTTAGCGCCTTTGCTCAGGCCGAACCCAGCCACTCTCGTCACTTTGGCGGTAGCGGCCTGGGCCTGACGATCTGCCGCCAGTTGATAGAGCGAATGGGCGGTGAGATCGGCGTCGAAAGCGAGCTGGGCAAAGGCACGACGTTCTCTTTTACCCTGCCCATGCTGGCAAATAAAGCCATTGAGCGGCCGCCGGAGATTAGCTTAGCCAACCCCTCCATTCGTTTATACGAAACCCATGCGGCTACCCGCCATGTGCTGGAACACTTACTACGGCGCTGGGAGGCGCAGCCGATTGCGTATGATGACGCAGAGCCGGCAGAGCTGTTGATCTTAGGTTTGGAGCACAGTGACTATACGCCACAACGCCACAGCCATTGGCAGCAGGTGATTGATGCAACCCCCTGCCCTGTCTTGATTCTGGCCAATGGCAACAGTTTTGATCTGCCGCCCCTGCAATTACCCCAGGGGGGTGAAACGCTTTATAAGCCCTTCTCTCGGGCTCAATTAGTGACATCGCTTAAGCAATTGCTGCAGCCTGCTTTCGTGGCGGATAAAAAGCCTCACCATTTAGCCCCGCCACCCCTTCCACCTCAACCCCTCAAGCTACTGATTGTTGACGACAATGCGCCGAACCGCGAACTGTTAAAAAACATGCTTGAAGACCCCATCCCTGCATATCACGGCGCTCGAAAGCGGCCACCAGGCGCTGGACTTCGCGCGCACCAACAATGCTGACATGGTGTTGATGGATATTCGTATGCCTGGCATGGATGGGGTAGAAACCACTCAGGCGCTACGCCGACTTAGCAGCACCTGGGCCCGCTGTCCGATTATTGCGGTCACCGCCCATGTCCTTAGCAGTGAACGCCAAAAGTGGCTTGCAGAGGGTCTTGACGACGTGCTGACCAAACCCATTGACGAGGTAAAGCTGCAGCAACTGCTTGAGCGTTTTTTAGCCGTTACCCACCGGCTCACCGGCAGCGGTGCCCTGCCTATCCTCCCCAACAGCCCTACCAACGCTACCAAGGCCTTCAGCCCTTCAGCGCCATCCGCGTTAGCGGTGATTGATCTTGAAATAGGCGCACGCCTGGCGGGGGGGAAGGAGAACCTGGCCCGCGAGCAGCTAAAACGTTTAATCGAAAGCTTAGATGAGAGCGAGCAGCATATGCGCGCTGCTTTCGCCCAGCAAGACCTCCCGACGCTGCTCGACTGGGTGCACGGTTTAAATGGTGCCAGCCGTTACTGCGGCGCCCCAGAGTTGGCGCTGCTGGTGGAGACACTTGAAACGCGGCTACGCACCAGCGGCTTAGACCATGTAGAGGAGCTGCTGGAAGACCTGTACCGGGCAATGGCAAGGTTAAGAGCCCACCGCGCGCTATTACTGAGGCCCTAATGCAGCGCACAGTCATTGATTCGTTAACGGCCGTGGGATGAGGCGTGAGAGAGGAGCCGGGCCATTAGCGCTCCAACACAACAAAGGCTACGGCGTACTCTGCCTCATCGCTTAAAGTGACATGGCTGGACGTAACGCCTGCCGCCTCCAGCAGCTTGGCTGCTTCGCCATCAAGCACAAAATAGGGCTTACCCAGGGCATCATTGAGCACCTGAATATCACCCCACTGCATTCCTTCGCGAAGGCCCAACCCCAAGGCTTTCAAGAACGCCTCTTTAGCCGCAAAGCGCTTGGCGAGAAACGCCACGGGCTGGGATTTCTCTAACCAAAGCGCGTGCTCATGGGGGCCTAAAATACGCTGGGCAAAACGCGGCCCGTGGCGCTTCACGGCTCGAGCAAAGCGCTCTACGCGGGCTATATCCGAGCCAATTCCCACAATCATTGCCTAAAAAACCCCTGGGTAGAATCCGCTCATTAATGTCCGCAGCAGCCGTTATGCACATGCCCGTCATTATCGTCATGCGCGTGGTCGTGGTCGTGGTCGTGGGCGTCGAGTGCCGCCATTAACCCTGCCTCCTGACCAGCGATAATCAGGCGCTTCATCTCCTGCACGGCCTCCTTCAAGCCCACAAACAGCGCACGGGCAATAATGGCATGGCCAATATTGAGCTCGTTAACCCCCGGCAGCGCCGCAATCGCTTCAACGTTATGGTAGTGCAAGCCGTGACCGGCATTGACCACTAACCCCAGCGAGATAGCGTGGGTCGCAGCCGCGGTTAAGCGATGATACTCCGCATTTGCGGCATCGCTACCGGGGCGTGCCTCTGCGTAAGCGCCGGTATGCAGCTCAATGGTCGGTGCCCCAGCGCGCTGAGCAGCCTCAATCTGCGCTAGGTCAGGGTCGATAAATAGAGACACATCGCATCCCGCCGCCGTTAGCCGTTGGCAGGCGCTGGCAATCGTGTCAAACCCGCCGACCACGTCCAGACCGCCTTCGGTAGTCAGCTCTTCACGCTTTTCCGGCACTAAACAGACATGGGCGGGAAGCACTTCTTCGGCCAGCACCAGCATCTCTTCGGTAACCGCCATTTCCAGATTCATGCGCGTATTAAGCACGTCGGCCAGAATGCGCACATCCCGAGGCTGTATATGCCGACGATCTTCACGCAGATGCACCGTTATACCATCGGCACCCGCCTCTTCCGCGACTAATGCCGCCTGCACGGGGTCAGGGTAGCGAGTACCTCGGGCTTGGCGAAGTGTCGCAATGTGGTCAATATTGACGCCTAAAAGAATCCGAGGGGGGTGCATGGTGCCTCCAACGCATCGATAAAAATGAGAGTTTGTGAACAGTCGGTTCAAATATTAAGCGCGGTGACGACGCCGCGCTAAGTCAAGCATTAGCTCCCGCGAGCGTAGAGGAGTGGCCCCCAGGTGTGGCGCCAACGCCGCACGCAGCACTGCCTTCAACGCATTGGCAAGCCCTGCATGCTGCCAATCGCCTTGCTCAATGTAGCGCAGCGTCCTGCCGTCAAGGCCACGCTCAGCAGGCATAAATGCACGGCTGGAATGGTCAAAACGGTAGCGAAGCTGGGGATCCAACACACTTCCCTCTGGCGTCGTAAACTGCGGAGTGGCCTCAAGCGCCTCCAGCATCGCCCACTCATAGCGGCGCAGTGCTAAGGCGCGCTCCGCGGGCGCTGGTAGCGCTTCAAGTAGCGCAGTATAAAACGCGAAAACGTCAGGCGCCGGCAGCTCTAGTGGCAGTAGCCGGGTCGCAATCTCATTGGCGTAGAGCCCACACAGCAACCCTTCACCCGCTAATAGCGCTGTCTGCCCCCGGGACTCCATCAGCGTCAGCCGCTTCAAATCACGACTGCCCTGCCAACTCACAAATAGCGGTGTAAACGGCTGCAAGCGCTGTCGCGATTTCGAGCCCGGCCGCTGGCCTCCATGGGCCACCGCTCGAACCCGACCGTGGTCAAGGGTTAACAGATCTACCAGCGCACTGGTCTCACGATAAGGCCGGCGATGAAGTAAAAAAGCCGGCTCAGGCGCCATCGCTACACTCAATCGAGGTCGTAACCCAGGCTTTTCAAGGCGCGCTCGTCATCCGACCACCCGCGCTTCACTTTCACCCACAAATTGAGCATCACTTTGGTGCCTAGCGCACGCTCCATATCAAGTCGCGCCTCACGCCCGATGCTCTTTAGCCGGTCGCCGTTTTCACCAATCAAGATGACTTTTTGGCCCTGGCGCTCGACGAGAATCAGCGCGCTGATATGCGTCACCCGCTCTGTCTCGCGGAACTCTTCAATTTCAACGGTCATCTGATAAGGAAGTTCATCCCCCAGTTGGCGCATGACCTTTTCACGCACCAGCTCAGCGGCCATAAAGCGCAGGCTCTTGTCGGTAATCTGATCTTCAGGGAAAAAGTGGACGCTTTCAGGCAGGTGCTTGGCCACCTCCTCTTCCAGGGTATCTACCTGAGTGCCGTGCTTAGCTGAAATCGGAATAATAGCGGCAAAGTCGCGGCGGGCGCCGACATCCGCTAGCCAAGGTAGCAAATCGCCCTTTTCACCTAAACGGTCAACTTTATTGACCGCCAGAATGATGGGCGCCTTCACGTGCTCCAGGCGCTTTAAAACGGCTTGGTCTTCCTCTGTCCAACGGGTGCGGTCGATAATGAACACCACACAGTCGACATCGCGCAGCGCCTGGGTAGCGGCTTGGTTCATGAAGCGGTTGATCGCTTTATTGCGATCCTTGGACATGATGTGCATGCCGGGCGTATCGACGTAGATGAACTGCGTCTCATCGACCGTTTTAATACCCATGACCTGATGGCGCGTGGTTTGCGGACGCCGTGAAGTAATCGATATTTTCTGCCCCAGAATACGGTTCATGAGCGTTGATTTGCCCACATTGGGTCGGCCAACGATGGCAACGAATCCGCAGGTTTGGCTCATGATTTTTCTCCAGGGCTTTTTTCAAGATACGACAACGCTTCTTCTGCCGCTTGCTGTTCAGCATGGCGGCGGCTAGGGCCTTTACCAGTGGTATGCTCAACCAACAGGTCTATGTAGCACTCCACGGTAAAGGTCTGGGCATGCGCCTCACCCTTTACGCAGACAACTTCATACCGCGGCAACGCGGCTTGGCGCGACTGCAAAAACTCCTGCAATCGCGTTTTGGGATCTTTTTGGGTGTCTTGTAACGAGATATTTTCCAGTCGTTCGTAGTACCAATCCAGCACACGGTCACGCACCACGTCCATGCCCGCATCCAGGTAAATACCGCCAATAATGGCTTCTACCGCATCGGCCAGTATTGATTCACGACGGTGGCCACCGCTTTTCATTTCGCCAGAGCCTAGCCGCAGACATTCGCCGAACTCCATTTCCCGAGCAAGCTCAGCCAGCGTTTGCCCTTTCACTAATCTCGCACGAAGACGCGAAAGCTGCCCCTCACGGGCCTGGGGAAAGCGCTGGAACAGCGCTTCGGCGATGACAAAGTTGACAATGGAGTCACCTAGAAACTCCAGGCGCTCATTGTTACGACCACCGTAGCTGCGATGGGTCAAGGCCAGTTCCAGTAGCGCATCATCGCCAAAGGTATGGCCGATTCGTCGGCAAAAAGCGTTCAAGGAATTACTCACAGCTCTCCTACGTCATTGACGTTAACTAAAGTGACATAACTGACTAAATTCAGTGCAGGCAGCGTCTTCATTCAATGCGCCGTACGCTGGTAAAACTCGGCAATCCACCGTCCCAATGCATCCACACGGCAAAGGCGCGACCGACAATGTTCTCTTCCGGGACAAAGCCCCAATAACGGCTGTCGTTGGAGTGATCGCGGTTATCACCCATCATGAAATAGTGTCCTTCAGGCACCTCCACTTCACGCATTTGCGGACCAGGGTCACGCGGATTGTTATAGATGAAGTGGTCGGCGTCGCCCAGGCGCTCTGCTAATAATAGCTGCCCAGGAGAGCCGTCGGGGTCCTCTTCAATCAGCTGTTTCCCCACGGGCTCACCGTTAACGTATAGCTGCTTGCCTTCGTAACGGATACGATCGCCCGGCATCCCGACGACCCGCTTAATGAAATTCACCGCGGGCTCATCGGGAAAGCGAAAGACCATCACATCGCCAGGTTCAGGATCATCTATTTCGATAAACCGGGTATTCACCACCGGCAGTCGTAAACCGTATGCAAATTTATTGACTAAAATAAAGTCGCCTACCTCAAGCGTTGGCCGCATGGAACCCGAGGGAATCTGAAAGGGCTCAATGACGAAACTACGCACGATCAGTACCACTAATAAAACGGGGAAAAATGAACGCGCGTAGTCAACAGGCCAAGGCTCTTTTAGTAACTTCTCGCCGGTCGCTGGGTCAAGCCCCTCCTTGGTGTTGGCCTCAGCTGTCGCGAACCGCTGGCGGCGTTTAGGCTTTAGCAGCAGTACATCCAGTAGATAAATAACGCCCGAAAGCGCGACGGCAAGTACCAGCAGTAGTGAAAAATCCATGAGTGGCGTTCGTCCCTAGTCGTTAACCTTGAGCACAGCAAGGAAGGCATCCTGGGGAATCTCCACACGCCCTACTTGTTTCATGCGTTTCTTACCCGCTTTCTGTTTCTCGAGCAGTTTTTTCTTACGGCTTACATCGCCGCCATAGCACTTGGCGGTGACGTTTTTACGTAATGCCTTCACCGTTGAGCGTGCGACCACCTGGCCACCGATAGCCGCCTGGATGGCCACGTCGAACATTTGCCGTGGAATCAACTCCTTCATTTTTTCCACCAGCAAACGGCCGCGGTGATGGGCATGGTCACGGTGGATAATGACGGCTAACGCATCAACTTTATCGCCGTTAATCAGTACGTCCAGACGCACCAACTTGGCCTCTTCAAATCGCTCGAAGTTGTACTCCAGGGAGGCATACCCCTTAGAGATGGACTTCAGGCGGTCAAAGAAGTCCATGACCACTTCCGACATCGGCAATTCGTAGGCCAGTTGAATTTGGTTGCCCAGGAACTGCATATCCCGCTGAGTACCGCGGCGCTGTTCACACTCGGTAATAACGTTGCCGACATACTCTTGCGGAACCAGTATGCTGGCCCGCACGACGGGCTCTCGCATCTGATCCACGTCAGCCATGTCGGGCAGTTTGGAGGGGTTGGAAACATAGTTAATGTCGCCATTTTTCATCGCTAGTTCATAAACCACCGTTGGCGCGGTGGTGAGCAGGTCAATATTATACTCACGCTCTAAACGCTCCTGGACAATCTCCATGTGAAGCGTGCCAAGAAAGCCTACCCGAAAGCCAAAGCCAAGCGCATCTGAGTTCTCGGGTACATACTCAAGCGAGGCATCATTAAGTGCCAGCTTTTCCAGCGCGTCCCGGAAGTCTTCATAATCATCCGCGCTGACCGGGAACATACCGGCATACACCTGTGGCTTCACTTTTTGGAAGCCAGGCAAGCGCGCCACGTCCGGGGTTTTAGTATGGGTAATCGTATCGCCCACCGGCGCCCCATGAATCTCCTTGATACCCGCGACGATAAAACCGACTTCGCCGGCACGCAGGATATCGGTCTGCTTACGCTGGGGGGTAAAAATACCCACTTCGGTGGTGCCCCAATCGCGGCCGGTTGATTTGATACGGATCTTATCGCCTTTGCGCAGCGTGCCATCAAATAGGCGGACCAGTGACACTACGCCGAGATAGTTATCAAACCAGGAGTCGATAATGAGCGCTTGCAAGGGGGCATCAGGGTCGCCTTTCGGGGGTGGAATATCGCGCACCAGGCGTTCCAGCAGCGCATCAATGCCAATACCGCTTTTGGCCGAAACCCGGCAGGCATCGGTAGCATCAAGCCCAATGATCTCCTCGATCTCCTGAGACACCTTGTCACAATCCGCCTGAGGCAAATCGATCTTGTTAAGCACCGGCAGTACTTCCAGGCCTTGCTCGATAGCGGTATAGCAGTTGGCTACCGATTGAGCTTCGACACCCTGCGCCGCATCGACCACCAGCAGTGCCCCTTCACAGGCGTAGAGCGAACGCGACACTTCATAAGAGAAATCAACATGCCCAGGCGTATCGATAAAGTTGAGCTGATAAACCTTTCCATCGGCAGCGGTATAATCGAGGGTCACCGACTGAGCCTTGATGGTAATACCTCGCTCACGCTCAATGTCCATGGAATCGAGCACTTGCTCTTTAAGCTCACGCTCGGTTAACCCTTCACAGGTCTGGATCAAACGATCAGAGAGCGTAGACTTTCCATGGTCAATATGGGCGATAATAGAGAAATTACGTATATGCTTGATCTTACTATCGTTTTCTTGGGTCATTTGCCGTTTTAATCCGGGTATGTACGCAACTTTGCACAATTAAAAATAATACCATGAGATGCGCAGTCGAAATTTGGTCACATTGTACCGTTAGCGAGGTTCCGGTGCTATGTTCATCAAAAAAAGCAAAAATTGCCTTGGCCCATAGCATGGCCGATCCGCTCCCCCTCTTTTCACTATGCGGCAAACAGGCAAGCCGGTTTTGCCTCTTGCCTAGCGTTTGCTAGTTTTATACTGCTGGTGTTAACCAATGGATAAACTAGACGAACTAAAAGGAGCGTCATGGAAACGGAAATTCCCATACTTGATATGCTAACCCGCCTGCTCGTTGCCTCTGGCTTGGCCCTGTGCCTGGGGCTGGAGCGGGAGCTGCGCGGCAAACCCGCAGGCCTTCGGTCTCATATGCTGGTATCGCTGGGCTCATCGGCCTTCATTATTATGGGTATGAGCGTGCTTTTCTCTACCGGTGAAGAGCTTGATGCGGCCAGTATTGATCCAAATCGCGTTGTTGAAGGTGTCATAGGCGGGATAGGTTTTCTGGGGGCCGGCAGCATTATTCGCAGTGGCGCTCACATAGAAGGTATCACCACGGGGGCCTCGATTTGGCTGGCCGGATCAATAGGGATTGCCGCAGGTATCAACAATTTCCCATTAGCCGTCATGGTCACCACGCTGGGTTTGATCATCATGACGGTGCTGGGTCGATTCGAGCACAGCATGATGGATAAACTCGCTAACAAAACAGCCAATCGCGACGCAAGCAAACAGAGTGAGGAGTAAGCAATAAAAAAACCCGGCGAGTAATCCCGCCGGGCCAGACGTGACAAGCGCGCTTACTCGAGACGCAGCGCTACAAACAGTGAACGCCCTTCACGGAATAGACGTAGCGGTATAGCACGATCAGTGGGTAATTCCTCGACAATATTCACCAGCTCTTCTGACGAGGAGACACTGCGATGATCGATGCTGACCAGCACATCCCCAGGCTGAATGCCGGCATTAGCGGCCACGCTATCGGGCTCTACTTGGCGAACCTCAACGCCACCAGCAATATTCAGCTGCTCGCGCATTTCGTCACTAATTTCAGCCACCATGACGCCCAGCCGGGACTGGCTGTTACTGGAGGAGGCTTCCGCCTGCTGCTCTTCTGCGTCGGGCCAGCTACCTAATTCGACGGTTTCAGTCACCTCTTCACCGTCGCGCATTAAGGTGAGCGCTACCTCGGTGCCGGGGGCACCCCGACCGATTAAACGCGGCAGCGTACTCGAGCGCTCAACCTCTTCGCCGTTCACTTCAAGAATGACATCGCCAGCCTGAAGGCCACCTTGAGCCGCCGGTCCTTCTGGATCAAGATCAGCAATTAGTGCGCCAATCGCACTTTCCATACCAAACGATTCAGCCAAGTCCTGGGACACAGGCTGAATCATGACGCCCAACCAACCGCGGTTAACTTGGCCGTCCTCCCGCAGCTGATCAGCCACATTCATGGCCACGTTGATCGGAATGGCAAACGAAACGCCCATGAAGCCGCCACTGCGAGTAAATATCTGAGAGTTAATCCCGACAACCTCTCCCTCAAGATTAAACAGCGGGCCACCCGAGTTACCGGGATTGATCGCGACATCGGTCTGAATAAAGGGCACGTAGGCATCGCGGGGCAAGGTACGGTTGATCGCACTGACAATACCTGCCGTCACAGAGTGATCGAAACCGAAGGGAGACCCAATGGCCGCTACCCACTCCCCCACTTTCAGCTCATCAGAGTCGCCGAGATTGAGCGTGGGAAGATCATTTGCCTCTATTTTGAGCAGCGCCACGTCGGTTTGGGGATCGCTGCCCACGACCTCTGCTCTCAACTCACGACGGTCATTGAGACGCACAAGTATTTCATCCGCATCCTGGACAACGTGAGCGTTGGTCATGACGTAGCCGTCGGAACTAATCACAAATCCCGAGCCAAGTGATTGACGCTCTTCGCTACGCCCTTGCCCACTTCCGGGCGGCGCTGGAAAACTATCGCCAAAGAAATGCCGGAAAATCTCGGGAATTTCCTGACCACCGAATCCAGGGGTGCTGCTTTGCTGAACCGTTCTGCTGGACGAAATATTAACCACCCCTGGGGCGGCTTCCTCGACCAGCTCGGTAAAATCAGGCAAACCCTGGGCGCTGGCTGCTTGGCCAAAGGTTAACAATACCGCCACGCATACCCATAGAGTGGAGGGGAGAATCAAGCGCTTCATGCAAGAGCTCCTACTTAAGGTGATAATAATCTAAGACAGATCAACATTTCGCATCGAGGTGTCAGAGGACTCACTTAACGAATTAACTGACCAAACGCGGGCGAAAGCGTTCCCTTCGCTCACGCAACAGCCATTTAACACATATAACACCGCCAACCAAGGCAATAAAAAAAGCCGCAGGGGTCAGCCAAATCACACCACTAAGGCGCGAAGCCAGACCGGAAAGTAGCAGCGCCAGCAGCAAAGGCAACCCATAAACAGTGAGCGCCAGCAAGGTAACGGACCGCCTTGGCATGCTTATAGTCACTACGTTTCCCGGCGGATAGTGCATCAAACTGGCCAACTCCCTATCGACAGCGCATTCAGGTAGCGCGACGGCTACTTGCCGGGCGCGGCTGGGGGCGAGTAACCCCATCCCGCACGCCCTTCCCTGCGCGCACTGCTCACACTTTTCTTGAGCTGAGATTTCAACGATAAGATGGGGAGGAGCGTACGCAACCACGGTACCGGTGCGTAACAGGGAGGAGCAAGCGTCAGAAACCATGGTCGCGTTTCTCCAAGTGCATTCAACAACGTTACGGCTGTGCGTTTTTATCAGACCCCTCCATTGGGGAACGAGGGCCGTTAGCTTGAGCCTGGGGCAGATCCACCTTAATAGAACGCACGATGCGATTAAGGGTTGCCACAGGAAGCTCACCGATGGCGACTAATTGCCAACGCCCCTCCTCTGTCCTGTAGTGGTCAATGGCCACGGCAGAGACCCCCAATTGCTGGACACCCTGCTTTAACCCTGGACTCCCGTCCTCAGGGAGAGGCTCGACGAATATGCTGACAGTGGCTAACCCATCGCTAAAAACACGCTGATGCAGATCACTATTGGTAACGTTAACTGGCTGAGTGACGAAAACCCTCGGGCAACCATGTCACTTGCCAAGGCGTATTCAATACGACCCTGGGGCCCTCTACGTTAACCACGCCGGTATATTTTTGAGGTGACTGTAGCTGAGTAATTTGGAAGGTTTCAATGATCCGCCGCTGCTGATCAATGAGGACATGCTTGAGCAACAGGCCGGTGTCTCGATCTAACCACCACTCATGGGAGAATCGCCACTGGTCATGGGGCTCGAAGATGAGTTTGACCGCGTCGCGACCTGCTACACGTGCGTCATCCTCAAGCTCAATCGCATAGTAGCGCTCAAGATGTGCAGCCCAACGCGCTGGCGAAGACTGTTCGCCGTTGCTGTTTTCTTCCGTCCAGGCTAATCGCCCTACTGGCGAACGACGTTCAATGCTAACGGATGGCCCATCTAAATACTGCACCACCTGCTGCCTGACGCCCTCATGAATGCGGTGTGACAATGCTAACGTACGCACGCCGACATTATCGATAGCCACGGCCCTGGCTTGAAACGCGTAGCAATGGCTGGCCCACAAACCTCGTTCAAGCCACTGCGTTGCGCTGCTCGGCGCCGTTTCGGCGTCCACTGAACACTCATAGCCTGCTTGGTCAGCAGTGGTCACGGCGGGTTCGGCGGCTCTGTCGGTGTCAGAAGCCGCGTTGGCGGTTGATAGGCGACTGCTAGTTTCCGCATGGGAAGGGGATGAAAGCAAACTTAGGGCGACCACCAGCCAAGCTAAGTGTTTGGCGTGACGATATACGAACGCCCTGCGTACTCCCATGTTGCGCACTGCTGGCACCCTCCCCTTTTCACCATCAACCCATGCGCTATCAATCACCTGGACACACTTAGCGTTGCCCTAACGGCTCGGTTACCGCAGAAGAACGCATTAGCGGCATCCAACTATCGCCACTGCCGTAGGCGGCACTTTGCGTATGCTGCTCTAAATAAGATTGCAACAGGCCAATTTGGTCAACATCAATCGTGGTGCCCTGGGAAGCAGTGACGCCTTGAGGAGACTGTGTTGAGAAGCCCGATTCACTAATATTCATCAAGCCACTCTGCCCAGACTGCCCGCTAAGCCGAAACGGCGTGGGCTCGAACATCGGCATATCAGCGCGCGACGCCATAGCGGGCTGGGAGTTCAAGTTAACCGGTTGAACTTGTACCCCACCATTGGCGCTAGGCGCTGCCGTGGCAATGTCGCCCCCCTGGCGGACTGAAGTGTCATTGCCAAAGAACTGCACACCGGTGATGACCATTAATGAGACAGCGGCAGCAACGCCAGCACCACGGGCAAAGGAGATTCCGCCAGCACGGGTAGCGACTTGCTCCGACCCCTGCACCACGGGGACAGGCTCATCTTGCAATCGGGCCATAATCCCAGCCGAGAGATCAACGCTGACATCCACGCCCTGCTCACGCTGCATCATGCTGCGCGCAAGGTGATAGCGGCGCCATGTGTCGGCGGCATCGTCATCATTCGGCAGTGCCTTCAACACTCGGCGAAGCTCTAGCTCGTCACTTTCACCGTCCATTAACACCGAAAGTGATTCCCGTGTGTTTTGACTCATACTTCACACCCTCACACTGTTTAAAAGAAGTACTGGTGCGGTGGCTCATCTTGTAGCCACCACCACACAGACGACTTCCACGGCCAAGACTCAGTTGCAAACAAATTAATCAACAAACCAGTTGGATTAGACTCATTCATTTACAACGCTAAGCTCATGACACTTTGTACATTGAAACACCCAATGTACTCATCAAGATTGTCAGGCTATATGACGCTCAACTTGCCAGACAGTTCACAAAAAAAGCAAAACCGTTGATTTTGTTTGCTGGCATTTGAAGGCGGCCGCCCAACCCTACGGGTATTGGCCGCTATTCATCACGGCTGTTCCTGGCGGTCGACACTAACGGACGAATATGCTCATCGACGGCTTCACGGGCACGAAAAATGCGTGAACGAACGGTTCCCACCGGGCACTGCATGACCTGAGCGATATCTTCATACGCCAAGCCATCCAGCTCGCGAAGCGTAATCGCTGTTCGCAGGTCATCCGGCAGATTATCAATCGCCTGATAAACGGCTGCCTCAAGCTGATCTCTGGCGATGGCCGCTTCGGGTGACTCCGAGTCTGCCAATCGCCCGCTTTGATCGATGATTTCAGCATCAACAATATCCAGGTCACTTCCCGGAGGACGCCTACCCCGCGAAACCAAATAGTTTTTTGCCGTGTTGATGGCGATTCGATACATCCAGGTATAAAACGCACTCTCTGCACGAAACTTGCCCAGGGCACGGTAGGCCTTGATAAATGCTCCTGGGCGACATCCTGAACTTCAGAGTGATCATGAACGTAACGGCCGATCAGGCCGATAATTTTGTGCTGATACTTTTTGACCAGCAAATCAAAAGCGCGCGTATCGCCTTTTTGAGCACGTTCAACAAGCTGTTGGTCTGTTTCCCGAGTGCTCATTCACATGCTCCTCCAGCTCGTACGGCATGCGCCGAGCCCCATTCCTATTAGCCCTAACAAGCGGGCGTTCACAGCAAGCAGCATAGCGTCCCTTGGGCATTGATGATTAATAGCGTGAAATAAAAGAGCGAATATATCGCCCGTGTATGTTGCACCATTCTAGGCTGATGCCACGTCAAAAAAACGAAGCGGCATTTTATATCGGTATGGGTTTTTAAACGACCCGGTTTTTAACCACCCAGCTTTTTAACGCCCTGGCGTTATGGCCACAGGGGTTTTAACCACGTCTTTTGAATAACACTATCGGATTTTAAACAACATCGAGCCCAGTGTTACGCGTTCTATGCAGCGCATCAAGCGGTTAACTTCACTTTCTCAAAACCCTGCGGCTGACACTTTTGATGCCACTATAGTTCCACAGCAATTGATTTTTACCTGCTTGGCAAGCGATAGTAGTTGCCACTTTTACCGCCTCCTCTCTTTCAGCCATTACGCAAGCACAGGTAGCAAGATGTCAGAACAGCAGGTTAATAACCTTAACGTCCTCGCTCAAGACGTTCTCACCACGCCAGAAGCGCTCAAAAACGCGGTACCGCTAACCGATGCGGCAGAGCGTAGCGTGATTGAAGGACGTCAAACCATTCAGAACATCCTGGATGGCAACGATCCGCGACTACTGGTGGTCGTTGGCCCATGCTCTATTCACGATGTCGAGGCAGCGCTTGATTACGCGCATCGCCTTCGCCAACTCGCTGATCAGGTAAGCGACAGCCTGTATATCGTGATGCGCGTCTATTTTGAAAAGCCGCGTACGACGGTCGGCTGGAAAGGCCTGATCAACGATCCACACCTCAACGACTCTTTTGAGATCGACGAAGGCCTGCACATCGCTCGCAAACTGCTGGTCGATCTGGCCGAAATGGGTTTACCCCTCGCCACTGAAGCACTCGACCCCATCTCGCCCCAGTATCTCCAGGACTGCATTAGCTGGTCGGCGGTTGGCGCCCGCACTACGGAATCACAGACCCACCGGGAGATGGCCTCTGGCCTCTCCTGCCCGGTTGGGTTTAAAAACGGCACCGACGGCAGCCTGGATGTCGCCATTAACGCGCTCCAGTCCGTGGCCAGCCCACACAACTTCCTGGGCATCAACCAGGCAGGCCAGGTGGCGATCATCCGCACCCGCGGCAATGCCTACGGCCACGTTGTACTTCGCGGTGGCAATGGCAAGCCCAATTACGACAGCGTCAGCGTGGCGCTGGCAGAAAAAGAGCTCGCTAAAGCCAAGCTATCGCCCAACATCATGATCGACTGTTCCCACGCCAACTCTAACAAAGATGCCGCGTTACAGCCGCTGGTGCTGGAAAACGTTACCAACCAGATTTTGGAAGGCAA
>AXCI01002623.1_pt1 | contig 21090 bp, 15 predicted proteins | sample 182571 | NCBI WGS metagenome assembly AXCI01 (sample SAMN02359225, study PRJNA218796) | groundwater metagenome | isolation source: Mt. Simon Sandstone pore water sample D5872 at 1.8km depth, Illinois-Basin... | place: USA: Decatur, Illinois | collected 2009-05 | reverse complement strand
TGAGTTCATCGCCCTGCGCGTGGGCGGCCATCCGGTCGTTGGTGACGACGTCGACTGGCACGGTATTCATTGGGTGGTCAGTGATATGGAAGGCGGCAATATTACCCGCGTCGGGTTACGTTTGTACTAAAAGGCGTTGACTTAAAAAGAAAAGCTGCTAGTATATGCACCCGTAAGCCGGAGGGATGGCAGAGCGGTTGAATGCACCGGTCTTGAAAACCGGCATAGGTTAATAGCCTATCCAGGGTTCGAATCCCTGTCCCTCCGCCAATTATTACGATTAAGCCGCTGATTTCAGCGGCTTTTTTGTGTCTATAATTTAACCAGCCCATACACCAGCCCATACTTTGGTTTTGGCTTTCATTGAGCAAAACTGAACTATTTTGGACGAAGACTCCCTTCCTAGACTTTTTGTTACTCGCTTTCAGATCACGTTCCATTAAAACCCTCACATGTTCACGCTAGTGAGAGGGAACAGCTGCTTTTCATTCAGATACTTTATCGTAAGAGTTATGAGTAGCGGCTATTGGTTGAAAACGAACCAAAACGGTCTTTACGCCAAGTGCTGCAGTAATCCTACTTTTTATGAGAGGGGTCCAAAAGTAGAGATCCGTCCAGCTCTAATTTATTGAACTCTGTTACCCCCTTCCAGCCTTCTGAGCACCGAACTCTGCGCTACACAGCGCGCTGGGATGAGCTCGTAAACGCTGGGCTTTAAGAGGCAGCATCCTTAATAAAAAAAGATCAGAAGGGTAACTATGACTAGCTTTCTGGTGCTAAGGTAGATTAGAAAGCTTGGCGTTAGTCAAAGGGATACACGTTTGGAAGATTGCCTACTCAAGAATACGGACGGTATTTGATGCGTCTCCTCGTTTCAGCTGACATTCACCTCGGTTCACCCATCCGATCTATAGCGCTGCGCAGCCCTGTCCTAGGGGATCGCCTGCAACAGGCGAGCCGCGATACTTTTGCCAAAATCATTGATCTAGCGATTATGGAACAGGTCGATGCGTTGGTGCTGGCCGGCGACCTCTTTGACAATGGCTACCCAGATCTGAAGTCACGTGCCTTCCTCATAGCTCAGCTGTCGCGTGCCTCGGAAGCAGGCGTGTCTACAGTGCTGATAAGGGGGAACCACGATGCACTGCTCGATCACTTGGCGCATGGAGATCTGGGGCCGAACATCCACCTTTTACAAAAGGGCACCTCGTCGATCGAAATCGGCGATACGGCATTCCATGGTCTGTCTTTCGATGCGGCCCATGTGGCGAAGAGTTTCCTTCCCGATTATCCCAAACCGATCCCGGGCAAGCGCAACGTTGGTTTGATGCATACATCGCTCGACGGAGCGCCTGGCCATGATCCTTATGCTCCATGCTCTGAACGCGAGCTGATGGCGCATGGGTTCGACCTCTGGTGCCTAGGGCATATTCATAAGCCATTCGAACGGATAGACGGACCGGTCTTAGCGGTTATGCCCGGTATTCCGCAGCCTCGCCACTATGGAGAGCGACACGGTGGCACGGTGACTCTTGTGTCCCTTGGCGAAGGCCCGCCGGAGTTCGCAAGACACGCTATTAGCCATCTTGGCTTTTCAGAAGGCACCTTGGACTTGAGCACCTGTCTTGACCAACAGGAGGTTCTGCGTTGCTTGCGCAACACTCTGTTATCGGCGCAAGAGCCAGGACGGGATACGGCAGTGCGTTTGCACGTCACCTCTGATCGTCATAGTACGGAACTGGTGACAGAGTTAGCAGCAGAAGTGTTGGAAAGCATTGATGGTGTGTTTCTCGACAAGGTTCAATTATCCCCTCCGCCTCACAAGTCAGGAGCCGAGACCGATGATCTGGTTCGTCTTATGCAGAAAGAAATGGTAGAGGACGGCTTTAGAGAGGCTGCCTTGAATCAGCTCGAAGAACTGCGTCTAGCACTACCGTCTGAAATCATGGATGAGTTAGATGAGGAAAGACTGGATGCGCTTCTGGAGGAAGCGATTGCCGAAGTATTCCTGAAATTGCACGCAGGGGTTTCGCAATGAGGCTGAACCGGTTGAATCTGATCCGCTATGGTCATTTCAAAGACGCCGAAATAGCTTTTCCAAGCCGTGCCAAAGGCATGCCCGACGTGACGGTGATTTTTGGACCAAACGAGGCCGGTAAATCCACTGCCTTCAACGGAATTCTGGAATTGCTCTTTGGGTTCAAAGGAGGGGCGCATCCATATGCATTCCGGTTCAACCGAAGCGATCTTCTGTTGGGGGCAGAGCTTGATCTGCCTGGGCGCGGAACTATGGTTTTGCGCCGCAATAGTAAAAGAAACCAATCGCTCTTAGACGCAAATGACCGCCCAATAAACGAGGCGATCCTGTCAGGTGCATTGCACGGCCTGACGCGTGATACATATGAAGAACGATTTTCGCTAAACGAGAAAGGTTTGCGCGAAGGCGGTGAACGCATCGCCGGTGCGCAGGGGGATCTTGGTCAGCTTTTGCATGCGGGGCTCTCTGGCTTGACAGGCATGGCTCAAACGCTGGATTCGTTGGCAGAGCGGGCCGACAAATTCCATAAGAAACGTGGCCGGGGTACCGTGTTGAAGACCGGTAACGATCGACTGAAAGAGATTGGCCGCGAATTGCGAGCTGATTGCTTGACGATCGAGCGCGAGCGAAAGCTACGTCATGATCGTGACCAGGCAGCAGCCGGGTTCGAAGCTGCCGACACCGAACTCCAACAGGCCAATCAAAGACAAGCTGCGTTTAAGGCTGCGGAGGTCTGGTACGACCGGGCCGAGGAGATAGGACGACTAACAGAGGCTCTGGTCAATCTACCTGATGGCCCAAGCCTCCCTGCCGGTACAGCAGAGCGTGTGGCAGGACTTGTCGAGAAAATAGCAGCCCAATCGATCAGAATTACAGAAGCGGAAGAAGAGATCACCGAACAAGATCAGATCATCGCAGACCACCCGAGTGACAATTTGGCACAGCCATTGAAAACAGATTTGGAGCGGCTCGATGAACTGACCATCGACGGAGCGCCGCTGATGGGTCGGGCTAGGACTGCTCGGGTCGACCTAGAGCGCTGTCACGAAGATCGGGACAAACTCAGAAAACAAATTGACGAAGCTCTAGGGCATCTCCAGGTGGCAGATGCTCTGGAATCCAAGGTTACCTTAGAGGCAAGCATTCTTGAGGATCTATCGGGTGCGGTTCAGGATTGCTTGACTGCCAGTGTTTCAGCCAACGCCGCACGTGAGGCCGTTGAAACAGCCCACGCTCAACTTGGTGAGGCGCCCGCTGAACCGCGGGATTTGACGGACCTGCGTTCAGCCTTCGAACTTTGGAAATCTGTAGCAGATATTTCTAAGTATGAGGCTGACCAAAGCCAAGCTTTGGCGGTTCTTACAAAGGCTACCGCTGGATTGCCGGGAACCTGGAAGGATCTCGTCACCAAGGGTCTGCCGGCTCGAGAAACTTTGGACGAAGTCAGTCGAAATTGGTCAACTTTGACCGCAGAGCTTGCGTCAGCTTGCAATGACCTTGATACCCGTTTGTCAGAACTAGCCGAAGTGCGGGTCGATCTCTCCGCGCATGAGGCCGCACCGGAGGCTGTTGACTTCGCCAAGACGGAAGAGACTCGGCGTCTGCGAGATATGTTATGGAAGCAGCATCGAGGAGATCTGTCCACCCAGACCGCAAATCAATTCGAGGCGGCGATGTACGCTGATGATGGTGCCCGCGCGCATTACTTGACGGGGGCCGAGGCGCGGCAACGCCTACTCGCGGCACTAAGCCAAGTGCGGACTGCCGAGGCGCGGCATGAAACCGTAAAGACACGTCACGACGGTTTGGTTTCGCAGCTTGACCGACTGACGGAACGCTGTTCCAGATTGGCTCTTGCCCTGGGATTGGAGGAAGACGCGACCGCGTCAGCCTTCGGCGCGCGCCACCATGCTCTGATAACAGCAGCCGAAGCTGTTGCTGATCTTTCTATCGCTGAAGAGGCGCTGAAAGACCGTATTGCCCATCAGGAGGCGGCTCGCAATGCATTGACTAACGCGGCACTGCCACTAGAGGTTGGACCGGGACACGGCAATCTGCCCAATCAGGTACAGCGCGTACTGACATTGGAGGAGAGCGATCGCAAGTCTTGGGTCAAATGGCAGCAAGGCGAGAAGACCATTGCCGAGTTGGATAGAAAAGCGGATCAATGTCGTAGCGACTCTGATAAGGCAAAGGAACAACTTGACCAGTTGACTGCAGAGCTGCCTTTGCCAGATCGCTCACTCCAAGCAATCCGTTCGGCCTTGCCGCATCTGCGTAGCTTGCATCAACTCTTTATTGAACATCAAAGACTTTCGGCTCAGATCGATTCATTGGAGCAGGCGGTTACCGCGTTAGCAGATGGCGCGCAACGTTTGTCTCAAAAGATCGATTGTTCTGAGGTCGAAACAAATATCGACCCTATACAACTCATCGATCTTGCGCGTTCGCGCGTATCGCTAGCCACGCGAACAGATGAAAAACGTGCAGAGGCCATGTCGAGAAGGGATGAAACTGAAAAGTCTAAGCGCCGAGCAGTGTCCGAGTGTCAGGATGCAAACGATGATTTAGAAGCTTGTTTCGAAGGGCAAGGTGGGCAAGCCCTTGCTCCGCGTGACCGTGTCGCAAAGCTGGTTGAACGTGATCTTTTGCGTACCCAAAAGTTAACGGCGGACCGTGAACGTCAAAAGGCCCGCGATGGTGTAGATGTCGATCTCTTTGTCGAGGAATTGGCCAGACTGCCTGACGCCACGCGTGCGACAGTGTTGAATCAGGCACTGCAAGATGCACAGCTCAACCGCGACATCGCTCGCGATGCGCAGCGGGAAGCTGGCCGTTTTTACTGCGAAGCCTTTGAGGCCGCTGATCGCAGTGATCTCGCCACTGAACAGGCAATACTGCTCGAAGAATTGCGAAATGATGCGCGCCAGGCGGCGGTTGCTCGTCTCGGAGTGCTAGCGGCACGTGGGGCGCTACGTCGCCTTGCGGCAGAGCGACGCAGCAGCATGCTGAGCGACGTCGAGGAGGCATTTGTCACGATGACCGCCCCTGCTTGGTCCGGTGTGGACGTTTGGAGCCAGACTGAAGGTGAAAGGCTGGTGGGTATCCAATCTGACGGCAACACGATACCAGTTGAGCAAATGTCAACGGGAACTATGGGACAGTTGTACTTTGCGCTGCGCCTCGCGGGATATCGCAGTTTTGCGCGCGAGCCCGGACCATTGCCTATGATCCTAGACGATATCATGGAAACTTTCGATGACATGCGCGCTCGGGCGGCCTTACAGCTTTGCGCCGAGATCGGCGCAAACGGGCAGGCTATTCTCTTTACGCATCATGCGCATCTGGTCGAATTGGCACGTGACACCATTAAGGATGTTGCCGTCGTGAATATGCCAAGCTGAAAGGCTTGTAGCATCGGCAATTAACCCGAATTCATGTGTGCAGACGGGATAACCCCAATTGCCAGCTAGGCCTCGCTTTGAGGCACCTGATGAAGCCTAAGTGTTGCACTCTGCAGCACGAATGCTGGCATAGGTAACCACGACGCAACATATTTTTCGAATGTGAAAGACAGTATTGTGATTAAAAAGGCCTGCAGATGCGTGGGTGCTACCGGTTCATAGCTGTCATTTAACTGTGATTGCGCGAATACGATCAAAAGGTACGAATTTGATGAAAGGATATTCAACCGCAGTGAGTGGGATGCACACTTGTAATCCCCCAAGTAGTGTCCTCGATGAATGGTTGCAGGGCCACTATTCAGGAAAAGAAAATTTCGGACACCTGCTTCTTGAGCAGAACGAGATTGACCGAGCGGCTATATCCCAATCTTTACGTGAATATTTTGAATCAGCCCACCTTGACGCTCGGCAGGTTTTCCATGCCGATATCGGTATTGACCTTCATCCTGACGTTGACGACAGCACTGAAGCGTTCATAGAGTATCCAGGCTGTCTACCCAGGACGACTCGTAAAGGACTATTTGGCGAAGTAATGGCCGGGCTTGTCACCGAAGGTTATGAGCTTGTAGGCGGACACCAGTGGTGTGTGCCTATTTTCCTGTTCCGCCATCACGAAGATGCGCGAAATTACCTCTTCGCCCTGGCCCGTAATCCGGAGAGGAAACGCCAGACTATCGGGCGCCTTGGTTCTGATTTTATCGGTTTGCTGCTGAACGAAGAGGGGGCCGTTGTAAGATTTATTGCAGGCGAGGCCAAATGGAGGAAGACGCTAACGAAATCGGTGGTCGACGCAGTTATATATGGCAAGAAGGTCGATGGTCCCACCCGCGGCACGAAAGTTCATTCCGGAAAGGGCGTGTGGAATGAGTTGAATAATGATCCTCCAGTTCCGATTGGGGTGCGGCAATTAATGAGACTCTTGCAGGAGCATGATCCAGTTGGCTATGACATGGCCATATTTTCGATGGAACAAGCCTTAGTTCTTCAAAATCCTAAGCCGCTTCCCAGGACGGACCTTATCATTTTTGTGGGCAACGGCGCTGCTAAGCGCGAAAAAATGGAGTGCTTACTTCCTTTTGAGGAGATGCCTGAAGATTATACTGCGGGACACGATCTACAGCTGGTGGAAGTCATACTGAAGGATGGCGAGGAGTTGATCGACACTCTCTACGAAAGTCTTTGGTCCGATGGAGATGGTAATGCCTGAGCTGGACCGAGATCGGCTGGAAATCGCTGAACAACTTAAACGCCAAATCGCGATAGAGGATACTCTAACCCCCATTCAGGCTCGGTCCTTCGTGAGGGGATTACAGACTGTTTGGGACGTACCAACCATTCAATGGAGCGCTGCAGACTCCCAGAGACAGCTATACGATGCGCGTCGTTTGCTCGATGCCGCTGTTATATATCGCAAGGTCGAAGGCGAAGCTTCTACAAATGCGATCCAATGCTATCGTCGAGCTGGAGAACTTCTAGAATGGCTCACACGCGCCCATGACAACTTAGATACTTTTGTTCCGCTGGAGCTACTGGCGGCTGCATCGTATCAGATGGGGGGCTTACCGGCGATGGCGGCCGCGTTGCTTGGGCAAGCGCATCTTGATAGCCCCGGAAAACAGCTTTACGCACAGTTTTTGCGTGCGGACTTCGATAGTGTGATTCATGCAGTCACAGCATTCTGGCGCGATCACTTGGAGATCGCCAATCAAGAGGCTCGCGGACGCCTGCTCACTCAAGACGGTGAAGACAAGATTAGCTGGTATTTTACGGTTGAATTAGTGCGTACGCTCGGTGCCATAGCTGACTCCTTGCGCCGCGGCGTTGACCAGCGCCTTGATCGGGCGCTTATTAAACTTTCCGCACTCGACAAGATGGCCGCGCGTACCTTGGGTGACGATGCATCTTCGCTCGTAGCGCTCTTGTATCAGGTTGCAATCACATATAAAACCGCAAGCATCTACCCCTCGCTCCGTGCACTCGGTGCTCTTAATTCTGGAAGTTCTCCACGCCTTGAGTCTTTTGCTCGGACCCAGTTCAGCCGTAAGCGGGGCATCCTATGGACTTCGCAGCGACACGGAATCGAACGGCTTCTTAAAGATTCATCGTTTGCTCTATGTACACCTACCGGCTCTGGGAAAACACTGGTTGCTAATCTCGCGCTTGTAAAAGAACTGCTTCTGCGAGAGGGAGACGTTCACGCGCCACTTGCCTTATATCTGGTTCCCTCAAGAGCACTAGCAGGCGAGGTTGAAGCAAAGCTAACTAGTGAACTTGGTGGTGATCTAATCATTACAGGCCTTTATGGAGGTTCGGATTGGGGGATGACCGATTATTGGCTTGATGCGGACAGGCCTACAGTCCTCATTGCAACGGTGGAAAAGGCTGAAGCCCTTATGCGCTATCTTGGCCCACTATTGCTTCGCCGCTTGCGGCTTTTGATTGTCGATGAGGCTCATCAAGTTGTACCTGTAGATGATAAGCGGACGCTGGAGGAGTTCGCGGAGCATTCTAACCGATCGATTCGACTTGAAGGGTTCGTTTCTCGTTTGCTCTCTCAAGCGCCAGATCTTGTAAGAATTGCACTGACAGCTGTGGCTGGCGGTGCCGCATCTCCGGTTGCATGTTGGATCGAAGGTCGTAGAGATGCGCAAGCAGTCGGTACGCGCTATCGAAGCACAAGGCAGATTGTCGGGATTTACGAGACATCCAGTGGCCGCTCCGGCCAGATGCTACTTGAGTTAATGAATGCGCGAGCCTTGTTTGTACGTGGACGTGATGCTCCCGTTTATCTAAGGCTGGGTACTCCTGCAATGCCAAAACTACCAGCAATAATGCGTAACAGTATCTATAGATTCAACGCACTGGATGTCTTGTGGACTGCGCTACACCTGATAGACGATGGTCGCCGGATTCTCATTTCGGTTGCCCAGAGGCCGGAGACGACTATGGGTTGGTATAAGAGTGCCTTGGAACTTGAAAGCTGGCAGGGCGCACTGACTTTTGAGCGACCTGAAGATGAAGAAGGGCGTTCACGTTTTGAAGAAGCAAGAGCAGTCTGTATTGACTATTGTGGAGAGGATTCACACGAGCTCGCACTCCTCGACCACGGCGTTGCAACTAACCATGGTCAGATGCCTCAGCGTCTCAGGAGAGTTATGATTGGCCTCATTGAGCGAGGAATATGTCCGATCACGGTTGCCACTGCTACGCTCACGGAAGGTGTCAATCTTCCATTTGACATCATATTTCTTACTGCTCTAAAGCGGCAAGCATATGATCCGGTAAAAAACACATTAATTGAAACTCCCATGTCTGCGGCCGAATTCCGCAATCTGTCCGGTAGAGCGGGGCGTCCTGGCGCGAGCAACAGTATGGAAGGAATTACCCTCATTGCAATACCAACTCGTCCTGCATCAACTGCACCCAAGCAGGCCCCGAGACAACAACTCCAAATTAACGCACTTCGTAGTAATTACGAAGAGTTAAGAAATCAGCTTCTGGCAGAGGAGCTTGAGCAGGCTTACGTTGCTAGCCCTCTCGCATTGTTGCTTCAAAGTATTTCAGATCTTGCTCGGAGCCTACTTGATTTAGAGGGTGATGACTTTTTAGCATGGCTGGAAGCTGCACTTCCCTCTAGTATTAGCGATGAAGCAGGTCGTGCTGAGACTTCTGAAGAAAGTAGACTAGCTGATAGTTTGGATGAGTTAGACGGTATTCTTCTGAGCGCTATCGAAGAAACTGAACGCATGCGAGATGAGGGCATAGACGGTGCAGCAGCTGAAGAAGTTCTTATAGAGCTTTGGCGAAGAACGTTCTCTGCTTACGCCGCAACTCAGGAGGCTTGGCTAGAGCGAGCTTTTGTGCGCCGTGGAAGAGCTGTTTTAGAACAGATTTACCCAGATGCTGATGAGCGTAAGCGGTTATATCAGTATGGTTTTACGCCCTATGTCGGCCGACGTTTTGAAGTGATTGAGCCTGTAATTAGGGCTTTGATAGAGACTGCGTGGGATTATGGCAATACTAGTGCAGAAAATCGTCTTGCTATTTTCGTTGCACTTGGTGAGGTCATTGCTAAGGATCGTGGGTATGGCTTTCGCGTTCGACCTACTGAAACCGATCGAGCGCTTCTCGAAAATTGGCAAGACGTCTTAAGCTGGTGGGTTCTCACTCCGGGGGCATCCAGACCAGGCCCAGCTCAACTACGTGCTTGGCAAAGATTTGTCACAGACAATATTGAGTTTCGATTAGGAGTGGCAGTTGGCGCGGTGGTTGCGCGCTCTTGGTCTGAAGGAGCTGGGGATGTGCTTCTCGTTCCTTCCCTCGAAGAGTGGAAGGCAACCACCGGGCTTCCTTGGTTCGGTTTCTGGGCAAAGGAAATGTTGCGCTGGGGAACTTTGGATCCTTTTGTTGCCTTTGCGCTATCACGAGGTTTAGCAAGAACCCGAGAAGAAGCTGCAGCTCGGCGAGCTGAATACGAAATTTGGACAGATCAAAATTATGCCAATCTCGACGCAGAGGCTTCTATCGATCCACAGCTATTCCTTGTCTGGGAAAAAAGTCTCCCCCAATTGGAGCGCACTGTAGAGCGGATGAATAGAATACCCGCGGAATTGATTGGCACAACGGGTAAGCGTGGTAGGTACCATGTTGTTCCGATTGTAGTGAACGATGTTATCAAATGGGTTGATCCAGCTGGTTATGTACTGGCGAGTTCGAAGGGCGATGATTTTCCTTACTATGGCGAGTTTCATCGGCAAGATTTCGAACTTCAAGCTGACATTGGGCGACCTTTTGTATCCAGAACGTTCGTGGGGTAAGAGAATTAAAGGGAGCGCACAATTTATGACAGCCGGGCTATATGACTCTTATATCAAGGTTTTCTGAAAGACTGCTTCTGGCAATTTCCGTCTTTATCAAAAAAAACGTTTGCTTTCTTATTGGAGCTGCCTCGCTTGGCAGCTCCATTTTTATCTCAATACCCACCTACAAATACCCCATTTCCGCAAATGACTTACACCCATCACTTACCACCACCACGAGGTCAGTCACACGTATATCCATCAAGCCTAGCGCTTCCTCCAGGCGCTCAGTTATGCGTCGATCGGCATCGCTAGGTTCAGGGTCGCCACTTGGATAGTTGTGAACGAGGATGACAGCGGCGGCATTGTAGGCCAGTGCAGTCTTCAGCATTTCCTGTGGGTATACGCTATCCGCGACGATAGTGCCGCGAAACAGCTCTTCAAAATGGATAACCCTGTGCTGGCTATACAGGAACAGCACACTAAACACCTCATGCTCGTAGTCTTGAAGCAGTCGCTGTAAATGTTCAAATGCCTGCGCGGGCTGTGTAATCTTGCGGCCTTTAACGAGTTTACGTCGCGAAACGTTTAGCCATGATGATGATATCGATTTCGATAACGGGAGAAGTGAGTAGGTAGGTGTTAGCCACTTCCCCGGCTTTAAGTTTGGCGTGTGTCATGGGTGCCTTCAAAAAAAATGCCAGGGCGCAGTTCAGTGACCCCGCCGTCTATGTCGTTAATGATTGATTGGTGTAACTATGGAAAGGTCTTGTCACGCAGCCATCACTTGACTCATACGCCGCTCCATCTCTTCATGAAAAGCCTCCACCCGCTCGGCAATGGTGCGGATCATGATGTCGTCGCGGTAGGCACGTTTGATAAACAGCGGCATGCCTGGCCAATAGCTCACGAAATCGATCCACTCCCTTTCGCTAACCCATAGCCCACCCTGGCATTGGGGCACGTGCTCATCGGGTATTTCGCCGCTGAGCAGTACCTCAATCTGAAACTTGGGCAGCTTGGTTTTGATTTCCAGCAGACCGTTAGCGCCTACCAAGCTGTCTGGTGAGTAGCCCACCTCGTGATTTAGGATTAGGCCCACTTCCTGGGGCTGAGGTTCGCCGGTGGCATCGCAGTAAAGAGCACGTGCCACGCCTTCCAACTCATGGCCACGACGGGTATGCGCGTTACCCTGAAACGGCTCGGCCAGTTCCCCTGTAATCCGCTCACCAATCAACTGGTGCATGTAGGTAATCGCCCCGGCACCCAACCCGCCTGGGCCTTTACCCTTCACCAGTAAGACCTTGAGCTCCGACATGGTGACTCGACCTAGCCGCGCCGCCAGCCACTCTGGGGTGCCTTGATCCATAGTAAGCACTTGCATGAAAGCCTCCTGTCATAAGGGATAGAGTGTGGATTACTTAACCGCCCGTTTAGAGAGTGAGGCTCGTAGCTTGTCGAAGTCAGTCTGAGGTACTTGCACGGCTGAGCCGTACTTACCGCTGAACCACTCCTGGGTCGTGGCAGGGCATTGGCTAATCAGCCGCTGGATCTGCCCCGCCTGAAAGGGTGTCACCAGTTTGATAGTCGCTTTGGTACTGTTCTTGCCGTTATCGTCTTGCCCACGTGTAGTGATATTGAGTAGTGCGCAGAGTACGTAGCGCTTGCCGTAGCTGGTGGAAGAGCCAAACGCCTGTACGGCGTTCTTGTTGCCGCTTATATCAGCGGGGAGCAGCATACTGGTCTCTTCACGGTGACCATCCTTATGCATCAGCACACCGGTCACTTCAATGCCGCGCTCCTGCGTCTGAATACGAAAGCTCACAGCAAAGCCGTGTTTCTGCATGATGGGCCGTACGGTGTCGACGATATCCTCCAAGGTGGCGTAACAGCCGTTGTTAGTCTGCCCGCGCTCTTCGATGCTGGGGAGTTCGGTCTGCATCGCCGCCATGGCCGCGCTATAAGCCATCATGGCCTGGCGATCCATTACCCGTTCCTGCATTTGTAGCAAGCGCTCCATCTTGTCGATATCGACGTCCGGATTGAGCGCCGCACGCTCAATCACCTGGATGATTGCGGTGCTTTCCGCAAGGTGGGGTGTGGGTACTGCAGGAACCGCTTGTAGTGAAGAGGATGCAGACGACTCGTGATTTACCACATTGGTTTTGGTTGCCATGATAAGGCTCCTTCAATAGTTATCAGAAATCAGCAGGGAGTTCACTGGGAGGGACGGGGCGTAGGTGCAGCTCGGTGCGATACAGCTGTCCTTTTGCCATCACGTAGGTCTCGGCATAGGTTTGTTCCTGTGTAAGCAGTCGTTCCGTCAGTTGGGTTAATGCGATATCTAAATCGGGGTTAAGAGAGGTCATGGTGTGCTCCACGTAAAAGCAAAAAAAGCCCAGCCTGTTAGGGGCTGGGCTTATCGCGCTATCCAATGAGGGGTAGGACAAAAACTAAGAAAATCAGCACTAAAATGATCAGAAACATCATGTCAGCTCACCAGGGCAAGGGCCGTTTTTAGCGCCTCTTGCTTCAGCTGCGCCCCTTGACCAAACCACGCGGAATCCAGGCGGGTATCGTTACTGCGCGCACGCTTGTCGTGATCCACGTACTCGGTAACCGCATTGAGCAGTCCCCAGGCGGTGTCTTTGGCCGTGTCGAGGTGAGAGCCGCGACCTTCGCCATGGTAGAGCTTTTGCACCTTGTTAAGCGCCCGGTAGTTAGGCAGCTTGGAAGGGTCGTCTATCGGCTTATCAATACCGCAGAGCACCGACTGCAAATACTGCTGTGCATCGCGGTGATCGATTTTGCGTTCCGCCAAGGCCTTCATGCGGTACATGAAGTCATTCCACTGGGAAACAGAAATACCCAGTTGGCTTTTCACCGCACGGGGATCGAACTCTGATCGGTGGGGTACTTTTACTGCTTGCGTCGTACCATCCACCGCAATCTGTAGCGTGTTGTTGCACACCACCCGTACCGTGGTGGGTGTCGCCATTGTGGCCAGCGTGCCATCACAGGATGTTGCCAACAGTAGGTAGTCGTTGACTTCATCCTGGCCTTTCAGCGATGTGCTTAAGCCACTACGTGCCAACGCCCAGAACTTACGACCTCCTTTAAGCACACCCGCAGTTTCCAGCTCATACCCGGCGTACTCCGTCAGATCGCGGTAGAACTCCAGAATCTCTTCGGGCTGCACCACTTTATAGCGCTGAGACACGACCGATAGCGGCGCCTTGGTATCCGAGCGATAGAGCACTTTCTGCTCGGGGAAAGAGTGGATACTGCCCAGGTGACTGGCTCCCTCGGCAATAAAGCGTACCGGGGCTTCTTCAATGTGCCAGTTCATACCGGCCTGTTGCTGCCAGACCTCTAGCGGTTGTTGACGGGATAGCTGTTGCCCCAGACCGTGCCACGGGGTTGCGCCGACGTAAGCCATTTGTTCAATGAGATGAGCCATGGTGAAAACTCCTAGCAATAAAAAAGCGCTGACGTTAATCGCCAGCGCTTTATGGTTGGAAAGTAAGGGGTATGTCGCTTAGTGGGTACACATTAGCGAGGTGCGGTGAAGGGACGGGTTAATTACCGGAAGGTATGACCACAAGATACGCACAGCCAGGGCGTTCCTTCACCGGGTGGCAGTTTCTGTGTGAAGAACACCTTTGCGACACGCAAGCCTGCTTGACTGCCGGAAACAGCCCCCATCACGGCAGCCGGCAGTTTGGCTAACGGGAAGCGGGAGGAGGCATCCGATAACGGGGACGTTGGGGTATAGGACGCCCGCCACGCCCCAACGGCTCCACCCACGAGGCTGCTGCCAACGGTGCCGATGCGTTGGGCGGTTTCAAGGTTAAACGTGCAAGCGGCTGCACAGCGTAGGCAAGGCGGGGACATAACTAACACTCCTATAGGCGTCAAAGTGATCCCGTGTGCAGGATTCATAGGAGTGATATAGATCTGTAATTTTTTGGCTTTGACCTTTGAGTGGTTGCTTCGATAAGCCTCTTTACTGATACTGTTCATAAATACAGTAAAAGAGGGAGCCTATTATGTCATTGAACGTTTCACTACTGGGCCGGGCAGATGCCATGGCCTCGTCACTACCCTTGCCGCTCTATTCAACCGCCGTACGCGCCGGGTTTCCTTCGCCCGCCGATGATCACTTGGATACCGAGCTTGATCTGCACCGCTACGTCGTTAAACGGCCTGCCTCGACCTATTTTGCGCGTGCGGAAGGCTATTCGATGATCGGGGATAGTATCCATCCTGGTGACCTATTGGTGGTGGATCGCAGCTTAGAAGCGCTGCCTGGTCGAATTGTGGTGATCTGTGTCGATGGGGAAATGACCGTTAAGCGTCTGGAGCGCGTTGGCCAACGTACTTACCTCAAAGCAAGCAACCCTAATTTCAAGCCGATCCCTCTTGATGGACGCGAATCCCAAGTCTGGGGTGTGGTAACCGATGTTATTCACAATCTGCTGAGGTCACTTCCGTGATTGCACTCGTTGACTGCAACAACTTTTATGTCAGTTGTGAGCGCGTCTTTGATCCAACGTTGGAAGGGCGCCCGGTAGGGGTGCTGTCGAATAACGATGGTTGTGTCGTCGCCCGCAGCAACGAGCTAAAAGCCCAGGGTGTGGAGATGGGGACTGCCATGCACTTGTTACCGCCCGAGATTCGTCGCCAGGCTGTGCTGCTATCCAGTAACTATGCGTTATACGGCGATATGTCCCAGCGGGTAACTGAGGTGCTAGGCGAGTTTTCGCCCCATGTGGAGGTGTACTCCATAGATGAAAGCTTTGTCGGGTTTCAGGGCTTTGACCCAGATTCGCTGGAGGCACGGGGCCAAGCCATGCGCGATACCGTTCGACAGTGGACGGGCATTCCCGTGTGCGTGGGGTTTGCACCTACCCGCGTACTCGCCAAAGTGGCGAATCAAGCGGCTAAAAAACATCCTGCCTACAAGCAGCATGGCGTATGTAAGCTAACCGCTGATAGTGAAGCGACCAAAGCATTGCTAAAACAGTTGCCGGTAACCGAGCTGTGGGGGGTGGCGCGCCGCACCGGTGAACGTTTAAGAGTGATGGGTATTGAGTCAGCATGGGATCTACGCGAGGCAGACCCTAAGCGTATCAGGGGGCGATTTAGTGTGGTGCAGGAACGCATCGTATGGGAGCTACGCGGGCAATCCGCCATTCAACTAGATGACATGAGTCTACCCAAAAAACAAATCATGGTGTCGCGTTCATTCGGCAGGCTTACCAACAATCCCCATGACTTACGCGAAGCCTTAAGGCATCACGCAGTTAGGGCGGCAGAAAAGCTGCGCAAACAGCAAAGTGTAACCAGTGCAGTGATGGTGTTTGTGCGTACCAACCCATTCCGTACAGACTTACCGCAATATCAACAACGTGTGGTAATCTCTCTAGAGAGGCCCACAGATGATAGCCGCGATATCATCGCTGCAGCGGTACAAGGCCTACGCCGTCTCTGGCGCAAGGGCTACGCCTACCATAAAGCAGGTCTGATGCTGCTCGACCTTTCACCCAAGTCCAACCGACAGCTCACCCTCACCGAAACCCCGCAAACAGATGAAGAAGCTAAGCGCAGCGAACGCCTGATGGCGACGATGGATAAACTCAACCGAGAATTAGGCAAGGGGACGGTACAACTGGGCCTACCCCGTAAAGGCAATGCCTGGTCGCTGCGCAGTGAGCGACGAACGCCGCGATACACCACACAATGGAACGAGTTATTAATCGTTAAGTAGGCCTGACATATTTTTATGGTGCTGGTCATGCTAGGGGAAGTGTCATTTAAAAAAGAAATACTGGTTGGTATGATTATCTGAGCAGATGCCGAGCCTAAACGGCTCTTTATTATTTTATTGAGCATGAACCAGCACCGAGCGCAAAGATGGTAACGCTTGTATAGCTTAACTAGTGCCACTGGGTAGGACATCACGACGTTCAAAGCTAAGTTTTACATCAAGCAGCCAATTAAGTGTCCATTATGCTAAATTTCTGAAGACGAACGTCGTCATGTCACCGACGTTTCTTATCTATAATTGTACTCAGCATCTGCAGTAGATCAAACAATAGCGCAGGCTAGCTATCGCTAGCCGTAATCAACTAATGGCAATTGTTACCCAACGAATGCAAAGTCTGCCAGCTTCGAATTTTCTACCAGAAGAATGTATTAGTCATCACGTTACCGGGCATAGAGCATCGACCAAAGGTCGATGCGACCCGATATATAATTTTAATCAGCATGCCAGGAATGAATTCAGGGAAGGTCATAAGAATTCAAGAGCATCTATCATTTCTCTATCTATACCGGATGTGTGTTTATTGCGCAAAGCGTTTGCACCAACGATGGCTTTTGGACCAATTACCCAATGGCGCTTAGAGCCACGTTTGCCATTGCTGTAGCAGGTTATGCCCTGAGCTTCGAGTAATGGGGCCGAGCGTTTGAATGCAGCACCAATTCCACGGGGCTCATGCGGCCATTTGCTATCTGGCGCCCAAGCAGGCCTGTATTGCTGCAAGGTGGCAAGCCACACTCCTGCTGGTTTTTCGACAGATTCTGTAATCATATTTATTTTTATGTATTCGATGATTGCTTGAGCAACCGGCTCTTCCTCTGACATTTCGCAGAGTCGCTCGCTGCGATACGCATCAAATTGTGTCCAAAAGTCTTTGGGACAACCGTTCAACGCTTCTGACACAATCATTCCAATTCGACAGAAGTCATGCCAAAGATCGGGCATTTTTCGATCTATATTTAACCGATCTATATTAGCGTGTGCTTTGCCAAGTAAGGCAATTGATGCCTGGAAGGTCTTAATTTGCATCTCATCGTTCAGGCCCTGCTGGGGTAGGGATCGGCGATAACCCTTACCTGGCTGGCTAGTAGAAGGGGATGGCATCTCTAGGCTCAAAGTGAGTGCTGCTAATTCATCGTGAAAGATGGTTGGCTCAAGGCTACTTACAATGCAGGGTCTAGAAACAACTAGGCTAGTTGTAATTTCATTACAGCCGCTGGCTTTCCATTCAAGATGACCATTAAATAGCAGCTCACGTAAACGCCGCTGTACGACCGGGCTCAGCGGAGCGTCAACGTTCTCTAGACTGATTACTTGGTGCCGCCAAGCTAATCGATTCACTTCCTTAACCGTTGTAGGTATATCACGTATCGAAGTTTCCTTGCTCACAGGGTCAACCATGTTTTTAATGACGCTCTGTAGTCGTGACATGTCCTTTTTAGATATTCCTGTGAGCTCTAAAGCCAGCTGTTTGCGGTCTGGCATCATGCATAAAATTATGAATGCATAGACCAACAGTTCTCGATCCTTTGGTAGTGGTATATATAACTCTATGATTCTTATATCAGCTGGATCAAACGTAATTACTTCATGTGCTTGTATATTGCGAAAGGGGCGAGTGTTAGTGGGATGCCAGTAAGGATAGTGCTGTTGGGGTTGAATGATTGTTTCTTTTCCTGATGGAAACATCATCACTACTCCATCCAGTGCGATATAGCGTTCGCCGTTTTCCCCCAACCAAGTTCGCCCGTTACCGACTAGCCCAAAAGCCGCCTGTTCTCTACGAGTGATCTCCAGCGAATCCCGAATATTTTGATCAGAAACGTCAAGGTTGCTTGTATCCGCGACTATCTGCTTGAGGATGGGCGCAACCATTTCTGCTTCCATTATGAGCACGGGCCCTGATGAGCAAGGTTCAAGGTAATGGACGTCGTTGGCATCTACTAAATGACGATAGTAGTGATACGTAATTTGCCGCAGAAGGTTGACTTTAGAAAGTTTACGAGGTCTTTTTACATGAGACGAAGGCTGCATTAAATGCTCCAATAACCTACCCACAGGTAAATTAGCCTGAAAATTTTGATTTGAGCCAAAAGAATGATCTTGAATAAATGTACCATTCAAAACTTGATCTTGAGAGGGCGGGTTATTGAAAGAATTCATGCCTATAATTCCTATTTTTTAAAAATACAGAGATGTGGTAAGTGGGTGAAGACCATTGCTTAGATAATTTATAAAGCAGCACTACCACAATGAGAGAATGTCAATGGTCGCATACCTATTCAAGACAAACCTGATTGGTAAATAATAAAGACGACATATTAACATCATGATTTTAATACAGTTATTGGTCAATGTCTGGTGGCAATGCAAGCATCACTTCCCAATTTAAACTTTAAAAAGCTTAGTGGCATAGGCATTCGTGTACTGTCTATAACAATGTTGGGTTTGATATCCCAATTCAAGCTCAGGGATAATGTGAATGTCGATTAGCTAATCTATTTGATTGATGACCGTTAAACGCCTCCTTAATTAATATTGATGAAGACAATATTACCAGGAAAAAAAAGGTTGGCTAACGAATTTTATTAATAATGAATTTTAATTATTATTGGATTGTTGTAGTTATGTGTGGACTTCCTTGGACACCGTTGGTTAATTCCACATCATGAAAATAATTCATTTAAAGATTTTTTTTGAGATTACCTTGTGCAGATTTGATATTATTGATGACTAAGCATTATCCATTTAAAGAATTTACAATTTTCAGTTGATAGTATTATTTATTAGCTTAAAATTTATCGAAGTATGAAATATTATTGTGGCTTATCGGGGGCGATATGTTTTAAATAGTTATGTTTTGAATACTAACTTTTAACTTTAATAAAAAATCATTTATATAGCTTAAATGCTTTATAGAGGGCTTTTTTATTGGTTTTATAGTTAAATAATTCTGGTGTATATGTTATTAGGGATCTGCTCTTATTGATTATAATAAGAGTTTATCTGGAAAGTAGTTAAAATACTTGAAAAGGAAAGCATGATGGGAAGCCTAGGAAGAGACAAACGGACTGAATGTGATTTTAAAATAGATAATGTTCTTAACAACGAAGAGGCTGATGTTGATAAGGAGCTGTTGTCGTATGTAAAGGAGGTCAAGGCAGTAGTTGATCGTTTGCTTGAGATTGATGATGTCTTGTTTGTAGTTAAAAACTGTAAAGGTGTTTTGAAATTAATTGTCTCAAATAGCCTGACAGGTAAGAAATTTAAAAGCTTAATTACGAAAGGTTACAATAATGGGTTTAATAATATTCCTTTAGTTAATAGCCATCCATATGTACGAGCTTACCACACAGCTATTGAAAATCTAAATTTGAATGAGCTTGATAAATGGGACCCCAATGATCAAATGGTAAGATTGAATGCAGCTGTTACTATGATACGTGACGAATGTAGTAGCAAATCTATGCGGCAGCATATGCGCAAGCTAGATAACGCTAAAAGGGTTCGCAGTAAGGGAGCCAAGAAGCTTATCGAATCACTTAAAAATAAACACGCTAGGTTAGAAGTAGTGCGCCTTGATCTAAGCTACCGCGAAGGGAAATATATTGATCTTGAAGAATTTACTGTTGCACTTGAAGATGTCAAGAAAGATTGGGAAAAATTTAGATATGACTTAGCTAGTGAAGTTTCATTACCTAGCGCTGTCGGCTATCTAGCAAAGCTTGAATATGGGCTGTTAAGTGGTTTCCATTTCCATGTTATTGTGATATATGACGGGTCAAAACATCGTGAAGATATTACTCTAGCCAAGATGCTTGGTGAACATTGGATTAATCAAGTGGTTACAGGCGGGGAGGGTAGATATTATAATTGTAATCGTCACAAGAAAAATTATCGCTATTTGGGGATAGGGACGCTTGATTACTATGATCATGCTAAATACTCTGCTTTAGTAAATCTAGTGCTTGAATATATGGTTAAAACTGATTATGTCTTGGCGAGTGAAGCACCTGGGGAAAGAATATGGTTTCGATCAGCTGATAAAATTCCTAAAAGTCTTAAGCGCCTTGGCAGACCGAGAAAGTTAAACCGTCAGCCCTGCTGACGCATAGTTTGTGTTAACAGGTGAGTCTCCTGATGCACTCCGCCCTGTAACTCGCGCCCTAATAGGTCAAGCTTAGAGCATAGTGTCTTCATCTCAGTCCCTTCCAAAGTGCTCACTCATACGTCTAGCTGGATTAGGCAATTATCAAGCGGAGGCACTTGGTAACTGCGTACACCAGTTCGTTCCTCCGCCAGTATGCCCATCGGTAGTCGCTCGATAGAAGGAAGATAACTCGCGAGTAGGCACAAGTTCACGCGGAAGACACCGTGTATGGTCTCGAATGGGCGCTAGGTTTATAGCAGCGCTACCTAGCTCAATCACAGAAAGATCTGTCTGATCGAGTGAAGTCAAGGTCTCAAGTCGATCACCGGCTTGATCATTTAGCCAGTGATCAGCATCCCTTGGGTAAACGTATCGTTATCAGAGATCCAAACACGCGCTGCGTTCCATTTATCCGGCACGACCTGAGTCGGCTTCCTTTTATTGTCGTAATAGATGACCTCTTCAAAGAAATCCTTACCGAGAATAGCCTCATTGAGGCTAATTGTATGATGGTCGAAATGAACGATACCTCCTTAAGTCTACTTGCAACCCAAAGTGATAATAATGCCAGCGGCCAAAGATACGGCATAACAGCTGAACCATCCTCCCAACGGGGTTGGCTAAGGGTGTACTTCGCTTAGTAGCGGCTACTTTGAATTACCACTCCATATGACAAGCGGGTCCCTAATTTTGAAGCAATGGAATGCCCTAGCTTGCAGGGGTATTAACAGACCATTTTTTTAAAAAATTTCACAGCTAAAGCCCCAGTATATTTTTACATAGCTGATTTTGTTGTCTTATTTTTCATAAAAGCC
>AXCI01003880.1_pt1 | contig 21159 bp, 16 predicted proteins | sample 182571 | NCBI WGS metagenome assembly AXCI01 (sample SAMN02359225, study PRJNA218796) | groundwater metagenome | isolation source: Mt. Simon Sandstone pore water sample D5872 at 1.8km depth, Illinois-Basin... | place: USA: Decatur, Illinois | collected 2009-05 | reverse complement strand
CAGCACCGGGAATATCTGCTCGATACCCCAAACGTCAGGCACTGACTGGAACAGCGAGAAGTTGACGAACAGCTTGTCGGCGAGCTTCTCCGCTAATTCGTCCATAATTTCGCGATGGGCACGGTTACGAGTGTCGAGCTGAGTGCGTAGCCGCGCGCAGGCAGCCATGTAAACACGCTCGCCCTCTGCGCGGGCAGTCATGTCGCTTAACCCCATGACAAAACGTTCCTGCAGTTCGCTCACCGCTTGCAGCAGATCGTGCCAAGCCTCCACCAGCATGCGCGGCTCCTGGGGCGTGGCTAACTGCTCAAACACACGCCACAGTAACTCAACTTGAGTATCCTCTTGGGAGAGTCGTTCGGGTGGGGTGTGATCAATCCGCTCTTCGCCAATCACGTTGGTGATTAGCACTGCGTGGTGAGCGGTTAGCGCCCGGCCAGACTCGCTGATCAAATGCGGCTGGGGCAGGTTCGCCTCTTGGCACAGCTGGGCAAAGGCGCTGACGACGTTACGGGCATACTCGCGCATCGAGTAGTTGGCCGAACAGTAGCTGCGCGAGCGGGTGCCTTCGTAATCAATGCCCAGGCCGCCGCCTACATCCACCGTATCAATGGGCGCGCCCAGCTGCATCAGGTTCTGGTAGAAGCGCGCGCACTCGCGTAAGCCGCGCTGGATGTCGCGAATATTGGCGATCTGCGAGCCTAAATGAAAATGCACAAGCTGAAGGCTTTCAAGCGCACCTTCGTGACGCAGGGTATCGACCACCTCAAGAATTTGGCTAGCGGTGAGGCCAAACTTGGATTTTTCGCCGCCGGTATTCTGCCACTTGCCCTTACCCACCGAGGCAAGACGGGCGCGCAGGCCAATGCGCGGCGTGACCTCCAGCTCGCGCGCCTCCTCCAAAATCAGCTGCAGCTCGGAGAGCTTTTCGACCACCAAATAGACCTTGTGGCCGAGCTTCTCGCCCAGCAGCGCCAGGCGGACGTACTCGCGGTCTTTGTAGCCGTTACAGACAATCAGCGAAGAGCCGCCGTCGGAGAGAGCCATTACCGCCAGCAGTTCAGGTTTACTGCCCGCTTCAAGACCGACACGCCCGCTACCGCGCTCCGCGGTGGCGAGAATTTCTTCCACTACCCGACGCTGCTGGTTCACTTTGATGGGGTATACCGCGGTATAGCCACCCTGGTAGTCGCAGTCGCTCATGGCAGCATCAAAGGCGCCGCACAGCTGCTCAACCCGATCATGAAGAATATCGCTAAAGCGCACCAGCACCGGCAAACGCAGCCCGGCGCTTTGCAACTGGCGGACCAGCCCGCTGAGCGGCAGCGCCGGGCCTTCTGTATCGCTACCCAGCGGACGAACCAGGGCTTGGCCGTGGTCGTCGACGTCGAAGTAGCCGCTGCCCCATTGGTCGATATTCCAGGTGCGCCGAGCGCGAAGCGCAGGGCTTGTTGTGGCCATCACACTCATGCAGATACCTCAGGCAGCGGCAGCGCACCGTGATCAATGCGCGCCATTAAAATAGTCCGGAAGCGTTCCGGGTCATGGGGGGTCAGATCGTGGGCCGGGGGGTCGACATAAACCACCAGCAGGCGCGAAAGCCAATAACGCAGCGCCGTCATGCGTAGCATGGTGGGCCAGAGCTTGCGCTCGGCCGTGGTTAACGGACGCCGCGTAAGGTAGGCGCGCAAAAGCGTATCGTAGCGCTCTGGGTTGAGCGTGCCATCGTCGTTAGAGGCCCAGTCGTTGACCACGATTGCCAGATCAAACAGCAGATCGCCGGTGCAGCCATTGTAAAAGTCGATAATGCCGCCAAGTTGGTCACCCTCAAACAGGGTGTTGTCGCGGAAAAGGTCGCCGTGCAGAGCACCTTGCGGCAGCGCTTTGTGCTGAAGAAAGGCGCTCTCATAATCGTCGACTTCATCTTTCATCAACGTTTGATCCGCCGGGCTTAAATAGCTCAGCACCTTGTGGTGCATCACGTGTAGCCAGTTAATATCGCGCGGGTTTGGGCGGTGCCCAGGAAAGCGTTTAGACACCCCGTGCAGGCGGCCCAGGGTGTCCCCCAGGGCATGGCACTGCGCCAAATTTGGCGACTCGGGATGGCGGCCGGGTAGGCGCGGGAATAGCAGTGCCGGTTTGCCTTCCAGGCTATGCAGAGCGACGCCCTCGCGGTCATGCACCGTGCCGGGCACGGGCAGGCGGTGCTCGTCTAAATAATCAAGCAGCTCAACAAAAAACGGCAGCTCTTCGTGCTCACCCTGTTCAAACAGGGTTAATACAAGCTCGCGGCGGTCAGTGGTCACAAAAAATGTTGAATTTTCAGTACCGCCGGCAACGCCTTGAAGGGAAACAAAACTGCCAACATCAAAATTTTCTAAAAACGCGGCGACCTGTGCGTCGCTAAGCGGGGTAAATACAGCCATGAGAGTCTCGCCCAGGTTGCTAAGCCCATTATTGTAGCGGCTTGGTCGCTGAGTTGGCAGCGTTGTTGTCGCTGTAAATACATGAGATGGCGTTTGTGCCTGCAGGCGACCTGTGCAACGCGTATCATGTGAGCCACGCTGATCAGCACTCTTTTAAAGTACCCCTATTTAACAGTGGAACATGGTTATGGCTCGCGCTCCGATCGTTCTCGTCGATGGTTCTTCCTACCTTTACCGTGCGTTTCACGCGCTGCCACCGCTAACGACCTCCAATGGTCAGCCGACGGGCGCGGTGAAAGGCGTGTTGAATATGCTCAAGCGGTTGATTAAGGACTACCCACAAAGCCCCATGGCGGTGGTATTTGACGCGCCGGGCAAAACCTTCCGCGATGAGCTCTACAGCGACTACAAAGCGCATCGACCGCCCATGCCCGATGACCTGCGTAGCCAGATCGCACCGCTGCACGCCTGTGTGAAGGCGCTGGGCCTGCCGCTGCTATGCGTTGAAGGCGTAGAGGCGGACGATGTGATCGGCACCCTGGCGCATCACGCTACCCAGGCAGGGCGCGATGCCGTGATCTCAACCGGCGATAAGGATATGGCGCAACTGGTCAACGCCCATATCACCCTGGTCAATACCATGAAGGATGAGACCCTGGATGAAGCGGGCGTGGAGGAGAAATTTGGCCTGCCACCGGCGCTGATTATCGATTTCCTCGCCCTGATGGGCGACAAGGTCGATAACATCCCCGGGGTGCCCGGCGTGGGTGAAAAGACGGCTATTGGCCTGCTACAAGGCATGGGCGGTGGATTGGAGACCATTTATGGCGAGTTAGAGCGGGTGAAAACGCTGACTTTCCGGGGTGCCAAAACCCTGCCCAAAAAGCTAGAAGAGCATCGCGAGCAGGCGTTTCTCTCTTATCAGTTGGCCACCATTAAGGTTGACTGCGATCTGCCGGTGGGGCTGGATGATTTGGATATCGCCCACCCGGACCGTGAAGCGCTGGTGACGCTGTACAAAGAGATGGAGTTCCGCCAGTGGCTGGGTGAGCTGATGGAGGGCAAAGACGCAGGTGTCGATGACGTTAAAGGGGGCGAGCCAGCGCCTGCCAATGCGGACGAAGCGGGTAGCGAGTGCGAGGAAAGTGCTTCAGGGCAAGCGTCCGTGCGTGAAGACCAAGTCATCCTAGCGCAGGCAGATTTCGAGCACTGGCTTAAGCGGCTACACAACGCCGAGCGCTTCTGCTTTGATTTGGAAACCACCAGCCTCAACTACATGGATGCTGAAATTGTCGGCATTGGCCTGTCGCTTGACGCCGGGGAGGCCGCCTATATTCCGGTGGGCCACGACTACCTGGATGCCCCTGCGCAGCTCGATCGCAAAGCGGTGCTGGCGGCGCTAAAGCCGCTGCTAGAAGATGCGACAAAAACCAAGATTGGGCAAAACCTTAAATACGACATCTCGGTGCTGGCGAACTATGACATTGGGGTGGTTGGCCCGTTTGCCGACACCATGCTGGCCTCTTATGTGCTCAACTCCACGGCCACCCGTCATGATATGGATTCGCTGGCACTCAAGTATTTGGGTGAAAAGACCATCTCCTTTGAAGAGATTGCCGGTAAGGGCGCCAAGCAGCTGACGTTCAATCAGATTGCCCTGGAGCAGGCAGCGCCTTACGCCTGTGAAGATGTTGATATCACGTTAAGACTCCAGGAAACGCTGCGTCCCCAGGTCGAGAGCGAAGGACGACTGGCGGAGGTGCTGGATAATATCGAGCTGCCGCTAATCAAAGTGCTCTCGCGCATTGAGCGTAATGGGGTGGCGGTGGATGCTGACCTACTGCACAAGCAGAGCCAGCAGTTAGAAAAGCGTATTGGCGAGCTAGAGCGCGAAGCGTTTGAGCTGGCCGGGCGGGCGTTTAATTTGGGCTCGCCCAAGCAACTAGGCCAGATTCTGTTTGACGAGCAGAAGATTCCGGTGCTCAAGAAAACGCCCAAAGGCGCGCCTTCTACCGCGGAAGGCGTACTGGAAGAGCTGGCGCTGGATTACCCGCTGCCCAAGGTCATTATGCAGCACCGGGGGCTGGCCAAGCTGAAGTCCACCTATACCGATAAACTGCCACGGCTACTCAATAAAGCCACCGGCCGGGTACACACCAGCTACCATCAGGCGGTCACCGCCACCGGGCGGCTGTCGTCATCAGACCCGAACTTACAGAACATTCCCATCCGTACCGAAGAGGGGCGTAAAATTCGTCAGGCGTTTATTGCTCGCCCCGGCTACCGCATTGTGGCCGCCGACTACTCGCAGATCGAGCTGCGTATTATGGCGCATCTCTCCGAAGATAAAGGGCTGCTGGAAGCGTTTGCCGAAGGGCGCGACATTCACACCGCCACGGCGGCGGAAGTGTTTGGTACGTCGCTTGAGAAAGTGTCAGGCGATCAGCGCCGCAGCGCCAAAGCGATCAACTTTGGCCTGATCTACGGCATGAGCGCCTGGGGGCTGTCGCGCCAGCTGCACATTGAGCGTAACCAGGCGCAGACCTATATTGATCGCTACTTTGACCGCTACCCTGGCGTGGCTCGTTACATGGAGCGCATTCGCTCCCAGGCAGCTGAAGATGGCTTTGTCGAAACCGTGCTGGGCCGGCGACTTTATCTGCCGGAAATCCAGTCGCAAAACCGCAACCGCCGCCAAGGCGCCGAGCGTACCGCCATTAACGCACCGATGCAGGGCACTGCCGCCGACATTATCAAACAGGCGATGATCGATGTGGATGCGTGGCTAGCAGAGGGGGAGTTTGATGCGCTGATGGTAATGCAGGTGCACGATGAGCTGGTGTTCGAAGTGGCCGAGCAGCAGGTCGAGGCGTTTATTGAGCAGGTGCAAAAACGCATGCAGGGGGCCGCCGAGCTGAAAGTGCCGCTGACGGTGGAGGCGGAGAGCGGCGCTAACTGGGACGAGGCGCACTAACCCTTAACATTGAATAAACGACCCCCCGCAGCCAGTGGCTGCGGGGGGAATCAATCACGCTGTTTAGCCGTGATGGTTAAGGCAGGGCTTAACGCCAGCCAACGCGGTCAAAGATGCGGATGGCTTCAGGGTTGTTTTCACCCAGCACGCTGATGTTCACGTCATCCGTTTTGAAATCGCCCCAGGATTCCAGCACCGGATCTTTCTTGATGCCGTCCACTACCGGGAACTCGTTGTTGCCGGAAGCAAAAATTTCCTGAGCGGTGTCAGAGGAGAGGTACTCAAGGAAGCGGATGGCGTTTTCGCGGTTAGGCGCGCCTTCCACCACACCGGCGCCGCCGACGTTAACGTGGGTACCGCGGTCATTCTGGTTGGGGAAAATAATGCCGACTTTGCGAGCGGCTTCACGCTCGGCGTCATCGTCAGACTTTAGCAGGCGCACATAGTAGTAGTGGTTGGCTACGCCGATGTCGCACTCGCCGCTGGCAACGCCGAGAATCTGGTCGGTATCGCCACCTTCCGGGTCACGTGCCATGTTATCAACCACGCCCTGCGCCCACTCTTCGGCACCCTCTTCGCCGTGGTGCTCAATCATCGCGGCGAGCAGCGACTGGTTGTAAATGTTATTGGAAGAGCGAATGCACACCTTGCCTTCAAACTGCGGGTCGGCAAGATCTTCATAGCTTTCGATCTGGCTTGGGTCGAAGTTTTCGCGGTTGTAATAAATCGCCCGAGCGCGCTGGCTAAAGCCAAACCACAGGCCGTCAGGGTGGCGCATGGCTTCGGGAAGGCGCTCGTTGAGAACGTCCGACTCAACGCTTTGGAAGATGCCCTCCTCTTCTGCGCGCCATAGGCGGCCTGCATCAACAGTCAGCATGATGTCTGCGGGGCTGGCCACGCCTTCGCGTTGAATGCGCTCGATCAGCTGGTCGGAGTCGCCTTCTAGGAGGTTAACTTCGATGCCGGTCTCTTCAGTGAACGCATCGTAGAGACGCTCGTCAGAGTCGTAGTGACGAGCAGAGTAAAGGTTGAGCTCATCTGCCATGGCGGTACCCGCAACAGCTGAGCCTGCCATGATGGCGGCGATTGATAATGTCAGGCGTGCCTTTTTCATACCCATTCACTCCGTCTCTGTTTGATAATAAGTTGCATTTACAGGTTTGCATTCAAGCTTTTTTCATCGTTGAGGTCAAGTTAAATGCTAACTAAACGCATTCAACGAGGATGACTAGACGTGCATCTCAGCGCAATTAAAAATAGAATGCAAATGGCTTCCAAATGTACTCAATCCGCGTTTAGGCGTTTTCTGGCGCGGTGTGTTCACCTGCACAGTGGTAATTTATGACAGCTAACCTCAAGGTTGCTCCGGCGGCGTCCAGCGTTACCGCGTTGACGCTTAACAGTGTTTGCCATGCCTATGATGGTCATTCGGTCGTCAAAGGCGTCGATCTAAGCGTTGCGCCAGGTGAGGTGGTGTGCTTGTTAGGCCCCTCTGGGTGTGGCAAAACCACGCTATTGCGTATCGCCGCGGGGCTGGAAGTGCTCCAAGAGGGCAGTGTCGCGCTGGAAGATGTCTATATTGCCGCCCCAGGCCAGCGGCACGTTCCCCCTGAAAAGCGCAATGTAGGGTTGGCCTTTCAAGACTCGGCGCTATTTCCCCACCTAACGGTGCTGGAAAATGTGTGCTTTGGCCTTAAGCATATGGCGACAGGCCAGCGCCGCGAGCGTGCTAAGCAGCTACTTGAGCAGCTAGGTATGGCGGCGTATATCGATGTCTACCCCCATATGCTTTCAGGGGGGCAGCAGCAGCGGGTGGCCCTGGCCCGTGCTTTGGCCCCGTCCCCCCGGTTAATGCTGTTGGATGAACCGTTTTCAAGCCTGGACGCGCGGCTGCGCGATCGTATTCGCGACGATACGCTGCACGTACTGAAAAAAGTCGGTGCGGCCACGCTGTTAGTGACCCATGACCCCGAAGAAGCCATGTTCATGGCCGATCGCATCGCGCTGATGCGGGATGGGCGGATCGTGCAAACGGGAACGCCGCGTGAGCTTTACTGCGCGCCTCAGGATCCCTTCGTCGTGACCTTTTTTGGCGACGTTAATGAGCTGCAGGGCTGCGTGCATAATGGCGCGGTTAGCACCCCTGTGGGGTGGGTGCCTGCGGGCGGGCTGGCGGAAGGCAGCGACGTTCAGGTCATGATTCGCCCTGAGGCGCTGCGGATCGTTGAGCGTGAACTGCCTGCCGATGAGCACCGCCATAGCCATGTGGTCATGGCGAAGCTGCTGGGGCGTACCAGCCTGCTACACCTGTGTGCCCACGGTGAAAACGGCCTGGAGGCCCACCTGCATGCCCGTGTGCCAGGGGTGTTTTTACCCGCCGAGGGGCAGCCGGTGGATATTCACCTCGATCTTTCCCAGGTGTTTGTTTTTCCGCTTGTGGCTCACTGAGCCTTTAGCGCTTACGACTGAGCGCCGGGCCGCGAACGGCGCATGGCCATGCTCAGCAGAATAACCGGCAGGATGCCCACGACCACAATCGCCAGCGACGACGTCGATGCTTCGGCCAAGCGCTCGTCAGCGGCCAGGTTATGCGCCCGCACGGCCAGCGTGTCAAAGTTGAAGGGGCGCAAAATGATCGTCGCGGGTAGCTCCTTCATTACATCGACAAAGACCAGGATGCCCGCCGCCAGAAGGCTGCTTCGCATCATGGGGGTATGAATGTGGCGTAGCGTGCCGCCCGCCGTTTGACCCAGGGTGCGCGAAGCGGCATCCATGCTTGGCGTTACTTTCCCCAAGCTAGCCTCAATTGTATTGAATGAGACGGCCAGAAAGCGCACCACATAGGCATATAGCAAAATAAACGCCGAACCGCTGAAAACCAGGCCGATGATGTAGCCATAGTGATTGTTGAGCCACGTGTTGAGGGCGTTATCCAACCAAGCAAACGGAATCAGAATGCCCACTGCGACCACCGAACCGGGAATCGCGTACCCCATCGAGGCTACCCTGGACGCCACCCGCGCAAACGTCGTGTCGTGCATACGCACGCCATAGCTCAACACGACCGCCAGGCCCACGGCGATCAGCGCGGCCACTGTTGCCAGCCCCAGGCTATTCCATGCATAGCCAATAAAACGCGCGCCCCAGAGTGAATCGCCCCCTTTGAGTGCTAAATTAAGCAGGATGCCGCTAGGCAGTAAAAAGCCGATGAGCACTGGCAGCAGGCAGGCCAGCGTTGCCGCCGCGGCTCGCCAGCCGTGCAGCCCATACTCGGGCAACTGCTGGTAGCGATTAGTGGTATGGAAATAGCGGCGCTTGCCCCGCGACCAGCGCTCCAGTAGCACTAAGACAATCACGAAGGTGAGTAGGCACGCCGCCAGTTGAGCCGCGGCCACCTGTTCACCCATGCCAAACCAGGTGCGGTAGATGCCGGTAGTAAAGGTGTCGATGCCAAAAAACTGGACGGCGCCAAACTCGTTCAGCGTCTCCATCAATACCAGCGACACCCCCCCAACCAGCGCTGGTCGCGCCAACGGCACCGCCACGCTGGTAAACAGTTTCCAGGGGACCGCGACCAAGCGTGCGGCCCACATCCAGCACGCAGACCGACTGTTCTAAAAACGAAGCGCGGGCCAGCAGGTAGACGTAGGGGTAGAGCACCAGGGTGATGACCGTCGCGGCGCCCCCCAGAGAGCGAATATTGGGAAAGTAGTAATCGCCATACCCCCAGCCAAACGTTTCGCGGAGCAGGCTTTGTAACGGCCCGGCAAACTGCAAAAAGTCAGTATAGGCGTAGGCGATGACGTAGGTAGGTACGGCCAACGGCAGCAGTAACCCCCACTCGAAGAGCCGTTTGCCGGGAAAACGGCACATGACAACTAGCCATGCCGTCCCGGTGCCGATGATGAGTGTGCCGAGCCCAACGGTCACGACAAGCCAGAAAGTGTTGTTTAGATAGCGGCCAAGTACGGTGCTGGCCAGGTGCTGCCAAACGCCATCGGTGGGCAGCACGATATGGGCTAACACCACCAGTACCGGTAGCGCTACGACGAACGCGACCGCGATCAAGGCTACCGACCACGGACTAACGCGACGGCTAAGCGAAGAGGAGAAGGCCAATAGTTCGTGATAGCCGGGTTTGAACAAGCGAACACTCCTTGCCTTAACTAAAAGCAGTAGTAGAAAGCCGGAAAGTAGCGCAGCACACTTAATGCGAAACTCAATGCGAAATAGTGACGGGCGTGAATAGTAGCATTGGCATTACGCTGCTGCAGCTTTGCAGGTAATGAGGGGTGCAAAATAGCCCGCCGAGGCGGGCCATAAGGGTGGGAAGGTAAGCGTTCGAAGAAGGAACTAGTACCCCAGCATCATGCTCGGCAGGCCGGTAATCAACCAGGGGAAGAAGGCCATGAGCGTACAAGCCAATAGTATCAAGGCGACGAAAGGCACGACCGCTTTGTAGAGATCGACGATTTCAACCCCGGGCGGTGCGACGCCTTTCAAGTAGAACAGCGCATAGCCAAAGGGCGGGGTCAAAAACGAGGTTTGCAGTACCACCGCGACCATCACCACGAACCACAGCATATCCACGCCCATGGTTTCGACGATGGGCAGCATAATGGGGAAGCTCAGCAGCACAATGCCGGTCCAATCCAGGAACATGCCCAGAATAAATACCAGGAACAGCATCAAAATCAGCGCCCCGATGGTGCCGCCAGGCATGGCCAGTACCAACTCGCTGATCACGGTCATACCGCCGCCGCGGGAGAATACGCCGGTAAATGCCGTGGCGCCCACCAATACGAGCATGACCATGGTGGTGGTTTTCCCTGCTTCGATCATTGTCCAGAAGCAGGTAGAGGCTTTACGGTCACCGAAGATCAAAAACAGAATAAAGGCGATAAACACGCCGATAGCTGACGCTTCGGTGGCCGTGGCGACCCCGGTAAAGAGCGCACCCAGCACGCCTAGAATCAACGCCATGGGGGGGAGTACGTACTTTCCTAACATGACAAGCAGCTGTTTAGTGCTGACTTCAGCGCGCTCTTCGGCCGGCACTTTGGGGCCGTAGCTAGGTTTGATATAGCAGATGATCAACACGTAAAGCGCATACATGACCCCGAGCAGCAAACCGGGAATCAGCGCGCCAGCAAACAGGGCGCCCACGGAAACCGGTGAGTAGCTGGCCATGAGGATCAGCATAATGCTGGGCGGAATCAGGATGCCCAGGCAACCGCTCGCCATAATGACCCCGGCGCTAAGCTCTTTGTTGTAGCCATACTTGAGCATCGGTACCAGGGCAATCATACCCATCACCGCAATCGAGGCGCCCACAATGCCGGTAGTCGCCGCTAACAGTACCGAGACAATGACCACGGTTAGCGCCAAGCCGCCACGCAGGTTCGCCAGCAAAAGCCGCATGGCATCAAACATCTTCTCCGTCACACCGGAGTCGTTTAAGAACCTCGCCATCAAAATGAAGAGCGGTATCGCCACCAGGACATAGTTGTCCATAGCGTTACCGAAAATATTGTTAATCAGCGTGCCGAGAATACGCTCACCGGGGCCAAGAAAGGCACCGATAACCGCTACACCGCCCAGCACAAACGCCAGCGGGTGACCCATAAACAGCCCCACCATCAGGCCGCCAAACATCACCAGCGTGAGTAATTCAGGACTTAGGTTCATGCCGATGTCTCCTCGCGAAGCTGCATGATGGCACGCAGCACAATGGCAATTGCCTGTAGCAGAATCAGGATAGCGGCGACCACAATCACGCCTTTGATCGGGTAAACCGGGATGGAGACCATGCCATAGGTGGTTTCACCGCGGCTCCAGGCGCGTTCAAAGAAACTCCAGCCCAGGGTAATCAGCATCCAGATAAAGGGAACAAAGAAAATTAAGTAACCGAGCACTTCAAGCAGCGCCTGCTTCTTACGTGATAGCAAACGCTTGAGCACGTCGACTTCCACATGGGCGTGGTGTTTAAGCCCGTAGGCCGCCATCAGCATGAAGTGGGCGCCAAACAGCATTTTGGTCACGTCAAAAGCCCAGTCGCTGGGGCGCCCAAACAGAAACCGTGACGCAATATCGAACAAAACAATCAGGGTAATGATGGCAATCAATGGAGCGATGATGCGCCCAAAGGCTTCATTGATGGCATCGATCGCCTTGGCAATCGCATTCATGGAAGATCTCCGCGGTCAGCACAAAAAAACCGCCCCGGAAACCGAGGCGGCACAGAAGCGCCTTACAGGCAGGCTTCGATCTCTTCCAGTGAAGGCAGGTTGTCCATCACGCGGCTCATATTGTAGGGTGCGGAAACATCCCGCCAGGTCGCATAGTGCTCAAGGTAGGCAATCATCGATTGGTAGACCTTGGCGTGGTCAGGGGCTTCGCACGCACCGCGCAGAATCACCTCGTTGGTGACTTCCTGGATGCGTGCCAAATCCTCTTCGGAGAACTGATTGATCGTGACGCCCGCATCAATGAACTTCTGGGTGGCTTCGGTGGACTGACGCTCTGACCAGGCGAGTGACCATGCCATGGTGGCATCTGCGGCGATCCGCAGAATCTCTTGGGTCTCTTCGGAGAGCGCGTCCCAGGCATCTTTATTGATCATTACGCCAAATACGCTGGCAGACTGGTGCCAGCCGGGCGTCGCCCAGTAGTCGGCCACTTCGGCAAAACCGGCGTTAAAGTCAACGCCAGGGGTTGAGAACTCACCCGCATCGATAACGCCGCGCTCGATGGCTTGGTAGACTTCACCGCCCGCCAGAGTGACCTGGGAGCCGCCCAACTCTTCGAGTACGCGACCCTGATCACGGCCCGAAAGACGCAAACGCTTACCGTCGAGGTCGGCGATGCTCTCAATGGGGGTGCGGCCCATAAAGCCGGACTCATTGTTGGTAATGCCGTAGGGGAGATAAACCATATTGAACTGGCCGTAGATCTCTTCGTACAGCTCGCGCCCACCCCACTGTTGAATCCAGTTAAGGTAGTCAACCCCATTGAACAGGCTGGTAGTAGTCGCCAGTGGCGAAAAGGCGGGGTTCAAGCCGGCCCAGTAGCCCGGCCAGTCGCCGGCGGCTTCAATGCTGCCCGTTTCGGTGGCATCAAACACTTCGGTGCCAGGCATTAGCGTACCGCCGGCACGGAAATTGATCTGAAGGTCTTCACCTGCCAATTTATTGACCAGTTCCACCCAGTGCTGGTCAATCTTGATCAGATCAAGGTTTTCCGGCCAGGTGCTGGTCATTGTCCACTCTTCTTGTGCTTGGGCAGTGGTTGTGAAGGCAGCAAAAGCAACACCAGCGGCGAGGCTGGAGAGGGCGAATTTGGTCGTTTTTTTCATGATGATTTCCTGGTTTGGCGTGTAGCGTTATTAGTGTTGGATAGCTGGATGCAGGAAAGTACAGCGCTGCTAGATTACGTTTACGTAAACAATGATTCCCGGGCGCTGCAGAGCTAAACTAGCACACCCACACCGCTGCAGCGCAATATCAGTAATGTAAGGTTGGGAGCGATGGGATGAAGGGAGAAATTTCGCTATTTTTAATATAAACAATAGGTTATTTGTTTTTTATGGCGCTATATAAATTTAAACGCTGACCGAAAACGTTGAAAGTAGTTAAATCATTAAACCAAAGTTGTAAGTGAAAGACTGGCTAGCTGGCAGGGGTACATGGAAATACGTAGTGGGGTGACGTTATGGGAAACTGCCGTGCAGGGGAGCAAATCGCGTGCTGAAAAACGACGTGCGCAAAAGCCATGATCCATGTGATCACCAGTCAGCGCGGTTAGTGGTGACATTAGTGCATCACGCGCAGCGCTTAGCCCGACGCCGCTGGCGCCAGTTGGTGTGGTTAAGCGGCGATGCCGAGCAGTGTCGTTCGCTTGCGCGGGCGTTATGGCAGGCCCACCCCTGGCAGGCGCCTCTGTGGGTGGGGAGTGAGGAGTGTCCAGAGCGTCAACACGGCCTCGACACACCAGTGCTATCGCCGCGCAAAGCGAGAACGCGTCTGGGGGCAGAACATCAGTTGGTCGTGCTGGATACGATTCGCACGGGGCTTGATCCCGAGGCGCTGGGGGCGCTGGCAGGTACCCTCACGGCGGGTGGGTTATTGGTATTGATAACGCCACAGCCATGGGGTGACGCGCCTGACCCTGACTATGCCCGTTTGGCTGACCATCCATGGCACTGGGCAGCGCTGACGAGTCACTATCTCGCTCGCCTAGCTCGGCTGCTCCAGGCTTCAACGCAGGTGGTGCGCTGGCGTGCGAATCACTCCTTACACTTGCCTAAGCTGCCGTCGTTAACCCCTGCTCAGCTCGTCAGTAGTGACCCCGACTGTTTAACCGCTGACCAAGCCCAGGCAGTGAAGCAGTTGGTGGGCTTAAAGCGTCGACGGCCGCTAGTGATTACCGCGGATCGTGGCCGCGGAAAAAGTGCCGCCCTGGGGATCGCCTGCGCGCGACTGCTTGCCCACAAAGTGCAACGGATAGTGCTCACCGCTCCGCGGCTGAGTGCGGTGGAGAGCGTGTTTGAGCGGGTGGCGGCGCTCTGTCAGGAGGGGCGTCGAGTGACGCCAGACCGCTTTGTACTGGCCCAAGGGGGCGAGCTTGTTTTTTTACCGCCCAATGCGTTATCCGAACAGGTTGACACCCACCAGCGGGGCGGCGATGGCAGTTATTTAATGGTAGATGAGGCGGCGGCAATACCCGCTGCGCTACTGGGGCAGTGGCTTACCGCCTTCCCGCGGATTGCCTTTGCTACCACGGTACATGGCTATGAAGGCTCAGGGCGAGGGTTTGCGCTGCGCTTTCGGGATACCCTTAATCAGTTGACGCCGCAGTGGAAAGCGCTAGCGCTGGTCTCCCCCGTGCGTTGGCATGAGGGTGACCCGCTCGAAGCCTTAACCAATCAGCTACTGTTGTTAAAAGCGCCACTGCCAACCCCCCAGCAGCGTCAAGCCCGCGCAGCGGTGACGAAGGGGGTTGATCGCGGATGGCTGGCCGGGCAAGAGCCTGCGCTGGAAAAACTGTTCGGCCTGTTAGTGCAGTCCCATTACCGTACGTCACCCAATGACCTGCGCCAGTTACTTGATGGCCCTGGCACGGCCGTCCGCACCGTCGAACAGGCTGGCGAGCCCCAGGCAGTGTTGGTCACCCAGCAAGAGGGCGGCTTCGAGGCTGCACTTGCCCACCGGGTTGCCCGCGGCGAACGGCGCCCCCAGGGGCATCTGCTGGCGCAGTCGCTGGCGACTCATGGGGGGAGCCGCGAAGCGTTAACCGCCTCGTGGCGGCGGGTGGTGCGTATCGCCACGCATCCGGAACTACGCCGGGAAGGGCTGGGGAAAGCGCTGCTGGACGATGATATGGCAGCGGCGAAGCAGGCAGGGGTCGCGCTGTATGGCGCCACTTTTGGGGCTGACGCTGTGCTGCTGCAGTTTTGGCTGGCGCTCGGGTTTATCCCGGTGCGTTTGGGTATCAGCCGAGAGGCATCGACCGGGGAGTTTGCCGTGATGGTGGCGAAAGCCTTAAACCCCCTGGGCGCAGCAGTGCTGGTAGACCTGAGCAAGCGTTTCCAGATGGCGCTGCCCAGCCTACTGGCGTTTGAGCTGAAAGCGCTGCCTGCCTCCGTCGTCGTTTTGTTATTAGGCCAGATACCGAGCGCGCCACTGAGCGTGAGGGATTGGCAAGATATCGAGGATGTGGCGACCGCTCATCGCGACCCTGCGCTTGCTCGCTCCGCCTTGCAGGCATTGGCCCGCCAGGCCAGTCATGTCTGCTTAACGGAAACGCAGCAGCAGGCACACCGGCAAGTGTCGGCGTGGGCATTTCAAAATCTCGCCTTGGCAAATACCCGCAATAAGTCGATACAGGTGCTGCGCCTGGCTGTGAATAAGCTCATTGAGCCGGTAAAGTAGCCCGGTTGCCGATAATGAAGAGTCCTTATGAACGAACATCTTGAAGCGCTGGCCCCCGCCTTGGTTTGGCGCCACTTTCAAACGCTTTGCAATACGCCGCGCCCGTCGGGGCACGAGGCGGCGTTAGTGGCCACGCTCGAAGCCTGGGCAGACGCCCAGGGCTTGGCCCATGATCGCGACGCCTTTGGTAACCTACGCCTTTGTAAGCCTGCCTCGCCAGGCTGCGAACAGGCCCCAGGCGTGGTGCTTCAAGGCCACCTGGACATGGTCGCCCAGGCGAATAGCGGCCACGCCCACGATTTCACCCGCGACCCGATCAGCACCTATGTGGCCGATGGCTGGCTGCACGCCGATGGCACCACCCTCGGGGCTGATAACGGGCTGGGCGTGGCGGCGATTCTCGCCGTGCTGGAGGACGCAGAGCTACGCCATGGGCCGCTAGAAGCGCTATTTACCCTGGAAGAAGAGACCTCTATGGGCGGCGCGCTGAACCTGGCGGAGAATTGGCTCGAAGGCTCGCTGCTGCTCAACCTGGACAGCGAGGATCGTGGCCAGGTCTATATTGGCTGCGCGGGCGGGGCGGACGTTGAAGTGGATGCCCAGCTGCCCAGCGCTGCGGCTAGCGAGCAAGAAGGGGTCATTGAGATCGCCTTGACCGGCCTGAAGGGCGGCCACTCCGGCATCGATATCCATAAGCCGCTGGGTAATGCCAACCGCTTGCTGGTCAGGGTGCTGCGCTCTCTAGAGGCGTTTGACGCGCGCTTGATTAGCTATCACGGTGGCACCTTGCGCAACGCGATTCCCCGTGAAGCCTTTGCGCAGGTTGCGCTACCCGCCGATGAGATAGACGCCGCGCTGGTAGCGATTGCCGGGCTGGAAACGATTTTGTTACGCGAGCTGGGCAGTGGCGATAGTGGACTAACTATCAGCGCCCAACGCTTAGCGCAAACACCGGCCGACGAGCCGTTGACGCTGGATGCCAGTGTCATGCTGCTGGCCGCACTTCACGCAGCCCCTTGCGGCGTGGAGCGGATGAGTGCCGATGTGCCGGGGGTGGTAGAAACATCCAATAACCTGGGCGTCTTAAGTCTTGAAAAGGGGCGCTTACACCTTTGCGCCCTGGTGCGCTCGCTCCACGACAGTGCCGTGGTGGCCATGGCGGATCGGTTTCAAGCGCTGTTTGGGTTGATGGGGGCGCGGGTAAAAGTGGAGAACGGCTACCCAGGCTGGGCACCCAATCCCAATGGCGAGCTGCTAGCGACCTTTAAAGCGCGCCATGCGGCGCTGCTGGGGCGGGAGCCTGACGTGAAGGTGGTTCATGCCGGGCTCGAGTGCGGCATTCTAGGCAGCAAATATCCCCACCTGGACATAATCTCGTTTGGCCCGCTCATTCGCGGCGCCCACTCGCCGGATGAGCGCGTGGAGTTGGCTTCGGTTGAGGAGTTTTGGTTAATGCTGCGGGCGCTGATGGAAGACCTGGCCGATCAGCGCTAATCCCCCCAAGCAAACACAAAAACGGCACCGAGGTGCCGTTTTTTTACGCTATAAGCGTGCGCTTATTTAAACAACGCTTATTTGCTTAAATAGGCATTGAGCATCCAGATGGTTTTTTCCTGCTCGCGGATGTAGTCACTGGCTTGGGACGCGGTGCCTTCATCATCAGCATCAGAGGCCAGGGACAGGAGCTCACGCTGAAGCTCAATGATCGTTTGATAACCTTTCAGCACCCCTTTAACGCAGGTAGTGCCATCGTGAACGTCTTTGTCTTCTTGAATGCGCGATAGGGATACATAGTCGCTGTAAGCGTGTACCGGCTTGTGTCCCAGGGTCAGAATGCGCTCGGCGACTTCGTCCACCTTGGTCAGCAGGTCGGTATAGAACTCTTCAAACTTGGCGTGCAGCTCGAAAAAATCGCTGCCGCGAACATTCCAGTGGTAGCCACGCACGTTCATATAAAAAATTTGGTAGTTGGCCAGCAGATCGTTGAGCTTCTCGGCGAGTTGACTAGCGCTACCTTCGTGTAGGCCAATGCTATTGGTATCAGTCATTACCAGCTCCCTCGTGGTGGCCGCAGTGAGCGGCAGTTGGGTAAGTTCAGCGTCAATGTAAGGATAAAGCGTCTTTGCTGCGGTGCAAAACAAGTTATCTGCATCGCCGCTATAGCGTTCCTTCATGGCGTCTCTGATTCAAAGGGCGATGTCCTATATCATGGCCTCATAGTTCTACACTAATAAAACTAAAATCGCCCTAAGCCTATGTCTAAACAATATATGCTGGCGCTGGGTGCCTTTTTCAAGGTCTCTGCATCCAAAGCCGAACTAGGCTTTCGCAGCGCGCTTCCAGTAGTTCGGCGGTGCGGGGCAGCGATTGATCCAGGTTCATGGGGCCATCGGCTAACACAAACGCCGCCGTCACGCCCTCTTCAAAGCAGGCCTGCCAGCCATCACCCAGGCTGCCGGCCAGCACGATAACGGGTTTATGGAGGCGTTTGGCGGCACGCGAAACACCGATCGGCGTTTTACCCGCCAGGCTCTGACCATCCAGGCGGCCTTCACCGGTGATGACCAGATCGGCGTTGGCCAAGAGTGTGGCCATATCAGCCTGCTGCATAATCATTTCAATGCCGGGTTTCAGGGAGGCATTTAAAAAGGCCTTGGCCGCAAACCCCATGCCGCCCGCGGCCCCTGCACCCGGCAGCGCTCGATAATCATCGCCTAGCGTCTGCGCACTGATATCAGCAAAGTGGCCAAGCGCACGATCCAGCTGCTCGACGTCTGCTGGGGTGGCGCCTTTTTGTGGGCCAAATACCGCGCTGGCGCCACGCTCGCCCAGCAGGGGGTTATCAACGTCCACCGCGGCTTCCAGGGTGAGTCCAGCCAAGCGCGGGTCTAGCCCTGCCAGCGTTAAACTCGCCAGTTGGCTAAGCGCCGCGCCGCCAGGGGGGAGGGGGTCGCTGGCTTGATCCAGAAAGCGAGCCCCCAAGGCCTGTAGCATACCGGCGCCGCCGTCATTGGTCGCGCTGCCGCCGAGCAGCAGCAGCGCTTTTTCGGCACCTTGATCGAGCGCCGCCAGCAGTAGTTCACCTACACCAAACGTAGAGGTGTGAAGCGCATTGCGCTCGTCGGCCGAAAGATGTTGCAGACCGCTGGCTTCTGCCAGTTCAATAAACGCGGTACGCTGGTCGTTGAGCCAGCCCCAGGCTGCTTGGCGAGGGCGTCCCCAAGGCATCCTGTACTTCCAGATGGCGGCGCTCAGCGCCGGTAGCAGCGATCAATGCGTCGAGACTGCCTTCGCCACCGTCAGCCAACGGACAGAGTTGAATCTGTGCATGCGGTGCAGCGCGCTGCACGCCCTTCGCCATGGCGGCCGCAGCGTCTAGGGCGCTTAGCGCATCTTTAAAGCTGTCGGGGCAAAGCAATACATTCATTAGCACGATCTCCGCAAAACAGTGTCTTCAATACGGTGTCTTCATTACCCTACAATGCAAATTAAGTATGACCACCTTTGGCGAGCTTAGCGCGCTAGCCTGCGCCAAACCAGCGGCCTCGTCCGTTAAAGGATCTAACATGAAGTCGATACCGATAAGCTTCACCTGCCTGCTAGCGCTTGCTGGCTGTCAAGTGACCCCAGATCGCTTGCCGCAAGCTGAGCCTGCGCCTGCTGCCTCGTGCTATTTCCCATCGACGGGGGAGCGGGCGCTTGAAACCAGCGTTGCCATCCTGTCCGAGTGGGGATTTACCCTGAACTCCACCGATACTACGTTAGGCTTGGTTAGCGCCAGTCGCGAGCGAGCGCTGCACGGTTACTATGACCCCTACGATAGTGCTTATGGCTATGGCCGTGGCATGCGTCTGTTTGGTGGCTTGGGCGTGGGAGGCCGTTCCGGTATAGGCATTGGCTTCGGCGGGGTAGGTTTTGGCGGCGGAGTCGGTCAGCAGCCGGTTGAAGTGGAGCGCGTATCGCTGTTCAGTAACGACGCACATATACGCATCTCCCGTGATATTCGCCGTTTTGATCATGTGGGCGATTTACGCGAGTCATACAGTGCCAGCAATGACGACTTCTGTCGGCGTTTTCAAACCACGTTTGAGCAGCGCTTACCCGCCAATGGGAGGCCTTTATGAATCTTCACCACTGGCTATTAATAGGGCTGCTGAGTGGATTGGCCGGCTGTGCCACCACGACGCCGTTAGAGCCCCGTGAGCTTTTTTACGCAACGCCCTCGGATGCGACCTTTCGTGAGGCAGTAGACTTGATGATGGAGCAGGGTTACGTGGTTCGTCATGCGGATATTTCTCTGGGGCGTGCTGAAGCCTCGCTTGCGCGATGGCCAGAGTATCGGTTGCAGCTGCAAGTCAGCGAAGAGGGCACGGGGAGCCGTGTGCGTATCGCGGCGCTGAGGGGCAGCCAGCCTCTACAACCTTATCTACTCGACCCATGGCTGGTCGCCTTACAGCACAAGTTAGGGGTCGCGCCATGAGGGGGGTACGTTTCGCAGTGGCCGCTACCTGGGCGGTCTGTGGTTTGCTGCTAAGTCCAAACGCTAATGCCCACCCCCATGGCTGGATCGATCTGAGTGTGCGGGTTATAACCGATGATCAGGGAGTGGTCACTGGCTTACATCAAACCTGGCGGATGGATCCTTTTTACAGTCTGGTCGTTTTCGAAGAGTTACAGCAGGTTGAGAACGCAAGCCTTGAAGCGGGGCTTGATCAGTTAGGCAAAGAGATTCGCGATAATCTTGCCACTGAGAACTACTTAACCGAAGTTCGTATCAACGGGGAGCTTCAGGCATTGGGGGAGGTTAGCGAATATACCGCGCTGGAGCGTGATGGACGGCTAACCTTCATGTTTATCCTGCCGCTGGAAGCCCCCCAGCCGCTGACAGAGGCCATGCTGAGTTACCAGGTGTTTGACCCCACCTACTATATAGAAGTGGTGCATGAAGAGGAGGGCGGTCAGCCGCGGGAGGATGCGCTGATTCTTAACGGTGAGCCTAGCTGCGAGCTGTCTATTCTCCCCGCTGACCCCGATCCTGAGCGGGTGATGCAAGCGGCGCTGCTCGATAAGGATGAGAGTGGTGAGCCAGGCTTGGGGCGCTATTTTGCTGAGACCGGCCAGATTGATTGTCGCTAGGCGGGATGAAAAAGCGTCACTGGCGGCCGCGGTTATAGCTTATAGCTGCCTGTGTGTTATTTTATAACAATTTCCATGATGGAGCGGTTGGATGTTGCTAACACGGCCCTTTACACGTCACTGGGGGGTAATGCTGGGAGTGCTGCTGGTGGCCGCGGTGCTCATCATCGGCTGGCAAGGCGGGTTTCAAAGCGTGAGCTATCAGTTGCTGGGTTGGCAGCGTGATCTGCACCGTTCGCTAACACTGGCAATTACCGAACTGGCTCGTGCTCCCACCATGGCGACCTGGGTGAGTCTACTGAGTGTTAGCTTCGCCTATGGCGTCTTCCATGCCGCCGGTCCAGGGCACGGGAAAGCCGTACTGGCGACTTACTTAGCCACTCACGGTGGTGCAGTAAAGCGCGCGCTGGGACTCTCGTTTGCCGCCTCCATACTACAAGGCGTTACCGCCATTGCGCTGGTCGTTGTGCTGGTTTACGGCCTAGGCTGGATTACCCGACAAGCGATGGGCAGCGTAGCCTGGGTGGAACAGGCCAGTTTTCTGCTGGTGGCCGCTTTAGGTGTGTGGCTATGCTGGCGCGCCTTTAAGCAGCTGCGGCGAGCCTATCGGTCGGAGCGAGCGGTTCATGGGCACCACTCAGCCCACGAACATCATCATGGCCATGAGCACCCTTCAGATCATCCGCATAACCCC
>AXCI01002938.1_pt1 | contig 21474 bp, 21 predicted proteins | sample 182571 | NCBI WGS metagenome assembly AXCI01 (sample SAMN02359225, study PRJNA218796) | groundwater metagenome | isolation source: Mt. Simon Sandstone pore water sample D5872 at 1.8km depth, Illinois-Basin... | place: USA: Decatur, Illinois | collected 2009-05 | reverse complement strand
TTTCGTTTTAGCCAGCCTTACTTGAAGTGCTCGGTCGCGCAGCTCACCCAGGTCGGCCGACAGCCAAGTGGCATCAACCACCAGAGGCGCCAACTGAGTGCGAAGGTAGTCGGCGCTCACATATTCCCACTCTCCGCGAATAGAGACACGTTCGATCGGACGATCCAACCACAGCCACAGCGCCCGCCCACCGGCGCCCATCAGCAAGGCCAGCAAGATAATTCCCAACCAAGCATTACGCCTTTTCATATGGCACCGTTCATAACAAACTCGTCATAGCGATAACTGCTCACCAGCGGTATTCAATATTTCCATCACCAGCTCGTCAAACGTGATACCCGCATGCGCCGCCGCTTGGGGGACGAGGCTATGATCTGTCATGCCCGGCACTGTATTGACTTCCAATAGCCAAAAGCGTCCTTCGCTATCGTGCATAACATCTACACGCCCCCAGCCAACGCCGCCAATTGCGGTAAACGCTTGCTGACAGAGCACAGCCAACGCCTCTTCAAGCTCGCTAGATAAGCCACATGGCAAATGGTATTGGGTGGTGTTAGCGATATATTTGGCTTCGTAGTCGTAGAAACCACCTGGCACTTCCACACGGATGGCCGGCAGAACCTGGTCACCTAATAGCGCAACCGTGTATTCATCGCCCACAATAAAGCGCTCCGCCATCACTCTCGCGTCGAACTGCGCCGCCTCTTGATAGGCTGCTTCAAGTGCTGCCTGACTTTTAACAATACTAATACCCAGCGTTGAGCCTTCATGCACGGGCTTCACGATGAGCGGCAAACCAAGCTGGGCAACCACGGCTGACCAATCCGAACGGGCATCCAGCATGATGCTTTCAGGTGTAGGCAGCCCTACTGCACTCCACACCTGCTTGGTACGCTGCTTATCCATCCCCAGCGCTGAAGCGAGCACTCCGCTACCGGTGTAAGGGATATTCAGTAACTCCAATGCCCCCTGTAGGGTGCCGTCCTCACCGCCACGCCCGTGCAGGGCAACGAAGACCACGGAGGGAGCCAACTGCTCTAAACCCACCAATCCCTTTTCCCGTGGATCGTAACCACAGGCATCAACGCCCTTACGTTGAAGGGCCTCAAGGATTGCAGCGCCGCTTTTAAGCGACACCTCGCGTTCGGCAGACGTACCGCCATAGACGACAACGACTTTTCCTCGAGACTCGCGGGTTGTTACGTCAACGCTCACAGATCTACCTCGTTCATCGCTAGCTGTGCCTGTGCCAGTCGCAGGGAAATTCCCCCCACATCACCGGCACCCTGGGTAATTAAAATATCGCCTGGACGTAACACGTTAGCTAATAGCACAGGCAATTCATGTTTGTGCTCAACAAACAGCGGGTCGACCTCACCCCGCTGGCGAATAGAGCCAGCCAACGTTCTTCCTTCGGCACCAGGAATAACGGCTTCACCGGCGCTGTAAACATCTAACAGCACAAGCGTATCGACTTGAGAAAGCACGCGGACAAAATCTTCGTATAAATCGCGGGTACGGCTATAGCGGTGAGGCTGATAAAGCATGACTAAACGGCGATCGGGCCAGCCAGCGCGTACCGCCTGGATAACCATATCGACCTCACGGGGGTGGTGACCATAGTCATCCACCAGCATGATCTCGCCCTCCCCTTTTGGCGCAGGGAAATGCCCATGTACCTGAAATCGTCGACCCACGCCTGCAAAGCTCGCCAACCCGCTTAATATCGCGCTGTCGCTGACGCCTGCATCAGTGGCCACGACAATTGCGGCCATCGCATTCAAGGCATTGTGGCGACCAGGCATTGCCAGACGAACCGTTAGTGGCTCCGCGCCACCTGGGCGTAACGCGGTGAACGAAACCTCTCCGCCACGCTGAGCAAAATCAACAATGCGATAATCGGCATCGCTATCAAAGCCATAGGTAACAAACTGTCGCTTCACCTGATCACACAGTACGCGCACGTGCGGATCATCAATACATAGCACTGCCAACCCGTAGAACGGCAAATTATGCAGGAATTCGATAAAGGTACTTTTCAGACGCTCGAAGTCGCCGCCATAGGTCGCCATATGGTCAGCATCAATATTGGTAACAATTGATACCATTGGCTGTAGGTGCAAAAACGATGCATCGGATTCGTCTGCTTCGGCAACCAGATAGTCACCTTCGCCTAACCGCGCATTAGCACCGGCACTGGTCAGCTTACCGCCGATCACGAAGGTGGGGTCCAACCCCCTTCCGCCAACAGCGTTGCGGTTAAACTGGTCGTTGTGGTTTTACCATGGGTGCCTGCCACGGCGATACCGTGGCGAAAGCGCATAAGCTCAGCGAGCATTTCTGCCCGACGAACCACCGGCACACGATGCTCATGGGCCCAACGGATTTCTGGATTGGTCTCATCAATGGCGCTGGACACGACCACCACATCAGCGCTTTCAACGTTTGCTTCAGCGTGACCGATCGCGACGCATACCCCGCATTGACGCAACCGCTCAACGACGGAAGAGTTTTTCATGTCACTACCGCTAACGGTATAGCCCTGATTAGCCAATACCTCTGCGATACCGCACATCCCAGCGCCACCGATGCCGACAAAATGAATGTGTCGGATTCGACGCATACCCGGGCCAGCGGTTTTACCACCTGTTGGTGTCATGCTTTTGTCTGTATCGGTCACGCAGAGTCTCCTAACGGCACCATCGCCAAACACCCCTCAGCTAGGCGCTTGGTAGCGTCTAAATACGCAGCCTGACGAGCTTTCGCCGCCATCGCAGCTAAGGTGTTTGGGACGAGTAATTCATTTAAATATTCGCTTAAACGCTCAACGGTCAGCTCAGACTGTACAACGCACTTTGCAGCACCTGCTTTGACTAATACCTGTGCATTGATTCGTTGATGGTCATCGACGGCGAAAGGAAAAGGTACCAGTAGTGCTGGCTTCGCCGCTGCGGCTAACTCGGCAACGGTAAGCGCGCCAGAGCGGCATACTACTAAATCGGCCCACGCGTAGGCGGAGGCCATATCATCAATAAAGGGGCTAACGTCGGCAATTACACCGTGCTGCTGATAATTGTCAGCAGTGGTCGCTTCACGGTCTTTGCCCGCCTGATGACGCACCTCTGGGCGCTGCTCAATAGGCAGTGCAGCAAGGGCGGGCGCCAAGCGCTCGTTAAGCGCCACGGCGCCTAAAGAGCCTCCTACCACCAGTAAGCGAAGAGGACGCGAGGCCAGTGTTTCAGCATCCCGCGGCGTACTGCCCAAAGCGGCAATATCGTCACGCACAGGGTTGCCTATTACTTCGGCTCGGGTGCCAAATGCTTCTGGAAAGGCGGCGTAAGTACGCTTAGCTAAGCGCGATAAAACGCGATTGGTTAGTCCTGCTACAGCGTTCTGTTCATGAATAACCAGGGGAACGCGCGTCAACCAGGCCGCCAAGCCACCCGGGCCACTGGCAAAGCCACCCAAGCCAACTACCACATCGGGCTTAAAATCGCGGATAACGGCGCGGGCCTGTAAAATCGCCCGGCTAAGATTCAGCGGTGCTTTAAGCCAACCCGTCATACCATTGCCGCGCAGCCCGCTAACCGCAATGGTATGCAGGGTAATATTTGCGTCGGGCACCAGGCGATTCTCAATGCCCCTGGGGCTCCCTAACCACTCAACGTCGACCTGCTGTGCTTGCAGTACTTTGGCAAGTGAAAGCGCAGGAAACACGTGGCCACCGGTACCACCTGCCATTATCAGCACTCGTCGCCTAACGTTCGTCTTCACATCAAACTCCTGATAACAACAAGCGGCATAACGTTACGATAACCGCGGCTCATGACGCGCTTTATAAGGGGTGGATGCGCGCCGGGGCCGATGGCGGGTTTCGGCATCTGTGCGCAGCAGCAGCCCCACCATAACCCCCGTCACGAGCAGACTAGAGCCACCGTAGCTCATTAGCGGCAGCGTTAGGCCTTTAGTTGGCAATAGTCCGGAACTTACCGCCATATTAATAAACGCCTGTGCGGCAACGATAAAACCGATCCCGTAGCTTACATAAGCACCAAAAAGATGCCCGGCCATCTCAGCTTTGCGACCCACCCACATAGCGCGGGCAATAAACAGCGTAAACAGGAGTACGACGATAATCGCACCGATCATTCCCAACTCCTCGGCGATCACCGCAAATATGAAGTCGGTATGCGCCTCCGGTAAATAGTGCAGCTTTTGTACGCTATTACCCAGGCCAGTACCTGTTACATGCCCACGCCCAAAGGCAATTAGCGCCTGGGTTAACTGGTAGCCGGTGGCGAATTGATCCGCCCAGGGATCAAGAAAGCTTGTCCAGCGCGCCAGCCGGTAGGGCTCGATCACCACCATCATGACCGCCCCACTGCCCAGCAGCAGCCCACTGCCACCCAACAGCACCAGCGATGCACCGCTCATCATTAACATCCCAATCACGCACACGGTAAACACGACCATGCCACCAAAGTCAGGCGCTAAAAACAGCAGGCTGGCAGGCACCGCTAATACCGCCAGAGGGCGCCACATGCTAAAAGCTCGGCGGCGCAGGTCATAGGTAAAACGCGACATAAATGCCGCCATATAAAAAATCAGACCGATTTTGGCAAACTCAGAGACCTGCAAACTCGGCAGTGGGCCCGGAAGTGCTATCCAGCGCTTACTGCCATTAATCTCTTGACCAATCATCAGCACTAGAATCAAAAGGAAAATAGTGGCGAGCAGAATCAACGCTGCATTCTGGCGCCACACTTCAAGGGGCACACAGAGCATAAACACGCACGCCATAATGGCGAGCACCAGGAAAATGCCGTGCTGGCGTGAGTAGTGGTAGGTATCTTCCAACAACCCAATCGACGCCGAACTGACCATGACCCAGCCTAAACCCGCCAAGGCGACCGCCGCCATTATCAGCCAAATATCGCACGGCATGTCACGGGTAGTAAGAGCTGCACGCAGACGCTGAAAACGACTCATAGCGCCTCCCCCTCAACTGAGTGGGCCAGTTGCTGCACCCAGCGGCGAAACACTTCGCCGCGCTCTTGATAATTGGCAAACTGATCTAAACTCGCGCAAGCGGGGGACAACAGTACGCAGTCCCCTGGTTGAGCAATCTCAAAGGCTGCTTGCATGGCCTGAGTCATATCGTCTACCTGCTGAATCGCCACATGGCCCTTCAGCGCCTCCGCTAACCGCGGCGCATCCAGCCCAAACAGCAGCACAAGGCGCGCGCACGCGTTTAAAGGTTTGGCCAAAGGCGTAAAGTCTGCCCCCTTGCCTACGCCACCTGCCAATAAAATCAAGCGTCCATCCAACGAAGCCCCAATGCCATTAATGGCTGCCAAGGTTGCCCCTACATTAGTGCCCTTGGTGTCGTTTACCCAGGTAACACCGTTAATACGTGCGATCACTTCACTGCGGTGCACCAATCCTTTAAATGCCAGTAAAGCACTACACATGGGCGCTTCGGCAAAGCCTAATGCCTGCCCCATCGCTAGCGTAGCCAGCGCATTTGCGTAATTGTGCTGCCCCGTAATCGTCAGTTCATCAACAGCCATCCAAGGCTTGGTTCCTTGCATTAACATTAGCTTACCGTTGTCATACGCCAGCCCCCACTCATCGTTTACCGGTGGGCGATGAGAAAAAGAAGCCAGTTGACCAACAGAGTGCTCAGGCCACGTAAGAGCGTCATCTGCATTTACTACTGCGTGTTGGGCACCAATAAAAATACGCTGTTTTGCAGTTCGATAGCCCTGCATATCACCATGACGATCAAGGTGATCTTCCGAAAGGTTCAGAAATGCTGCGCAGCTTGCGCCTAGGTGCGGTGTTGTTTCAAGCTGGAAGCTGGAAAGCTCAAGAATATAGAGCGCTGCATGGGGATGACTGGCCAACAGATCCAGCGCGGGAGTGCCCAAATTCCCGCCAACCGCCGCATTAACGCCAGCTGCCGCGGCCATTTCACCGAGTAGCGTGGTGACTGTCGACTTGGCATTGGAACCTGTAATCGCTGCAATAGGTGCATTGGCAGCACGCACGAACAGGGCAATTTCACCCACGACACGAGGCTCTCCAGTGCGAGGGTTTATCTGGTCAGCCAGCGATTTCAAACCCGGCATGCGCGGGTCAAGCCCAGGACTTACAACGACTTCTTCGACATCCTGCAGATCCAATGCGGTAAGTGAGCCGCAGTGAATTTCAACCCCCGGATGCGCCGCGCGAAAATCATCAAGTCCAGGCGGTTCGGCCCGCGTATCCGCCACCATATATGGCACATTTAAGCGACTCAAATGGCGGCAGATCGCCCGGCCGGAGAGCCCCAGCCCTACGACCAATGTCACTCCCTTCGCTACTCGAACCATCACAGGCTCCCTCTCGCATCACGCCAACGGGCGGCAGATGCACGCATGGCCAGATACATTATCGGATTTTGAGCGTTGCGAGGCCAAGCAGCACCAGCACCACGGTAATGATCCAAAAACGCACGATTACCCGCGGTTCAGGCCAGCCTTTTAATTCATAATGGTGATGTAAGGGAGCCATTCGGAAGATGCGGCGGCCGGTGAGTTTGTAGGATCCCACCTGAAGGATAACGGATATGGTTTCCATGACAAAAATGCCGCCCATGATAAACAGCACAATCTCCTGACGCACAATCACTGCCACTACGCCCAAGGCAGCACCTAATGCCAAGGCACCCACATCACCCATAAAGACCTGGGCGGGATAAGTGTTAAACCATAAAAACCCAAGACCTGCACCGGCTATGGTGGCGCAGAACACTGCCAGCTCACCGGTTCCGGCAATAAACGGAATATGCAGGTACTCGGCAAATACGGTATTACCACTTGCATAAGCAAATACCGACAGGCCCATGGCGACTAATACCGTAGGCATTATGGCCAGGCCATCAAGACCATCGGTTAAATTCACCGCATTGGAGCTACCAACAATCACGAAGTAAGTGAGTACGATATAGAAAACGCCCAGCGGCAGAGCCACCTCTTTAAACAGTGGCACCAACAAACTGGTTTCAACCGGCGTGGAGGCCGTTAGATAGAGCAGTACAGCGGCCCCCAGGCCCACGACTGATTGCCAGAAATACTTCCAGCGGGCAGGCAAACCACGCGGGTTTTTCTCAACTACTTTGCGGTAATCATCAACCCAACCGATGGCACCAAACCCTAGCGTGACGCCCAACACCACCCAGATATAGAGGTTGGTTAAGTCACCCCACAGTAAAGTACTGATGGCGATGGCCAGTATAATCATCGCCCCCCCCATCGTTGGGGTACCTGCTTTAGAAAGATGCGACTGAGGGCCATCATCGCGCACGGATTGTCCGATCTGTCCCTCGACAAGACGCCGAATCATCCATGGCCCTAGCCACAAACAGAGCATCAATGAAGTGAGGGCGCCTAAAAATTACGCGTAGGGTTAAATAATTAACGACCTGAAAATCAGATTGATACTGCGACAGAAAATTCGCCAAGTGAAGTAACATGAACGGCGTTTACCTTATTTCATCCGAACGCAGTGCATTGACGACATATTCCATGCCCGCACTGCGCGACCCTTTCACCAGCAGTGTGGTGTCCGGCGGCAAAGTATTAGTGACATGACGCGTTAGCGCCTCGTGATCGTTAAAATGCAGCCCACGACCAAAAGCTTCGCTGGCGGCGCGCGCGGCTTCGCCCAGCGTTAGAAATTCATCAATGCCAAGCTCAGCGGCATAGCGGCCTATATCCGCGTGCAGCGCTGCCGAATCTTCCCCCAGCTCGCCCATTGCCCCTAGCGCACACCAGCGTGGGGCTGGGCAACTCGCGAGGGTATCCAGAGCCGCTTTTACCGCCCCTGGATTGGCATTGTAAGTGTCATCCAACACGGTGACACCTCGCACTCCAGACACCACCGTTAAACGTCCCGACAGTGCTTGAAGCGTCTCAAGTCGTAACACTATCTGCTCTTCAGGCACGCCTAGCGTTAATGCAGCAGCAGCTGCGGCCAGCGCGTTACTGACATTATGCTTACCGAGAAGCGGTAAACGCACGCATCCCAGCGCTCGACCATGGTGCATTAGCGTGAAAGCATACCGCCCTTGCGGATCACAGGAAAGCGCTGAGGCGCTCACATCCGCTTGGGGATGAAAGCCGAAGCTTACGACTTTACACGGGGCCGCGCGTGCCGCCCAAAACGTGTAGTAGTTATCATCGCGATTGATGATGGCTGTGCCCTGCTCGCTCAGCCCGGCAAGTAGCTCGCTTTTTGCCTGAGCGATCTGGCCCATGCCGCCGAATTCACCTACATGGGCGCCGGTGACATTGGTAATAATCGCCACATCGGGTTTTGCCAATGGGGCTGTCCAGGCAATTTCGCCTAAATGGTTAGCGCCAAGCTCTATCACTGCGGCTTGATGATCGGGCTGCAATCTCAATAATGTTAGCGGCGCGCCAAAATCATTATTCAAATTACCCTCGGTGGCTAATACGCTGCCAAGCGGCACTAACAGGGCAGCACACATCTCCTTTACGGTCGTTTACCACTATTACCGGTTATCGCCACCAAAGGCCCCTGCCATGCTTGCCGGTGCGCGCCTGCTAAGAGCCCTAATGCGAGACGTGTATCAGGGCATATCAATTGAGGTAGGTCACACTCGGCAGGAGTATCAACCAATGCCGCCGCGGCACCTAGCTCAAGCGCGCGCCCTACAAAATTATGGCCGTCAAAATTTGGCCCTTTCAGCGCAACGAAAAGGCAACCCGGGGTAATTTTGCGACTATCGGTCACTACCGAATTTATGCAGAGCTGACCATTTCCACTGGGTGCCTCAATGCACAGGATCGAGGCAATTTCCCCAAGAGCCCAGCGCATTATTGATATCTCCTGGCGGCAAAGGCGCGCTGGATCTCTTCGCTATCGGCATAGTCGTAGCGTACCCCTTTGATATCCTGGTACGCCTCATGCCCTTTGCCGGCGATTAGCACGACATCCTGGGCGGCGGCTTGCTGAATAGCGGTCGCTACGGCCTCGCGGCGCTCGCCGATTTCAACAGGATTGGCGACATCAGAGAACCCAGACAAGATCTGTTGACGGATTTGCTCAGCGGGTTCGTGGCGGGGGTTATCGTCGGTAACGATAATATGATCTGCCAACGGCTCTGCGGCTTTAGCCATTTCGGCTCGCTTACCGGTATCGCGCTCTCCACCACAGCCAAACACACACCACAATTTGCCAGTATCGCCCAAGTGGGCCCGGAGCGCTTTCAGTGCGTTATACAGAGCATCAGGCGTATGGGCATAATCAACGATGACGCTGGGCGCATTAGTATCACGATAGAGCTCCATACGGCCCTTTACCGGCGTAAGCGAAGAGGCGGCTAAAAAGAGTTCATCGAGTGATTCACCCAACCCATACAGCACAGTCATCGCCAGTAGCACGTTATCTAAGTTAAAACGCCCTATTAAACCTAACCTGAGCATTTTTTCGCCATCGGGAGTCGCAATCATGGCCTGCTGACCCTGCTCAGAGGCCTGCCAGTCCAGCACGCGCAACGTAACGGCTTCATCTTTACCTGTCGCTAGCACGCGTACACCGCTATTGCAACCTGCCAGCATTAAGCGCGCCAAGGGGTCATCGCCATTGACGACCGCAAGACTCAGTTCAGAACGACGAAAAAGCTTCGCTTTTGATGCCGCGTAAGCGGCCATGCTGCCGTGGTAATCCAAATGGTCGCGAGTCAAATTGGTAAACACGGCCACGCTTACATTGACGGTTTCTAAACGGTGCTGATCAAGGGCATGGGAAGATGCTTCAAGAGCCACACGACGCACCCCTTGGCTGGCAAGCTCACCAAGTGTCGACTGGAGCGCTAAGGAACCTGGCGTGGTTAAGCCGCTATCGCGTAGCTCACCGGGGCGACCAACGCCCAACGTGCCTATCAAGCCTGTCGGTGTACCCAACGCTTCGCTTAGGGCGGCAATATAGTGGGTGACCGAGCTCTTACCATTGGTGCCGGTCACACCAATCACTTCAATATCTTGCGGCACCTTAAACAAAGCACGCCCTAGCTCACCTAAACGCATCGAAAGATGCGGCAGTTTTAGCACACGGCCTTCTAGCACCACATCGCCCTGCGGGCCCTGAGCCAAAATTAGCGCAGCGCCAGCTTCAAGCGCTTGCTCGATAAAGTCGCGACCATCACGCTGACTACCCGGCACTGCCACAAAAATATCGCCCGCCTGTAGCTTGCGGGAATCCATTTCAATGCGCACCCAATCTGGCAGCGCAGGCAGGTCAGCGGGTAACGGTGACTTAGGCCATACCTGCGAGAGCGCCGTCATCACATCGACTGGACTCAGCGTCATGAAATCTCCTTAAAAAAACTACTCTGCATCGTGATCTGGCGGAACGTCCAGTAAACGTAAAGCATTCCCCGTCACGCTGGAAAAAACCGGGGCAGCAACAGCACCCCCATAAAACTCGCCAGCTTTGGGATGATCAATCATCACGACAGTCACAATACGCGGATCGGAAATAGGCGCAATGCCTGCGAAAACACTGCGATACGCATCGGTGGTATAGCCTTGCTGACCACTCTTACGCACAGTCCCCGTCTTGCCACCCACGCGATAACCTTCAACGCGGGCACGCCGACCACCGGTATAGGCGGCTACCGAGGTTTCTAAAATATTTAACAGATCATTGGCTACTGAAGGTGATATTGCGGGAATACCTTGAGGGGGCTCAGAAAGCCGCAAAAGGGAGGGCTGCAGACGTACACCGTCATTAGCTAACGCCGTGTATGCACTCGCTAGCTGAACTGCCGAGACCGATAGTCCGTAGCCATAAGAGAGTGCTGCGCGCTCGCTGCGCGACCAGCGCACCGGTGCCGGCAAACTACCCGTCGACTCACCCGGAAAACCAGTCCCAGGCGCCTGCCCTAACCCTAGCTGGTTATACTTTTCCCAAATTGCGGTATCACTCAGTTGCAGCGCCAAGCGAGACATACCAATATTCGAAGATTTTTCCAAAATACCCGGCAAATCCAATTCGCCATAGTTACGAAAATCGCGAATCGTAAACTGATCCAAGCGCATCCAACCGGGCGATGTATCCACTATGACGTCCCGGTCTACGACACCGCTCTCCAAAATAGCCGCCATCGCCAGCGGCTTCATCACCGAACCTGGCTCGAATACGTCCACCAGCGCTTGGTTACGTAGTCCGCGCGGATCGAGCCCTGCCCGGTTGTTAGGGTTATAAGAGGGTAAATTAGCCATTGCCAACACTTCGCCCGTGCGCGCATCCATCATCACTAGTACGCCGCCGTCAGCCTCATTTTCGGCGACGGCAGCGCGCAGCTCACGGTACGCCATATACTGAATGCGCTGATCGATGGCCAGGGTGAGCTCGCCACCCGGCTGGGCTTCGTTAATCACGCCCAGCTCACGCACCAGACGCCCGCGGCGATCCTTGATAACCCGCCGCTGCCCAGGGTGGCCTGCTAAATAGGGCTGATAGGAGAGCTCTAAGCCCTCTTGTCCAATGTCATCAACGTTGGTGACGCCCAGTAATTGCGCAGCCACTTCACCCGCCGGATAGTAGCGCTTGTATTCACGCTGGGGATAGACACCGGGAGTACGTAGATTAAGAATCTGCTGAGCAGCTGCAGGCGTCATTTGACGGCGTAAATACATAAATTCACGCTCGCTAAAGCGTGCCACCCGCGACTCAAAGTCATCCAGCGTCATGCCTAACGCCTGGGCAAGCATAACGCGCTGAATGGCATCCTCGGGCAACTCCTGGGGATTCGCCCAGATGGTAACAACCGGGGTAGAAATAGCCAGCGGCTCACCATTACGGTCGGTGATCATACCGCGGTGGGCGGGAATCGCTTCATGGCGCAGGGTTCGTGCGTCGCCCTGGCTCTGTAGAAAAGGCCGATCAATGACCTGAAGCAGCGTAATACGGCCGATTAAAATAGCTGACGCCAAGCCAATCGCAAGCAAGATAAATACGAACCGTCCGCCACCCAACGGGGGCGCAATCGGTGCCTGGCGGGAGGTGCCTCCTCGACGCTCGCTTCTCATGGCCGAATCACCTCAACATCATGGACATCAGGGATTCGCATACCCAGGCGCTCAGTCGCAATTTGCTCAATTCGGGCTGGCGTTGACCATGCCCCCTCTTCGAGCAGTAGCTGACCCCACTCAGTTTGCAGCTGGTTCTCCTCTTGCTCTAGCTGTTGCAGCTGAGCAAATTGAACTCGCGTCATATGCGTGGTGATGACCACGCCTAGCCCAGAGGCCATGCAGAGTATAAATAACAGACTAATAACCACCGGCCAGGGGCGTAAACGCAGCTTGAACGGCCACTCGGTACGTAGCGAGGCTGCCCACTGCTCAATCCGATCCATACTCATGATTACATCCGTTTGCGTGCAGCGCGCATCACGGCGCTTCGCGAGCGAGGATTAGCATCCACTTCTTCATCGCTTGGCCGCACGCCTTTGCCCAGTGCCTCAAGGCGGCGATTCATTTGATCGTCGCGAATAGGCACCCCACGGGGCAGATCAGTGTCACCGCGCACATGATGACGGATAAAGCGCTTCACACGGCGATCTTCCAGTGAGTGAAAACTAATCACCACCAAGTGACCGCCAGGAGCAAGCGCCTCAAGCGCCGCATCTAGTGCGCTGTCCAACTGTTCAAGTTCACCGTTGACGAATATACGCAGCCCTTGAAATGCTTTTGTGGCAGGGTGACGCCCTTTTTCCCAGGCAGGGTGGGCAACTTTAAGCACTTCAGCCAAATCTACCGTATGGGTAAACGGCTTCTCAACTCGGCGTGTCACCACCGCCCGGGCTAGACGCTTGGCATAGCGCTCTTCACCATAGGTTTTAAACACGTAGGCAATATCAGCTTCACTGGCGCGCGCCAGGAATTCAGCAACGCTCTGACCCTGGGTTGGATCCATACGCATATCCAGCGGTCCATCACGCATAAAGCTGAAGCCACGCTCGGGATCATCAAGCTGGGGAGAGGAAACGCCAACATCGAGCAGCACGCCGGAAAGCTTTCCGAACACGCCCTGCTCGCGGGCAAACTCGGCTAGCTGAGCAAATTCACGCTGGGCAATTTGAAAGCGCGGATCATCAATATCAGCCGCTGCGGCAATTGCTTGAGGGTCGCGATCCATGGCGAGTAGCTGGCCCTGCTCACCCAGCCGATCAAGAATTAACCGTGAGTGACCGCCTCTCCCGAAAGTACCGTCTAAATAGACACCTTGATCATCATGCACCAGGGCATCAACAGCACCCTCCAGTAGTACGCTGGTATGGCGAAAGCGGGAAGCAACCTGTTCAGCGTCAGGAGAAGACATTTTTTTCTCACACAAGATGTTAGAGACAACGTAATAAAGAGCGTGCTGGCACGCCCTGATGTGGAAATGGGGGAGTCGGCCGATAAGCCGGGTTCTGTCGTGGACAGCCATTCCTCTAGGCGCTGCGTTACCACAGCGCTCAAGCAACCTACCCGGACCCAGCGCGGGCCACGCCATTGGGTCCCTATTTGGTCTTGCTCCGAGTGGGGTTTACCATGCCACGCACTGTTACCAGGCGCGCGGTGCGCTCTTACCGCACCCTTTCACCCTTACCGGCCCCAGAGGTTTATTTCAGGGGCTTAGGCGGTCTACTCTCTGCTGCACTTTCCGTCGGCTCACACCGCCCAGGCGTTACCTGGCACTCTGCCCTATGGAGCCCGGACTTTCCTCCCCCGACACCTTTTAAGGGGTATCAGCGGCGACTGTCTGGCCAACTCCGGCGGCAAGCATACCAGCGCCCTCGACTTGCCTCAATGCTCACCTTTAATTGCTTGCAAGCGGGCATACCAAACTTGCTTACGGCCGCCGAGCATTCGTGCAGCAATGGCAGCACTCTGCTTAACCCCCACACCCTCTGCCAGCAGTGCCGCTAACAAGGCATCTGCTGATATATCTTGATGCTCGCTCTGCTCGACCGGCGGCGCTCCGGCAACAATCACTACAAATTCGCCGCGAGCCTGATTAGGGTCGGCAGCTAACTGCTCAAGCAAACTCTCAGGCGTGCCGTGCAAGAATGTTTCGAAGGTTTTGGTCAGCTCGCGGGCCAACACGACATCCCGCCCGGCCATTTGCTCCTGAAGCGCCTCCAGTGTGTGCACGATACGGTGAGGTGATTCATAAAATACCAACGTCTCTTCACGGGCTTTCCAACCCTCTAACGCTTGACGTCGAGCGCCTGACTTGGCGGGCAAAAACCCGGCAAAAACGAACTTATCGGTGGGTAGACCAGCCCCCGAAAGCGCAGTAATCAACGCACAGGGGCCAGGGATGGGCACTATGTGCCGATTGCGCGCCCGCAGTTCGCGCACTAATACAAAGCCAGGATCACTAATCAACGGTGTTCCTGCGTCACTGATTAAGGCAATATCTTCGCCTGCGGCAAGATACCCGTCCAAGGTGTCTACCCGGCGCGCCTCGTTGTGTTCATGCAGTGAGAGCATGGGCTTGTTGAGCCCTAAATGCGTCAACAGGCGCCCACTATGGCGCGTATCTTCAGCCGCAATCCGCGTCACTTGGCTTAACACCTTTACGGCACGCGTCGTTAAGTCGTCCAAATTCCCAATTGGCGTAGCAACCACGTACAATGTGCCCGGATTATGGTCTGTCATTGTTGACTCTCAATTCGTTGATGACTTTCAATTCGTCGATGACGCTCGATTCGTTGATGGCTTGCTCTACCGGTGCGCTATGCTTGTGCAGTGGCCTCGGCAATCGCTGGCAGGCAGCGACGGCGCAAATGGAAACTTAAGGAAGGATACATGAAACAGTCATTACGTGGCTTACTCGCCGCCACCCTTGTGGCATTTCTCGTTGCAGGCTGTGCGATGCAGTCGCCAAGCGTGGTAGACCGTGTGCCTGCTGAAGACCCAGGTCAGCTACTCAGCCAAGCGGAGCAACAAGCACCAGAACAAGCAGCCAAAACGCGCTTGGAAGCAGCCAATATTATGGCTCAACAAGGTGAGCGCGAAAGAGCCTTTGAGACCGCAGATGGCATTGATGAGAGTCTCTTATCAGAGCCAGATCGCGTGCGCTGGGCGCTACTGTTCTCCGAACTGGGCCGAGCGTTAAATGAGCCCCGGGCCGTGCTTCGTGCCACTCAAGTATTAGACGACGAACTACCGATGCAAGCGAACCAGCAACAAACGCTTGCTGAGCGTCAGAGCTGGGCCCGCGGAGCGCTCGATCAACCCAGCGGTGCGGTGAGTGTTGCTCTGCCTGAACTTGAAGGCCAGGACATACGCCGTATCGTGGTTGCCCTGCCTGAATCAGGCCCGCTCAGCAGCGTGGCGAACACCATCGCCTCTGCGATGCGTCAGCACCATCAAGTTAAAGGTGGCAATGTCGAATTAAACTTCCTCGACGCCTCGCGCTATTCGCTGGACGAGCTTTATGATCGCGCCCAGCAGATGAACGCTCAGCTCATTATCGGGCCGCTAGACAAAGATCAAGTCACCCAGCTTGAGCAGCGCGATAGCGTGCCCCTACCCACTCTTGCCCTCAATTATGGCAATGGCGATAGCAATCAGGCACAGCGACTTTTCCAGTATGGTCTCTCAGCCGAAGATGAAGCGCGCCAAGCCGCTCGCCGCGCCTGGCAAGATGGCCACCGCCAGATGTCCATGATGGTGCCCGATAACGGCTGGGGCCGCCGCGTCGGTGAAGCCTTTTGGAATGAGTGGCACGGCCAGGGGGGGGAAATCACCAATGCTGTCCGCTACAACCCTGAAAGTTCGGTGTCCAATGCCGTGCAAACCGCTCTTAACGTCAGCGGCGAGCGCGCCCGTTTGAACAATATTGACGCCCTTTTCCTGCTCGCCTTGCCGGAATATGCGCGCCAAGTACCACCCACCATGGATTACTATTACGCGCCCAACCTACCCATTTATGCCACGTCTCATTTACATGAGGGGCGCCTGCAAACGCGCCTCGATCAAGACCTCAATGACGTGATGTTTGTGGATATTCCTTGGCAAATTCCGGACGCCGCCGTCGGCGGTGAAGAAGCTCTGCCCTTTGCAGCAACCTATCAGAGCCTGCGCGATGAATCTGATGCGTCCATGTTCCGCCTAATGGCAATGGGGGTTGATGCTTACGAACTGGCCATTCGCTTCTCAGACCTTAACCAACTCAACGGTTTGAATGGCAGTACCGGAACGCTGTATTTAAATGACGATGGGCGTATTTACCGTGAGCTGCCTTGGGCAAAATTCCAGAACGGCGTTCCATCGCCTATTTTAATCCCTGGCCTGGGCAACAGTGGCGAATAACGCCCATACCGCACGCGCCCGCGGTGCCGCCATTGAGCAGATCGCTGCTCAATGGCTGTGCCAGCAGGGCCTCGTCCTCGTCACTCAGAACCACTATGTGAAAGGGGGCGAACTTGACTTGATAATGCGCGATGGCGATATTCTCGTCTTTGTCGAGGTTAAACACCGCACAACGACACGCTATGGACATCCGCTGGAAACGATTACCTACCAGAAGCAGCAACGATTGGTGCGTGCAGCAAGGCTATATATCGCCCGAGGCGGGCTTTCATCGCCATGCCGCTTTGATATCCTGGCGATTACTGGCAAGTCACCCGATCTCGATTTTCAATGGGTGAAAGCTGCTTTTGATGCCTTTTGACTCTACAACCAGGAAGCCCTGATGGACTTTCAATCACGAATACTTGGCCACTTTAACGCCAGCATCGACACTAAAACCTATGCCAGCGAAGTGCTTCCGCCCTTTATTGAAGTGGCAAGCCAAATGATGGTGCAGTGCCTTGTTAGCGAAGGGAAAATTCTTGCCTGTGGCAATGGCGGCAGCGCAGGTGACAGCCAGCACTTCTCTTCTGAACTTCTCAACCGCTTCGAGCGTGAACGCCCCAGCCTCCCCGCACTGGCACTCACTACCGACACCTCAACACTCACCTCAATCGCTAATGACTACAGCTATAATGAGGTGTTTTCCAAGCAGATTCGCGCTCTGGGACAGCCTGGTGATGTGCTGTTGGCTATTTCAACCAGCGGCAATTCAGGCAATATTGTGCAGGCCATTCAGGCAGCCCATGATCGAGAAATGACCGTCGTCGCCCTCACTGGTCGCGATGGCGGCGATATGGCATCACTGTTAGGGCAAGATGACTGCGAAATTCGCGTTCCCGCCACCTCGACGGCCCGCATTCAAGAGGTTCACCTCTTGGTGATTCACTGCTTATGCGATCTTATTGACGAACAGCTGTTTGGAAGCGCTTAAATACCTAATAAAAGCACCACAAACGAAGTCTTTACAAACATGTCATTACAAACATGCCTTTCACTGAATGCTTAACTGCTAGTATCAAGGAGCCTTACCAATGACCCAACGCCTCTCCTCTCGCGGCTTCATGGCCGCAGCGCTTTGCGCGGTAATTTTCATCTCCGGCTGCGCCAACAATTCCGCCTCAAATCAATCCAACTATGCCCAACGTAGCGATGACGTTGAAGCCGTCGATATAACGATTGAGCGTGAAGTTGATGACGCACTAAAGCGCGCCGACGCGCGACTAGGCGATGCCCGCATTCGTGCCCATAGCTATAATGGCGTTGTACTACTGGTAGGACAAGTACCTAGCGAAGAACTTCGCAATATGGCAGGAGAGGTGACCAGCAATCTGCGCGCCGTGAGTGAAGTGCACAATGAATTGACCATTGCCGCTCGGCTACCGGCCAGTCAGCGCCTGACTGACACTTGGTTAACCACCAATGTGGTTAGCCACTTGGCAACGAATGACCGCATCGACTCATCTAAGCTGAAAGTCACCACCGAAAATGCCAGCGTATATCTGATGGGGCGCGTTACGCGCGAAGAGGCTGATCGCATTGTCAATGCAGCCTCGTCCGTTGGCGGCGTACAGCGGATCGTTAAAGTATTTGATTACCTCGACTGAAAATCACGCTAACGCGATGTATTAGACATTAAAAAGCCTCGCTCATTTGAGCGAGGCTTTTTTTTGTAAAAGCACCTGGGACTATTTAACGACTCGCAGGGTTGGCTTCTTCTTCGCCTTGCTCTTCGCTTGAGCCTCTTTATCAGCGTCATCGCTTGAAGCATTAGAGCCATCGCCACTCTTTTCAGAGACAGGCTCAGTGATCGATAGCTCAGGCTTGGTAAAAGCCTTATCTTCATCCTCAATATTGCTTAAGGATTCATCGGCATCATTCAGCTCGGGCTCCTGCCCAAACACCATGCCAGTGCCGTTTTCGCGCGCGTAAATGGCAATCAGTGCGGGAATAGGAATCATCACTTGCATAGGCTGCCCACCAAAGCGTGCATTGAAACCTATCGCCTGATTCTCCATAAATAGATCGCGCACGGCGGTGGGTGCGACGTTCAAAACAATCTGGCCATTCTGAACAAACTGGCGAGGCACTTCTACTCCTGGCAGAGTCGCATCTACGACCAGATAAGGGGTTAACTCATTATCCAACAGCCATTCATAGAGCGCTCGGGCGAGATAGGGCCGACTCGATTTCATCTAGACTCCCTCCTCCTTACAAGTAAGGCTCCCTGCCTTAAACCAGCGCCAAGGAGCCGAATGAATTCAAGCGCGCATCTCTTTTTCACGCTCACTTAAAGAGGCCTTAAACGCTTCACGCTCGAACACACGTGACATGTATGCCAGCAACGGTTTGACCTGCTTTTCTGGCAGCTCAATATTGAGGTCCGGCAAACGCCACAATACAGGCGCTAAACAGCAATCTACCAGCGTGAACTCTTCGCTCATAAAGTAAGGCATATCTTCAAAAATCGGCGATATACCAATTAAGCTTTCGCGCAGCTCTTTACGTGCTTTATCTGCCTCTTTTTTGCCACCGCTGCGGATCTGATCGACCATTGGGCACCACTCACGCTCAATGCGGTGCATCCATAGGCGGCTTTGAGCACGCGCGACAGGATAGACAGGCAGCAACGGAGGATGCGGGAAACGCTCATCCAGATACTCCATCATGACCTTGGACTCATACAGCACCAAGTCACGATCTAACAGCGTCGGCACACTGTTGTACGGATTGAGGTCTGCCAGCTCTTCCGGTGGTTTTTCGTCGAGAACATCGACGATATCAACGGCAACCCCCTTCTCGGCCAGCACAATGCGCACACGATGACTGAAATGATCATCACTACCTGAGTAAAAGATCATCGACGACCGCTTGGCCACAACACCCATGAAAGCATCCTCACATCAAAACAATCTTGGATAATAACACGCCAGCCCACCCTTAGGGGAAGCTAGCTTGCTTTGCTTTTATTGCCATGCTGACAAGCAAAAGGCGCACGGCTTACGCCGTACGCCTTACTGATCATCAGCTACTGCTAATTAGTGGATATCTCGCCAGTACTCACGCTTGAGCAGGTAAGCAATCACACCAAAAATGAAAATAAAGATCAGCACTTTAGGCGCTAACGCCTGGGCCTGGAGCTTGGAAGGTTCACCGACATAAGCAAGGAAGTTGGTAAGGTCATACATCGCTTCCTCAAACTCAGCAGGCTCGAGCTCACCCGGCTCTGTGACCTGCAGCACGTCACAAGACTGATACTTACCCGACAATGCATCCGGCTCTTGGCCCTCTACCGGATGATCCGTTTCAGCACATACCAGCTCTTGCACGCCCTGCAGAGGCTCCAACACGTTAGGCATTGCTACCAAGTCAAATACCGTGTTGTTGACGCCGGTTGGACGGCTGGGATCCTTATAAAAACCGAGCAGATAGGAGTAAATCCAATCGGTTCCACGCACACGTGTTTTAAGCGATAGATCCGGTGGCGGCGCGCCAAACCAGCCCTCTGCGTCGCCACTGTCCATAGCATTATGCATTTGGTCGTTGTAGGCCAAATCCGGTGAGAAAATCAGATTCTCTTCAACCAGATCCTGAGGCATTCCCAGATCGTCGGCCGCACGAGCGAAGCGCTGGTACTGTAGTGAATGGCAGCCCATGCAGTAGTTCACATAAAGCTTCATGCCGTTTTGCAGCGAGGCTTGATCGTGAAGGTCAGGATCCATCGAATGAGGCACACTTGCGCCTCCTGCAGCCATCGCAGTCACTGGCACTAAAGCGAAAAGGAGTCCAAATAGATGCTTTTTCATTAGCCAGTCACCCTTTCCGGAACGGGTTTAGTCTTCTCAAGCTTGGTGTATATAGGCATCAAGACGAAGAAGGCGAAGTAAATCACGGTGCATGCTTGCGCCAGAATGGTTCGCCCTGTGGTTGATGGTAATACACCCAAAACACCGAGAATAACGAAGCTGATGGCAAACAGCAGCAACATCACTTTTGACATCCAGCCTTTGTAGCGCATAGAGCGTACCGGACTGCGATCCAGCCAGGGCAGAACAAACAGTATTGCAATCGCCGCGCCCATAAATATAACGCCCAAGAATTTAGCGTCTAGGCCAAACACCGAGAAGGTAATGGCGCGGAGAATGGCGTAGAACGGCGTCATGTACCAAACGGGCGCGATATGGTCAGGGGTTTGGAGCGGGTTCGCCTGATCAAAGTTAGGTCGCTCAATGAAGTAGCCACCGCCTTCTGGGAAGTAGAACACCACCACACAGAAAACGAACAGGAACACTGATACGCCAACAAGGTCTTTAACCGTGTAGTAGGGATGGAAAGGAATCCCGTCCAACGGAACACCGGCCTCATCCTTCTTCTGCTTAATATCAATACCGTCTGGATTGTTAGACCCCACTTCATGCAGAGCAATGATATGCAGTACAACAAGCGCCAGGATAACAATCGGCAGAGCCACCACATGTAGCGCAAAGAAACGGTTGAGGGTGATACCGGAGATCAGGAAGTCACCACGCACCCACTGCGCCAAATCAGGGCCGATCGCGGGAATGGCAGAGAACAGCGAAATGATGACCTGCGCACCCCAATAGGACATTTGCCCCCAAGGCAGCAGGTAACCCATGAAGGCTTCTGCCATCAGGACTAAATAAATAGTCATGCCAAAGACCCACACTAGCTCGCGGGGGGCTTTGTAAGAACCGTATAAAAGACCACGGAACATATGCAGATAGACAACGAGGAAGAAGGCAGAGGCGCCGGTGGTGTGCATATAGCGAATCAACCAGCCCCACTCCACATCACGCATGATGTATTCGACGGAATCGAATGCACCTTCAGCAGAGGGATTAAAGCTCATCGTCAGCCAAACCCCGGTCAGGATTTGGTTAACCAGCGCCAGCAACGCTAATGAGCCAAAAAAGTACCAAAAATTGAAGTTTTTCGGTGCGTAGTATTTGGAGAGATGCTCTTGCCACATTTGAGTCGCAGGAAAGCGATCATCTACCCACCGCATGATGCCCTTTTCCGCTTTGGCTTTATTCGG
>AXCI01004089.1_pt1 | contig 22124 bp, 19 predicted proteins | sample 182571 | NCBI WGS metagenome assembly AXCI01 (sample SAMN02359225, study PRJNA218796) | groundwater metagenome | isolation source: Mt. Simon Sandstone pore water sample D5872 at 1.8km depth, Illinois-Basin... | place: USA: Decatur, Illinois | collected 2009-05 | reverse complement strand
CCCAGCGGCAGCATGCGCAGCGGTGGACGACGACGGGGACGAATTTGAACGCGTGGTGAAAGCATCAGTTATGAAAAGCCTAAAAAGTAGTGACTTAACTATACGGGAAGGCAGGGGCGGCTAACAATCATCCTTGGCCTTCCGATACAATATGCCGTCTAAGTCGCTGGTTTATCATGATTAGCGTAAGAAAGTTCAAGAGTAGCTTATATGTCTCACTATTATCGTTTAGTTGTGTCCTGTCCCGACCAAGTAGGTATTGTCGCCCGTGTCTCGAGCTTTATTGCTCGTCAGGGGGGCTCGATCACCGAGGCGAGCCAGCACTCTGATTTAGAAACCGGCTGTTTTTTATGCGCTATGAAATCCTGGCGGATTCAGTGGCTATGTCAGTGGCGGCGCTACGTGCTTCGTTTGAAACGGTGGCTAGCGAATTTAATATGCAGTGGTCACTTGTCGACACTCAAAAGCGCCGTCGCGTCGTGTTAATGGTGTCGAAAGAGTCGCATTGCTTAGTGGATCTGCTTTATCGCTGGCAGGCGGGTGAACTGGATTGCGATATTGTGGGCGTGATTTCCAACCATGATGACATGCGTTCATTAACCGAGTGGTATGGCATCCCGTACCACCATGTGCCGGTTGACCCCAGTAATAAGCAAGCATCCTTTGCGAAGGTTCAGGCCGAAATTGATAGTGCCCGTGCAGACTGTGTGGTGCTGGCGCGCTATATGCAAATTCTACCGCCTGATTTGTGTGCCCACTACGCAGGTCGGGTGATCAACATCCACCACAGTTTTCTACCCTCTTTCGCTGGCGCTAAACCCTACCATCAGGCCTACCAGCGAGGCGTTAAACTGATTGGTGCTACCTGTCACTATGTGACCGAGGAGCTCGACGCAGGCCCCATTATCGAACAGGATATCCATCGTGTTAGCCACTGCCATACACCCAGGATCTAGTACGCTTTGGCCGTGATGTTGAAAAAGCTGTGCTTGCTCGCGGTTTGCGCTGGCATTTAGAAGATCGCGTACTGGTGCACGGCAACAAGACAGTGGTATTTAGCTAACCTTTATCAACGTGAGAGGTTGTCATGTCATTCGCGCAAAGTGTGTTAGCGCCCTGGGCGCTGCTGCTCACCTGGCTACTGTCGCTAGGCGTGATAGCGTGGACACTGTGGCGGCGACCGTGGCAATTATTAATCGACGATACGGCGCTACAGCATCGCTGGTTAGGCGCCACGCTGGCGGTAATGCTGATGTGGCAGCTTCGCGCCCAGGCGGTTGACTGGCTTACGCTGCACCTTGTCTTTACGGTGTTGATGACACTGGTGTTTAAAGCGCCGCTAGCGCTGATCAGCAACGTGCTGATCAATATCGCCATGGTGGTCATTGGGCGCAACGACGGGATGTTACTGGGGGCAAATGTGCTGGTTACCGGAATCGTGCCAGCGGCTGTGATTGGTACGGTATGGCGGCTCGTGGATCGCCGCCTGCCGGATAACTTGATGGTATTTCTGTTTGCCTGCGGCTTTTTTGGCGCGGCGCTAGCAACGCTGGGAGGAGGGCTAGCGGCGGTAGCGCTGATTATCGCTGCAGGAACCGACCCCGAGGCGATCTATCTGGCCCAGGAGTACGCACGCTTCTTGCCCCTACTAATGCCTTCAGAAGCATTTATTACCGGCATGCTCCTGAGCATCCTCTTGGTCTATCACCCAAACTGGGTGGCCACCTTCAATGACCACCGTTACATCGATATGCAGTAAAGGCGATCCTAGCCGAGTGCTTGACCGTTGCCGCCGCGAATAACGCCGACGCCGACGCCTTCGATGTCAAGAGACTGAGAGCGAAGGTCAATTTCGATGGGTGCAAAGTCGGGGTTTTCAGCAAATAGCGTTACCTGATGCCCCTGGCGTTTAAAACGCTTAACGGTCACTTCGTCATCCAGGCGCGCCACCACGATCTGGCCGTCGCGGACTCGCTCAGTGCGATGAACCGCTAACAAGTCACCCTCTAAAATGCCAATATCCTTCATCGAGAGTCCGCGTACACGCAGAAGGTAGTCGGCCTTCGGGGTGAAGTACTCAGCCGGCAGCGGGCAGTAGCGATCAATATGCTCTGCGGCCAGAATGGGGCTCCCCGCGGCGACTTCGCCAATGACGGGCAGGCCGGCAGGCAGTGATTCGGTATGATGGGCAGTGGGCAACGCGGTTACGTTAGTATCCACTCCCTCCTGGGGGTTCCTGGTTGGGAAGGCGAATGCCGCGTGAAGTGTTGCGGATAATGCGAATAACGCCTTTGCGTTCTAGGGCGCGAAGGTGCTCTTCAGCCGCATTGGGTGAGCGGAAGCCGAGGGCTTTAGCAATCTCTGCACGGGTCGGAGGGTAGCCAAATTCGCCCATGGTTTTAACGATAAAATCAAATACGTGCTGTTGGCGAGCGGTTAGCGGACGCGACATACCAGACTCCAGAATAGTGAATAGACAGTAACAAGTTAAATGTCGACTTAAACGATAAGTGGTTAAGTATACAGTATGTTCCTCTGTCCAGTATATGACTTGTTAACTCCTCTTGCCGAGGCCAACGAAATTTTTCTAATCGTTTGAAACCACTTTTTTTACTTATTTGTCAGGGTGAATTTCATCAACAAATCAAGCGTTGAGACTGACCAAGTTATGGCATAGTATTTTGCTATGTTTTAAACACCTGTTTCCCCGGAGAGCAATATGGCTCAGTCTGATACGGTGACCCGTATACTTGATACCGCTGAAGTGCTGTTTGCAGAGCGAGGTTTTGCGGAAACTTCGCTGCGCAACATCACTAGCAAAGCGCGCGTCAATCTAGCGGCCGTTAATTACCATTTCGGTTCAAAAAAAGCCTTGATTCAGGCAGTTTTTTCGCGCTACTTGAATCCCTTTTCCCAGCGTTTTCATACCGCGCTCGATGAGCTTGAAGCGCAGCATGCGGGGACTGTCATCCCGCTTGAAACCCTGCTCGAAACCATGGCAACCACCGTGCTGGCCGTGCCAGCCGAGCGCAACAGTCTTAAGGTCTTTATGCGCCTGTTAGGCTTGGCCTACAGTCAGGCGCAGGGCCATCTTAGGCGCCATATTCAGCACGAGTATGGCGATGTGTTTACCCGTTTTGCCGAGCTTGTGCGCCAAGCAACCCCAGACCTGCCTGACGCGGAACGCTTTTGGCGACTACACTTTATGCTCGGCACGGTGATTTTTACGCTTTCGGGTCTTGATGCACTGCGAGATATTGCTGAAAAGGATTACCACGAGCAGGTCACCGTGCGGGATTTGGTTCGGCGGCTACGTCCGGTAGTGGTTGCTGCCATGAATGCACCGTTACCCCCAGCGCTAGAAGAAGGAAAATATGCCAACGCCCAGGCTAGCTGAGCTGCCCCCGACAGAAAGCATCTGGTTAGAGATAGATACCACCCAGCAGCAGTTGCGCTGTTGGCGAGGCCCAAAAGTGCTTCATGAATGTGAAATATCTTCCGGTGCTGCGGGCAGCGGTGAGCTCGACGGCAGCGGAAAAACCCCCCATGGCTGGCACTATATAAGAGCGGCGATTGGAGGCGGACTGCCCGATAACGCGGTATTTCGAGGGCGGCGCTGGACAGGCGAAACATACTCAACCTCACTTGCTGATGCGCACCCTGAACGAGACTGGATTTTAACGCGTATTCTGTGGCTATGCGGGTTAGAGAAAGGCGTTAACCGAGGTGGACAAGTGGACTCCCAGCGCCGCTATATCTATTTACACGGCACGCCGCCTGACGAGCCTATGGGGGTCGCTGCTTCTCACGGCTGTGTGCGTTTACGCAACAGTGATTTGCTTTATATCTTTTCGTTAGCAGTGCCAGGCACACCGGTTTGGTTACACGGCGGCCGGCAGTGCTTTGATTGACCCGATTTTGACACCGCTAGACGATCGTCTAGAATCATCGCCCCTTTTATTGGTGGACCTGTCACGATGACTCAACCCTTAGGCCCGGTCATGCTCGACCTTGAAGGTACGCAATTGACGGCTGCAGAAGAGCGCTTACTGCTTGAGCCAGCGGTGGGGGGCATTATCCTCTTTGCCCGGAATGTAGAGAACGGTTACCAAGTGCGTAAACTGTGTAGCGACATTCGACGCGTACGCGCTGATTTGCTGATTGGCGTCGATCAAGAGGGCGGCCGTGTTCAGCGCATTAAAGAGGGGATGACTCGCCTTCCGGCCATGGCGTGTATTGGCGAGTGTTACCGCGATACGCCAGAGCAGGGCCTTTTACTAGCCAAAGACGCCGGGTGGCTGCTGGGCATGGAAATGGCGGCCTGCGGCTTGGATCTTAGTTTTGCACCCGTGCTGGATGTGGAGAGCGGCCTCTCCAGCGTGATTGGTGATCGTAGTTTTAGCACCAATCCTCAGCATGTAGCGCAGCTAGGCAGCGCTTTTATTACTGGGCTTCACGAGGCGGGTATGGCGGCGGTGGGAAAACATTTCCCCGGCCATGGCGGCGTCGCGGCTGATTCTCACGTTGCTCTACCCGTGGATGACCGGCCTCTAGAGGCGATTAAACAGCGCGACCTAGTGCCTTTTCGCTCATCTTGCCGCACAGTTAGAGGGGGTCATGCCCGCCCACGTGATTTATAGCGCGTTTGATACCCGGCCTGCCGGATTTTCCCCTAGTTGGCTGGGTATGCTGCGCGAGTCATTGGGTTTAAAGGCTGCATCTTTTCGGACGATTTGAGTATGGCAGGTGCCCACGAAGCGGGGGGACCTAAGCAGCGTGCACAGGCAGCGCTGGCGGCTGGGTGCGATATGTTGCTGGTGTGTAATGATCGTGCCGCCGCGCTTGAAGTGGTTGAAGCTTGCCAAGGCGTTGAGACGAAACGTCCAGCCAAGTTGCGCTATAGCCGAGCACGGCCTGATTTGGATGCGTTAAGCGCGTTGGGTCGTTGGCGTCGGGCCCACGCCAAGTTGGAAGCATTGGCTGATAAGCCGAAACCAAATGCTGTGTAACGACTTGCCGTAAACGTACATAAAGCTATTAACCCGCCTGGAGTTCAGATGTCAAAGTTGGATAAAGAAGCATTGGAGTCACTGGACTCAATGCGTGAATTGATGGACAACGCCGATTGCCTGATTTCTCAGCAAGAGGTAGAGCGGGCGCTTGACCGTATGGCGGAAGCGATCACCCGCGATTTAGGTGACAAGCTACCGGTCTTCTATTGCGTCATGAATGGCGGTTTGATCACCACCGGGCATCTGCTAACCCGGTTAGGTTTTCCCCTTGAAGTGGATTATTTACATGCCACTCGATACCGTAACGAACTACGCGGCGGTGAGCTCTTTTGGCGTGTTTCTCCCGAAGTGCCGATGGCAGGGCGCCATGTGGTCATTGTCGATGACATTCTGGATGAGGGTGCGACGCTAGCGGCCATTTTGGCCTACTGCGAAGAGGCCCAGGCAGCCAGTGTAACGACCGCTGTATTGGTGGATAAACAGCATAACCGCAAAGCGGTGCCTGGCTTAAAGGCCGACTACTGCAGTTTAGAAGTCGCCGACCGGTATGTGTTTGGTTTTGGTATGGACTACAAAGGCTACTGGCGAAATGCACCGGGGATTTTTGCCCCGAAAGGTATGTAGCCTATACTTGCTAACAGGGGTCAGCGGGGCGAAAAGCGCCTCGCTAGCCCCGTTTCTGCAATCATCCGCGTTGAGATCTCTTCTACCGAAAACCGCGTCGCATCAATAAGGGAATATGCATCGTGCGGTAGAGGGACTCCGCTTGTTCCACTTCCTGAAGGCACTGATCCATTGAGCTGTAACGACTATTGGGACGCCTCTCATTGCGGATAGCTGAAAGCCGTCGCGGATCAATGGTCAAGCCAAACAGTTTTTTACGGTGAGGCGCTAGCGCTTTGGGTAGTTTTAGCACGCCATCTTCGTCCAAATCATCCTCGGTCAGCGGATAGTTAGCCGCTCGAATGCCAAACTGAAGCGCCAGATAAAGCGAGGTAGGTGTCTTGCCGCAGCGTGAGACGCCGACCAGAATAATGTCCGCCTTATCGTACTGATGGGTGCGTGCACCGTCATCATTATCCAGTGCAAAATGCACTGAGTGGATGCGGTCCATATACACATCATCGCTACCAATCGAGTGGGTTCGTCCAACGCTATAGGAGGAGTGAGTATCCAGCTCCTGCTCCAGCGGCTCTAGAAAGGTGGAAAAGATATCCACTTTAAACCCGGAAGCCTGGCGAATGACGTTGCGTATTTGTTGATCAACGATGGTGTCGATAATGATGGGGCGCTGCCCATCCCGGCTGGCCGTCGCCTCAATGATTGCGGCTAACGCCTGAGCTTTTTCCAGTGTGTCGATATAGGGTTTGGTCTGCATATCGATCTCAACATCGCTGAACTGGGCCAGCAAGCTACGTCCTAAACTTTCCGCCGTGATGCCGGTGCCATCTGAGATAAAAAAAGCCGTACGTTTCATAACTTCATCCACGGGTGAGTGATACGACTATTGTGAGCCGAGCTGTTTGTCAGCACAACGTGCCATCCCTGATGGAAGTTTCTGCGTCGAATGCGCCCGACTACATAAATAGCCCAAAAAGCCCCGCTGTTGTAAAAATCCTCCACTCTCTTCGCTATTAGACCAATGGCGAATATATTGGCACGGTGCTAGGGTGTCTCAATCAATTATCCATGGCCGTCAAGGTCATGCCGATATCTATGTGCGAGGGGGTTACGTGGAAGAGTATATTCTGTGGTTCGATCAGCTAGGCATGGCGGACGTCGAACGCGTAGGTGGTAAGAACGCCTCGCTAGGTGAAATGATTTCTAACCTCTCCGGCGCTGGGGTAACCGTGCCTGGCGGGTTTGCTACCACGGCTCACGCTTACCGCGAGTTTCTCTCCCACGAAGGGCTTAACGAGCGTATCAATGCGACCCTGGCACGTTTGGATGTGGACGATGTTAAGGCGCTGGCTGAGGCAGGCCGCAATATACGCCAATGGATCATCGATACGCCGCTACCGCCTAGCTTTGAGGCATCCCTGCGCGACGCCTACGGCCAGCTGCAGCAGAAGCACCCGCAGCTTAAAGTAGCCGTGCGCAGCTCAGCCACCGCGGAAGATCTACCCGACGCCTCCTTTGCAGGCCAGCAGGAAACCTTCCTGAATATCGAAGGCTTTGACAATATCAAACGTGCCGTGCACGAAGTCTTCGCCTCCCTATTCAACGATCGCGCGATCTCCTACCGAGTCCATCGCGGCTATGCTCATGAGAATGTGGCACTCTCTGCGGGTATTCAGAAAATGGTGCGTTCCGAGACCGGGGCGGCTGGCGTGATGTTTACCCTGGATACCGAGTCCGGCTTTAAAGACGCCGTATTCGTGACCGCTTCTTGGGGCCTGGGTGAAACCGTAGTGCAAGGCGCGGTTAACCCGGATGAATTTTATGTGCACAAACCGACGCTCGCTGCGGGACGCCCAGCCGTGCTGCGCCGTAATTTGGGTTCCAAACTCATTAAGATGGTGTATGGCCAGGATGCTAGCGCGGGTAAGTCGGTAGAAACCGTTGATGTGCCCCATGCCGACCGCGGCCGTTTTTGTCTCAATGATCAGCAAATAATGGAGCTGGCCCGTCAGGCCATGACCATTGAACAGCACTACCAGCGCCCCATGGATATTGAGTGGGCGTTGGATGGCGATGACGATGAGCTTTATATCGTTCAGGCGCGTCCTGAAACGGTCGTCTCTCAGCAGGAGGGCGGCAAGCTTGAGCGGTTCCAGCTGCGTGAAAAAGGCCGCACCCTAATTACGGGGCGGGCGATTGGCCAGCGCATTGGCCGGGGCACTGTGAAAGTGGTATTGAGCCCCGATGATATGGACAAGATTCATGATGGCGATATCCTGGTCACTGATATGACCGATCCGGATTGGGAGCCGATCATGAAACGCGCTTCCGCGATCGTCACCAACCGCGGCGGGCGCACCTGTCACGCCGCCATTATCGCCCGCGAATTGGGCATCCCCGCGGTGGTTGGCTGCGGCGACGCGACCACTCAATTAAGAGAGGGCATCGACGTCACGGTTTCATGTGCGGAAGGCGATACCGGCAATGTCTATGAAGGTTTGCTAGAGTTTGATTGCAAAGTCTCCAGCGTCGATGCCATGCCGGAAATTCCTTTCAAGATTATGATGAACGTGGGCAATCCCGACCGCGCCTTTGGTTTTGCCAGCTTGCCCCACGCTGGCGTGGGTTTGGCACGTTTGGAATTTATCATTAACCGCATGATCGGCGTCCACCCTAAAGCGCTGTTGGAGTACGACACGCTGCCGGTTGATTTACAGCAGGTGATCGATTTACGTACGGCGGGCTACACCGACCCGGTCAGCTTCTATGTCGATAAACTGGTTGAAGGTATCTCGACGCTAGCGGCAGCGTTCCACCCCCAGCGCGTCATCGTGCGGCTGTCGGACTTTAAATCTAACGAATACGAAAACCTGATTGGCGGCAAACTGTACGAGCCGGGTGAAGAGAACCCTATGCTTGGCTTCCGTGGGGCATCGCGCTACATTTCAGAGGCATTCAGGCCCTGCTTTGAACTCGAGTGCCGGGCGCTCAAGCGCGTGCGTGAAGAGATGGGGTTCGAGAACATCGAAATCATGGTGCCCTTTGTGCGCACCACCGACGAAGCACGTGAGGTAGTAGAGCTGCTGGCGGCTAATGGCCTCGAGCGAGGCGGCCCCACAGGGCTTAAAGTGATCATGATGTGCGAGCTGCCCGCCAATGCACTGCTGGCCGATGAGTTCCTCGAGTATTTTGATGGTTTCTCCATCGGCTCAAACGACCTGACCCAGTTAACCTTGGGCTTGGATCGTGATTCCGGCATCGTGGCGCATCTGTTTGACGAGCGCAACGGGGCGGTTAAAAAGCTCCTGGCCATGGCCATTCAAGCCTGTAAGGCGAAGGGTAAATATGTCGGTATTTGCGGCCAGGGGCCGTCAGACCACCCCGACCTGGCGAAATGGTTGATGGAGCAGGGTATCGATTCTGTATCACTCAATCCCGATGCGGTATTGGAAACCTGGTTTATGCTCGCAGGACAAAAAATCGATTAGTTATATTTATGTTAACTAATTTACGCCCGGCCATTGTGCCGGGCGTCGTTGTTTTTATAGGCTACTCTTCTGGAGTGGTTTTTTTTAAATCTGTCGCGGAGAGCGCTGAGATGTCACCAAAATCGGTTAAGTTTGCGCTACCTGTTCTGCTGGTAGCGCCGTTGTATAGCTGGGGGTTTAGCTATGAGACACCCTCTATTTCTCCTGAAAGCGAATCGGGCTACGAAGAGAAGCCTGGCTGGGAAGCAGAGTCGTTTGCGGTCGCGGCTGCTAACCCGCTCGCTACCGATGCCGGTTACCAAGTCCTTAAAGCCGGGGGTAATGCCATTGATGCGGCCATTGCGGTACAGATGGTGTTGAACCTGGTTGAGCCGCAATCCAGTGGTATTGGTGGAGGGGCTTTTTTGATGCACTTCGATGGCGATGAGGTGCGTGCCTACGATGGCCGTGAAACCGCTCCCCAAGGCGTCAACGGTGAGCTGTTTATGCAGGATGGCGAGCCGTTGGCGTTCAATGACGCAGTAGTTAGCGGCCTCTCGGTAGGCGTGCCGGGCACGCTGCGCATGCTGGAAAAAGCCCACGCTGAGCACGGTGAACTCGCCTGGGAGGAGCTGTTTACCCCGGCAATCACGCTGGCCGAAGAGGGGTTTGAGGTTAGCAATCGACTGCATACCAGCTTGGCAGGCGATGAGTTCCTGCGCCAAGACCCGGTGGCAAGCCAGTTCTATTATGATTCGGACGGTGAGGCTATCGCCGTTGGCGAAACCCTCAAAAATCCCGCATTGGCAGCCGTTTTTCGCCGCGTCGCTGAACAAGGCAGCGTCGCCCTGCACGAAGGCGCCGTGGCACAAGACATCGTGGCGCGTGTTCAGAACCACCCTGAACGACCTGGTGGTTTGACAATTGAGGACATGAGCGGCTATGAAGCGCTTACCCGTGAACCGCTGTGTACGCCCTGGCAACAGTGGGAAGTATGCGGTTTTCCACCCCCCTCATCGGGGCATCTGACCGTGATGCAGATTTTAGGTATGCTTGATCAGCAGCCACTGCTTGAAGCCCCATTAGACAGTGGTGCTGCAAGCAGTGGGTGGCTGCATCAATTCTTGGAAGCCTCACGCTTGGCCTTTGCCGATCGTGGCCGTTACATCGCCGATCCTGACTTTGTCGAGGCGCCGGGAGGCGACTGGTCACTGATGCTGGCCCCGGAATACTTGGAGCAGCGCAGTGCACTTATCGAAGAGATGAGCATGGGCGACAGCGCTGAACCGGGTAACCCTGGGGAGCTGGCCGTTAGCTGGGCGAGCCAGCCCGAACAGCCCGAGTACGGTACCAGCCATATCAGTATTGTCGATGAGGAGGGCACCGCGGTGGCCATGACCACCACTATCGAGCAGGCGTTTGGTTCGCGGATTATGTCAGATGGTGGCACGGGGATTAGCGGGTGGCTTCCTACTCAATAACGAACTCACCGATTTTTCATTCACACCTGACGTAGATGGCGAGCCCGTAGCGAACCGGGTAGAGCCCGGCAAGCGTCCGCGCTCCAGCATGAGCCCGACCCTGGTATTTGATCAAGAAACCGGCGAGTTAGTGGCCAGCTTAGGCTCACCGGGTGGCGCCGCGATTATTCATTACACCGCCCGTACCCTGGTAGCACTGCGCGACTGGGGGCTAAGCGCTCAAGAGGCGCTCAACCTTCCCCATGCTATTACCCTGGGCGGGGATGTCTATGTGGAAGAGGGGCGTTTTCCCGAGGCAACCATCGAATCACTGCGCGAGCGTGGCCATACGGTCAGCGAGCGGGAGCTAACCAGCGGCCTTCAAGCCATTATGCGACTAAACGATGGCACGCTGTTTGGTGGCGCTGACCCCCGGCGCGAAGGGGTGGTAATGGGCGACTAGGCCGATGTCTATTGGCGAAGCCAGTTGCGCAGCTTCACTAGCATCAGCGCACCGTCGCTTAATTCACGACGGACTTGTATAAGCTCGGTTAAACGATCTGGGTAGTCGGTGATAATCGCATCGACACCCAGGTCGATCAGCGTCGACATGCGGGCTCGGTCATTAACGGTCCAGGCGTGTATTTCGTAGCCATACAGCCGTGCTAAGCGAACTTCCCCTTCCGTAATGCGATTATGGCGTAGCCCGAGGGCCGCAAAGTCACGCCGATTTAGCGTGCCGGGTAGAATTAGCTGAGCCAGTAAGGTTACGCGCAGCGATGGCGCGCGCTGATTCAAATACTCCAGTAATGATGGCGACATGGTCGCCATGCGCATATCCATCAGCGCGTTGGGAAAACCGCACGCTGTGTACCCGTCGAAGGCGCTTTGCTGGGTCGCCCAGCAGCGATAACGTACGTCACTTTCGGCATTCAAGGCCTTAATAACGGCATCGGCAAGCGCCTGTTCCTGGCCCGGCAGTGGCTTTATGTCGATCATAAGGCCGGCTTTTCCACGCACCCTTTGCAGCGCTTCATCCAAGCCTGGAATGTTCTCACCTTGAAAAGCATCGCCAAACCAGCTTCCCACATCGAAGCGGCTAAGTTGCTCTCGGGTAAGCTCGCCAAACTCACGATTGTCGCCGGTTAACCGTGCCATGCTGCGGTCGTGGTAAAGCATAACCTGCTGGTCACGGCTTAGGCGCACGTCTATCTCGATATAGTCGGCGCCATCAATCAGCGACTGCTCCAGCGCGGCCAGGGTATTTTCAGGCGCCACCATGGAGCTCCCACGGTGGGCATCACCGCGACGTTGTCGCGTATTTCAAAGCTATTGAGTATCCACCATGCTTGCAGAGCGGCAAAGATAAGGACGCTCAGCTCTACCGCCCAAGCCAGTTTGCCTGCGTTAACATCCTCTGGTGGGGGGGCGGGGCGCGCTTCTCGATGGGCGAGCTGCATATAGAGGCAGGCGGAAAGCAGCGCATTGGCGGCAATACCAATGAAAGTAATGGCCAGGGTGACCAGCACATAGCCAAGTAAGTACGCCAGCATGGCGGGGATGAGCACGGCATTATGCTCCGGCAGCCACCACAAAAGTGGCGTGAATAGCCGGTCAAAAAGCAGGGTCACCAGGAGCGGCAGGCTAACAATGACGACCAATAGCAGCAGCACTGCGGCACCAATGGAGCGGCGCCAACCCCGGGTTAAGCTAACGCTTCGTTTAAGGGCCTGCCAGGGATTGCAGCTTTCCAATGCCACGAAGGGCAGGGCCAATAGCCAGCGCAGGTAAAGCCATGAGGCTGCCCATGCCCAGGCAATAAGCAGTGGCAACGCGCAGGCAATGAAATACCACAGTGCGGGAGGTCGCACCCGCTGTAAATAGTAGGGGTCTATACCGCTCAACCAGACATCGTACAGCCAGGCGAGGCCGGCCATGAAGGGGGCGAGCAGCAGTAGGTGGGTGCCTACCTGGAGTATGACGAGACCTGCCAGGGCGGGCAGCCGACGGGTGCTTAGCCAGAGCGCTTCAAGAGCCAGACGATAGTGGTTGTCACGGGGCCTTACGGCGACCTGCAGCATGCCTGCCTGCTGCCAGTAAATAATCAGAAAAGCGAACCCAAGCCCAACAAGCATGCCGACCAAACCCAGCGGGCTAAACAGCAGCCCGATCAGCTCATCGTTGGTGACCACGGTACGGTTGAGCTTGGCCATTAGCCAGCGCGTTACCCAGGTAATCGCGGGCAGCAGCAAGGCGGAGGCGAGCAGCGTGAAAAACAGGTGGTAGGCGATCAAAGGGCGTAGATGATCGCGAAGGGTGCGCAGTAGGGCAGAGCCAAGATAGGTCAAAGGCTGCATCGTCATTAAACGGTAAGAATGAGCCACCAGGGTGGCAGTTACCGCCATCCCTGGCAAGGGGCTCTTTTATGCCCAATGTCATGATGACAAAGGGCGTAGTTAAGCGAGTGGCAGCTCTTGTTCGGCAACAATAATGCCGTTGTTATCGGCATACAACCACTGGCCGGGCTGGAGTGTCACGCCGGCGAAGGTAACGCCGATGTCTCGCTGTCCTTCACCGCGTTTTTCGCTTTTGCGTGGATGGCTGCCCACTGCCTGCACGCCAAGAGGGAGGGCAGCGAGGATATCCACGTCACGCACGCAGCCGTACATAACAATACCTGCCCACCCATTCGCTACGGCTTGTTCAGCGAGCATATCACCCAGCATGGCGCAGCGGTGCGAGCCGCCGCCATCAACCACCAGCACCGCACCGTGTCCTGGCTCAGCGACAGCCTGCTTCACCAGGGAGTTATCTTCAAAGCACTTTATGGTGCGAATAGGTCCGTAAAAAGCGTCAAGGCCGCCAAAATTGGCAAACAGCGGGTCAAGTACGGCCACCTCTGGGTGGGCATCGCAAAGATCGGGCGTCACTATCTCAATTGACTTCGTCATTCTATGCTCCTGGCGTATAAACGGTTGGCATCCTATGCTCCTGGCGTATAAACGGTTGGCATCCTAGCACTGTAAGTCAGCGCTTAAAAAATGTGCATAAAAAAACGCCCCGCCCTGTAAAACAGTGACGGAGCGTTCGGTCATCGACTCAGAAAATGCAACAGGTCACATCTTCTGCGATGGTGCGAGCATCGGCGATGGGGCGGTCTGTCTCAAGTGCTTAACAAGCGTTAAGCTTCTTGAGCGACCGGAATCACGTTTGAGGCGATTTTTTGGTACTCCTCAATCTCGTGAAAGTTCATGTAACGATAAATCTCGCCCGCCATAGCGTCAAATTCACCCATGTAGCGTTGGTACTCTTCAACGCTGGGTAGGCGTCCTTCTACTGCGGCAACGGCCGCCAGTTCCGCAGAGGCGAGGTACACATTGGCACCATCACCCAGACGGTTCGGGAAGTTACGTGTAGACGTAGACACCACGGTGCTCTTGGCAGCAACGCGGGCCTGGTTACCCATACACAGTGAACACCCCGGCATCTCCATACGTGCACCGGCACGGCCATAAATGCCGTAGTAGCCCTCTTCGGTCAGCTGGTGCTGATCCATTTTCGTCGGTGGTGCCAGCCACAGCCGGGTTTTTAAGCTGCCAGCAGGCTGCTTTTCAAGCAGTTTGCCCGCCGCCCGGAAGTGGCCGATGTTGGTCATGCATGAACCGATAAAGACTTCGTCGATTTTCTGGCCAGCGACTTCTGACAGCAGGCGCGCATCGTCAGGGTCGTTCGGCGCACACAGCACCGGCTCTTTGATTTCAGCCAGATCAATTTCGATGACTTCAGTGTACTCGGCATCCTGGTCGGCACGCATTAAGCTGGGGTTGGCCAGCCACGCTTCCATGCCTTCAATACGACGGCTAATCGTGCGCTCATCGCCGTAGCCGTTGCCCATCATCCACTTCAACAGGGTAATGTTGGACTTCAAGTACTCGGTAACGCTCTCTTCAGACAGCGTGATGGTACAGCCAGCGGCGGAGCGCTCGGCGGACGCATCAGACAGCTCGAAGGCTTGCTCAACGGTTAAGTCTTCGAGACCCTCAATTTCCAACACGCGCCCGGAGAAGGCGTTTTTCTTGTTGGATTTGTCAACGGTCAGCAAGCCCTGCTTGATGGCGTAGAGCGGAATAGCGTGAACCAGGTCCCGCAGCGTCACGCCAGGCTGGCGCTTGCCCTTGAAGCGAACCAGTACCGATTCCGGCATATCCAGCGGCATAACGCCAGTGGCAGCGGCAAACGCAACCAGGCCTGAACCGGCCGGGAATGAGATGCCGAGCGGGAAACGGGTGTGCGAGTCGCCGCCTGTACCCACGGTATCAGGCAGCAGCATGCGGTTGAGCCAGCTGTGGATGATACCGTCGCCGGGGCGCAGTGAAACGCCGCCACGGTTCATAATGAAGTCGGGCAGCGTGTGGTGGGTATCCACATCGACGGGCTTCGGGTATGCCGCGGTATGGCAGAACGACTGCATGACCAGGTCGGCTTGGAAGCCTAGGCAGGCAAGATCCTTCAGCTCATCACGGGTCATCGGGCCGGTGGTGTCTTGCGAACCCACGGTGGTCATCTTGGGCTCGCAGTACATGCCGGGGCGAACGCCCTCTAGGCCACAGGCTTTACCAACCATTTTCTGCGCTAAGGTAAAGCCTTTGCCGGTATCTTTAGGCTGATCGGGCAGGCGGAAAACGTCAGACGTGGGCAGGCCCAGTGACTCACGCGCCTTGCCGGTCAAACCACGGCCAATGATGAGGGGAATGCGGCCCCCAGCGCGGACTTCATCCAGAATCAGCTGCGTTTTAAGCTCAAACGTGGTGATTACGTCATCGCTAGCGTGTTTGCACACTTTGCCAGCGTAGGGGTAAACGTCGATGACGTCGCCCATGTTCAGGTGGGTGACGTCCATCTCAACCGGCAAAGCGCCTGAATCTTCCATGGTGTTAAAGAAGATAGGGGCAATTTTGCTACCAAAGCAGAAACCGCCAGCGCGCTTGTTGGGTGCGTAGGGAATATCGTCGCCGAAGAACCACAGCACCGAGTTGGTGGCTGACTTACGCGATGAGCCGGTGCCGACGACGTCGCCGACATAAACGACCGGGAAGCCTGTGGCTTTAACGTCTTCAATCTGCTTAAGCGGCCCCGTGGTACCTGGTACCACAGGCTCAATGCCGTCGCGCTCGTTTTTAAGCATGGCGTTGGCATGGAGCGGAATATCCGGGCGTGACCAGGCATCCGGCGCAGGAGAGAGGTCATCGGTGTTGGTTTCACCAGGCACTTTAAACACGCTCAGGGTGATTTTTTCAGCCAGTGCCGGTTTAGACAGGAACCACTCGGCGTCGGCCCAGGACTGAATCACCTCTTTAGCGACGCTGTTGCCGTTTTTGGCGCGGCTTTCCACATCGTGGAAGGCATCGAACATCAGCAGGGTATGCTTTAGCTGCTCGCCTGCTTCGCGTGCAAGCTCTTCGTTATCGAGGAGCTCCACCATTGAAACGATGTTGTAGCCACCCTGCATGGTGCCCAGGAGCTTGACGGCATGAATCTTGTCGATTAACGGCGAGTTCGCTTCACCTTTCGCAAGGGCGGTGAGAAAGCCTGCTTTGACATAAGCCGCTTCGTCAACACCCGGCGGAACGCGGTTAGTGATTAAATCAAGGATAAACTCCTCTTCACCGGCCGGTGGCGTTTTCAGTAGTTCAACCAGAGAAGCTACCTGTTCGGCGTTCAGGGGTTTGGGCGGGACGCCCTCAGCAGCACGTTCCTCGGCATGTTGGCGGTAAGCTTCAAGCACGTTGGGGCCCTCTCATCTACGTTCTCATTTACTTTATGGTGACGGCCTATACGTTGCACGGTACTCGCTGCGCAGGGTAAAAACGCAGGGCCATTCACATAGGTCATACGCTTGACAAACAGCATATGGTTGGATTGCAGCGATTCTACGGCAAACTGTCGACAATGTTAAGCTGGTAAGCAGGCGCCGCTGTTGTACTTTATGCTGATGCCAAGATTGGAACGACTCAAAAAAGCGCTTTTTATGAGTCAATTAGCGAACACTGAGGAAAGTTTTTTCCATAATCTAGGGCTACCTCCGCCGGTGCGGGTGTGATTGAGGTTAGTGCGCGTTACCATGGGTCGACGCTGTTAGCAGCGGTAATAATGAGTAGCGATGGAAGGGGTTCGCAGAGTGTGTGGAGCGCTTATGGGGGCTTGCTGCTACATTAGAAATAATTGATATTTATTTTGACCACCGCACGCAACAGGGACTAAGCGCCGCGCGCGCTAATTTGTTGTACAATAGTGAAATACAAGATCGGTAATGGTGTTATGTTGATACAACCCAGTGCATTACATACGAGTGCTTTAACAACGGCTGACCATGGTTTGAAAGCAGACGATCTGCTACCCGAAAGTTTGCACCAGTTTTTGGCTTGCCAAACGCCTGCAGAGTGGTTGCAGTGGGCGCTTGAAAACCCTGAAACATTGTTGATCGACCATGCTCAGTGCGAGAAAAAAGCGGCCTCCACGGCCATGAGTTTGCTCTACCGCTACGTGGATCAACCGCTTTTGCTTAGCAAAATGTCGCAGTTGGCGCGAGAAGAGTTGCTGCATTTCGAGCAAGTGGTGGCCTTAATGGAAACGCGTGGTGTGGCCTACCAGCATTTAACTGCATCACGTTACGCTGAGGGTCTTAGGCGGCACCTACGTAGCAATGACCCTGAACGGCTAATTGATGTACTCATCATCGGTGCCCTTATCGAAGCGCGTAGCTGTGAACGATTTGCTTGCCTAATTCCCCTATTTAGACGAAGAGCTGGCCAAGTTTTATCGCACCCTGGTGAAATCTGAAGGCCGCCATTTTGAAGACTATCTGTTACTGGCTCGCCAGCAAACGTCAGACGCTATCGATGAGCGGATCGCCTTTTTTGTAGCGCGTGAAGCGGAGCTGATTACTTCGCCCGATACGGCTTTTCGTTTTCATAGCGGTGTGCCAGCTGAAGCCGCTTAGCCCGGCAGGAATTTAAACATGCGCGATGCTCGTGAGACTGACCAGTTAACTCTATTTGGCCATTTTTCGCTTACCCAGGGCGAAGACGTACTGACCCACTTTAGTTACGACAAAGTTAAGGCGCTGCTCGTTTACCTTTTACTGCATCGCCAGCCAGTGAACCGCGCGGCGTTAGCCGAACTGTTATGGCCCGATCAAGGGTTGTCATCCGGCAGAACCAATCTTCGCCATGCGCTGCACTGCTTACGCCAGTCGCTCGGAGAGAGTGCCGACCAGGTGCTAAGCGTCTCTCGGCAGACGATTGCTTTCCAGCTTCCGGCTAACTGGGAGGTGGATCTCCATACGTTGCAACAGCTTCTAGAAGGTCCTCGGGATCTCGAAACCCTTGATGATTTGTTGGCTTGTTACCAAGGCGACTTGCTTGAAGAGCTGCAGTTGGCTAACTGCAGCGAGTTTCAGCGCTGGCTGATTCAAGTTCGTAATGAGTGGCGTCAACGTGTCATCCGCTTTGCCGAGCAGGTGCTTGAAGCCCGGACGGATGTGTCGGACTCCATTCTGGAAACATTGGTTAGCCGCTTTTCAGGCTATGGCCCCTTTCATGAGCGCTTGGTTCGCCAGCTTGCCGAGCAGGGTCAAATGGCGGCTGCCCACGAGCAGTACAATAGCTATTTGCAACTATTGGCTCTGTCGGGGCAACAGCCCGAACCGAGCTTTTTACAGTTGGCTAGCTTCTGGTCGGATGGTCACCATGATCCGCGCATGATGAGCCCACAAGGCGCGTTTTCCCGAGCGCTGGCCCCGGATAGTAAACCGCTGCGTGAAGATGAGATTGAGCTACGCCAACTCTCCGTCATGGCGATTCGTCTGCGCTTAAAAGGCGAATGGCAAGACCGGGCGGCCACCCGTCACTGTCTTACCCTGCAGTTGGAATTGCTGCGCTGGTTAGAGCAGCAGTGCCACCACCTGGGCGGCTTTTGGCTGCCGGGGGCCACGGGCGGCTTGGGCTTGGCATGTTTCGGTACCCATGGACCAGCCCATCAGTTGGCGGAGCTGGTGGCGCTCTATGAGCACTGCCGCCAGGCGCTTCCTCAAGAGAGTGCCCGCCACTGGTCGGGCGAAGGTGAAGTCCCCCAATTTGAGCTGGCCGCTGGCTTGCACAGTGGACGGGTGGTATATCTCCCCGAGCGCCAGTTAGCGGATCCCCTGGGGCAAGTGACGCAAACTTCGCTAGAACTGATGAGCGCCGCCGAAGGAAGTGAGCTGGTTATCTCTCAAGAGGCCAGTCAGCATATGCCGCCTGCACTCGATTTACAGCCGAGGCTGGTATCTCGCTTAGTGGCTAGCGATGGCCGCGTGCGTTTACGTGCGCTGGTGCTGGGTCAGAACGAAGGTGGCCGAGACGCACTGCCGCCCAGCTTGGTCGGCCGCGAAATGCCACTGCGTACCTTGCGCGATGCGCTAGCGAGGGCGGGCATTGGCTTGCGCCAAAGCGTTTTGGTGCGTGGTGCATCGGGCATGGGTAAATCAGCATTGATGGTTGGTTTTCGCCAACTAGAGCTTAGCCGCGATGCGGCAATTTGCTGGCAGCCCACTACACGGTTATCGGTGCTTGATCCCTATGGCGTTGCCCGCACGCTGGTAGGTTGGTATCTCAAACAGACGCTGACCGTCGAGGCTGTCCAAGGGCTACAGGCGGCGCTTGAGCTTGAACAGCTTGCCCCTGAGCGCCAGCAGCTATTGGAACAAGCCCTTGGTGTTCACGAAGTAGAGGAGATCACCCAGCTTGCTCAAAGCGGTGAAGCCGTGGAGCTGGTGGTCATGTTGCTTCACCGCTTAATAGAGCACCAAGCGACTACCCATACACTTGTGCTGATGATCGATGATCTGCAGTGGCTTGATGAGCCGTCGTTCAAAGTATTAGCCGGGCTTCAGGCACGCTTACCCATCAATACGGCCTTTATGCTGGTGGCCAGCCACCATGGCAGGGAAGTGCTGCCCATGAAGCTGCACTGGGACCAGCAGATTAGTCTGGGCAATTTAGATGTCTTGCAGTCCTCACGACTCCTTTCACAGCTATCACGGCGTTACCGTATTCATCTGAGTCCCCGTCTGCGCAATCAGATTATCGAGCGTTGTGATGGCGTGCCGCTCTATATGCAGGAGATTTGCCGCCGCTTGGATATGGATCGGCGGGAAGGTCGCAGTGTTCAGTTTGATGAACTGCCCAAAGGCTTGTTAGGGCTATTAGCAAGCCGCATCGATCAACTTGAGGGGGATCGAGAGATTGCCCACGTGGCGTCAGTGCTGGGTAAGCGTTTCCGGCTGGACTTCCTGCTTGAGTGTAGTGGCTGGGAGCAAGGGCGGCTAAATCAAGCGATTGAGCATATGCGCGTGCTTGAGATTATCGAGCCGGTCGATAAGGAGAGTGGTCAGCACGAATACCAGTTTAGCCATCAGTTGCTGCAAGAAGCCGCTTATTTATCTTGCCCCCGTGATGTCCGCGTCAAGCTACATCAACAGGTCGTAACGTTAATTGAGGAGCGTTTCCCGGTCTGGATCAGCCGCCACCCCGGCGATTTTGCTACCCATCTACGCCGTAGCGGTCACTACGCCCGTGGTGCGCGCTATTTCGAACTTGCCGCCCGCGAAGCGCTCAAGGTAAGCGCCAATCGGACAGCCCTGCGCATGGCCGATTTCGGCTTAGCCAGCCTGCGTCACGTTGAGCATGAGATTGAGCGAGAAGTAAGTCTGCTCACTGTGCGTGGTCAGGCGGCGTTCTCATTAGAGGGCCACGGTTCTCCTACCGCCCATGAGAGTTTTGTACGCGCCAGGGAGCTGCTGAGGGAGTCGGGGAGCGATAGCCTCGAGGACCCGGAAGATTTAGAGCAGATATTTCTGGTCAAATGGGGACTGTGGGTGGGCCGTAGCCAGCGCTATGCCCATGCCGATGCGTTTGCGCTTGCGTCGACGCTCGCCGATATCGCCTCCCGCCTAGAGGATCCTCGCTATCGCCGTTTGGCGGACTATGCCCGGGCAAATTGCGAGTACTGGGCAGGGCGTATTCAGCAGGCTCACGATCATCTGGATGAGATCGATCCGCTTAATGCGCAGATGATGATTGAGTGGCTGCCTTTCTCCGATCATCCGCAGGTATCAGCCGCTTGCTTCCAAGGCTGGGCACTCTGCTTGCGGGGTGATTATCAGCGTGCCGAGCGTCAAGTGTCGGCGGCCATTCGTTTGGCGGAGAAAATCGCTCACCCCGGCACCTTGGCCCTGGCACTGTTATTTGCAGCTGCGCTTTATCGTCAATTAGGCCACGTCCACTTAGCCGCACGACATGCAGAAAGAGCGGCCGCAATGACCGGCACCCCTGATTTACAGCTGTGGCAAATATCGGCACAGAGTATTCTTGGCTGGCAGCGGGCACTGGCGGGCGATGCCACAGGGTTAGCGCAACTGCGCGATAGCCTGGACCAGATGGCGGAGCTGAATGGGCGTGATCGCTATCAGCGTCCGGTGCTCTGGTACTCGGATGCCTGCATTGAGCTGGGGGAGTTAACCGCTGCCGAAGACTATCTCGATCAGTGCCTGGTGATTGCTCGTGAGCGTACCACGCTATTTTTGCCCGAATTAGCCACCCAGCTGGCCAAAGTGCGTGATCTTCTGGGTCATCCAGCCAATGAAGTTAAAGCACTGGCTGAAATGGCGATAACCCAGTCCCGCGAGCACGGTAATCGCCACCAGGAGCTTGCTGCCCTTGAACTATGGTTGACGCGGATTGAGCCCAACGACCAGCAGGCGAAAGAGAGCTTTAGGCAGTTATTGAGCGACGTTAGCCACAGCGATGCGCCGGTACTTACCCGCTGGATCAGCTTATTGGATCGTCGCTTGCCGAGGCCGGTAGGCGCTGAAAGTTGAATAGGAAAGTTGAATAGTGAAGCAGGACACTCTTTAGCAGGTGTCCTGCTCTAGCCACGTTAGGATGGAGAGCGCCTCTTCCCGCTGCTCGCCACAGACACTGGCGTCAAACTTAAATCGCTCGCAGACGCTGGGGCGACGGGGGTCACCGAACAAGCGGCACAGGTTGTTCTCGTCTAACTGCACACAGCGAACGCCCGCCGGCTTGCCTTCAGGCATGCCGGGGATGGCTGAGCTAATGGAAGGCGCGATGCAGCAGGCGCCGCACCCCGCACGACACTCTTTACTCATGTGTCGCATTAGGTGTGAACACGGCAATCGCACCCTTGTTAATGCCCTCGAAAGCCTGAATGCGCGTAGGAATACCGCTTTGGGTGGCTACCTCTTTTGCTAGCCAGGCGGCAATATTTTCTACCGTGGTGGGGCCGGGAAGGACTGCGCATAGCGATTGCGGCAGCGTAATGGAGAAATCACCCTGGGCGGCCCGATAGCTGCAGGTAAGGAAGTCGTTATCCTGTGAGGTGATATCCGCCTCTTCAAGCAGGTAGCGATTATCTAGCCATGCGGCCCACTGCTGTTCGAGCTTAGGTTGACGCACTTCTTGCTGAAAGATATGAAGCCGCGAGCGGTGGCCGTGGGCGATACG
>AXCI01002242.1_pt1 | contig 22221 bp, 30 predicted proteins | sample 182571 | NCBI WGS metagenome assembly AXCI01 (sample SAMN02359225, study PRJNA218796) | groundwater metagenome | isolation source: Mt. Simon Sandstone pore water sample D5872 at 1.8km depth, Illinois-Basin... | place: USA: Decatur, Illinois | collected 2009-05 | reverse complement strand
ACTACTACATAAGGTTGCAATGATATCATGACCCACGAATTATCGCCTGCTGACCTGGCTCAACGTCTTGAATCTTTAGAGAGCCGCTTAGCCCATCAAGAGCACTGGCTGGACACCCTGGATCAAGCAGTGGTTCAGCAGGAGCGCCGCCTGGAAAAACTTGAGCAACTTAGTGGCCTGATGCGCGAACGCCTGCGTGAGCAGCACCAGGCACTGCAATCAAACGAGACTCAGGGCGGCCAGCGCCCTGAGGATGAACTACCACCCCACTACTGAGCTGGCGATAGCCCCAATGCGACTAATTGATTAGCCGCCAGCAACGAGCATTCAAACGCTTAGCTGCCAACAACGCTCGCAGGGTCGTTACTTTCCAACCCAAAGGCGTCTGCCACTGCTTGATAAGTCACTTGGCCTGCGTGCACGTTAAGGCCCGGTAGAAAGTGCGGATCGTCACGTAACGCCTGCTGCCAGCCTTTATCCGCCAGCGCGAGCACAAACGGCAGCGTAGCGTTGGTCAGCCCCTGGGTAGACGTACGCGCTACCGCACCGGGCATATTGGCCACGCAGTAGTGCACCACCCCATCGACGATATAGGTCGGCTCGGCGTGAGTGGTGGGCTTGCTGGTTTCAAAACAGCCGTCCTGATCTATCGCTACATCGACCAGTACGCTGCCAGGCTTCATATCCGCCAGCATGGCGCGGGTGATTAATTTAGGCGCAGCGGCACCGGGCACCAGCACTGCACCAATAATCATATCCGATTCGCGCGTGGCAATTTCCAGCGCGTCAGCGGTGGAGTACACCGTCTTGATGCGCCCCTGATAGCGATCATCAAGCACTTCCAGCCGCGCCAGGGATTTATCCAGAATGGTGACCTCTGCGCCTAACCCCAGCGCCATACGAGCCGCATTTTCACCTACCACACCGCCACCAATAACAGTGGCGCCACACCGGGCACGCCGGGCAGCAGCACGCCTGCCCCGCCCTGGGCTTTCTCCAGGCTGTGAGCACCGGCTTGAACAGCCATTCGACCGGCAACGGTGCTCATAGGTGCCAGTAGCGGCAAGCCGCCGCGGGCGTCGGTCACCGTTTCATAGGCGATGCAGGTGGCACCGCTCTCCATCAGCCCACGGGTCAGAGGCTCTTCGGCGGCCAGATGCAGATAGGTAAATAGCGTGTGCTGCGGGGTGAGGGCGCGCCACCTCATCCGGCTGCGGCTCTTTTACCTTGAGGATTAGCTCGGCATTGCGCCACAAAACCTCCACATCGGCTTCTATCTGCGCACCGGCGGCTTGGTAGTCAGCATCATCAAAGCCAGCACCTTCACCGGCGCCCGCCTGAACGCTTACCTGATGGCCACGCCCGGCTAACTCCCGGGCGCCGGTCGGCGTTAAGGCTACGCGATATTCGTGGTTTTTAATCTCTTTGGGGACGGCGATTTTCATTGCTTTTTTCCTGTGCTTTTAAAAGGTCAGCAGTCTTGTTACGCAAACTACAGCACAGCGAACGTTGACCACCACCCCAGAAACGCAAAACAAAAAAACGCCGGTTAAGGCGTTTTTTAGGAGAAAAATCTAGCGACTGCCGGTTCTGCACGAAAAATTCCACTTCATACTATGTTACTCCACAACAACCGCGCCGCCGTAAATACGCCGATACTCCTCAGGTAAGCGCTTGGGGCGCCCCGAGGTGAGCGCCACACAGGCAAAGCGAGTGCGCGCATTCAGCAGCGTTTTCGCATCGCTTACGCGTATTAGCTGAAAACGCCGCGTTAAACTGAAACGCTCATCACAATCGACAATCCAGGTCGCCAACTGTAGCTCATCACCCACAAAAGCGGGCGCGAGGTAATCCAGCTCGTGACGGTGCACCACCATGGCGCGATCAAGCTCGCGGTAACGCTCAATTGACAAGCCAAGGGCTTCAGAGTGCGCCCAGCTAACCTGCTCAACCCAGCGCAGGTACTCGCTGTTGTTAACGTGCTGATACGCATCTATCGACTCATCGCCTACGTGGATATCGATCACAAAAGGCTCGGGCAGCACCCACTCCATCGCTTAGCTCCTCAGTACCCTGCTTACTCTCTACTCTCCCCGCGAGCTAGTCACGGAACACGCGCATACCCAACGCCTTCAGGTAAGACGTTTCCGGGATAGCCGGGTGCACCGGGTGGTCGGGGCCTTGGTGGCCTTGGAAAATCACCTGACCGTGACGATCCTGGTGACGAACTGCACCACGTACGACATCCATTAGCCGCTCGGGCGCCAGGTGCATGGAGCAAGAGGCTGACAGCAGCAGACCATCACGACCCAGCAATCGCATGGCTTCGCGGTTCAAACGGGCATAGGCACGCTCGCCGTTAGGAATATCTTTGCGCTTTTTGATGAAGGCAGGCGGATCAAGAATGATCACGTCGAACTCCTCACCCTCTGCCTTCAATGCTGCTAACGCTTCAAACGCATCACCCTCGCTAACCGCCACCTTATCCTGCACGCCATTCAGCTCGGCGTTGCGGGCTACTTGATCCAGCGCCGGGCCTGAAGAGTCCAGGCACAGCACCTCTTTCGCACCATGAACGGCCGCCTGCACGCCCCAGCCACCCACGTAGCTGAATACGTCCAGCACGCGTTTACCTTCCACTTGACGATTGATCCATTCGCGATTAACGCGATGATCAAAGAACCAGCCGGTTTTTTTGACCGTTAAGCACCGGCACCACAAAGCGAGCGCCGTTCTCTTCGAGCACTACTTCGTCGGGCAGCGTGCCTTTGATGACCTCAACGTGAGCCTCAAGCCCCTCCTGACGACGACCACCGGTATCGTTACGGAAGACGATCACTTCCGGTTTGATGACTTTTTCCAAGGCATCAACAATTTCATCTGCCAACGCCTGCATACCCGCCGTATTGAGCTGCACCACTAATACATCGCCAAAGCGGTCAATCACCAGGCCCGGCAGCAAGTCACCTTCGCCGTGAATCAAGCGGTAGAAAGGCTGCGCATAGAGACGCTGGCGCAGTGCCAACGCTTGATTAAAGCGGTGCACAAACAGCGAGCGATCCAAACGCATTTCGGGGTCGCGAGACATGACCCGGGCAGCAATTAGCGAATGGGGATTAACGTAAGCCACCGCCATGACTTTTCCGTTGGAGGCTTCTACCAGGGCGGTTTCGCCTGCCGCGAAGTTTTTAAGCGGCGTCTCTTTGATATCTACCTCATTGGAGTAGATCCAGAGATGGCCCGCTTTGAGGCGGCGGTCAGCATTCTTATTCAGGCGCAGGCGTTGGGTCACAGAAATCTCCAAAAATCGTAAGCAAAACTTAAGTAAAACGTTAGCACTTATCGGTTGGCATCAGCGCTGACAGCCGGGGCAGAACACGCTGGCGCGCTGGCCAAGCGTAATACGGCGAAGCTCCGTGCCACAGCGCAAGCAGGGCTGACCGTGGCGGCCATAAACATTAAGGCGCTGAGCAAAATAACCGGGCTCGCCCTGACCACTGACAAAATCCCGCAGCGTTGTTCCACCTTGGGTAATGGCCGCCGCGAGCACCTCTTTCACGGCAAGGGCTAGGGCGTCATAGCGAGCACGGGAAACTCTGCCCGCCGCACGGCGCGGATCAATGCCCGCCATAAACAGCGCTTCTGCAGCATAAATATTACCAGCCCCCACTACTACCTGGTTATCCATCAGAAAGGGCTTTACCGCCACGCGCTTATTGCGCGAAAGCGTGTAGAGCCATTTGCCATTAAACGCATCAGATAGCGGTTCAGGACCCAAGTGCGCCAGACGCTTATCCCGCGCTTCGTCATCGGCCTGCCAATCCACAAAGCCAAAACGACGGGGGTCGTGATAGCGCAACACATAGCCACTGGCCGTGACCACATCGACATGATCATGTTTTTTAGGCAGATCACCCACCCTGGCAATACGTAGGCTACCCGACATGCCCAAGTGCCATAACAAGGTGCCGCCCCCAGCATCGGGCTTTGCTACTTGCTGAATCGGTATTTGCAGGTATTTAGCACGTCGCTTCAATACGCCAATGCGCGCGCCCACCAAGCGCTCGGCCAAATCATCCGGCACAGGCACACGTAGCCGCGGCTGACGCACCAACACTTCGGTAACTTCCTGACCTTCAATATAAGGAGCAATTCCGCGTCGGGTCGTTTCAACTTCGGGCAGTTCGGGCATAGTTAGTCATCGTACCGGCTTGTAGTGACAGCCAAATGAAGGTGGTTTAGCGAGATGCGATATGTAAAAGACATGCATGCAAAAACCCGGCTTGAGGCCGGGTTTTTGAACAGGCGCTCGCCTGCAGAGAAAGCCGATCATCATCGCTTACGCGATTACTTGATCTTGGCTTCCTTGTAGATAACGTGCTTACGGACAACCGGGTCGAACTTCTTGAATTCGAACTTATCCGGGGTATTCCGCTTGTTCTTATCAGTGGTGTAGAAGTGACCTGTACCGGCACTAGACACCAGCTTGATTTTATCGCGCATGGTTTAATCCTTCCAAAATACTTGGTCCGAAACGCTTGGCCAAAAAGCTGGCTTAGATAGCGTCGCCGCGCTTACGAATACCAACCAACACTGCGTCGATACCGTTTTTATCAATAATACGCATTCCTTTAGTGGAAACGCGCAGCTTGACGAAGCGGTTTTCAGACTCAACCCAAAAACGATGGGTGTGCAGGTTTGGCAAGAAACGACGACGTGTCTTACGCATTGAGTGTGAAACGTTATTTCCAGTTACCGGACGCTTGCCGGTAACCTGACATACTTTGGACATTAGAGCCTCCAACTGCTTGGCCAGCATATACTTGACCAGGATAAAATAGCCTGAGTGTTCAAAACTGTCGGGCGGACCGGAAGGGAAGGTGTCGACGCCGTTAACCGCCAAGCTTTATCCAAATCCGTTATTCAACCCAAGTTTAAAGGAGGCACTTTATACCAGAGCGCCCGACTAGCAGCAAGAAAACCAGCTAAAAAGGTGAAAAAAGCGCCTTTCTGCTCATTTTTCTTAGACAATTTCGCGCGATGTACTACGCGCCTATTCTGCTTATAGCCAACCACGCTCGGCAAAAGAGACCACTTCTCCATCTCCCACCACGAAATGATCCAGCACGCGCACTTCAAAAAGTGCGAGTGCATCTTTTAAACGTTCAGTGATACGTCGATCAGCGTCGCTTGGCTCTGCCACACCAGAAGGGTGGTTATGAGCCAGGATAACAGCGCCAGCGCTAAGTTCTAATGCGCGCTTGGCAACTTCGCGGGGGTATACAGATGCGCTGTCTAGGGTACCGCGAAACAACGATTCATAGCGAATAATTCGGTGCTGGGTATCCAAAAAAAAGCACCGCAAACTCTTCATGCCCTAAATGGCGTAGTTGTGAACTCAGATAGTGACGCACCAAGGCAGGCGATGTTAGTGCATTACCACGCGCCAGCTGACTAGCCAAATGGCGTCGCGATAGCTCAAGGGTGGCCTGAAGCTGGGCGTATTTAGCGCTGCCTAAACCTCGCGCAGCACAGAAGCTTGCTTGATCGGCTTCGAGCAGTTGGCGCAAGCCACCGAAACTGCTGAGTAAATCACGCGCCAAATCGACCGCGGAACGTCCTTGTACCCCGACGCGTAAAAAAATCGCCAGTAACTCGGCATCTGATAGCGCCTGAGCACCCGCATTTAATAACTTTTCCCGGGGCCGCTCACCCTCTGGCCAGTGATTGATTCCCATCGCAGCTTCCTGTGTTGCTCAGCCTCATTAAACCTAGCTTAACCTTGTTTACCCCCAATATGCCAAATTGGTGATGCCAGTGGTATGGTAAGCCTCCTCACGAACGCTGATGTGGATCACTGACATGGCTTCTGTTGTTAACGCAACCCATACCCCGACGCTCGCTGGCAAGCGGGTGCTACTCGGAGTTAGCGCAGGCATCGCGGCCTATAAAAGCGCGTTGATTGTGCGCCTGCTCAAGCAAGCAGGCTGCGAGGTGCGCGTCGTAATGACCAGTGGGGCTCAAGCCTTTATTACCCCACTGACGCTGCAGGCTCTCTCGGGTGAGCCTGTGCGCACCTCCTTACTCGACCCTGACGCCGAAGCAGGCATGGGCCATATTGAGCTGGCCCGCTGGGCGGATGTGGTGCTGATTGCTCCCGCTACCGCCGACTTAATCGCTCGATTAGTGCATGGCATGGCTGACGACTTGCTCACCACGCTCTGCTTAGCGTCAGAAGCGCCTAAACTGATTGCCCCAGCAATGAACCAGGCAATGTGGCGCCACCCCGCTACCCAGCGCAACGTAGAGCAGCTTCAGCAAGATGGTTGGCAGCAGATAGGCCCCGGCGCGGGTGATCAAGCCTGTGGTGATGTAGGGCCTGGTCGCATGAGCGAGCCTGAAGAGATATTCAGTGTCGTGACGGCCCTATTTTCAGCGCCTTTCGACCAGTATCCCGATGCCTCGACCAGCGCTCCTCACGTGGTCATCACTGCTGGGCCTACGCGGGAACCGCTAGACCCGGTGCGCTACCTTTCCAATCACAGCTCAGGGAAGATGGGCTTTGCTCTCGCCGCGGCGGCAGTGGCGCAAGGGGCGCGGGTGACGCTGATCAGCGGGCCGGTTAACCTGCCCACGCCCCAAGGCGTCACACGGATTGACGTTGAATCCGCCGAGCAGATGCACGCAGAGGCGCAGCGACTAGCGCCCCTGGCAGGGCTTTTTATTGGCTGCGCAGCGGTCGCCGACTATCGTGCGACAGCCCCCGCCGAACACAAGCTTAAAAAGCAGGACGATAGCGATACGCTCACCCTGACCCTAGTTAAAAATCCCGACATTATCGCCAGTGTCGCCGCGCTGCCCGCGGAGCAGCGCCCTCTTGTCGTGGGTTTTGCCGCCGAAACCCAAGAGGTTGAGCGCTACGCCCGAGATAAACTACAGCGCAAAGGGCTAGACATGATTGTGGCTAACGATGTTTCCCAGGCGGGCCTGGGATTCGGCAGCGATCAGAATGCGGCCTGGTTACTATGGCGCACCGTAGACGGCATAGAGAGCCGCGCAGAGCCACCCCAGCCGAAGACTCAACTGGCCACGACCATTCTCAGCCAAGCATTAGCGCTGCTATCTACGAAAGCGGCTCAAAAAAATACCTGACATCACTTCTGGAGAGTTCCTATGAGTGCCCGCCCCCGCCTACAGTGCAAAGTATTGGATGAGCGTTTGCACGACTACCTACCCGCTTACGCAACAACGGGCTCTGCAGGCATGGATTTGCGCGCGCTGCTGGACGAGCCATTGACGCTGGCTCCCGGCGAATGTCAGCTCGTGCGTACCGGTATTGCCATCTATATTGAAGACCCGAGCTTGGCGGGCATGATTCTTCCCCGCTCCGGCTTAGGACATAAACACGGCATCGTGCTAGGCAATTTGGTGGGTTTAATCGACTCGGATTACCAGGGCGAACTGATGATTTCGGTATGGAACCGCGGACAGAGCACGTTTACGCTGGCGCCTTTTGACCGGCTAGCCCAGTACGTACTGGTACCCGTGGTGCAAGCCGAACTCACGTTTGTGGACGCCTTTGAAGACTCTATGCGTGGTAGCGGCGGCTTTGGCAGCACCGGTAGCCAGTAACGCTCTGTAGGCATGTTTTTATAACGGGAAGCTTTATGAACGCACAGACCGTACCCGCTTCGATTTTCCGCGCCTATGATATACGCGGCATTGTGGACGACACGCTCACAGTAGAAACGGTTGAACTGATTGGTCGTGCCGTGGGCTCGGAAGCTGCCGCGCGTGGTGAGTCCAGCATGGTGGTTGCCCGCGACGGTCGCCTTTCCGGCGCTCGGCTGCAAACAGCGCTGATCCGCGGCCTGACTGCCGCAGGATGCGACGTCATCGACATCGGCATGGTGCCCACGCCGGTACTCTACTTTGCCACTCATATACTGGATGGCACTCAGTCAGGCGTGATGGTCACCGGTAGCCATAACCCGCCTGACTATAACGGCTTTAAAATCGTGCTGGGCGGCGAAACGCTCTCAGGTGATGCCATCACCGCCCTGTTTGAGCGTATTCAGTCCGGAAAGTTGGAGAGCGGTCACGGCAACATCACCCAGCAGGATATTCGCGAAACCTATTTAGCGCGTATTTTAAGTGACGTTAAGATCAACCGGCCGATCAAAGCCGTGGTTGACTGCGGCAATGGGGTAGCCGGGGAGCTTGGCCCACAGTTATTAGCGCGCCTGGGTATTGAAACGACGCCGCTATTCGCCGAGATTGATGGTCACTTCCCCAATCACCACCCTGATCCCGGCAAACCGGAAAACATGCAGGACCTGATGCGCAAGGTGCAAGAAACCGGCGCTGATATTGGCCTGGCCTTCGACGGAGATGGCGACCGCCTGGGTGTTGTAACGCCCTCGGGCAAGCTGATTTATCCCGACCACCTGCTGATGGTATTTGCCACCGATATGCTCGCGCGACAGCCCGGCGCCAAAGTCATTTTTGATATCAAGTGCACCGGTAATCTAGTCAAGGTGATTAGCGAGGCAGGCGGTGAACCTGAGATGTGGCGTACCGGCCATTCACTCATCAAGGCACGGATGAAGGAGACGGGTGCTCAACTAGGTGGCGAGATGAGCGGGCACATTTTTTTCAAAGAGCGCTGGTATGGTTTTGACGATGGCCTTTACGCTGCCGCTCGACTGGTAGAGATTCTCGCCAACCAGCATGAGGACGCCGACACCTTTTTTGCCCACTTTCCTCAAGACGTTAGCACCCCAGAAATTAATATCGCAGTTACCGACGCTAACAAATTTTCTCTAGTGGATAAGCTTGCTCGCGAGGGCGACTTCGGCGAAGGTATCAAAACCACGCTGGACGGCATCCGCGTAGATTACCCGGATGGCTGGGGTTTATGTCGCGCTTCCAATACCACCCCAGCCCTGGTGATGCGCTTTGAAGGTAAAGACGATGCCGCCTTGGCTCGCATTAGATCGGTTTTTAATAACGCGCTACAGCGCGTCGCGCCAGATATTGAGCTGCCCATTAATTAGATAGCTCTTGAAATAGCTCTTGAAACAGTTAGGCGCCGAGGGATCGCGCGCGCATAGAAAGCGCGACCCTCACCACTCAATCAGCATAAACGTTAGCAGCATAATAAACGTTCGCAAGGGACAACCTCATGAGTTCAGCCAGTCGCGACCCCCAGGTCGTTGTGGAGGTGCTTTCCGAAGCCCTCCCCTATATTCAGCAGTTTTCAGGCAAGACCGTGGTGGTCAAGTACGGCGGCAATGCGATGACCGAAAGCACCCTGATTGACTCCTTTGCCCGCGATATCGTGTTAATGAAGGAAGTCGGCATCAACCCAGTAGTGGTGCATGGTGGCGGACCGCAGATCGGTGACTTGCTCAAAAAGCTCAATATCGAGTCGCGCTTCGTCAACGGTATGCGGGTTACTGACTCGCAAACCATGGACGTCGTCGAGATGGTCTTGGGTGGCCTAGTCAACAAAAGCATCGTCAATCTGATCAATCAAAGTGGCGGCAAAGCAATTGGCTTGACCGGCAAGGATGGTTCACAAATTCGTGCCCGCCAGCTCAAGGTGGAGCACCAAAGCCCCGAGATGACCGCTCCGGAAATTATCGATATTGGTCATGTCGGCGAAGTAGAGTCGATTTCAACCGAACTGATTGAAATGCTTGCTGCTCGCGACTTTATTCCCGTGATTGCTCCCATTGGCGTCGACGCCGCAGGCCACAGCTACAACATCAATGCTGACCTGGTAGCGGGCAAGATTGCCGAAGCGCTGAACGCTGAAAAGCTGATGCTGCTAACCAATGTCGCTGGCTTAATGAATGCCAACGGCGAGGTACTTACTGGCTTAAGCACCTCCCAGGTGGACGAACTGATTGCCGACGGCACGATTTATGGCGGCATGCTGCCTAAGATTCGATGTGCATTAGACGCAGTGAAAGGTGGCGTGAACAGTTCGCACATCATTGATGGACGTGTCCCACACGCGGTATTGCTGGAAATTTTCACCAATGCTGGTGTAGGTACTCAAATCAAGGACGCGAATTAACCGCGACGGAGGGCTAACGTTATGAGCGAAGATCGTAAACCTCGCCGCCGCGAGCAAATCCTGCAAGCCCTGGCGCTAATGCTTGAGGAAGACAGCGGCAAGCGGATTACTACTGCCGCCCTCGCTCGTCAGGTTGGCGTGTCGGAAGCGGCGCTGTACCGCCATTTCCCCAGCAAGGCGCGCATGTTCGAAGGGCTGATCGACTTTATTGAAGAGAGCATCTTTGAGCGCATTACGCGTATTTTAGACGACGTACCTGACGCCACTACCCGTTGCGGCACCATCTTGTCGCTACTACTGGGTTTTGCCGAAAAAAAATCCTGGCCTGGCACGAGTAATGGGCGGTGACGTACTCACCGGCGAAACCGCGCGGCTGCGCCAGCGGGTCAATCAGTTATTTGAACGCCTGGAGATGCAACTCAAGCAAATTCTTCGTGAAGCCGAGCTTCGCGAAGGCTTGCGGCCCACAATTCCCGCCTCTGCTGCCGCCAATTTGCTTGCGGCCCAGGCAGAGGGGCGAATTTCTCAGTATGTGCGTAGCGACTTTAAGCGCCTGCCGACCGAGCACTGGGAAGATCAGTGGTCACTGCTTTCAGCCCAATTACTGCGTGCTGCGGTGCAGCCCGCTTAGGCTAAAACACGGATGACACAAAAAACCGGCCCTCTTTAAAGGGGCCGGTTTTTTATGCTGCAAAGCCAAAAAGTCGGGCATTCAATGGGGTCTTAAGCAACCATCTCTTCGCTCATTTTCTGACGTAGCTTTTTCATCGCATTCTTTTCAAGCTGGCGGATACGCTCAGCGCTGACGCCGTAAACATCAGCCAGATCATGCAGCGTCTCTTTGCTATCTGCCAACCAGCGACGCTGGAGAATATCCCGCGAGCGCTCGTCCAGCCCTTCGAGAGCAAGCTGCAAACGACGTGTTGAGTCTTCCTCGAAGTTGCTATCTTCCAACTGCGTAGCTGGATCTGAAGCAGCATCATCTAAAAAGTGCACTGGTGCTTGATAGGTGCTCTCTTCATCATCGCCTGCCGGGGCGTCATAGCCTGCATCGTATGACGACAAGCGGCCTTCCATATCGCGCACGATCTCAGGCTTAACATCAAGATCTTTAGCGATGGCAGCCACTTCGTCGTTGTTCAACCAAGCTAAGCGCTTTTTCGCGCTACGCAGATTGAAAAACAATTTCCGCTGCGCCTTGGTCGTGGCAATTTTAACGATTCGCCAGTTGCGCAGCACAAACTCGTGAATTTCCGCTTTAATCCAATGTACGGCAAAAGAGACCAAACGGACGCCTTGATTAGGATCAAAGCGTTTAACGGCCTTCATTAGCCCCACATTACCTTCTTGAATCAGGTCGGCTTGGGGTAAACCATAGCCGGAATAGCTGCGCGCAATGTGAACCACAAAGCGCAAATGTGACATAACTAAACGCCGAGCAGCTTCAAGGTCACCGTCATCATAAAGACGATAGGCAAGCTCACGCTCTTCATCGGCACTTAAAACCGAAATTCCATTGACTGCGCGGATATAGCCGCCCAGATCGCCGCCGGGTGATAGCTGACCCACCGGTATAAGACTAGTGCTCATGTGCAGGTGGTCTCCCCTGTAACCCATCGTGGTTGACGTAGCACGTTATCAATAACACCTATTTACCATGACTCTATTACAAAGACGTTATCTATAAAGATTGTGTTTTAGAGACAGTATCGCGAGAAGAAGGTTCACCCAGCTTTGCCTTGGCCCACCGTATCGGTAGTGATTTGGCAGTGACCGCGTTCATAAATGAACTCAAGCATAAACGGCTGACCTTTCTACCACATCATTTTGGGCGAATACTTGAGAGGTGACGTGTCACCGCCAACCAAGCGCCCAACCAGCCTAATAGTGTACTGCAAGATAGCAGAATTGTAGAGCCTGTCACATCGAGCTGGGGCAATGAGAAGCTGGCGCCGTAGCTCGCCGCCAGCGCCGCCACCGGTAGCGAAAGCCAATGGTTACCCACACCTAGCAGGCCAAGCGCTAGCAAACCACCGCCGACACCGTACCATGCGCCGCTATAAAGAAAAGGCCGCCTAACAAAAGCGTGGGTGGCACCAATCAGCATTACCACTTCAATTTCCCGACGGCGACTCTCCACCGACAGGCGAATGGTATTACCCACCACCAGTAAAACCCCCAGACCAAACAGCGCTCCTAACGCCAGCGCAACGCGCCTACCTAGTTCAGCCAAGTTTCTTAATCGTTCGACCCAAGCCAAATCAACGCGCACTTCATCGACACCAGAAAGGGCTTCGAGTGTGCTGGCTAACTGCTGCATGGCGGCAGGCTCAATGCTTTCTGGGCGCACTACAATACTGATGGGGAGCGGATTGCTTTCCAGCCCCGCTAGCGCATCATCAAGCCCCAGCGACTGTTGAAACTCCGCCATGCCCTGCTCGGCGCTGATCAACTGCGTGCCAAGTACGCTCGGCTCAGCGTTAACCGCCTCTTCAATACGCTGAGCCTGGGCATCATCAGAGCTTAGCGCTAAGTAGACCGTGAGGGTGGCACTCTCATCCAGCTCCGCATCCAGCAAGCGCGCACTGTCCAGGGTTAACCACAGCGCGGCAGGCAACACCAGTGCAATAGCGATGGCTAACATGGTCAGCAGGTTCCCTAAGGGATAGCGTACCAGGCGATAAAAGCTATCCCACGCCATGCTGCGGTGGTGGCGGCCCCAGGCGCGTAGACGGCTGGAAAAGCGCGTTTGCTGCGACCTAGCGCCCCGCTGCGGGGCTCGGTCAGCAGAGGGCTTGGCGGTACTGCGGGGCGCTTTAAGGGCTGCGCCCTTTGGGCGCTTGGGGGTGGCAGGTGGCCTCATACCGCGCCCTCATCAGCCACTAGACGGCCATCGCTTAATCGTAAAATACGGTGGCGCAACCGGGCGATTAGCGCCAAGTCGTGACTGGCGATCATGACTGTCGTACCAATCCGATTAAAATCTTCAAACAGCGCCATGATATCCGCCGAGAGCTGCGGATCCAGGTTACCTGTCGGCTCGTCTGCAAGCAGCAGTGAGGGCTTATTGACCACCGCCCGGGCGATGCCTACCCGCTGCTGCTCACCGCCGGAAAGCTCTATAGGCAACGCCTTTTCACGATGTAACAGCCCAACTTTATCTAACGCGGCGCGCACTCGCCGGGCGGCTTCACGGGGCTCGACCCCTTGAATCTCCAGAGGCAGAGAGACATTGTGAAAAATGCTGCGATCAAAGAGCAGTTGGTGATCCTGGAAGACCACGCCAATTTGGCGACGATAAAACGGCACCTGGCTAGCGTGCAGCTGGGCAATATCATGCCCTGCCACCACGACTCTTCCCCGGCTGGGCTTTTCAAGACGCATAATTAAACGTAGCAGTGAACTCTTCCCAGCCCCGGAGTGGCCGGTAAGGAACACCATCTCGCCTCGGGCAACACGAAAGTTAAGATGCGCCAGCGCTTCAAAACGGCCGCCGTAGCGTTTTCCCACATGCTCAAAGGCGATCATGCGCTGGCATCGTCCCCTTGGCGGTCAAACAGCGCGTGGACAAAATCACTGGCCTCGAAGGGGCGCAGGTCGTCGATTCCCTCCCCCACGCCAATAAAGCGAATCGGCGTTTCCAGCTGTTTGGCCAACGCGAAAATAATGCCGCCTTTGGCGGTGCCATCCAACTTAGTTAGCGTAATCCCGCTAACCGGCACGGCATCGTTAAACGTGCTGGCTTGGGAAATAGCGTTTTGCCCGGTGCCTGCATCCAGCACCAACATCACTTCATGGGGCGCTGTATCGTCAAGCTTCTGCATCACTCGGTGGACTTTTTTCAACTCTTCCATCAGGTGGCTTTTGTTATGCAGCCTCCCAGCAGTATCAGCAATTAAAACATCAACGCCACGGGCTTTGGCAGCCGCCACCGCGTCGTAAATAACCGAAGCGCTGTCTGCGCCTGTGTGCTGTGCAATCACCGGTACACGGTTGCGTTCGCCCCACACTTTAAGCTGCTCTACTGCCGCTGCACGGAAGGTGTCACCGGCCGCCAACATGACGCTTTTACCTTCCCGCTGAAAGCGTTGGGTGAGCTTACCAATGGTGGTAGTCTTCCCCACACCATTAACGCCCACTACTAAAATCACAAACGGACCGCTGCCCTGTTTTTCGAGCACCAGCGGCTTGGCGACCGGCGCCAACATCGCGGTCAACTCTTCCTGAAGGCCTCGGTAGAGCGCCTCAGGGTTGTTTAGCTCTTTACGCGAAACACGCGCTTCTAACCGCTCAATAATCTCGCTGGTCGCCTCAATCCCCACATCCGCCAGTAACAGCTGCGTTTCAAGATCTTCCAGCAGCTCATCATCGATCTGTTTTTTACCTAAAAACAGATCGGCGATGCCGTCGGTGAGGTTTGCGCGGGTTTTGCCCAGGCCCGATTTAATACGCGCAAACCAGCCCTTCTGCTCGCCCGGCTGTTCACTTTTTTTGGCGACAGGCTTGTCTTGCAAAGCGGGGCGCTGTGCCGTTTCACGAACAGGCTCGGGTTCAGTTATCGGCTCAGGTGCAGGCTCAATAACGGGCTCAGGTTCGGGAATCGGTTCTGACTCAGGCGTGGGCTCAGGTTCGGTGGCTGGTTCTGGAACGGGTTCTGGCGACGGCTCTAATAAAGCATCAGGCGTGTGCGGCGAATCCCCTAGGTTTTCAATTTCTGATGGGGCATTTTCGGGCTTTTCAGTCTCTACTTTGTCTGTCTCTAGAGTGTCAGACGGTGGGCGCTCAGTTGGCATTTGACGCGCCTCAGGGTTCGGCTCGCCAACGCTGGCATCATCCTGCGCCTCCTTTTCAAGCTGAGGCTCTTCTTTTTGCGGCGCCTGCTCTGGGTCGTGCTTGTTCTTACGCTTAAAAAAACCAAACATGAGTGTTATCCGACATAAAAAGTGAACATTAGGCCCATCCTACCACCGGCGGCAGAGACTTTGGATAAGCAGCCCGCTACAATCCGCCTCATGACACGACAACGCCCCCCTCGATCATCCGTCTCCCGCCGCGCACCTGCAAAGCGGACTGGCAAAGCACTGGGTAAGCCAGTGGGTAAATTGCGCATTATTGGTGGTGAGTTTCGCCGCCGCCAGTTGCCGGTGCTAGACAGCCCGGGCCTGCGCCCGACGCCAGACCGGGTGCGCGAAACGTTATTCAACTGGCTGGGACAACAGCTTTACGGCCAACGGGTGCTAGACCTATTCGCAGGCACTGGCGCGCTCGGCATTGAAGCTGTGTCCCGTGGCGCGGCGTGGGTCGATTTTGTTGAGCGCGACCCAAAGGTGGCCGCGCAGCTTACAACCAACCTCGCGTCACTTAATATTACCTCAAGTGCGCTGCATGTTAATGATGTCCAGGCTTATCTGGCACGTCCTACAAAGCCCTATACGCTGGTATTTCTCGATCCCCCCTTTCATCAGCAGTTGGCCGCGCCTTGCTGCTCAGCGCTGGAGAGCGGCGGCTGGCTTAGCGAAGGGGCAATGATCTACCTCGAAACCGAAACATCTTTGGTGCCGAGCGTTCCCACTAACTGGCAGTTACAGCGTGAAACTCAGGCTGGGGAAAGCAGCGCTCGGCTCTATCAACGCCAGCCGTTGTAAACAGCGCTTGCCGCCACGCGGCGGTGGCGTTACGCTCGCCTCATTCGTCCCTACTGGCAAGCTTTGCGCTTGTTTTTTTGAGCTTATTTTCGCTTAACATTTTATGCTATGGAGCTACACATGAGTCTGGAACTATTTAACCAGCTTGAACAGAAAGTCACCGATACCGTTGATGCACTGGAAATGATGAAACTGGAAAATGAAGAGCTGCGCGGCGAAAACGCCAAGCTTAAAGAGGAGCGTGAAGAGTGGGAGCGGCGCCTCAATGGCCTGCTAAGTAAATTTGAGAGCCTGGAAACATCTAACACCCCTAACTAACCCGCCATATACGCTGCCGCCTAAAGCACCAGGGACATCAGCAGCGCATCTTCTCGCCCAGTGGCGCCCTTCGCCGCTGGGCAGCCCTGAGCAAATGAAGAGCCTTGAGCAATTGAAGAACCTTGAGCTGATGAACAGCCCTGAGCGAAAGAAGGGTCTTGAGCCGGATAGTAGCCTTTGCGGCGTCCATCTTCACTAAGCCCACAGCGCTGATAGAGCTGAATAGCACTAAGGTTTCCCACCCGCACCTCAAGCAGTAGGCGTTCACTTGACCAGCCTTGAGCTGTTGCGAGTACCGCCTCCATGAGCGCAAACCCCACGCCACTACGGCGCCACTCTGGTAAAACCCCTATGGCTTGCAGTTCCGCTTCAAACGGCAATCGCGCCACAATGGCATACCCTTGCAACTGCTCACGCTGCCATCGGCCCAATACACAGCTGTCTCGACTGCCCAGCGCTTCAAGCATTTGTGAATCGGTGGTACCGCTTTGCGCCTGACGCTCTAGCGCTGTGAGCAACGCTAAGTGCTCAACGGTCAGTTCAGTGATCATCAGCTGACTGCCTGGCGCCGTCTGGCTGATCGCCTGTCGAACTATTGGCCGCCCACTGCTGGCTAAGCGCTTGCAGCGCGGGCCATAGGTCACGCTTGTTACTGGTACCGTCGAGCAGTGACACAAGCGCTGGGCCCTGCCACACGGGCAGTGAAAGCGTATGACAGTGGCCTTCGGTCACGTTCATTATACGATCCAGCGGCGCTTGTTCAGCGCCCAGTTCGCCCCACCAAAGTAGCCGCTCTAACCGCCACCCCTGCCGACTAACCCTACCTGCAATAAAGGCCGCTACCCCTTCACGAGCTTCATCTAACGGATCCTCAACCGCAAAAGCATTGGTCATTTGCGGCCAAGTAAAGTGTGTTACTTCAGATAGCGCGTCCTGCTGAATGCCCGCTGCCTGAAGCAGATTGGCCAGTAGCTGACGCTCCTGTGCACTTATTTCACCGGCTTGCACCACCAGCCAGCGGCCGTTAAGGCATAGACAGGAAAGAGCGAACTGAAGCGGTTTAGCCGACTTGGTAGGCAACGCTTCTACCGTGGAGGCCGACGTATCAGCAGGAGCAATCGCCGGTTTATCCTCTTGCCCCAGAAGTGCCCGCACCGCCGAAGGTGAAGCAATGCCATCACCTGACCCACTGGGTTCGGGCGCTTGAGATTTGGGCGCCTGGGGGTTGGGCATAGCGCGCCTTGGCGCGGGAGCGTCATCCAACAGTGCCTGCAGCCGCTCCCGGGGCGGCGTTGGAGCAGGCATCGACTCCTCCCACTCGCAGACTTCTGTGGGTAGGGCATTGGGCAATTGGTAGCGTGAGGCCCAAGCGGTAATGCCCATGGCCTCTAGGTAGTGACGCCGAATAACTTCTTGTGTCACTTTCCGCCGCCACGGCAGTTGGGTGAGTTAGGGCGTTCACCGCCGCGCGCCTGCCATTCATCAGGGGTGTAAAGATGCATTGCCAAGGCATGCACTGGGCCCGAGAGCTCATCGGCCAACAACGCATAAATCTTTTGATGGCGCTTCACCGGCATCAGGCCGTCAAAAGTGTCGCTGACCAGGGTCACTTTGAAGTGAGTTTCCGAGTTGGCGGGCACGTTATGCATGTGGCTTTCGTTTTCAACCTGCAGCACATCGGGCGCGAGTGCCGCTAACTTCTGCTCAATCTGTGTCTGCAGCGTCATGGGGTTCTCCTTGAGATCACAAACCATTTTATTGTACGCGCTTACTGTCCAGCAGACGATGCCCGGCGAGCGAGTAAAGCGCGTCTTGCCAGCGGCATACGTGCAACACTTGCCAACAGTGCCAGCAGCGTGGTCGCCGCCCCGAGCCAAAGCGTTACTTGAACAGGCCAACCCAGCGCCAGCGCAGCACCGACCAGGGCCACCCCAAACGACTGCCCCACTGTGCGCGTTGTACTCATGACCCCAGAAACGTTGGAGCTGCGCTCCGGCGGTAGACTACCCATCATTTCGCGATTGTTGGGTGGCTGGAATAGGCCAAAGCCAATACCGCATAGTGCGGTACGCCACAAACTGCCCGCCACACCGGTCGACTCATCCACGAGCGCTAGCGCAATCAAGCCAAGGATCAACAGACCAAGCCCGCTACTCGAGAGAATACTGGGGTTAACCCGGTCGGCTAAGCGCCCCGCCACAGGCCCTACCAGCATAATGGCGAGCGGCCAGGGAGTGAATAGCCAAGCCGTTTCCAGTGGCGAAAACCCCATTTGCTCCTGATAGAAAAACGACAGTGCCACAAAAGTAAGGCCCTGACCTATAAAGGCAAGCCCGGAGGCAGACACCGCCAGCGTAAAGCGCAGCTCGGCAAACACGCTCAGTGGTAGGAGTGGGTATGGCGCACGTCGCTGACGAGCAATAAACCCAACACAGGCCAATACCGCCAACAGAGCCCAGCCGCCGCTTTGCCATATCGGCGCGGCGTGGCTGACAGCATCCATGGCAATGAAGAAACTGGCCAGCATAACAATCGAGAGCAGCGCGCCTGCCACATCAAAACTGCCTTTACGCGGCTCTTCCCGAGGCAGCGCCCGCTTGGCCAACCACAGCGAGCAGAGACCCAGCGGCACGTTTAAGGCAAACAGCCAGGGCCAATCGGCAAAGGACAAAATGACGCCACTCAAAGTAGGCCCCGCTGCGTAGCCGCCAGCCACCACCAACGCGCTTAAGCCAAGGGCGCTGCCCAATAGGCGCGAGGGGAAAATGGCGCGATAGAGCGATGGGCCGATCGAGAGCGTGGCCGCAGCGCCTAGCCCTTGGAAGGCACGAAATACCAGCAGCGTTTCCAGATTGCGCGATAGCGCGGCACCTAGCGCAGCGGCGACAAACGTCGCGAGCCCGAATAGGTAGAGTCTGCGACGCGTGATCAACTCACTAATACCCGCAAACACGAGTAAAAAAGCCGCGCAAACGACCTGAAAAAGGTTGGTAATCCATACCGCTCGGGATGCCGATACATTCAAATCGGCAGCAATGGTGGGGAGCGCTAAATTGATCATGGTGGTGTCGACCACCGCCATCAAGGTGCCAGTCACCAGTGCCAACACAGCAAGGGCACGTTCAGGGCCGGGTAAACCATCGTCTCCCGGACGGGTCTCAAACAGTCGCATGGGTGGCGTTCCTAAGCGAAACAGCTAAAAGCAGAAAACCGGCCTAAGCCGGTTTATCTATACACTTGCGCTACTTGAAAAGTCAGCTAGCAAGCTCCAGGCAGAGCCTTATATTAGCACGCTAATAGCTAGTCTTGCTCACTGTCGAGCAGCAGCGCGTCATCCACTTCTGAGATTTCCAGCGGCGTTTCGTCGTCTAAATCAATGGCGAGGTAGCTGTGCTCAACGCGCACAAACTCTTGAAACAGAGCCCAGTCAAGTTTGCCCGGCCACTGCCGTTCATCCTCTTCCCAAGCGCGCAGCTCAGTTTCGAGAATTTCCACACAGCGTTCACGTACAAAAGTTTCCAGTGCTTCTGGGGTATCCATTTCAGGAATCAGATAAATGGTACTTTCACGCTCGACGTCGTCCAGGGTCAGGTCGTCGTCTCCCATGGTGGGTTCGAGCGCATTGATCCAGTCCACAAAGGGCTGGGTCGGCCTGACGCTCAGTGCGGAGCGGTTAAGCAGTTTCATGGGATTCTCCTCGCCGTCGAAACGTTGATCATTATGGGCGCTATAACGCGCCCTTACCAACTTTTCATCCGCTATCGTAAGGGTTTAGTCCACTTCAGGGCGCATTGCTGGGAACAGCAGCACATCTCGAATGGATGGGCTATCCGTGAACAGCATTACAAGCCGATCGATGCCGATACCTTCGCCAGCAGTAGGCGGCATGCCATACTCCAGCGCACGGATATAATCAGCGTCGTAATACATCGCTTCCAAATCACCAGCATCTTTCTCTGCTGACTGGGCGCGGAAGCGCTCTGCCTGGTCTTCAGCGTCGTTGAGCTCCGAGAAACCATTAGCGATTTCACGACCACCCACAAAGAACTCAAACCGATCCGTAACGAACGGGTTAGCGTCATTACGCCGTGCCAGGGGGCTGACCTCTGCAGGGTACTCGGTGATAAAGGTCGGCTGGTCGAGCTTGTGCTCGGCCACCTCTTCAAATATCTCGGTTTGTACCTTGCCCAATCCCCAACTCTCTTTGACTTTGATACCTAGTTTTCAGCGGTGGTCCGCGCCGCTTCCAACGAATCCAAATCGCTGACGGCAATGCCGTCGCCATGATCAAGAATCGCCTGGCGCAAGGTTAAGCGAACGAATGGCTGACCGAAATCATAGCTGGCACCCTGGTACTCAATCACCGCGCTGCCAAGCACTTCTTCAGCAGCCATACGCAGCATTGCTTCGGTCATATCGAGCAGGTCGCGGTAATCCGCGTAGGCCCAGTAGAACTCCACCATGGTGAACTCTGGATTATGGCGCGTGGATAAGCCTTCGTTGCGGAAGTTGCGGTTAATCTCAAACACTTTTTCAAAGCCGCCCACTACCAGACGCTTGAGGTAAAGCTCCGGCGCAATACGCAGATACATATCGATATCCAGCGCATTATGGTGGGTGATGAAGGGACGCGCCGCGGCACCGCCGGGAATCGGCTGGAGCATCGGCGTTTCCACTTCCATAAAGCCGCGGGCTTCAAAGAAGCGGCGCATGGAGCTAATCACCGCGGCACGGGTTTCAAACACCTTGCGCGACTGCGGGTTCATGATCAGATCCACATAGCGCTGACGATAGCGGGCTTCCATATCGGTCAGGCCGTGAAACTTATCCGGCAGCGGGCGCAGGCTCTTGGTTAACAGCTGCGCCTCCTTCATCATCACGTACAAATCACCCTTGCCGGATTTGTGTACCGGCCCACGGGCGGCGACGATGTCACCGATATCCCAGCTTTTGACGTCTTCAAGTACCTCGGCAGGCAGGCCTTTTTTATCCACATAGAGCTGGATTTGACCGGCCACATCCTGAATCACAATAAACGGGCCACGTTGACGCATCACACGACCGGCCACGGAGGCGTGGTGATCAAGCGCTTCCAGCTCGGCCTTATCTTTTTCACCGAAGGCGTTCTGCAGCTCAACGGTTAAGCTGTCGCGGCGAAAATCATTGGGGAATGCACTCTTCCCCTGCTCAGCGGCACGTTCGCGGCGAGCGGTAAGCTTAGCTCGTCGCTCAGCGATCAGGTGGTTCTCGTTCTCTGCAGGAGACGCGTCTTGGTTAGCCATGGGGCACCCTATTCGTGTTCAATCGCTAAAAATTACAAACCTTGCTTCAAGCTGGCGACGATAAATTGATCAATGTCCCCGTCGAGTACTTTATCGCAGTTGCTAGACTGCACACTGGTGCGCAAATCTTTGATGCGCTGATCGTCAAGCACGTAAGAACGTATCTGGCTGCCCCAGCCGATATCCGCCTTGGAGTCTTCGGCCTCCTGCTTGGCGGCATTACGCTTTTGCATTTCGTGCTCCCATAGCCGTGCTTTCAACTGCTTCATCGCGAAATCGCGGTTAGCATGCTGGCTACGTTGACCCTGGCAGGCCACCACAATGCCGGTCGGCTCGTGGGTAATCCGCACCGCTGAATCGGTGGTGTTAACGTGCTGACCGCCTGCGCCGCTGGAGCGGTAGGTATCCACACGCAGATCCGAGGGATTAATCTCGACCTCGAAACTGTCGTCAATTTCCGGCGACAGGAATACCGATGCAAAGGACGTGTGTCGGCGGCCGCCTGAGTCGAATGGGCTTTTCCGCACTAAGCGATGCACGCCAGTTTCGGTACGTAGCCAGCCGAAGGCGTAGTCGCCCTGGATATGTACGGTGGCAGACTTAATGCCCGCCACTTCGCCCGCGGAGATTTCAGTGATATCGGCTTTGAAGCCATGGCTCTCCGCCCAGCGTAGGTACATACGCAGCAGTATATTGGCCCAGTCCTGCGCCTCAGTGCCCCCAGAGCCGGACTGAATATCCAGGTAGGCATTATTGGGGTCCATATCACCGGAAAACATGCGCCGAAACTCAAGCTTCTCAAGCGCCGCCTGCATGCTGTCCAGCTCTTTGCGCACTTCATCGACGGTGCCTTCGTCCTCTTCCATTTCCGCCAGTTCAAGCAGGTCTCGGC
>AXCI01002444.1_pt1 | contig 22237 bp, 20 predicted proteins | sample 182571 | NCBI WGS metagenome assembly AXCI01 (sample SAMN02359225, study PRJNA218796) | groundwater metagenome | isolation source: Mt. Simon Sandstone pore water sample D5872 at 1.8km depth, Illinois-Basin... | place: USA: Decatur, Illinois | collected 2009-05 | reverse complement strand
TGCTTTATCACATGGATGCCGGTATGTTCCGCGTTGTTCAGGTTTCTTAAGGAGGCAGTATGAAAACCAAGCACTACTTAACCCTCGCCAGCGCCGCCCTCGGCATGGCCACCGCCACTACCGCTTTTGCCGAAGATGGCTATGCAGCTCCGGATCACTGGCCAGCACCCACGATGGAACACAACATGGGCATGGGGCTGTTCGACCGGCTTGAATACACCGTTCCCGACAAAGGCCAAGACGCCGTGGTATGGGACTTTCAAGGCTGGTACGGCGGTGATATCAACCGCGTTTACCTAAAGTCAGAAGGCGAGAATGTCCAGGGCGATGGGGAAGATGCTGAGTTTGAGTCCTTGGAACTACTTTATAGTCAATTAGTGGCTGATTTTTGGGAGCTACAGGGGGGTATCGGTTACCAAGGGGGGGTATTCTCCGATGATCACGCCGAACGCACCTATGGGGTTATCGGCCTACAAGGGGTGATGCCCTATGGCATTGAAACCGACGTTGCTATGCAAGTGAGTGAAGATGGTGATGTCGCCGCCAGTTTTGAGGGTGAATACGATCTGCGCCTGACTCAGCGGCTCTACCTACAGCCGCGCACCGAAATTGCCGTGGCCGCCAGTGAGGTGGAAGAATTTGGCGTGGGCGAAGGGCTTAACTCCGTTCGTGCTGGCCTGAGGCTAGGCTATGAAGTCACCCGCCGCTTCGCCCCCTATATCGGTGCTTATTGGGAGAAAGAGTACGGCGACACTGCAGATCTCACCCGCGCAAGTGGCGACAACACGGAAGACACTGGAGTTGTTGCAGGTGTTAGACTGATGTTCTAACAACTCTGGTAATGGATAACTTTTAACGTCACCAAATGGTGGCGTTTTTTTATTTTTATTTTTAAATTCAGCTTCATTTCAAAAACCACAGCTAATATAAACAAGTCATCAACCACTGGAGTAATTATCATGAAAGTTAAATCAATTATCTTTGGAACGCTTGTAGCCAGCATTCTTTCAACCCCTGCATTGGCTAACTATGGGACGACTACCCAGGATCTGCCCCTACTTGAAAGAGGCGTCTCTTCTACACAAGTGCTTGCCCAGGGCCAATCAAAGCGTTTCAATATTAACATTGAACAAGCGACTACGCTGAAGGTGGCAAGCGAGCACTTTCCAGGCGCAACCAGCACTGGCAACCGTATCTCTGCTGTGCTTTATAATGCAGCGGGACAGCAGGTAGCAGAAGCATCCAACCCACGTGGTCATTTTGAAATGGTCCGCCAACTGCAGCCAGGCAATTATCAACTTGAAGTGACAGGCAATGCACTTGGAGGTACTAAAGAAAATGACAATAACCGATATGAGTTACATGTTGACTATTAATATGTAGTCACTATTTAAGATATTGGGCCAGCCTTTATGCTGGCCCTTTTATTTAACATATATTTCTATCGTTGAAGAAACCTATTCGTAACCCGACGTTACCCCCCGATTGAGTAGCGCTACACTTTAGAGTCCGATCCTATGCGTAAGGAGATTGGACATGAAGAAGCGTTTCAGCGAAGAACAGATCATTGGTTTCCTGGGCGAAGCCGAAGCGTGACTGCCCATCAAGGAGCTATGCCGTAGGCACCGTTTCTCAGAAGCCACTTACGATCTATGGCGCAGCAAGTTTGGCGGCATGAGCGTACCCGATGCCAAGCGACTCAAAGAGCTCGAAGCCGAAAATGGACGCTTGAAAAAAGCTGCTCGCGGAGCTATTACTAGAGATGGAGGTCACTCGCGAGGCGCGGAGAAAAAAGTGGTGAGTGCCCCTGCTCGCCGAGATGTGGTGCGCTTTATGGTGACACGTGGCCTCAGTGAGCGCCGAGCGCTCCTTGTCATCCGTGTGAGTGCCAGTGCATTACGCTATCAATCGGCTCCTGACCGTAATGAGGCATTGCGTGAACGCATTGTTGCCTTGGCGCATCGGCATCGTCGCTATAGCGCTGGCATGATCTACCTGAAGCTGCGTTAAGCCGGTGAACAGGTCAATTATAAGCGCGTCGAGCGCCTCTACGCGGCGGCTCGGTTGCAGGTAAAACGACGCAAGCGCAAGAAGGTGCCCACCCATTGGGTCGTCCTGGCGCCGCCAATCAGGTCTGGTCAATGGATTTTGTGTTTGACCGTACCGCAGACGGGCGAGTGATAAAGCACCTCACCGTTGTCGACGACGCTACCCATGAAGCCGTGACTATTGTGCCTGAACGTGCCATTGACGTGCTGTCGTTAACACGGCTTCTGGATCATCTGGCTTTATAACGTGGCCTACCTAGCGCCATTCGCACGGATAATGGAAAAGAATTTTGTGGGCGCGCCATACTGTCGTTGGCGCATCTACGTGGCGTTGCACTGTTTTAATCGAGCCTGGAAAACCCAATCAAAACGCCTATATCGAATCATTCAATGGGCGCTTTCGAGATGAATGTCTGAATGAGCATTGGTTCATCAGTATTCACCACGCCAAGGTTGTCATCAAAGCATTGCGGCGGGAGTACAACGAAGAAAGACCGAAGAAGAGTCTTGGAGGGCTAACTCCTTCCGCCTATGCCGAGCAAGTGGTGGTAAAACACGATAAAGTTACTTCTAACTCTAAACCTGGGTGCTACTGAAGGTGGGGTGACATCGCTAGAATATGTAAGACCTTTCAAAAAAAATCAATAGAAAAATCAAACATGAGCCATATCTTAATCTAAGGAATGGTCATTTAACGGAGGAAAAATGGGAACAACGAAAGATATAGGCCAAGCAATTTTCGCGTACCGTGCTTTCGATTTGCGCGACCATTTTCCTCAACCTTTAGAGACCTTTCGTGAAGCCCTGGAGTGTTTACAAAGCGATGTTGCCTATATGGCCGCAATGAGCGGAGAGATCATAGCGTACTTGCGGGGCGGAGGGTCGATAAAGATTCCTGATGACTTTTTCATTTATCGTTCAGACAATAGTATTGATCTCTTGGGCAAAGAAGAGAACGATGCTATTTGGCTAGCAGTGGAAGCTTGGCTCCTTGAAAGGTTGGCTCAAATTAGTGCTGATTTATCACCACCCGAACCATCACGTTTAAGGCCCTACAAGCTTGAGCTATGAATCGCCCCAGGTTTCGTAGACACCTCCAAGCCTTATACTAAAGGTATCTAGGAGGATCCATGAGCCGTCCCCGTTACACTGAAGAATTCAAAATCGAAGCCGTTAAACAGGTGGTAGAGCGTGGCCATCGAGTTGCCGAGGTCGCTGAGCGTTTGGGCGTGTCAGGCCACAGCTTGTACCACTGGATCAAGCGCTACGATAAGCCGGTAGAACAACGGCAAGAAGACGATGATCTCCAAGCTGAAAACCGTCGTTTAAAGGCTGAATTAAAACGCGTGTCAGAAGAGCGAGATATATTAAAAAAGGCCACCGCGTACTTCGCCAGAGAGTCCGACTGAGGTACGCGTTTATTCAAAAGCATGGGAGTCAATATCCGGTACGGCGCTTGTGCCGCATGATGGCCGTGCATCCTAGTGGCTACTATGCATGGTGTAAAAAAGCACTGTCTAATCGAGACCGGGATGATCAGCGTCTATTGGGATTGATCAAGCATGCGTGGCTTGAAAGTGGCGGTGTATATGGCTATCGCAAGGTCTATCAGGATTTGCGTGAGGCTGGCGAAGCCTGCGGTAAGCACCGAGTGGCCCGCCTGATGCGTAGGGAAGGTTTACGCTCTCAGACGGGCTATCGACGACGCCCTGGCTGCTATGGCGGCGGAAAACCGGCTGTTGTATCACCCAACCATTTAGACCGTCAGTTTGAAGTAACAGCGCCCAATGTTGCTTGGGTGACAGATATTACGTACATCCGAACGTACGAAGGCTGGCTTTACTTAGCGGTGGTGATCGACCTGTTTTCCCGTCAAGTGGTTGGCTGGTCGATGAAGTCTCGTATGACGACGGAGTTAGTGCTGGATGCTCTGTTATCGGCAGTCTGGCGACGCAAGCCACAAGAAACTGTGATGGTGCATTCAGATCAAGGAAGCCAATTCAGCAGCGGAGATTGGCAAAGCTTTCTGAAAGCCAATCACTTGGTGGGCAGCATGAGTCGGCGTGGTAACTGTCATGATAACGCCGTTGCTGAGAGCTTTTTTCAACTCCTCAAGCGAGAGCGGATCAAGCGACAGATTTATTCGACACGGGAAGCGGCTAGACGCGACGTGTTCAATTATATCGAAATGTTTTACAACCCAAAGCGCCGACACGGCACAAGTGATAACTTGTCACCGGTTGAGTATGAAAGGCGTTACTTTAAGAGCCTAACGGGTGTCTAGAATATCCGGGGCGATTCACTACTTCTCGACCAATGTGACGCGAATGCTGATGAAACAGATGACGTATGCGCTTGGCGTGATCTAACTGAAGTAGGACGGGAGCAGCTTGATGAATGCGCTGCACCTAAAAAGCTGTTATAAATATTGTTTGTCATCTGACAATCGAATTGTTTGGGCACATTAACTAACGCTGGCAATCATGATCAAATGATCTGAAAAATGGCTAAGAAGTAAATTTCTACCCTACTCTGAGAAAGAGCTGGTGACCAACCTCACACCACAATCCGCCCATGCTGATGAAATAGCCTTACTCGCACCTAGAGAACTTGAACCTAGAATTAGTACGGCTGTGGGTAAAACGTCCTCAAGAGATGCACGAATGGATGCATGGTGAGGTCTAAAATCGAGTGACTGCATTGCCAGCAGGAAAAATGAATGGCAATGGAGCATAATGCCAAGAAATATGCCTTTACCATGGTTATAATTCATGAATATTTTGAAGGAGGTACGACTGATGGCAGCAAAAGACGTTGATCACTCCCCCGGTGCAGCATCTCGTCCTCTTCGCATCACCACTCCTTCCGGGGAAACGTATGTACTGGGCAAAACGACAAGACCCGAGAAAGAACAGAATATAGAAGCATTGCTACAAGCAAGGCGTAGAGCGCATGAGCGTGCACGCGATGTTATTTTCGAACATAGAAATGAGCTGCTAAAAAAAACCTAGCAGACATCGAAAAACAAGAGCTAATTGCTTTAGCCCTAACGAAAATCGACGAGATTCTCCTGTTCGAGAGGCATTTACCAGACATCCGCCAATTGGTGAGCATGGCCCAGACACACATAGCCGAGGCGGAGACATCAAACAAGCCTCTATGGCCAGTCTATAGAAAATTGGCTAAAAACCCAGATTAAGCTCTATCAAACGCTAATTGAGGCACTTAGGATCCAACCGGCAAGGAGTTGTTGATCTTCTTCTTGGGCCCAATTCTATAAGATCCTCAGCAGTACGATGGCCTCTCTGTTAAGAGTTGTTTAATGGTGTCGTTTTTAAATTTCAGCGCTACGAGAATGATTCTCGAAATCCATGGCTATGGAGTAATTCAAGCCAATCCAACTTTCCGTTGGGCGTCAAGATAGTCTCGAAGAGAGCGCAAAGCCGATAAGCCACCGCGATTCATCAGCTCCATGGGAGAGAGACCACTAAAAGGGGCGTTATCGTTCAAGTCATGAAGCCACCGTTGCCGGTCTTCTACTTGAGGAAATAGCAATGTTAACGACCGATAGATCCCTAGGAGGTTGGATGCACGTTCAAGCTGCTCAGCTGATAAGTTTGTCTGTAAAGGCGTAGCTGCCCACTCACGATAACTATCGATATTAATTTTTAGAAGCGCTGCCATGTCTGTATCAGACAGCCTCCATTCATGAGCAATCGTTGGGAACGTACGCATCACTGCAACACTTGTTTCCGTACTATTATGCGCCGCAATACGATCAGGACGGCGGTGCTGACGCCATTCTATCCAATCGATCTCATAAGCCAGTGGGCCATCCTCGTTTTCAACCACTGGGCACCCGGCACCAGTGAGATAGCTTATAAAACCGTCTTGGAGCTTTGGTGGTACCTCATGAACTCTGATATAGCGAGTGCCCGTCGGGGCAATGTGTGTAGGAACTTCTCCTGGCCTCACGGCATTGGTTGGCTCCAGGAGATCGGCTTCCCAGTGCTCACTGTCCACCGGCTCAAACGGCTTATCGTAATGCTGAACAGATCCGTTTAAACGCTCAAAAGAACTTCTAGCATTGCCTTCGACAGTAGGTCTTTGCGGATCGTATTTTTGCGACATAGTGATTTTCTCCTCCCAACAAACCTACCCATCTTATCCTCTCAAACGCTTACGCGGTTTCTTGAAAGTAGACGGTCTGGCATTACCCTTCGACAGCGGTATGTTAACGGTAAGCGCTTAAAAATATGTCCGGAAGACTGTTGCTAAATCAGTGCTGTGACAGCATAGGCACACAATGTGATCCTAGGGATATCAACAACAAAAAACTACCGGTTTCCAAAGAGCAATCTATAAAACATACATCGTGGCGCTTCACGTAGTACCGGGCGCTTGGCCATATTCTCGACTATGGAGAGCCATGTAAGCCAGCATATGCTTCAAGGAGGAAGCCACGAATCGCTACTTGGCCGGTGCCATCGGCGGCCTGCTCGCCACCATTCCCATGACCCTTGCCATGGAGGCACTCTATCGGCGACTCCAACGAGAAGAGCGCTACCCGTTGCTGCCGCGTGAGATAATCCAGAATCTTCTGCAGAAGGTGGAGGCGGATGGGCTATTGGACGAAGAGCAGCATGTCGAGCTAAGCCTTGTCAGCCACTTTTGCTATGGTGCTTTCGCTGGGGCGCTATACCCCGCCACACGCCAATGAATCGCACATCCTTTGGTCTACGGCAGCGGCTACGGCGTGGCGATATGGGCAGCGAGCTATTTCGTCTGGTTTCCGGTGCTGCATATCCTCTCGCCGCCTCACCTTCATCCAGCCAATCGCCGCCGGCTAATGATTGCCGTTCATCTGATGTGGGGGGCCAGCACCGTATGGATTTACGAATGTCTGGCGAACCGACTGGATGCCTCCCCTCAACAACAGCTGATTTAGCCACGCACAACTTGCAGGCTAGGGACGCTACAGCCAAGATTCTCCTGCATCTGCTCGCTGCCCCAGTTGATGAAGTCGATCACCCCGAACTCGTAGGCTTCGGAGTATTAGCCCGGGTCGTAGCCTTCGAGTTGATGCCGCGTGGGTTCTCCTCGGCTAGCCGCTACGTGTATCGCACTCTTCGACGCTGGAGCGAATAAAATGTCGAAGTGCAGACGTTCTTTTTCGAGGACTTGCTGCATCGCATTGCGTCCGGGATCTTCCATTGCCATGTCAACGAGCTTGGCAAAACCCTCAGGCTCAATCCTGGCCATGGATCATCTCCACATCTACTAAATAGGTATTTCGGCCCACACGTTTGAGATCTGCCCAGGCAGCGTCAGGCGTCGCCATCTTGAGCGGCCGCCCAATGTCACGCATGCGCGGCAGCAGCTCGATGATGGGCCTGCTTGTATGCGTGAACTCAATGGTTCCATAAGGGGTGCGGTGCGTCCCTTTACGGCCTGTTGTCATAATGGTTAGGCGATCGACGGGGATTTGTGAGATGGCCCCATACTCTGACAGGGCTGACTCTAGCGAGACGTAGCTGTACTCCCCTCGGCGCATGGCCCGAGCGATTCGTTCCAGCCGATAGGAGTCGGGAGTACGCGAAAGGGAGTAGCAATAGACTCCCCTGGCTACGCCTTCGAGAATGCCATGCTTACGCAGTCGGTTGATCCCTTCCTGAAGGGTTTTTGGGCTGTCTTCATGAAATATCTTTGCCAGGTCATTTCGCGTGAATACGCTTCGCCCGGTTTTGTCCCAGCTGTCCAGTCGCTGCAGAGCTGTCATCTGTTTCACAGGTGTACACCAACACTATATATTTATAGTCTAGGCGTACAGAAGTGTACGCGCAAAACTGACCATGATTCCTAAACTACCGACATCTAGCGATTGCTCCGATCCAGTACCAAGAAAGCGATTCACACCAACCTCTCAGGCCGGTTTGAGCCCAGTGCATCAACGATTACTAAAGCGTGCGTCTTAGGAATTTGGATATGACGTAGGATACAGCGACTCCCAATAATATCAGAAACACCACCTCCAGCAGCGCTGTTGCCGTAAGGCAAACAGCAATGCCGATTAGCCTGTGCAATGGGGGATGCGCCAAAATAGGGGTATGACGGTTCTGCCCCATAAATATAATAATAAGGAAAAGAGGTGGTTGTCGCGAAGGATAGGATTTTGCTAGGCGCCGTTTGTCTCACCGGCTTGGTAGCGATGATTATTCTGGCTTTCTGAATGACTTGTGAGTGGTGGTAGGACAAGCCTGCTGTTGATTCGGGTGTAGCTGGCTTAATGAGGTATCAAGTTGGCGCGTTCTTGCAGGTGTGTGCGGTTTTATTTTGGCTTGGCTTCCACCTATTTGGTAGTAAACCTCACCACAAAACTTCCAATACAGATTGATCGAGGGAAAGTACCCTGAGTAACACCGACCCCAGTGAAAGCATAGTCCTATGGGCTTATAGCGGCTGCCCTATCACACAAGACAGACCTCACTTGCTGCGGGAAGCTTTTTCCATCCAGTTAAGGACAGAGACCTCATTACCTTGTTGGATCGATTGAGGCGTGTCGATCGTTGTTGCCAATATTCCTGATCGTTGTACTCACTACCCGTGCAAGATTTCTTGAACCTCATCAAGAGCGGCGTCGATAACGAGATCAGGATCTGTGGCTATCAGATTCTGAGGTTTTAGCCCGCCAAGATAGCTATTTGCCGACTGGAACCAAAAGGCCATTCCCCACCCGCTTTTATCATCTTTGAAGATGTCGATGATTTTCGACATGACGCGGTATGGTCTGTAGCCAGCATCTTTCTCAAGCCCAAACGCAGGATAGTATTCGGTACCATGGTCGTTAATCGTAAAAATGTCACCTTGTTGTTTCCACTGCGCAGGATGAACACAGTCACTACGTGAGCTGACGCCTGGCAAATGCAATATCTCATCGACAGTTAACCAATCGCCGCTTTCCGTCACGGCTCGACGCGATCTTGCTTCCATCTCTGCTTCACGCAAACTAGTTGGTGTGGTCATATGCTTAGGCACCCTTATCTTGGGTATATGTTCTGGTCCATTATTCTGGGGATTTTGCAAATAAGCTAGTCATCGCGTAATTGACAGTCGTGGTAATCGAGGCTAACCATGCACAAGCGGCCGATGATGGAGAACGACTAACACCTTACTGAGTTCAACCTACTCGTGAGAAAGTGATGGCTAACGGCAACCATCGCACGCTCAATTGACAAAAAGAGACTACCAGCTACACAACCACTCATCTTAAGGGTTATAGCTGCAACTTATCTATTAAATGAGACTTGCCGCTGCCGTAGTACGGCCCATCTGATCAAGCAATACTTTGGCATTGCTAATCAATTGATAGTGAACATCTATCAATGGCATTGCCCAAGCTTTGCTAAGCAGACTGGACGTGATTTCGAAATCCCATGGCATCACGGGTTGATCATCTAACTGTGCAAAGGGACCATCACTTTCAGGAACGACCTTTTCCTTCGGAAGCTTTTTGGCCAATGCCTTCCCGGCCGCAGAATGGAAAGCTGCTGGGCCAATGCTGAACCAGCAGCCTTGCGCCGCGGCGGCTTTAAGCTCCGATACCGTTCCGGTGAACCAATGCAAAACCGGGATACCGTGGTCAGGGAACTCTCTAAGTAGCGTTAACACGTCTGGAACCGCCTGCCTCGAATGGATACTGAGCGCTCGCCCACCCAAGTCATGACATCGCTTCACGGCAGTAGCAAAAACTTGCTTCTGCTTTAGGTAGCTAGAGGCAAACCTCTTGGAGCCATCCAAACCGATCTCACCGACAGCATTGGCACCATCAATCAGCTCTATGAGAATATCCAACTCCTGAAAACGATCGCCAGCGATCTCAGGGTGCAGGCCGGGGCTGATCAACATTGACTCGTGATGACTGAGCACCGAGCTCGTTGCCTGGAAGGCTTTCGGGCTCGTAGTTACTAGCCAAGTGAATAAGTTACGACGCAGTGCCTCGGCATGCACTTCTCTAGCTTTGGGATAGAGATCTACGTGACAATGAAAGTCAATCAAAGCAACTGATCCTGAGCAAGAACGGCTTCCAATTCAGCAAGCCCCTGCTTGAGGACTCGGCGATAGCCTGGACGCTCCTCAATTGATGCAAAAGTCAGTGTGCCCCCCAGGAATCGATCCAGTCCTCTCTGCTTGGCATCAAGCACAGCCAGAGCTACTGCCATAGGGTCATCGGGGCCACCGGACTTATCGCTGCCTACTACGGATGGAAAACGATAGTCGGTGGTATCGGATTCTGGTTCCCAAGCCAAGAACGCAGCGCGACGAATCAGGCAAGGTACACAACGACCACAGTGCTGACGATTATAAGTCCTGAACCGCCCGCAGCTTGTGGAGTCTGAAGCCAACTCTCTCAACTTCTCTGGATCGAGGCAGCCTCGCATCATCTCGCCTTTGGTTTGCAAGCGATAAGGCAATACCAGCTCCACAGATATCCCCAGTTCATCAAGCACATTCTGGAGCATGCCAATGAAGAGCGGGTGAGTTGTGCGTGTACTCAGGCTCGACACTCGTCCAGGTACCAACGGAGGATTAATACAGATAAAGCCATTTTCAGGAATGTAGATCTGCGGCTTAGGCAAATTGATCTTTGTAGAGGCGAGCACGGCAAACGCGTAGAAAGCCAAGGACCGGGCACGAGTTGACGATTCCCGCACACCTTTGAAACTTATGCCGTGGCTCCACTGATAATGTGAGCCAGTGCCTGCCAGCAATTTAGCATAGCGTCGCTGCCGCTCCGAGTCCTTATGCGCAAGCTGGGAAACGAACAAAGGGCGCTTTTCTTCAGTCACTAAATTGATGCCCCCAATCAGGCTATCGAGCCCACCTGATAGCAAAGAAACGCAGTCGTTCTGGAGATAGTCACCATCTCCCTGAGGAGGCTTAGCCCCTGCATCATTAAAAATTAGGGTCCAGTAGTCGCCAGTCAAAATCTTTAGCATTTCCTCAAGATGTTGCTTGAGTGGTACCCACCGCAGCGGTTCACAAAGCCCTACAGTGAGTTGGATCGTGCGCGTCCACCCGTCTGCACTGGTATTTCTGGGGCTGGCCAAGTCAGCACTACAGACCGCAAGACAAAACTGAACAAAGTCCCAAACTACCGGTGATGGCCGGAATCCCGCTCGCTTCAGTGTTCCATGCCAACGGTTGGCAATTGCGCCAACATCATTGCGTTTGGCTCCTTTAAAATACGAGAAAACTCTCTCACCTGCTTGCAGCTGCTGCGGTATTCGATCCACGGTGGAGCATAAAATCTTGTTCATTCGGCAAATACCTGCAAAGCAGATTGAAGGACTGATTGCGCCAAGTTCTTAGGGTCTGTATGTGAGGCTTTTTTCTCCTCCAGGGTCACCCGTACCTCTGCCCAGACCCACTCTCTTATGTCCGTTCGGCGCTCTTGGATCTGGGCTGGGTCATGCTTAAGTTTTTCGTAGGTCTGCCCGAGCTGCATATCGATGCGCTGACAGATTTGATTAGCAATTGTCAGACCAATCACTTCGGCAATTTGAGCATCTGTTAAATCAAAAATATCGACGTTCGGGTGGTTCTCGTAGAGCTTGGCTAGCGCATTAGTACCTGCGTCACGCAAAGATTCTTCGTCAATACTACCCGAATCTGAGATAACCTCTTTTAAGACCTCAAGCGCCAAGTCAGAAGCGGAAAGATTGGCCGCCCTACAGCGTGCGACCCAGTCCGTTACTCGCGGATCCGTACCATCTCGAACTGCTTCGAGGAACTGGCCGAGAGCCCCGGCTCCTTTTGCTGTGCTACGCATAGTGGAAGCAGCACGGCTTGCTCCTCCCATTCCTTTTGACACCATGCTCCGGATAGCACCACGAAGATTGTCGCGATTGCCATTTTTTAGGTAAGAACCCATTTGCGATCGCGCAGGACCAAAGCGACGATCTGGAGCAATAACATTCTCGCCTGCCACAGGCGAATCACTGTCAGGCGCCCCCTCGCCAATGCCTTGTTCAGGATCTGACTGTGTTTCACCATCAGGATTGCTTGGTGCCGCTCCATCTGGAGCGAGCCATTCTGGGTCAAAAGGAGATCCTGCACGGCCACCACTACTAGATGTTGAAGTCCCCATCAGCGCTTCGCCTTCAAGTTCACAATCGCATTCTTAGTTGTCTTAGGCAGTTCGTTAAGATCCTTCCAACGATCTAAGACCTCGTGCGCCCATGGTTGGGCACCTAGGGTGGGAATAATGCCGGGCCCGACTTGCTTTAGAGGGGCTTGTTCTAACAAACTGGCTGCTTTTTTTCCAATTTCCGGAAAAACCTTGCAGCACTCAATAAGCATCACAATTTCATCATTGCGCTTCCAATTGCGAGTGGTGCTACAGCTCAGCCATGCTTTGGACATCGCCAGTTCGGTCTGATCAGGCCCAATCTTGTTCATAAGGTCTGTGAGGGATTTATGCCCACTAGTGGCAGTCTTTAGAGCATCACGAAGTTTTCTTGAGTCAGGCGTCATGTTGTCATCGCCAAAGTCACGCGTGCCCGAGTCACGGCTCAGGTGAAGCAATGGGCGTAAATCTTCAGTACCAAGTGCAGGTGGCAAATCGAGCCACTGACGAGTAAAAGGGTTGTCCTTGAAAGGCTCGGGCAACCGAGCCTGGCTTGCAGCAGCACTCTCTGCTTCAGCAAGAACCTCTACTCGACCGTCATTGTCCGAATGCACCTGTCCAGCCAACGCTTCAGCTAGAGTTTCATCACAACGCTCAATAAGGTGCCATTTCGCCAATGCAGCGATATCTAGCTTGATTCCCTGCGGCGCAGAAAGAGCCTCTCGTAGATAAACTGTGTTTAGGAAGCGCTTCATAAGCCGAGGGTTAGCATTGACTGCTGATGAGCGATGAAGCAGAGACGCCAATCCCTCTGCGAGATTCATCAAGCTTCTCAATGTTTCGTCTGTTCCGACTAGTTCATAGAGAAACTCTTGATTGATCGTATCGCCTCTCCAGCTGTTTCTCAGTCTTTCGGGAATAAGCTTGAGCGCGCTTTCGAACTTCTCTTTAGTGAAAGTACCAGCCTTGGCCTCTCGCTCGAGCAAGAGCAGTGCCAGGTAGGCTTTTGCCTCATTGAGACCAAGCCGCGGAACGTGAAGTGGAACCTGGATGAGCTTGTCAAAGTAATTGGTGGCGACGTCACTCGAAATCCCAGCCCCATCGAAATGAACTTTTACCGCTGCCTTAATAAAGTCGTTATCGGCAGCAACGACGAATGCGCTGCGGGGGATAAATAGCAGCAGGCGAATAGACTCCAGCGTTGAAATAGCAGTTTGTGGAAGGCACCGATCCAAATCATCGACAAAAATGACCAAGGTGACTTTTAGGTCGTCGAGAAGGCTTTCCAGCGTGTCACGGAAGGCTTGGATATGAGCCGGCATGGAAAACGGCTCACTCGGTCTCAATAAACCCGCCGCCGCAGCCGCGATACCCTCAGCATCCACGTCTACCTCTTGTGTTTTTCTTGCGTCCGTAGAAAGGAAGTTAACGATGGAATTGAACGTTTTGCCGAGTGCTCCAGCCGGAATGCCAGTCGTTAATGTCAGTGCGGCTTCACCGCTCAACTGAGCAATCCTGAGGAGGTTGATACGACGCCATAGCTCATCAACCTTATCTGCTATGGTCTCGTTTTCTTTCGCAAGCCGAACAATCTCGTCACCTACGATTTGAAGCAGAGCACTTCGCGCAGATTCAAAATCCTGATATAGCCACGGATTGAAAGTTAGCACGACGAAGGTATTATCTGGTTTTTCGCTTCCATCTGATTCGGATAGTGTGTGCAACCGTGCAGCAACCATCTTTATCAAAGATGACTTACCTGCTCCCCATCCCCCAGACACTCCAATGGAAATAGGAGCGCCATTTGCGCGCTTAAGCATACTCGCACAAGCATCAGCCACTACGCCAAAATTCAGGTAATCAATAGCCGTCTCATTGTCATGCCACATGGCTGAACATCCGTTATCCAAGATGCGTAGCAGGCAAAAATTTCTCGCCACCAAGGGATCAAACGTAACCGGAGCAGCTGCTAATTTCCATTAAAAAGTCTTAGGAATTTCCAACCTAATGTTCGAATGGGTTCCTCTTGCGTATATTAAAAGCCCAGTTAGCCTTAGATTCACACCAAACTCGCCTGCGCAATCCTCTCGCTTCATTTAGCCTTACACCAAAGCGATAAGCGCACGGCAATACAAACTGAAGTAAACATGCAATATCAGGGTCTCGTTGAGATGTTTCTATCCGTTGTTCCGGGAGCATCTCAGCTCTCACGTGCCGTCCTTGTTCTGCAACGGGAAGCTCATCCCAGTCAGGCTCTTCAATACCTTGTAAAGCGGCTACGCTATGAAAAATGGCTAAAATAGCTCATATCTCTTAACTGGATTTTTTGCTAGTCAAACAAACCTGCATAAAAACGGTGGCCTCTTTGCTACCTAGTACCATCAGATCGACATCGTACGCCAGCTCCTCAAAAGCTTACACAATACCCCCCAGTAGTTATGAATATTACTGTTTTCGAACGACTTAGAGCGCCTTCCTGTCCTTCCTTTGCCCATCCGGATAACCGACACAATCCAGATCACCAACAGCGTGATGGCACTACTTAACTTACCGCTTCGCTGTGTTACCAGTTGCTCCATTGATTTTGCCGTTACCCTGGCTTGCGGCTTGGTATAGTCATCCAGTATCTGTTTTAACTCTTTGAAAAGAAAAAGAGCCTGCTGATGCAGCTCATGTTTCTCATCACGAGCTCTTAAAATAGCAGGCAGCGTTGTGGTAACCATCGAATGAACGGTGATGACTGGCGGCTGTGGAAAAATTAGCGATTTGCCGTGCACAATATGAATTTGAGCTTGTATGAGAAGGCTGGTGGCCACTGTCCGTCCTGCTAACGCGCCAGACACAACGCCCGGCAACCCTAGAAGATTTGCTTGATCGACAATATTGGCCGTTTGCTAGCCCGGATTTCATATAGCTCCTCAGCAAGTAACGCACTCAGGACGCAATACCACTAAAAATCTATTGGCTCTGCTTAAATCACCTACTTTTTACCACTTCCTTTCGTTCAGACACACCTTACCCCTACAGCGCCGGGCCGGGGCGACAACTCCCCCTTGATCAACCAGCCTAACGATCATAGATAGCAGTCCATGTTATTAATGGCTTACTTGTCTGACTCTTCCATTTCGGATTCTGCACTTATAAGCTCCGAATACGCTTTTTTTCTTGCAAGGGCTTATTCTGCTGTTCATGCCTGGCCACTGCAGCCATCACGATACATGCCAACACCAACACATAGCGCGCAGGGTACCCACTATGAGAACGCTTATTTTGGTTAACAACATAGAACTTCACATTCCCCGTACCAAGCGGCTTGTTGAAGCGGGATCCCATTGACTTTAATTGCCACTCGACCTTGTGATAATGCGACGGCAGTCGTTTCTTCCATTCACTGAGCTGCTTTTTTGCAGGAAGAGATGATAGAGCACTAGGTATCACCTCAATGACAGCTTTGACGCCAGCATCTAAACTCACCACCCAACTCACAAAGTCCAAACCGTCATCGACATCACGAATCCATACATGCCCGTCGGTGGCACGGTGGTAGCGATAGAAGAAGCGAAGATGTTTACGAAGTACATCGGGGTGATGCTCAAACCATTGCGACCAGATCGCTTGGTACATCGCATACGCCACCGGACGTTCTGCAAGCGAGTGCGGCATTGGAAACCGGGGAGGTGCACTATTACTCGCCGCTGGCTGCTTGCCTTTGGTGAGCCGATAGTGGCGAAAGGCACTCTTCCCTTGTCGTGTGCGTGCGGTCAGCACTCGTACCGCGCATGAAATTAACCCTTCTGCCTCGCCGTCACGAAGATTAAAGATACGCTCAACGTCTTCAAAACTCCTCTTATGCAAGAGGTCTAAAGCGGCTGCAATTTGTTCCAGCGAGAGCTCGCTCAGGCCTTGGCGTTCAAGGAGAACCTTATCTGGTAGTGCCGGATAGGGCATAACATCCTGCTGCTCTACATCAATCAACGGGCACATCGGAAAGGCCTTCTGGAGCCATAGAGGCGGCCGCTCACCGAAGCGCTCTTGCCATTTACGTAGGGTCGCCGATTTAACCTCAATCAATCTATCCAAGGCTTCCAATTGAGCAATCGCATGGCTGGGAAGGCTGCCCTCTACCGAGTTAGATTTTTGGTGGCAATAATGATCAGACAATAGGCAGTTAAAATGTAAATAGCTACGAAGAGTTACTTCGGGGGATGCATGCCCCATCACTTGGGCTATGAAATACAGCCCTGAGCGGGATGGGCCATTAACCACTTTCTCCCATAGAGCTGCATGATGTTGAGGCACTGGCCACGGAACCTCAACACCATGAAAAGAGAGCAGCAAATAGTTAGCCAGCGAGTGGCGCAAATGATGAAAGCGCAGGCTTGGATCACCGGTGATACGCCGCATGCCTGTATGAATTTCCGTCTGCACTATGTCATCTCGCAATGGAGATACAGAATTACCCCCCTCGCCGAACAGCATGACACGACCATGTGTTGCCACGCTGTGCCGTTTGATGACAAAGGCCTTAAAGTCATCTAACTCAGTCTCTGTCAGCAAGTAGTGCAAGGGCAGCTGTCGGCGTGAATCATGACTCTTGATGGCAACATAGACGTTATTGCGAATTAGAAGGGTAACGTCGGTATGTTCCAGCATCTGATTCAGCAAGATGTCATCTAGCTGGATAGAAAGAGCCTCACCTATCCTAAGTCCTGCGCGAAAACCGAGTACAAATATCCAGTAACGAATAGCACCCATCGCACTGGCCGCCTGGGAGGCCAGGTAACCCGACACTTGACGGTACTCTTCTTCCGATAAGCAGTTGGCATCGGCATGATGTGACACCGCCGCGCCGTCTCCGCTGAACTCCATGTACACGTTGGCCAAGCCAAGATCAGCGACAAGAAACGTATGAAACGAGCGCAACACTGTCCAACGATAGCTGCGATTTTTCTCGGTCTTCGCCTGCTCCACCACGCACTGATAGGCTTCGACTAAGATAGCAAGCCGATCCTGATCGACTAATGTGTCCCCCATTGCCTGTAAAAGCGGCATGCTGATACCGAGATATTTATACAGGGTCGACTGCTTGCGTTTTTTTGTGCGGTGCAGAAAAAGCAACCAACGGCAGAGACATTCGACAATGGGCGCCATCTGTTGAGAGGCGGTAACGGCATTCTCTAGTTCTCGGGCAAGCTGCCCATAGCCTAGGCGTTTCTCTTCCCTGCGTTTGTAGAGGATGTCATGCAGCAACTTAAGCAGCTTGCGTCCCTCATATAACGGCTGATCACGGCCAAGTTGCTTCGTCGCCATCGGTGGGAGCCCGGTTTCAACTACTGTGGCCTCATCGCTTACCTGATTAGCTTCCTGTTTCGCGTGTACTCTGTACCCACCGCAGAGCAACTGCTGCCAACGGGCCTCGGCAAGCGAAGTACCCTGCTGCTTGCCAAGCGCACTATTGACCAGATAAGCAGGTACATGCAGTCGAAAAGCGGTCGCAGCATGCTCCTGACACTCTGAAAGTGTCAGCGCCTTCGCCCCTATAGCACGACAAAAATGGAGCCATGATGTCTTTGTCAGCATCTTGGCCTGCTGATAGCCATTTACCTTCTCACCAGGATGGCCAAATTGCTCGATATGACGCATCAAGACGGCTAATGTCGACACACCCAAGTGCCAGCGACTGCGTGGAGGTACTTTGCCAGGCATGTCACCCGGCACCATCTCATGCAAAACCAGCCAGGCAAACGACTTATACACGGCTAATGTAGAGGTGGCTAAAGGCAGTGAATTCAAAAACTTGGTACCCAGCAAACTATCACGCGTCATAACACAATAAAGAAACAGCCCCCAGCTGATCATTTCGGGTTCGAACCTACGGTGTCCTTGGTCCGCGTTGTCGTGCAAAAGAAGTGCCTGAAAATCTGCTTGTTGAATCGCGTAGTCGGCATATCGGCACCAGTCACGGTAATAGCTCATTGCTTCAAAGGATGAGGGCGTAAAGACACTTGCCGCGGGCCTGACCAAGTGCAGCGGTGCTGGAACGACCACTTCCCACCCTAGTTCCTGCTGCCCACGCCGCAACCCAAGTGACAAGAAGTTGATCTTGTTCCGCATTTCCACGACAGAACCACTGTCGGTTGTTTGCAGGGTCTCCTCCCACTGCTGGGTGGTCTCGGGCAGCACCTTGACACCATACTGACCTCGAACCAGGCCGGGATGCGCTTTCTGTAGCAGTTCAAGTACTGCCATTTGGTGGCGACGCCTATTTATTAAATGCTGTCTGTGACGCGCCTCGGCACCGCCGGCTCCTTCTGGAACTTTTATCAACTTCCAGCCGCTCCAAACCTCCTCGACCTGATCAGACATCCGCTAGCCCCTGCTGAACCGTCCACCCTGCTTCGCGGCGCATTTTGCTTAGAACCGGCGCTAATTCTCGAAACATCTCAACGGGAGACAATGTGGAGAATCCACCAAACGGCTCCTGACCTTGCTGGGCATGCCCCAAGAAAGCGTTGACCAGCTCACCACGGACGCCTTCGGCGCGAAGGGTGCTGCGCAGATAGTGCCGACTGGCGTTGATTGGTAATGTAAAAATAGGTACTTGCTGCCTCAGATTCTCCGGTGAAAGCTGCACCACCTGCCAGCTGTCACTAATAAAGAACATCAGCGGTACGTTCGGCCGTGGCTCGCTCAGCACCGCATCTAGGTGCTCATAAAGGGAGTTACGCTGATACAGACGGGCCTGCAAAACTTCCAAGTGATAGGCATAACAACGTAGCTGCTCAAGCACCTCCGGCAACAACCAGACCACCCTCGCTTGGCTCATCGCTTCGTCGTCTTTGTCGGAGATCACCAGAAAACCTGTATCAAAGTCGATTTCCCGCCAACGAAAAACCAGGTCATTGACAGCCCTGTAACCGGTCGCAAAAAGAATCCAGAAAGCCATATAGGCCACGTAATGATTGTGCACCTGCCGCCAGCTCTCCTCGCCGGGTGCCAGACGCTTTGCTGCCCGCAGATCATTCTTAAGATGTTTGACCAAACGAGTCAGCAACATCGGCTTGAGGTTCAACTTACTGCCGTGGTCGCCACTGTTCGAAACGGGTTGCTGAAAGGCATAATAGTGTTTCTCTTCGACGCTCAGGTACTTATAGATACTATTGCGTAGCGATACGGCCGCTTCATGATAAAGGGCCTCAAGGTAGCCAGCTGGAACGCTGTAATAATGGGCGGCCACATCAGCGATGGTGAAACGTTGCCCGGTCAGCAGGTAAGCGTCTACCCAGTCGCTGGAGTGACCAACAATCTCATCGAACAGGGCCTGACTGATCCGCAGCGGTGTTAGCCGCATACGATGGGCACGGTTGGCTTTCGACACCGCCGCACGCATTGCACCTTCAATCGCTTCACGGCGGTGTTCGGGAAACAATCCACGGTATTTTGCTCGCCCCTTTCGCGCTAACCCAAGGTTTGAGATAAACTTGCCAATCCGCACGGGGCTTGCGACCACTACCACGTCATCTACCAATGCAGGCGTGCTAGCACCGGCCGTATAGAGCAGCGTTTTCGCGTCGTCCTGAAGGCTGTTGCGCCACTCCGGCGTGGGAATCGGCAACACGAAAGCGTGCTCGTCAATCAGAAAAGCGAGCACTTCCTTGCGGTGTTTCGGCAGCTCACCTTGATGGTTGTAGACGCGCATTCCCAGTAGTTGCTCGACGGGTCGCCCAAGCCAGATCATCAGCAACAGTAGCAGGCCAGCATAAACACCTTCTGCATCACGTTGCTCAAAACGTCCTCGCCCAGTAAATAGCTGAAAGGCGAGTTCCGCCGCCGTCGCCAACTCGACCCGACCGAGACTCGCATAGCGATAGAAAAGGCGCTGATTAGACTGACTGATATGCTTGATTCGGCTTTTCTGGCGCCTGATCAAATCCCTAAGATCAAAGCCTAACGTAGGTGATGCTTTACTCTCCGTAAAGGAAACGGCGCGCAGCTTCTGGGTCTCTTTAGGATGTAGCCCCGCTGTGCGCTGGCGCCCCTGAGACTGTTCGTCGCCGATCGACTCCGAGAACTGAACCGATACCTCAGGTCCTTCTCTATCCTCATCATCACCGTCCGGCAACACCACCTGCCGTTCAACTAGTCGACCTGATCGGCCACCTCCTCCTCCACCTTCCCGTGTTTTGCCTTTAAGGCTGAGCACCTTACGAACGAGCAGTTCAATGCCAGCCAGGGATTCACGAACCTCATCACCTTCACCTACTCCTTCAAGCAGATGTTTCTGATAATAGCCTTTAAGAGTGGTATCAGTATCTACTTGCTCCAGTAGCGAAAGGGCCTTCTTGCCTTGACCAATTGTGCGGATATCTCGGCAGGCGGCAGTTATCTCAGAACCAATACGTTCTTGATGCCGCCTTCGCTGAATGGCCGAGCACGCCATGACAACACCAGTATGCTGCCAGTAACCACCATGGTCGTAGCATTCAGAGCCAGGCGTCAGAATCAGCATGGCCCATTCGGGATGGTCATTAATAATGCCTCGCTGTTTGCCTGATCGATCCAGCCACTCGTCTGGACAGCTATAGGGATTTGATGCTTCCACTGAAGTAACAAGCTGACCTATCAGCGGCAGATAGTTTAAAAGACTCGCCTGCCCTTCTACCTCATCTCCTTCCTCAAGGTTCTCCCGTAAGCCCTCGATCTCCTGAATCGCTTTCAGTGCACGCTGCAGGTTGCTCATGACTAATACCAGATGGGTCAAACTGGCAGGCGCTTTTAAAAGGGAAAGCAGGTCCTCTACGCGGTCTGCCGAAGTACCACTCAATTTTGCTAGTTGCTCTAGGCCAGTATCGCTCATATCACCGAGATTCCATGATTCGTTGCAGCTCAGACTTCCGCTGTCTTGAAACGGTAATACGCCGCCCTTTGAGACCCAGCAAGGTCTTGAGTTTACGTCGAGAAAGTTTGTTCGGCATTTCGATGCCATAGGTTTTACGCAGAGTGGTGGAGAGTTTATTTAGTTGACGATAAACATGCTCTCTCGCCTCAATGGCATCTGGACAGTGCATCAAGCTGTGGGTAATGAGTTCGAAGAGTGCGCCTTTCACCAAATGAATTTCATCATCGTTCGTGACCCGCACTGGAATAACTTCTTCGCTTTCCAGCAGGGCATTGGCAGCATGAAACGCTCGAAATCCACTGACCACTTCATAGTGTCTGGACACTTTTCGAACCGAAACAGGATGGTAGGCTAGCAAAGAATCGACCAATTCAGCATCGAGCCATGACGATAAAGGCATCTGATTAGTGACGGCAAGGTTGCCACGTTCGATCTCACCAAGCGCACCGGAAGGAGATTTGATCTTAGAGATTACTAACTTCGTCACAGCATGCCTCAATGGTTATGATTGTTGATGAACCATCATTTTATCAAAATGTGCACCCGTAAGGTTTTAAGGGCCACGAGGGAGGCTTTCAATGCGAGTGCTAGCAATAAGCTAGAATATGAGTGAGTTTTTCAAACCCGTTAATTCATGGGATCCGAACGGCTTCATGAAGCGCGAAGTAGGTATCCGAGTAGATCAAGAGCTCGCTGCTATTGAGCTGAGACTATCAGTGCTTGAGAAGGAAAAGGCTGACCTCCTTTCTCGGAAGGAAGAGCTGTATAGCTCTGCACACCGATGCGCTATACCTCCAGTAACTCCCGGCCAGAAAGTCGACGTATTCCGTAAGCTCTTTCGTGGCAGACAAGATGTCTATGCAAATCGCTGGCAGAGTTCTGGCGGCCGTTCCGGCTATGCTGTCGCCTGTGCGAATGAGTGGATGCCGGGCATCTGTCAGAAACCACGGATCAAGTGCGAAGAATGTCGACACAAAAATTTCAAGCCCCTCTATTTTGATGCAGTTTATGACCACCTGTCTGGCAAACATGTGACCGGCCTTTACCCTTTACTGCCGGATAGCTCTTGTTACTTGCTGGCGGCGGATTTTGATAAGGGGGACTGGAAAGCGGATGTTCGTGCACTAGCCCAGGTTTGTCGTGGTGAAAGCGTACCCTATCTTG
>AXCI01002173.1_pt1 | contig 22325 bp, 20 predicted proteins | sample 182571 | NCBI WGS metagenome assembly AXCI01 (sample SAMN02359225, study PRJNA218796) | groundwater metagenome | isolation source: Mt. Simon Sandstone pore water sample D5872 at 1.8km depth, Illinois-Basin... | place: USA: Decatur, Illinois | collected 2009-05 | reverse complement strand
TGGATGAAACCCAGAGCCAGGCTCATGGCAGCGACAACCCCTTTGAGAGCGCGCAGCTGGTGCTCGCCAGCCAGGGATGGCTATTTGCCAACCCCCAGCGACAGGAGCAGGCCCTGGCCAGCCAGTTCGATCTGTTGATTGTGGACGAAGCGCACCACCTCGACTGGAGCGAAGAGGGCAGCGGCCCCGGCTACCGCTGCGTCGAACAGCTCTCGGCGGAAATTCCCGGCCTGCTGCTGCTCACCGCGACACCGGAACAGATGGGTATCAAGAGCCACTTTGCCCGCCTGCGATTGCTGGATAGCGAACGCTACCACGACCTTGAACGCTTTAAAGCCGAAGAGAGCCACTACACCGAGGTGGCCCGCGCCATCGACGCCTTGGAAGCACTGCCTGACGACCCTAGTGCCCGTGCCCACGTCTCTGCGGTAGCCGATGACCGCGACAGCCAGGCGCTGCTGGCCATCCTGTGCAACCCAGAGGCCAGCAAAGCGCAGCAGGACGCCGCTCGCGCCCAACTGAGCGAAGCGCTGCTGGATCGCCACGGCACCGGCCGGGTGATGTTCCGCAACAGCCGACGTCACGTAGGGGGCTTCCCGGAGCGGCGCTTAAACCTGGCACCGTTAGCGCTGCCTTCAGCCTACCGCCGGATGGTGCGCCGCCTCGAGCGCGACGATGACTACCTCGACGAGCTGTTGATCGAGACCGGTATGGATCACCCCGACGTGCTGATCTATCCCGACGCGGCCTATCGCGAGCTCAGCAATGACCCGCTCAACGGCGAAGAGTGGTGGCACATCGACCCGCGCGTTAACTGGTTGCTGGAGAAGCTCAGCGACGACAGCGAGAGCGGCTTCGCCAACGAGAAAGTCCTGGTCATTGCCCACCATCGGGAAACCGCCGAAGGGCTTGCTGAAGGGCTACGGGTACTGGGCGGCTACCACGCGCCAGTGTTCCACGAAGATCTCTCCCTGATCGAGCGTGACCGCGCAGCGGCGGCGTTTGCCGATGAGGATGAGGGCGTACAGGTACTGGTGTGCTCGGAAATTGGCTCTGAGGGGTCGTAACTTCCAGTTCTGCCGCCACCTGGTGATGTTCGATATGCCTCAGCATCCGGATCAGCTTGAACAGCGCATCGGCCGCCTGGATCGCATCGGTCAACGCCACGCCATTGAGCTGCATGTACCCACCTTTGAAGGCAGCCCCGGCGAACGCCTACTGCGCTGGTATCACGAAGGGATGGATGCATTCAGCGCCCCCCATGGGGTCGGCAACGAGCTGTTTGATGCCTTTGGCGACGCCCTGGCTGACGCCCTGCTGGATGATGAAGCGCTTGATGAGATCATCGCCGAAACCCGCACGATGTTTAGCGCCAAGCTGGCGGAACACGATGCGGGCCGTAACCGGCTGCTGGAGCTCAACGCCTGCCGCCCCGCCCGTGCTCAGCAGGTGATCGACGCGGTGCGCGAGCTTGACGATGACGCCGCCCTGCCGCGCTATATTGAGCGGGCGCTGGATATTTTCGGCGTGGATAGCCAGGAGATCGGCAAGGGCTTAATGCACCTGCAGCCCAGCCAACATATGCTCGATGGCCTGCCGGGTCTGGTTAAAGGCGAAGAGGGCTTTACCGCCACCTACAGCCGCGCCCAGGCGCTGGCCCGTGACGATGTGCAGCGGCTCTCCTGGGAGCACCCACTGCTGCGAGAAATGATGGGCCGGGTGCTGGATGGCACCATGGGCAACTCGGCGCTCGCGCTACTGCGCCATGACGCCATTCCCAGCGGCCGCTTGATGGCCGAGCTGGTCTTTCGCACCCACTGCCCGGCGCCTAAGAAACTGCACCTTAACCGCTTCCTGCCGCCCACTGCCGTGCGGCTGCTACTGGACGAATCGGGCGCCAACCTGACCAGTAAAATTTCCTTCACCGGCTTGGGCAAGAACCTGCAGAAGGTTAACAAGTCGCTGGCGCGGGATTTGATTAAGAGCCGTCACGACCAGCTGCGCGAGCTGCTGACCCAGGGTGAAGGCGAAGCCGAGCGCCAATTGCCCAGCATTGTCGAGAACGCCGAGGCGCGCATGCGCGCACAGCTGGATGCCGAGATTGCTCGCTTAACCGCCCTGGCGGAGCACAACCCGGCGGTGCGCAGTGCGGAAATCGACGCGTTAAAAGAGGAGCGCAAGGCGCTTAGTGAAGCAATCGAGAACACCCGCCTGCGGCTGGATTCCGTGCGGGTGATTATCACCGTTGATGCCGACCGTTAATCGCAAGACACTTATTGAATGAGAATGGTACAGCGTAGGCGGTAGGGTAACGCGGAGGTCTTTCACCATGGCCGGGAAAATGTTCCCAACCATTCCGGCATTTTCGCCATCCATGGCGGTCAGATGGCGAAAGTAGCGCCCACGGACGGGTTTACAGCGCCTCCGCGGCACCCTAACGCCGCCGCTAACGGGGGAGGCCAAGCGCTAAAGGATCGCCTCAAGTGCCTTATCCAGGGTGGGGTATTGGAAGCTAAACCCTGCCTCTTCCAGGCGCGCGGGGCGCATATCGGCCCCGGTGAGCAGTAGCCGCGACATTTCTCCAAAGCCCGCTTTCAGTACAAAGGCGGGGACTGGAAAAATGGCCGGACGGTTAAGCTGCTTGGCCAGGGTTTTCGTGAAAGTCGCATTGGTCACCGGATGCGGCGCGCTGCCATTGAACGGGCCGCTCAAGGTATCGTGATCAATGAGAAACAGGATCGCCGCGACTAAATCGTCACGGTGAATCCACGGCATAAACTGCTCGCCGCTACCAAAACGCCCTCCTAACCCAAGCTTAAACGGCGGCAGCATCTTCTCCAGACTGCCTCCCCCCGCCTCTAGCACCAAGCCAATGCGCACAAACGCCAGCCGCACGCCCATGGCCTCGATTGGCTGAGCGGCCGCCTCCCACTGTTTGCAGACGATGGGCGAACTCATCGTTGGGCAGTGTCTCTTCGGTGACCACACGCTTGCCCTGATCGCCGTAGTAGCCCATCGCGGAACCCGACACCATCACTTTTGGCAATGGCTGCCCGTTAGCTTTCAGTTGTTCGCAAAGCGCCACCAGTTGCTGAGTCGCCGCCACCCGGGAATTAATCAGTTCGCTTTCTGCTCATCGCTCCAGCGCTTGGCAGCAATGGGCTCACCGGCCAGATTAATTAACCCATCCGGCGGCGATTCTATAAATGCTTGAGCGCTATCGCGGATATCACAGCTGCTCGGTAAGCGTCCGCGAACTTTATGCGGCGCGCGTGAAACCACCTGCACTTCGTGGCCCTGTTCAATCAATTGCTGGCAGAGCCGCTGGCCGACAAATCCACTGCCTCCGGTCACTAGTACACGCATGGATCTACTCCTGTTGAGGGCACTGTTAGGTGTCAGCTGGACGAGATCATCTAACCAATCACTAAATTGTACGTCATTTATACACAACTGCTACAATACGGGTCTGTTTAATTCACTCAACATCACCTTTAAACGCCGCGAGGGCCCATGGGGACACTGCCGCTTACTGCTCATCACTCGGTCGCGATCATCGGAGCAGGTATCTCAGGGCTCGCCTGCGCACAGGTGCTCGCCAATAGCGGCGCTGACGTCACGCTCTTTGATAAAGCTCGCGGTCCTGGCGGGCGTATGTCGAGCAAGCGCAGGCCATCGGCCACGCTCGATCTAGGTGCCCAGGCATTCAGCGTACGCAACCCCGTTTTTCAATGCGCGGTCGACGAGTGGCTCGCTGCTGGCTGCCTGGCACCTTGGCCAACGCACACCTATCAGGCTAGTCCAAGTGGCTGGCAGACGCATAACGATGACCAAAAGCGCTTTACCGGCGTGCCCAGGATGAGCGCGGTAACCCGGCACCTCGCTGAATCATTAATGGCGCTGCCCCGCGTCGCACTGCACGCCGAAACGCCTATCACTGAGCTGCTGCGGGTTCATAAAGGGTGGCAAGTCGTCGGCGCTGACGACACGCTACACGGCCCCTTCGATCAGGTAGTGATTAGCACGCCGCCACCCCAGGCCTACCCCCTGGTAGCGGCTTGGGACGCTGATTTGGCGGCAGCGTGCAAAGCGCGTAAACAGCGCGCCTGCTGGACGGGTTGGGCCATTTTTGACGGCCCCCTGCCCGCACTTCCCGGTGTCGTCCCGGACTGGCAAATGGCGCGGACAACCCATCCAGCGCTAAAGATCGTGTCACGTAACCAAACCAAACCGGGGCGCAGTGCGCAGCCCGAAAGCGTTAGTTTGCTGGCTCAGCTTGACTGGAGCGAGGCCCACTTAGCGCAATCTGCCGATACGGTAGCGAGCCAGTTGCTCTCTGCACTGCGCAGCCTTTTCCCTGCGTCAAGCCCCCTCCCCCGGCTAGTTGAAACGGGCGCGCACCGCTGGCGCTATGCACAGCCAGCGTGCCCTTCTGAGCATGAATACTTATACAGTGAAGGTGGCCTCGCCTTATGTGGAGATAGCTTCGCGGCGGACGCGTTGAAGATGCCTGGCTATCAGGACACCGGTTGGGAGAAGCACTAATAGGCCGGTCGGTTCAATTGATACAATAACTTATTAGCTAGGAAGCATTCCTATAAAGGTTGTACCGGGCAGCGACAAGTTGTACAAATAAGCATACAGTATCGTCCTAGGAAACCTCCTATATAGGTATTTTGTGCAGGCTAGACTTGTCTCTTTTAACGTCGTATCGCCAAGCACGCTTGTCCCTCCGGGGTTTCCCAATGTTCAGATCTTTGATTAGGCCACCTTTACATGGAACATGTAGCACCTTCGCCGCGGCGAACACTGATAGGCCCCTGCAGCGCTGCGCTGCGGTTAACCAAGAGGTACTGGCGCCCATGAGTCTTAAGGCGACCCACCCGCCCGATACGCCCCTCTATCCGATACGTGAGGTTTCTCGCTTAACAGGCGTGAACTCGGTCACGCTGCGCGCCTGGGAGCGACGTTACGGGCTGATTCGCCCCCAGCGAACACCCAAAGGCCATCGTCTTTACGCTCAGGATGACATCACCCGCATCGAACGCATTCTTCAGTGGCTCAATCGTGGTGTGCCGGTCAGTCAAGTCGCCGACTTGCTTGACCAGCCAGAAACAATTGAGACGCCCGTCCCCGATGCGGGCGACTGGGCCAGTCAGCGCCAGCAGTTGCAAGCGATCATCGAAGCCCTGGATCTCCCCAAGCTTGAGGCTTTTTATCACCAGAGTTTAGCCCTCTACCCGCTCAGCATTGCTATCAATGAGCTCTGGCAGCCGGTTATTTTAAGTCTCGAAGCAAAGTGGGCCATTAAGGCGGATCAGCTGGTTCGTCGTACGTTGGAAGCGTTTTTACGCAGTCAGGTAGGCATACGCCTGTACTATGCCAACCAGGCTACCCGTGGCCCGCTGATTCTGCTCAACGCGATGCCCGATGACCCCGGCCCGCTGTGGGTGCTGATGTCGGCGCTGATGGCCAGCGAGCAGGGCTACCGGGTTCAGATGCTTGACCACTCGCTACCGCTTGACGAGCTCCCCCAGGCAGTCGCGCGGTTACACTCATCGATGGTGCTGCTCTCTAGCGGCCAGCGGGAGAGCGATAGCTATATCAACCAAGCCCTACCTAAAGCGGCTGAGACGCTTAATGTGCCCATCGGCGTATGCGGCGAAGTGGCCCGTTTGCGTGAAGCCGACCTGCGCGATGGGCCGGTACACATGCTGGGCGATGACCTGCCCCAGGCGATTGCTCGCTTGCGCCCGCTGTTACGCGAGTCGGGCGTACTGTAACCACCACGCTTTTATCCTGGCCGTTCGCCCCTGGCGACCGGCCATTTTTTTGCGCCGCAGGAGCCCGCTATGAGAGGAGAGTCGATGAACCGGCAGTTACTTTGGCTGCGCAGCGATTTGCGCATTGACGATAACAGCGCGCTGGCCGCCGCGGCGGCGAAAGGTCCTGTCATCGCGGTTTTTTTACGCAGCATCCCCCAGTGGCAAGCGCACGGGCACGGTGCCAACAAGCTGGATTTTTGGGGGCGCGGCGTTGCCGCGGTTAAAACCGCCCTCAACGGTTTGAATATTCCGCTGCTTCACCGCGACATAGAGCACTATGACCAAGCACCGGCAGTACTGCTTGAGATTGCCCAGGAACATGGTGTTGAGCAACTGCACTTTAACTGTGAGTACGCCCTCAATGAGCGTCGTCGCGATCACGCCGTACAAAACGCTTTTAAGCAGGCCGGCCTGGGTGCTCACGGCCACCATGATGCCGTGGCGTTTGCCCCCGGCAGCCTCTTGACGGGCAAAGGTGACTACTACGGCGTTTTTACACCGTTTGCCAATGCTTGGCACAAGCAGGTCACCGCCGAGCAATTAGCGCTGCGGGAGACGCCCAAGGTGCAAACAGCGCTGGATATTAAAAGCGACCCCCTGCCGGCACTGCCGAAACTGGACAGTACGCCGATTGATGGCCGCCTATGGCCCGCGGGTGAAAGCGCTGCGGCAGATAATTTAGCGCGTTTCCTACGCTTTCGTGGCCGCCACTATAAAGCGCAGCGTGACCTGCCCAAGGTACGCGGTACCAGTGAGCTATCCCCTTACTTGGCGCTGGGCATGATCTCCCATCGCCAATGCCTGCAAGCAGTGATGGCCGAGAACGGCGGGCATTTAGGCGATGGGGATACAGGCCTGACAACGTGGGTCAACGAGCTGGTATGGCGGGAGTTTTATCAGCACGTGGCGGTGGGCTTCCCTCAGGTATGCCGCTATCAGCCCTTCCAGGAGCACACTAAACAGTTGGCGTGGCGAGACGACGATGAGGGCTTTCAAGCGTGGAGCGAGGGGCGCACAGGGTATCCCATTGTCGATGCCGCCATGCGTCAGCTAACGGCCACGGGCTGGATGCATAACCGGCTGCGTATGATCACGGCGATGTTTTTAAGTAAACACCTGCTCATCGATTGGCGGCGCGGCGAAGCCTTTTTCATGCGTCACCTGGTGGACGGCGAGTTTTGCGCCAACAACGGCGGCTGGCAGTGGGCTGCCTCCACGGGTACCGATGCCGCGCCCTACTTTCGCATCTTTAACCCCACCACACAGTCCACCCGCTTTGATGCTGAGGGCGAGTTTATTGCTCACTGGCTGCCTGAGCTTGAGGAGCTGCCCGCCAAAGCGCGCCATGCCCCGCCGCAGGATATGCTCACCGAGGTGAAGTACCCAGCCCCAATCGTCGATCACAAGGCTGCACGCCAGCGTGCGCTGGAGGCATTTAAATCCCTCGCTAAATAGCGCTACCTGGCGGCTGGGGACTATTTTTAGACTGAGTCCCTACTTCACTCAGTTCATTCGTTAAGCCAATTGCTGCAAATCAGCAGGAGATCATCATGGTGGAGCCTGCGGCGCTGGAGGCGTTTTGCGCCTTTTTCAATAAACTAGACAATACCTGTACAGAAAAACTATACGAGGTATATACTGATAATATTGTTTTTACTGACCCGCTCCACCACATTGAAGGTCGTGATGCGCTAGAGCGTTATTTTTCAACCATGTATGAAAATGTCGAGCAGTGCCAATTCACCTATCACACTCGGCAATTACAGGGGCAGCAGGCGTTCGTTACCTGGACCATGACGTTCGTTCATCCACGTTTGGCGAGTGGCAAACCCGTCATGGTCGATGGCTGCAGTGCACTAACATTTGCCCAGGATGGGCGCGTGGAGCGACATCGTGACTACTTCGATGCCGGCGCCATGCTCTACGAACACATACCGCTGATGGGCAACCTCATTCGCTGGTTACAAAAACGCCTTGCCTAGTTTTTTAACATCACGCTTTTGATATCACGGCGGGGCGCATTAGGAGACTTGATGAGTACTTGGAAAACGCCCCAACGCATTTGGTTAACCGGTGCGACCTCAGGCATTGGCGAGGCGCTAGCGCGCAAACTGATTGCCCAGGGCCATCACGTAGTGCTTAGCGCGCGCAATGCCGAGGCGCTGGACGCCCTCTGCCAGGGCCACCCCAATGCCCATCCTCTTCCGCTCGACATCAGCGACCGGCCAGCAGTGCTCAAGGCGGGGAACGACATTCATGCGCAGCTCGGGGCGTTAAACCTGGCGCTCTTTAACGCAGGCACCTGCGAATACCTTAACGCTCAGCAGTTCGATATGGATTTAGTCGAACGCGTTTTTAAGCCCAATCTATTTGGTACGTTATATGGCGTCGAAGCCGCCCTGCCGCTGCTACGCGCAGCGCGTAAAGAGGGCCTGCCTGCGAGATTAGCAGCTACCTCCAGCGCTTCTGCCTATTTACCGCTGCCCCGCGCCGAAGCCTATGGCGCATCTAAAGCCGCCGTGAGCTACTTTTTGGAGTCACTACGCTTAGACCTTGATCAGGAAGGCATCGATGTCAGTCTGATCCACCCTGGCTTTGTAAAAACACCGCTGACTGAGCGTAACGACTTCCCAATGCCCATGCAGGTGACCGCCGAGCAAGCGGCGGATGCGATTATCGCAGGCCTCGTCAAAGGGCGACTGGATATCCATTTTCCTCGCCGCTTTACCTATCTGGTCAAGTTACTGGGCATTTTGCCTCCCGCGTTGCGTCGTCAAATTGGTCTGCGCATGACGCGTGCTCAGAAGGGCTCCTCATGACTTCTCTAGGATCAAAAAGCGCTGGTGCATCGCAGCGTATTGCCATTGTGGGCAGCGGCATCAGCGGCATGGCTGCGGGCTGGTACCTCTCTTCGCACCATGAGGTCACGCTATTTGAGGCAGACTCTCGGCTGGGTGGCCACACCGCCACCATGGACGTCAACGTTGCCGGACAGGCCTACGCAATCGATACTGGTTTTATCGTCTTTAACGACTGGACCTACCCGCACTTTCAACGCTTGATGGCGACCCTGGGCGTTGCCTCACAAGCCACCGAGATGAGTTTTTCGGTGCATGAGACAGCGCGGGACTTTGAGTACAACGGACACACCCTGGGCTCGCTGTTTGCTCAGCGAAGCAACCTCTTTAACCCCTCCTTTTACCGCCTGCTGGGCGACATTGTGCGCTTTAACAAGCAGGCCACCCAAGCGCTGGAGAGCCAACAGCTTCCCGAACATATGACCCTGGGTGAATACCTGGATCGCAACCACTACAACCGCGATTTTCAGCAGCGCTACCTACTGCCTATGGGGGCCGCCATCTGGTCGGCCAGCATCAGTGATTTACGCGCCTTCCCACTGGCGTTTTTTGTGCGCTTTTTTCGTAATCACGGCCTACTCTCCGTCAACCACCGCCCCCAGTGGTACACCCTGGTGGGGGGGTCTAAAAGCTATATCCCCAGCCTGACAGCGCCCTATAAATCGCGTATTCATCTCAACACACCGGTGACCCACGTAACCCGCGACAGCACGGGCGTCACCATTACCACGCCCTCGGGTTCCCAACGCTTTGATCAAGTCGTGCTCGCCTGTCACGCCGACCAGGCGCTGGCGATGCTGGGCGATGCCAGCGATGCCGAGAAAGAGCTGCTCGGCGCCATGCCGTATCAGGATAACGAGGTAGTGCTGCATACCGACACCGCGCTGTTGCCGCGTCGCAAGCGTGCTTGGGCGAGCTGGAACTACCGTCTGGATCAGCGCGATAGCGAAGCGCGGGTATCGGTCACTTACGACATGAATATCCTGCAACGGATAGAGAGTGACACCACGTTTTGCGTCACCCTGAACGATAGCGCTAGCATCGATCCCACTAAGGTACTGGGCCGCTACACCTACGCTCACCCGCAGTTCACCCTGGCTGGCCAAGCGGCGCAAGCGCGCCACGCTGACATTTCGTCGACGGCGCACCGCACCCACTATTGCGGCGCCTACTGGCGTAACGGTTTCCACGAAGATGGTGTGTGGAGTGCGCTGAGGGTGGCCCAGACACTAGGCTGCGATGAAGCCGCGCCGCCGCCTGCAGCGCCGACCGCGCTGCCTGCCCATGAACTGCTAACGCCCCAGGGCGTGGAGGGGCTGGGATGATCGCCACACCGCACTCACGCATTTATTCGCGGCACCCTACGCCATCGTCGCTTCACGCCTAAATCGCATACCTTTAGTTATCAGATATGGATGGCGTGGTTAGATCTGGATGAACTGCCGGAGCTGTTTGATAAGGTGCCGGGCTTCAGCGCCCGTCGACCTGCGCTGGCTCGTTTTCGCCGCGAAGACTATTTGGGCCCCATCGATCGGCCGTTGAAAAACGCCGTCCGCGAAGAGCTCGTGCGTCAATTGGGCAGTGCGCCTAACGGGCGTATCTGCGTACTTACCCAGCTACGCACGCTAGGCTGCATGTTTAACCCCATTTCCGTCTACTACGCCTATGACCATCTGGGCAGGCTGGCAGCGGTATTAAGCGAAGTGACGAATATGCCGTGGCGGGAGCGTACCCGCTACGCTAGCGCGGTGGATCCTGCACGCCATAGCCACCAGGCACATTTCGACAAAGACCTTCATGTCTCGCCGTTTAACCCCATGGCGATGACCTACCGCTGGAAATTTAACGCCCCTGGCGAAAAGCTCTTTCTGCATATGGAGAACTGGCAGACGCAGCAGTGCCATTTTGATGCCACATTAACCCTTGACGCCTCACCCGCCACCCGCGGCGCGTTGCTTAAAACCTTGGCTCGTCAGCCATGGATGAGCCTGAAAACCATTGCGGGCATTCATTTTGAAGCGCTTCGCCTGTGGCTTAAGCGCGTCCCCGTTTATAACCACCCCAAGCGCAAGGAGACTTCAAAGTGACGACCCTGCGTTCCACGCCTCCCAATATCCAACCCATTGCACAAGATCGCTTAACCAAGTGGTTAAAACCACGCCTAATGGCTCAGCTGGACGCTTTTCGCGGCGGTCGTATCACCTTGATTGAGGGCAATCAGTGTCATCACCTGGGTCAGCAAGGCCCGCTGCAAGTGACCGTGGTCATTCGCCACTCCCGGGCTTGGAAGCGACTGGCCTTTGGCGGCACCGTCGGGGCTGCCGAATCGTATATGGACGGCGATTGGGACGCCGACGATCTGGTCGCCCTGGTGCGTCTGTTCGCCGCTAACCTTGAGCAGGTGAATACGAAAATGGAGAACGGCAGTGCTCGCGTCGCACGTTGGTTACTCGGCGCTGCCTACCGTTTTCAGCGCAATAGCTTAAGCGGCTCGAAACGCAATATTGCCGCCCACTACGATATCGGTAACGATCTGTTTTCTACGTTTTTAGATCGTCACCACTGGATGTATTCCAGCGCCGTTTTCCCCTATCCAGAAGCCAGCTTGGAAGAAGCTTCTACTTATAAGCTTGATTTGATGCTGGAAAAGCTCGACGTACGGCCCGAGCATCACCTGTTAGAGATTGGCACCGGCTGGGGAGGGCTAGCGATACACGCCGCCAAGACCCGCGGCTGCCGCGTCACCACAACCACCATTTCGGATGAGCAGCACGCCCATACCGCTCAGCGCATTCGGGAGGAGGGGCTGGAGGATAGAATTACCCTGCTCAAGCAGGATTACCGTGAGTTGACGGGGCTCTATGACCGGCTTATTTCAGTGGAGATGATTGAGGCGGTGGGGCATCAATATCTTGATACCTACCTCAACAAGCTGGACAGCCTGCTGACCGACGATGGGCAGGCGATGCTGCAAGCGATCACCATCCGCGATCAGCGTTTCGAAGAAGCTAAACGCGATATGGATTTTATCAAGCGCTACATTTTTCCTGGCGGCTTTCTGCCTCGCACCACGCCATGTTAACCAGCGTTATGCGCAAGACGTCGCTGAACATCGTCGCACTGGATGAAATTGGCCCGCATTACGCGCGCACCCTGCGCGAGTGGCGACACCGCTTTGAAGCCAGCCTGGAGCAAGTTCGCCAACTGGGCTACGACGAGCGCTTTATTCGCATGTGGCGCTACTACCTATGCTACTGCGAGGGTGGCTTTATCGAGCGCTCTATCGGCACCTGCCACCTACTGCTGGCGAAACCGGCGGCAAAACCCATCCCGCTTACCGGCGCGCTCTAAATGGCAGCGCGCGGGTGGCAGGCGCTGGCAATGAATGCCCTGCGCTTTGAGGCTGGCTGGCTACTGTGTGTGCTCGGCGGCTCATGGGTTGCCGCCATGGCAGGGGGCAGCCTGTTGGCCTGGCATCTATGGCGCTGTGCGCAGCCCGGGGAGTGGCGCTTTATCGCTACATTTACGCTGCTGGGCGCAGTGATCGATGGCGGTTTGCAGCTGCTGGGAGGGTTCGACTTTAACGATCAAACGCTGGTGCTGGGGCTTCTACCGCTCTGGCTGTGGATGCTATGGCCGCTGTTTGCCACCCTGGTTTACCACTCACTGGCGTGGCTGTGGCGCTTTCCGTGGCTAGCCGCACTGTGTGGCGCCATTAGCGGCCCGCTCTCTTATTACGGCGGCGCGCTACTGGCAGAGGTCACCCTAGCGGCTTGGCTACTCCCGGTGCAGGCGCTGATTTGGGCAACCCTCTGCGTGGGTATCAGCCGCGTTTACCATCATCAAGAAGCGATTGGCGTGGGCGGCACCAAACGCTTTTCAAGCTCTAAGGCAGATAGGGGTCGGGCGAAGTAGTAGCCTTGAACCGCGGTGCACCCCGCCTTAACCAAGAATTGACACTGCTCTTCGGTTTCAACACCTTCGGCAATCACCCCTAACCCCATACCGTCCGCCATGGCCAACACCGCTTTAACGATTGAGGCGTCCGCCTGGTCATGCGGCAACTCTTTGATAAACGCCCGGTCGAGCTTGATCTTATCTACCGGCAAGCGTTTTAAATAGCCAAGCGACGAATAGCCGGTGCCAAAATCATCAATGGCAATGGCAAAGCCCTGGTCACGCAGCGCCTGTAGACGTGGTCTCATATCGCCTGCCCGTTCGTCGAGTAGCACCGATTCCGTCAGCTCTAAACCAATTTGTGAAGGCTTCAACTGATACCGTTTTAAGCAGGTCGCCAGCTGAGCCTCAAGGTCGCCTTGAAAGAGCTGAAGAGCCGAAATATTGATCCAAACAATCAGTTTCGGCATGCCGCTATTGCGCCAGTGAGCCTGCTGGGCACACGCTTTTTCAATCACCCAGGAGCCCAGCTGTGCCATTAAACCGTGGCGCTCTGCCAGCGGGATGAAGTCGCCGGGCGAAATCATCCCATCCTGAGGGTGGCGCCAGCGCAGTAGCGCCTCCACACCCACCAGCTCACCGCTGCCAGGCTCATGCTGCGTTTGATAATGCAGCTCCAGTTGATCGCCGGAGATAAGCGCGGCGCGCAAGTCACTCACCAGTGCCAGTTGCGGATTATCCTGCTTATCAAGCGCAGGCCGAAAGCGCTGGCTGAGATTCCGGCCCAGCCTTTTGGCACTGTAGAGCGCCGACTCTAAACGCTGAAAGAGTACCCCTGAGTCGCTACCATCTTCAGGCACGCGGCAGCTGCCAATGGTTAACCCCAATCGCAACGAGTGGTCATTAATTTCAAACGGCCGGCTCATGTGCTCGCGCAGGGTGGCCACCCATTTGTCATGATCGTCAAAGGTGGTCGTGCGGATGACCATAAATTCATCGCCCCCCAAGCGACCCACAATGCTCCCCGCCACATAGCTGGTCAGGCGTTGTGCAAAGCGTGCCAACAGGCGGTCGCCCTGCTCTACTCCCAAACTGTCGTTGACTGATTTCAGCCCATCAATATCCACCAGCGCCATATCCAGGCTCTCACCTGCGCGAAGATGGCGAAGCCGTGAAGCCAGCAAGTCATGCAGGCGGCGACGATTGGGCAGACCGGTAAGGGGGTCTTCGTAGCCGATGCGACGCAAATCACGCTCACGGGCTTTTTGCGCCGAAATATCGGTAAACAAGTTGATATGATGGGTAATTTTTCCCCGCTTGTCGGTGACGGCGCGGACTTTTAACCACTCTGGGTACTCATCACCGTGCTTACGGCGGCTCCATAACTCCCCCTCCCATCGACCGGTACTTTCCAGCGTGCTCCAGAAGGTTTGATAGAAGGCTTTGTCGTGGCGTGGCGCGGACAGTGTCTCCAGCTTAAGTCCCTGTATCTCTTGACTGGCGTAGCCGGTAATTTCGGTAAACGCTGGATTAACGACGATGACATGATTTTGTGCATCGGTAATCACCATCGCGTCGCTGGCGAGCCCTAGCGTATCTTGCAGTAGACGCAGGCGAAGTCGCTGCTGACGCATTTGGCGCCAGACATCCCAATGCCCCAACAGAACTAACAGTGCAGCCACCAGGCGCAGCGTCGCGCTGGGCAACCAAATACAGGCTGGTAGCGCTGCGAGTGCGACCCAGACTAACGGACGATTAAGAGAAACGGGAAGCCACATGGCGATTCGCTATATCCTATACAGTTGAGCCTTGATAAAAACATTAGCGTTAGTGGCCACGTTGATCATGTGGCCTAATAAAAAACGTGGATAAGCTCTATAACGGTTACGCACACTTAGTGTGCGTAACCGCCAGAGGTTGATCCAAGTCTCGCCCTATAGTGCTATCGGCCGATTGGCTAAAATCTGCAGAAATAAGCGATAAATAGTCAGTTGCGTGCATTCAGCGGTTTCGGGAAGTAGACTAGCTTAACAACCAATTTGATACTCGGAACGATTCAGTGACCAAGCAACACTCCTTTGATCGCGAAGAACTGCTAGCCTGCTCACGCGGCGAGCTATTCGGCCCCGGAAATGCGCAGCTTCCCGCGCCTAACATGCTGATGCTTGATCGTATCAAGCACATTCATGAAGAGGGCGGGGAGCATGGCAAGGGCGAACTCATTGCCGAACTGGATATCAGCGCTAACCTGTGGTTCTTTGACTGCCACTTTCCCGGCGACCCCGTTATGCCGGGCTGCTTAGGGCTGGATGCCATGTGGCAGCTGGTCGGGTTTTATTTAGGCTGGCTTGGTCACCCAGGTCGTGGGCGCGCTCTGGGCTGCGGCGAGGTCAAGTTCAGCGGACAGATCCTACCGGATGCACAAAAAGTGACCTACAGCATTAATATTAAGCGTATTATTACCCGACGGCTTATCTTGGGTATTGCCGACGGAACAGTCTCCGTCGACGGACGTGACATTTATCAGGCTAATGATCTGCGTGTTGGCCTATTTACCTCCACTGCGAATTTCTGAACAGGAGGCTCCCATGCGACGAGTGGTAGTCACCGGCCTTGGCATCGTATCGTGCCTTGGCAACGACCAACGACAGGTCCTGGACGCGCTCAAAACTGGGCGCAGCGGCATTCGTTTTAAGGAAGATTATGCCGAGCATGGCTTCCGTAGCCATGTGGCGGGCAGCGTCGACATCGACCTTGATGCACTCATAGACCGCAAATTACGCCGCTTTATGGGCGATGCGGCGGCCTACGCCTATGTCTCGATGGCCCAGGCCATTGAAGACGCAGGGCTCTCTGAAGATCAGGTCTCCAACGAACGGACGGGGCTTATTGCCGGCTCAGGTGGCGCGTCAAGTGCTAACCAGGTTGAAGCCGCCGATGTGCTGCGTGAAAAAGGCCTGCGCCGCGTAGGCCCTTATCGCGTGACCCGAACAATGGGTAGCACCGTTTCTGCGTGCTTGGCAACGCCGTTCAAGATCAAAGGCGTCAATTACTCTATCTCCTCTGCCTGTGCGACCTCGGCGCACTGTATTGGTAGTGCGATGGAGCAAATTCAGCTCAATAAACAGGATGTGGTGTTTGCCGGTGGCGGTGAAGAGGAGCACTGGACGCTCTCGTGCCTGTTTGATGCTATGGGCGCGCTCTCTACCCAGTATAACGACACCCCTGAACAGGCCTCGCGCCCTTATGACAAAGCCCGCGACGGTTTTGTTATCGCAGGTGGCGGCGGCATGCTGGTATTGGAAGAGCTTGAGCACGCCAAAGCCCGCGGCGCCAAAATTTACGGCGAACTGGTGGGTTACGGCGCAACTTCTGACGGTCACGACATGGTCGCCCCTTCGGGTGAAGGCGCCATGCGCTGCATGCGCCAGGCGATGGCCACCGTAGACGGCAAGATTGATTACATCAATACCCACGGCACGTCCACGCCAGTGGGCGATGTTGCCGAGCTCAAAGCAATACGCGAAGTATTTGGTAATACAACGCCGGCGATGAGTTCGACTAAATCGCTTACCGGCCACTCCCTCGGGGCTACCGGTGTACAGGAGGCGATCTATTCACTGCTGATGATGCAGCACAGCTTTGTTGCTGCCTCGGCGAACATCACCGATTTGGATGAGCAGGCCGATGGCTTTGATATTGTCACCGAACGCCGTGACGGCGTGACGATAGATCGCGCCCTCTCGAACAGCTTCGGTTTTGGCGGCACCAATGCGTGTTTAGTCTTCCAGCGTTTTAACGACTAACGCTAGTACGACTACTGGTATGATGAGTCTGACAACGGCGCCCAGTGGGCGCCGTTGTCGTATTGCCGCAAGAGAACGCCGTTAGCGAGAGGCCGGCCGCGGCACGTCTGAAATTTCTTGTAGCTGCGCCTCAATCCACGCTTCGACGTCAACGAGCACTTCATCGGGCATACGCCCAGCCGTCTCGATTGGCTTGCCGATGCGCACACGCAACACGCCGGGCTGCTTAACCCAGTGGCGACCTGGCCAGCGCTCGCCAGCGTTATGAGCCACCGGCAAAACCGGTACCCCGGCACGACACGCCACCACGCTGCCACTTTTGTTATAGCGTTTACGAATACCCGGATCTACCCGCGTACCTTCCGGAAAAATCAACACAGACATGCCGGTTCCGAGGCGCTCGACGCCCTGCGTAAGCACTTGCTTCATCGCCCGCGCCGGTTTAGAACGATCTAAGCTGATGGGGCGTAGCAAACGCAACCCCCAGCCAAAGATGGGCAAACGCAGTAGCTCTCGCTTGAGTACCGTGCATACGGGCGGCTTCATCACCTGCAGAAATACCGTCTCCCACTCACACTGGTGATTGGCCTGAATCACACAGGGCCCACTCGGCAAGTTTTCCCGTCCCTGAATGTCGTAGCGCACACCACAGGCGACACGGAACCACACCATCAAGAAGTAGTTATACAAATTGAGTAACCGGTAGCGGCCCGACAATGGAAGAAACGGCGCAATGGGGAGAAACAGGATGCCAATCATCAACATGGCAAAAAAGTAGCCCGCGTAAAATACCAGGCTGCGAACCACATTTATCAAGCCGATGCTCCTGTATCGCTGACACGGTTATTCTCACGGGTTAAACACCACGCATCCAGCATGCGACCGGCCTCTAGCCGCCACGGCTTCTGATGGACGCCAAAGACGTCTAACACACGACGACAATTCAAGACCCGCCGCAGCTTGGCATCATGATGATGCTTCAGCGGCTGTACCTCCCCCAGGCTTATCTGCTCACCGCGGCCTTCGAGGTGGGTTAACAGCTGGGTCCGCACCATTGAGGTAAAGGTGAAGGCACTGACCGGTTCGGTGCCCGCCAGATGGTAGGCCCCCCACGCATCAGCACCACTGACCTGCTGCTGCAGCATACCAATCAGCGCCATGGCCACAGCATCCGCCGATGTGGGACAAAAAATCACATCCTCCGCCGCACGCACTGCCTTACCCAGCACTAAATTGCCGATGATGTCATTCAGCCACGCATGGCTGCCTTCCAACGCAAACAGCGGGCCTAGCCGCACAATCAAGTGACGCTGAAACTCAGCGCGTATGCGGTTACCCGTTTGCACCAGACGGCGCAAGCTATCGTCACGTGGCGCAGGCACCACGTGTTCGTCAATGGGGACTTCCAGGCCATCTTCGTAGAGCTGGTCGGAGACACACCATACCAAGGCGACACCCTGGGATAGACAGGCATCCAGGCAGAGATCGACCGCATTAGCATGAGCAGTAACCTCCGCTGGCGCCATGTTTAGCGGGTGTGCCAGCGGCGGAATAATCACCGCGTCAGGGGCAATCTCTTCAAGGCGCGACGGCGTGATGACGATTCCTTGTTCAATGACTAATTCGGTATCGGCGCGACGGCTTGCTTCTCGGGCCAGTGCCAAGCTTAAGCAGTGTCCAGCATCCAGTATCAGCAGCTTCAAGATAGCCTCTCCTCGCCCCACCCTGGCCTAAGGGGCTTCGCAATTAGCGCCCTCAGAACGGAATCTCATCGTCAAAATCGTCGAAGTTACCCGGATCTGGCGCACCGTAACTGCTGTCTTGCTGGTTGGGCGGTGGCGCTTGACGCCCCTGCTGGGGCGCGGGCTGCGCTGGGCGCGGCGGCTGTCCTCCTGGGTACCCCCCGCCTTGAGGTGCACCCCCCTGCTGTGGATAACCGCCGCCCTGATTATTCTGACTGGGCGCGTTCTGGGCAGGCGCGTTCTGAGGCGCAGAGTGCTGGTCATAGTTTTGTTGCGGGGCGCCGCCGCCTTGGTAGTCACCGCTACGCCCGTCAAGCATCTGCATATCGTTGGCGACGATTTCCGTGGAGTAGCGATCCTGACCGTTCTGATCCTGCCACTTGCGGGTTTGCAGGCGCCCTTCAATGTAGACCTTGGAGCCTTTCTTCAGGTACTGCTGGGCAATTTCGGCGGTTTTATTGAACATCACCACACGGTGCCATTCGGTGCGCTCTTGACGCTGCCCGCTCTGGCGATCCATCCAGGTGTCGCTGGTGGCCAAATTTAAATTCGCCACGGCGGTGCCGCTCGGCGTAAAACGGACCTCTGGATCTTGTCCGAGGTTGCCAATCAAAATGACCTTGTTAATGCCGCGAGCCATAAGGCGCTCCTTTAATCGCTGTCAGGTAAAGTGTATTGCCAACCGCTGCCCCACTTCATCGGCACGGCTGGATCAAGATTTTGGGGGTGCCATCAGTCGGTTCAGCGCCGCCTGATCAAGCTGCTGACGGTTCACCTTTAAATAGACCAAGCGCTCTTCCGGCACCACCATGACATCTTCTACGCCGACCACATCGGCTAAATGTTCCATCAACAGATCGAGCGCGTCTGCCTGAGTCTCGTGCAGCGCCACGACTTCACTGGAGAGCGGTGGCGGTGCAGGCATCCGCCACATGGCGACCCACCAGCATAGCGCAAGCCCGGCACAACCAATAAAGACGGCGTTGAGCCCACCATAATGTGCCAGCAGGCCGCCTAACGTTCCGCCTAAAAAAGCGCCTAAGAACTGGCTGGTTGAGTAGACCCCCATGGCGGTACCTTTCGCGCCCGCCGGGGCCAGCTTACTGAGCATGGAAGGTAGCGTCGCCTCCAGCAAATTAAAGCCGGTGAAGAACACAAACAGCCATACAAACAGCCAGTAACCTGACGATAAGGGTAGTCCCAGCCCCGCCAAACTGACCACAATAGCGCCAATCGCCACTAGGCACATCAGGCGCATGCGTTGCTGCTTCTCGGCCACAATAATCAGCGGCACCATGGCAACGAACGATAGCGCCATAATGCCTAGATATGCCAGTCCGTGATACGCAATCGCCACTCCGGCGTTTAACAGCCGAAAAGGCACCGCCACGAAGATCGCCATCAGCACCAAGTGCAAAGCAAAAATCGACAGATCCAGTCGCCATAAATCGGGGCGGGTGATCACGCTTTTAAACTGCTGGCGATCCATGCCCACATCGCGATGGCGCCGTCGCCGCGGCGCCGCAGGCACCCAGCGCCACAGCACCAGCAACCCCACCAGGGTCAGCAGCGCGGTAAACCAGAATACACCGGCAAGCCCCGCCCAGGCGGCAAGCCATGGGCCCAGCACCATCGCAATTGCAAACGACACCCCAATCGATAGCCCAATGGTAGCCATCGCGGCAGTGCGAACCTCCTCACGGGTCTGATCGGCCAAAAGCGCCATAATCGCCGCGGCCACGGCGCCCCCGCCCTGCAGCGCTCGCCCGGCGATCACGCCAGCAATGGTATCGGAGAGCGCGGCGACCACGCTACCGAGGGCAAAAATCACCAGCCCCATCGCGATGACTCGCTTACGCCCAATACGATCTGAGAGTAACCCAAAAGGAATTTGTAGTGTCGCCTGGGTTAACCCATAAATACCCAGCGCCACGCCCACCAACAGTGGCGTGGCGCCTGCAAGCGAGTCGGCATAAAGCGCCAACACGGGCAGCACCATGAAAAGACCCAGCATGCGCGATGCATAAAGCCCGGCCAGACCGCTGATCGCACGACGTTCAGAGGCCAGCAATAGTGCGGAAACCTTGCGCATAGTGCCCTTTTTGACGGTGATGAAATATGGGGTGAATCAGTGTGAATTTAGCCAATCCCCTATTCTAGCGGTTTGGGCTGGCGCTGGAAACGTCGCGAGTTGACGCAGGTTAGCGTGTGTTATGAAAGCGGTTTTGCCGGGAGGGGGCTGGCAACCGTATAATAGCGCTTTTGCCGCGCGATTCGAGGTGTTGATGGACAGCATTCTGGTCAGGGGTGCCCGCACCCACAACCTCAAGCAGATCGATGTGGAGCTGCCCCGTAACAAGCTAATTGTGATTACCGGCCTCTCCGGCTCGGGTAAATCCTCGTTAGCGTTCGACACCCTATACGCCGAGGGGCAGCGCCGCTACGTGGAATCACTCTCCACCTATGCGCGCCAGTTCCTGTCGATGATGGAAAAGCCCGATGTGGATCACATCGAAGGGCTGTCACCTGCGATCTCCATTGAGCAGAAGTCCACCTCCCACAACCCACGCTCGACCGTGGGCACCATCACTGAAATTTACGACTACCTGCGCCTGCTGTTTGCCCGCGCGGGGACGCCCCGCTGCCCCGAACATGGCGAAGACTTGGAGGCGCAGACCATCTCGCAGATGGTCGATCAGGTCATGAACCTCGCTGAAGGCACCAAGCTGATGCTGCTGGCGCCGGTGGTAAAAGGACGCAAAGGCGAACATTTACAGCTATTAGCCGAGCTGCGTGCCCAGGGCTTCGTGCGCGCCCTGGTCGACGGCCAGGTGCTGGAACTGGACGACATTGCCCCGCTGGATAAGCGCAAAAAGCACGACATCAGCGTCGTCGTTGACCGTTTCAAAGTGCGCGACGACCTTGCTCAGCGCTTGGCGGAGTCCTTTGAAACCGCGCTAAACCTCGCTGACGGCACCGCCATGATTCACTTTATGGACGGCGAGCGCGAAGACATTGCCTTCTCGTCACGCTTTGCCTGCCCGGTGTGCGGCTACTCGCTGGCCGAGCTTGAACCACGCATGTTCTCGTTCAACAACCCGGCGGGCGCCTGCCCCACCTGTGATGGGTTAGGGGTGCAGCAGTACTTCGACCCCGACAAGCTGATTAGTCATCCTGAGCTATCGCTTGCCGAAGGCGTCATCAAAGGCTGGGATCGGCGCAATATTTACTACTTTACCCAGCTGCAGGCGCTGGCCAAGCACTACCGCTTTGAGCTGGAAACGCCCTGGCAAGAGCTTGCTCGCCACGAGCGGGAGGTTATCTTAAACGGCAGCGGCGACGAGCAGATCCCGTTTGCGTACGTGGGTGACCGCGGCCGTAAAGTGACCCGGGAGCACACCTTCGAGGGTGTGCTGCCGAATATGCAGCGCCGCTACCGCGAGACCGAATCCAACATGGTGCGCGATGACCTGGCCAAATACATTGCGGTGCAGCCCTGCGCCACCTGTAGCGGCTCGCGGCTGCGCAAAGAGTCGCGCCACGTCTTTGTGGACGATCATAACATCGCCGAGATTGTGCGCTTCCCAATTGGCGAAGCGTGGCGCTACTTTGCCGATCTTAGCCTGCCGGGACGTAAAGGTGAGATCGCCGATAAAATCGTCCACGAGATTCACGCTCGCTTAGAGTTCCTGGTCAACGTGGGGCTGGACTACCTCAACCTTGAACGCAGTGCCGATACGCTCTCTGGCGGTGAAGCCCAGCGTATCCGCTTAGCCAGTCAGATTGGCGCAGGCCTGGTCGGGGTGATGTATATTCTTGATGAACCGTCGATAGGCTTGCACCAGCGCGACAATGACCGGCTGTTGAAAACCCTTGAGCGGCTGCGTGACTTGGGCAATACCGTGATCGTAGTGGAACACGACGAAGACGCCATTCGCGCCGCTGACCACGTGTTGGATATCGGCCCAGGCGCTGGCGTACACGGCGGTGAAATTGTCGCCCAGGGTACGCCCCAGGACGTCATGGACAATCCCGACTCGCTGACCGGTCAATACCTTTCGGGCACCCGGGAGATTGCCGTGCCGCCCTACCGTATTCCCGGCAATCCAGACAAGCAGCTGACTGTGCGCGGCGCTACCGGCAACAATCTGCAAAACGTCACCCTGAGCCTGCCGCTGGGACTGTTTATCGCCATTA
>AXCI01000436.1_pt1 | contig 22440 bp, 21 predicted proteins | sample 182571 | NCBI WGS metagenome assembly AXCI01 (sample SAMN02359225, study PRJNA218796) | groundwater metagenome | isolation source: Mt. Simon Sandstone pore water sample D5872 at 1.8km depth, Illinois-Basin... | place: USA: Decatur, Illinois | collected 2009-05 | reverse complement strand
CCCGCGAAGCAGCGCGAAGCGTTGCCGGGGTTGGTTGTGTGCCACTGGGCGTCGTTCCGCCGCCATCCGCGGGTGCCTAAAACGCTCGCTGAACTCGCGTTCTTCGTTACCACGCGCTACGGTTTGTGCAATTAACTGATTTTGCAGGTTTTCGTAGCGCGTGGTAAGCCGACGGCGCACCCGCGGGAGCAGCGCGAAGCGGTGCCGGGGTTGAGTATGCCATAAGAAGACTCATCGCGACCTTTAAGTGCTCAAAGCCTAAACCCCTCAATAATATGTTCAGCCAAACCATCGACAATGGGTGAGGTGGAGTGGGGCGACCGTATCAGCACAATGGAAGATTCAGGCAGTGGCGGAAAACCATCGGCTTCATCTAAGACGCGTACATCGGGGGTGACTAAGCTGTGCATCCAGGCCGATACTGCCAATCCTGCCCCAACAACGGCTTGTAAGGTGGCTAGGCTTGGGCTGCTATAGGCAACCCGATAAGCCTGGCCCGCTCGATCAAGTGCATTACAGGCGTGGCGACGGCAGAAGCAGGGGGCTTCAAACATGGCCAGCGGCACTGGCGTCTGTAAATGAATGCTATGGCTCTCAGCGGCTACCCAGACGGTGGGCTCGCGTCTCAATATTGTGCCAACCTCATCGCCTATCTCTCGCGTCATAATACTCAGATCAAGGCTCTCTTGCGGTCGCTGCGAAAGTACCGAAGAGGGCGCGCAGTGAACATCCACATCCACCAGAGGCCACGCCTGGGAAAACGACTTTAAGATGCCAGGTAGAAAACGCATCACATAGTCATCGGGCACGCCTAAGCGTACCCGGCCTACCATGTCGGGCTGGCGTAACAGCGTTAGCGCTTCACCCTGCAGCGATAAAATCTTACGCGCATAGCCAAGTAGCGTACGGCCTTCTGTGGTCAGTAGAAGTTGGCGGTTCTGGCGTACAAACAGCGGCCGCTGAATCACATCCTCCTCCAGGCGTTTCATCTGCATACTCACCGCCGACTGCGTGCGGTTCACTGTCTGTGCGGCACGGGTGAAGCCGCCCTGATCGATAATGGCGACGAAGGTGCGTAATAGCTCGTGATCGATCGTAGGTAGCATGGCCATAGGTATCAATCTAATTGATGTTGTGCATAAAAAGTATTCGTTGGATTGATTTTAGGCGCTGCTCAATACTTCTTTCAACACTTAATCACCGAACCTAATGGGTGCGGTGAACAAACTGAAAGAGGAGGGGTTGAAATGGAGCGCTCACTGCAATGCTGCCAGACAATAGATCATCAAATTGATGAATCTCAGCAGGTATCGCCACGTTGCAGCAAAGTAACCTGGCGGGAACGATTTTATCGTTGGCGCCAACTGCGGCGTGAGCGTTATGCGCTGCGCAACTTGAGTGACGATATGCTGAACGATATCGGTATCAGCCGCGATGCCGTTAAGCGTGAAGCGCGCCGTCCGTTTTGGGATGATCATGGCTGGCGCCGCTAATGTCTCAAGTCATGCCAGCCGTGGCGGGTTTGTGATACCTTGTGGACACTTAAAAATGCTGCATGAGTTAGTTGTAATTTATGGATGTCAATCAGCGTATTATTTCCCGCCTAGCCACTGAGCTTGGCGTACGTCCCGAGCAAGTATCCGCTACGGTGGAGTTGCTTGATGGTGGTGCCACGGTGCCGTTCATTGCCCGCTACCGTAAAGAAGTTACCGGTGCGCTGGACGATATCCAGCTGCGCCAGCTTGATGAACGCCTGCGCTACCTGCGCGAGCTTGAAGAGCGCCGCGCAGCGGTACTCGCCGCCATTGACGAGCAAGGCAAGCTGGATGGCCCGTTGAAAGCCAGCATTGACGCCGCTGAGACCAAACAGCGCCTGGAAGATCTATACCTACCGTTTAAGAAAAAGCGCCGCACCAAAGCGCAGATCGCTCGCGAAGCGGGGCTGGAGCCTCTGGCAGATTCACTGCTTGCTAATCCAAGTCTCGACCCCGAAAGTGAAGCGGGCAAATATCTGCGCCCGGCAGAGGGCGATATTCCCGCTATTGAAGATGCTAAAGCCGCACTAGATGGCGCCAAGCAGATTCTGATGGAGCGCTTCGCGGAAGATCCCGAACTCATTGGCCAACTGCGTGAACGTCTCTGGCAAGAGGGCGAACTCAGCGCCCGAGTGCTGGATGGCAAGCAGCAGGAAGGCGCCAAGTTCTCCGACTACTTTGAGCACGATGAAAAACTCGCCAAAGCGCCGTCACACCGTGCCCTGGCCATGTTCCGGGCGCGCAATGAAGGCGTATTGAGCCTTTCGATTCGCCTGCCTGGCGAAGACGAGGCGCCTGTCCACCCCGCCCAGCTAGCGATTGCCAAACAGTTCGGCATCAGCGACCAAGGCCGCCCGGCGGATAAATGGTTATCCGAAGTTGTGCGCTGGACGTGGCGTGTGAAGCTTTACACCGCACTAGAGACCGAGCTGTTAGGTCGCCTGCGCGAACAGGCTGAGCTCACCGCCATTGAAGTATTTGCCGCTAATCTAAAAGATCTGCTGCTGGCTGCACCGGCAGGGCAGAAGGTCACTCTGGCTATCGACCCCGGCCAGCGCACTGGCTGTAAGGTGGCGGTGATTGATGCCACCGGTCAGTTTGTCGATCACACCACGATTTACCCTCATGCGCCGCAAAACCGCTGGGATGAGTCGCTGGCCGTGTTAGCCAAGTTAGTCAAACAGCACGGCGTCGAGTTAATTGCGGTAGGCAATGGCACCGCCAGCCGCGAAACCGACAAGCTGGCAGGCGAGCTGCTCAAAGCGCTAGCCCCCGCTCACCGCTTAAGCAAAGTGATGGTGTCGGAGGCGGGCGCCTCGGTCTACTCCGCGTCTGAATACGCCTCACGGGAAATGCCGGATCTCGACGTCACCGTCCGCGGCGCCGTCTCCATTGGCCGCCGCCTGCAAGACCCGCTGGCAGAGCTAGTGAAAATCGAGCCTAAATCGATTGGTGTGGGCCAGTACCAGCACGATGTTTCCCAGGTGCAGCTCTCCCGCAGCCTGGAAGTGGTGATTGAAGATTGTGTAAACGCCGTAGGTGTTGACCTCAACACCGCCTCCAGCGCGCTACTCTCTCGGGTGGCTGGGCTAAGCACCGCGATTGCCGAAAATATCGTTGCCCAGCGCAATGTCAAAGGCGCCTTTAAAAGCCGCAAAGAGCTGTTAGAAGTCAGTCGCCTGGGCGCGAAAACCTTCGAGCAGTGCGCGGGTTTCCTGCGTATTCATAATGCTGATAATCCCTTGGATGCCAGCGCCGTTCACCCGGAGGCCTACACCTTAGTAGAGCGGATCGCCAAGCAGAGCGGTCGTGAAGTACGCGGCCTGATTGGTGATAGCGCCGCGCTGAAAGCGTTAAAGCCTGCCGATTTTGCCGATGAGCGCTTTGGTGTACCTACGGTCAACGACATTCTTAAAGAGCTGGATAAGCCCGGCCGCGACCCGCGCCCTGAATTTAAAGCCGCCGAGTTCCGCGAAGGGGTCGAAACCCTCAAAGACCTCAAGCTTGCTATGGTGCTCGAAGGCACCGTCACCAACGTGACACACTTTGGTGCTTTTGTGGATATCGGTGTTCATCAGGATGGCTTAGTGCATATTTCCGCGCTGTCGGATCGCTTTATTGATGACCCGCGCAGCGTGGTCAAAGCGGGCGATATCGTCACTGTCAAAGTGATGAGCGTGGATATTCCCCGCAAGCGGGTCGGGCTATCGATGCGCCTGGATGACCAGCCAGAAACTGAAAACAGCAGCTCACCTACGGATCAACACAATGCGACCCGTAAGCCGTCCCGAAGCCAGCGTAGCAGCGCCAAGGCTGAGGAAGCTCCGGCCCCCATGGGCGCGCTGGGTGCTGCCTTGTTAAAAGCGCGTGGCGGCAAATAGTCGCGTACCTTGAAAAAGCGGTACCTTGAAAAACCATGGTTGCCGCCATATCCTATTGTCTATTTTGTGACAGCGATGATGGCGATGCCACCTGACTACACCAAGGCCCGCTTATGGCGGGCTTTACTGACAAGGAGTGTTCACCTTGCCTGAACCACTCACTGTGCCATCTGCGCTGACCGCGCAAGTTGAGCGCCTGATCCCCAGTGCGCGCCTTGGTCGGTTGGGCCGCCTACGTCGTGGGCTTGAAAAAGAGGGGCTGCGGGTTGATGCCAATGGTCACATTGCACAAACCCCGCACCCACACGCGCTGGGCTCAAAGTTAACCCACCCGCATATCACCACTGATTACTCAGAGTCACTGTTAGAGTACATCACACCGGTATACTCCCAGCCGGGTGAAGCGCTGTGCTTTTTATCTGACCTGCATACGTTTACCTATCACCATCTGGAAAACGAATGGATCTGGCCCGGCAGCATGCCCTCCAGGCTTTCCGGTAATGACAGCGTACCGATTGCCGATTACGGCAGCTCCAATGTCGGCACTATGAAGCATGTCTACCGCAAAGGGTTGGACATGCGCTATGGACGGATCATGCAGGCGATTGCGGGAGTTCACTACAACGTATCGCTACCGGATGATATGTGGCATGCCCTGCGCGAGATGGAAAAAGCCACCAATATCCCGTTTAACGATTACCGCTCCACTCGCTATTTCGGCATGATTCGTCACTTCCGTCGCCATAGCTGGCTACTGCTCTATCTGTTTGGTGCCTCACCAGCCATCGATAAAAGCTTTTTGCCCGACGACAAAAAAGTGCCTGAAAAGCTACAGTCGCTGAGCGATGACACCTACTTTGCGCCTTACGCGACGACACTACGTATGTCTGATCTTGGCTACCAAAACAAGGTGCAGTCGCAGCTTAAAATCTGTTTTAACTCGCTCTCCAACTACGTTAACACCCTGCGTCACGCGATCTCTTCACCGTGGCCGGACTATGAAAAAATGGGGGTAAACGAGGGCGGTGAGTGGCGCCAGCTAAACGCCAATATCCTGCAGATCGAAAATGAGTACTACAGCGATATTCGCCCAAAGCGCGTTGCCAAGCACAACGAAACGCCCAGCCAAGCCCTCGAAGCCCGCGGCGTGGAATATATCGAAGTGCGCTGTTTGGACTTGAATCCTTTTGATCCTCTCGGGGTCACTGAAGACCAAATGCGCTTTGTGGACACCTTCTTGATGTGGTGCCTACTCAGCGACAGCCCTTGGATCTCCGACGAAGAGTGTGACCGCCTGGATGACAACCGCCGCTGGGTGGTGGAACGCGGCCGTGACCCTGAACTCAAGCTCTATAACCACGGCGAAGCTACCTCGGTGCGTGAGTGGGGCGAGCAGATATTCGCTGAGATGGGCGAAGTTGCCCGCCTGCTGGATGCTGTCGAAGAGGGTGCACCCCATGCTGACGCCCTGGCAAGTCTCGCACCACGCTTGGCAGACCCTTCGCTAACGCCTTCCGCCCAGGTGCTTGAAAAGCTCAAAGCCAACGGCGGGTCGCTAAGCGATTTGATGCTGAGCTTGGCAAAAGAGCAGGCGGAACAGTTGAAAGCGGAGCCAATGCAGCGCAGCCGCGAAGCGCTACTTGCGCAGTTGATTGAAACCTCGCACCAGCAGCAGCACGATATTGAAGCCGCTGATAAAGAGACCTTTGAAGAGTTCTTACAGGTCTATTTCACTAAAGCACGTGAATCCCGCGCTCTGTCAGCGCTGCCATCTGAGGTTCGTCAATGATCCTGCACTCATATCGTTCGGTTGCCCTGGCCGGTCTGGCTTTTTGCGTTCTAATGATGGCGGTGGCGCTTGGCCTGGAGCACATCGGTGGTTTTGAGCCATGCCCGCTATGTATCTTCCAGCGCGTTGCTGTCATCGCGGCGGGCATTGTATTTGCGATTGCGGCTATCCACAGCCCTGCGGGGCGTGTGGGTAAGGTCATTTATAGTTTGTTGGCGTTAGTCGCCGTGGGTACCGGCGCCTTTATCGCCGGACGTCATGTTTGGCTGCAAGGCTTGCCCGCCGATGAAGTGCCTTCTTGCGGCCCTGGACTCGATTACATGATGGATATCCTGCCCATGCAGGATGTCGTTGCCATGGTGCTAACGGGGTCTGGCGAGTGCGCTAACATCGATTTCTCCTTACTTGGCCTCTCGCTACCCGCCTGGACGCTAATTGGGTTTGCCATTTTGGCAATCGCCCCGTTGCGGATGCTGTTTATTAATAAACGGGCTTAGCCTTGCGCCAGCGTTAAGGATACTTCGATGCTTTATCAACACTTTGCGACGCAAGAAGAGATCGACCGCGCCTACGACCCGATGCTGGGGCGAGACCCGGCGGTGTTGGTAAAGGCGTGGCGTGAGCGTAGTGAAGCATCAAGAGCTAAACACCGTACAACGCTCGATTTATCTTATGGCCCCTCACTGGCAGAGCGCATGGATATCTTCCATGCCGATGCACCTGATCTCGATAGCCCAAAAGCCCCTGTGCACGTATTTTTCCACGGCGGCTACTGGCGTGCGTTAAGCCACCGTGAATTTAGCTTTATCGTCGATGACTTGGTAAACGCCGGTATCACGGTCGCAGTGGTCAACTACGCGCTCTGCCCACAGGTTCGCTTTAGTGAGTTAGTACGTCAGGCGCAGGCCGCCGTGTCCTATGTTCACACCCATGCCGCTGAGCTAGGCGTTGATCCTGAGCAGTTGAGTATTTCGGGGCACTCGGCAGGCGGGCATCTGTGCGCCATGCTGATGTCAACGGATTGGGAAGGCAGCTTTGGCCTGCCCAACCAACTGATTCGCGGCGCGCTATGTGTCAGTGGTTTATATGATTTGCGCCCCTTTCCTTGGTCGTGGCTACAGCCCAAGCTGCAGCTTAGCGGGCGCGATGTGCAGGAATTCAGCCCGCTATGGCTGCCGTGCCGAGTGGCTGCCCCTATAAAGCTGGTAGCAGGGGCCTTAGAGTCAGAAGAGTTTGAGCGCCAGATGAGCGTCTATAGCGAGCATTTAAACGAGCAGGTGCAGAACGTCACTCAGCAGTTGCTCCCCGAGGTTGATCACTTCTCGATTCTTGAGCACTATATTAACGATGGTTGTTTTGTTGAGTGGATTAAAGGGTTTCACGCTAGCGATAAGGTTTGATTAAAAATCTAACCCAACTTTTCATTACAGGATCGAAATAGTCTGAAGCGGGGGTCTTTCGCCATGGATGGCGAAAGTAGCGCCCAAGGACGGGTTCACAGCGCCCCCGCGGAAGACTGTTTCGATCCGGCGCACCTCTTTGTACTCTGCTAGAGGCAATTTTGATGGTCCTTAACCAGCAGGAATCATCGCCGTTGCTTCGATTTCCACCTTAGCCCGATCTTCCACAAGCCCCGCCACCTGAACCATGGTCATCGCCGGGAAATGCTTGCCAAGTACCTCGCGATAAGCGCCGCCCACCTCCTTAAGCCGTGCCAAATACTCCCGCTTGTCGGTCACATACCAGGTTAAACGAACGATATGTTCAGGGCCTGCATTGGCCTCTTTTAAGATCGCCACAATATTCTGCAGCGCTTGATTGACTTGAACGACAAAGTCATCGCTTTCAAATACCTGATCGGCATTCCAACCAATCTGACCGCCGACAAAAACCGTCTGGCCGGAAGCGAGCATGCCGTTAGCGTAGCCGATGGCCGGTTTCCAATGGGAAGGGTGTAGAAGCTGATGAACGTTGGCGTCACTCATGATGGCTATCCTTATAGGTTATCGACGGTAATGTGCTGGCGTATTGCCTCGGTCCATGGCATAGACTTACCGCTACTTAAATCCACAAATACGAGGGTTGAATCACTGGTTAGGCGCTTTTGCTCACCGCAGTAAGCGACAATCTGGATGGTCAAACTGCTACGTCCCATAGACTGAACCCTTAACTCAAAAGTCAGCCGTTCGCCCAGCCGGCTAGGTGCATGGAACTGCGTGTCGATGGCGGCAGTAGGCACACCCGTACCGGTTTCCACATGGAGTTGATTAAAATCGTGGTGCAAGACCTCCTCAAACCAATCCTCCACCACCGAGTTAATCATCTCGAAATAGCGAGGGTAAAAAACGATCCCCGCAGGATCGCAGTGCTGAAAGCGGACTTTTCGCTGGGTAGTGAACGCCATTATTGTTTCCCCCCTGCTTTATTCTCAACTACACGCCCAAGTATCGGTCGCGAATGGTGCTATCCAGTGTGGCGGGTTTGCCATCCCACACCGTGCTGCCCTTTTCAAGAATGGTGCAGCGGTCAGCGATAGGCAGGATTTCACTCAATGACTTATCCACCAGCAGCGTCGATTGCCCCTGCTCCTTAAACAGCCGAATCGCTCGCCAAATTTCCTGACGAATCACCGGTGCTAACCCTTCGGTGGCCTCATCGAGCACCAGCAGGCGCGGGTTGGTCATCAGCGCACGGCCAATGGCCAGCATCTGCTGCTCTCCGCCAGAGAGGGTCTTGGCCATTTGCGCCCGGCGCTCCTCCAAACGCGGAAACAGCGTTTCCACTTTTTCCAGCGTCCACTCGCCTGGGCGGGCGGTGACCAGCAGGTTTTCACGCACGGATAAATTGGGAAAACAGCGGCGACCTTCAGGCACCAAGCCCAAGCCCGCTTTGGCGATACGGTAGGCGGGCAGGCGGCGCAGGTTCTGGGATTCAAACTCAATGATGCCGCGGCTTGCCGGGGTAAGGCCAAAGATTGAGCGAATAGTGGTGGTTTTGCCCATGCCGTTGCGGCCCATTAACGCCACCATTTCCCCGGCGTTCACTTCAAGATTTACCCCAAACAGCGCCTGGGAGGGGCCATAAAACGTTTCAATGTCAGCAATTTTAAGCATCTGAATCTCCCAGGTAGGCTTCCCGAACGCGTGGGTCCTGCCTGATTGCTTGGCTATCGCCATGGGCGATAACGCTGCCAGAAACGAGCACAGAGATACGATCGGCAAGCCGAAAGACCGCTTCCATATCGTGCTCGATTAGCAAAATAGGCACTTCCAGTTTCAGCGCTTCCAGCAGCTCGGTAAGCTTCGCTGATCCCTCTGGCCCCAGGCCCGCCATGGGTTCGTCCAGCAGTAGGGCGCGGGGCTTCAGCGCAAGGGCGCAAGCCACTTCCACCTGACGGCGCTCACCATGGGAAAGCTCAAATACCGGCGTCCAGGCGCGGTGGCTAAGCTGCATGCGTTCTAGCGCAGCATACGCAGGCTCCAGCAGGTGCCGGTCACGGGCGACGGGTTTCCAGAAGCGAAAGCTGTGGCTCTGCAGCGCTTGAACGCCCATCATCACATTACGCATCACCGAGAGCGGCTCTGCCAACGAGGAGACCTGAAAACTACGCCCCAGCCCTAAACGGGCGCGTTGGGCAATACTCATGCTGGTGATTTCGGTATCGGCTAGAAAAACACGGCCCTCATCCGGGCGTATGCTACCGGCGATTTGGCCGATCAACGTCGATTTGCCCGCACCGTTAGGGCCAATCAGAGCGTGAATTTCGCCCTGCTGAAGATCCAGTGAGACATCTTGGGTCGCCTGTAGTGCGCCAAAGCGCTTATGCAGCTTTTGCAGTGAAAGAACGATATCACTCATTGCGCTCCCTCCCAGCTAACCAGCCCATCACGCCGTGTTTGGCAAACAGCACCACCCCCAGCAGTACTAGCCCGAGGAAAAGCTGCCAATACTGGGTGACGCCACCCAGGAAGGTCTCCATCATGACAAACAGTACTGCCCCGGCCAGCGGGCCATACAGGCGCCCCACGCCACCCAGTATCACAATTACCATCAGTTCACCTGAGAAGTGCCAACTGAGCATGTTGGGGCTAACAAAGCCATTTAGATCCGCATAGAGTGCCCCGGCAAGCCCGGTAATGGCTGCAGAAATCACAAACGCCACCAAGCGAATGGGGTAGGGGCTAATACCGGCGGTGGCCAAACGCACATCGTTTAGCCGCGCCATGGTGAGGGCGGCGCCAAAACGAGATTTCATCAGCCGCGAGGTGATCGCCATCGCCAGCACTAAGCCAACAAAACAGATTAGAAAATAGGTTAACGCATTGCTGCTATCGACCAGCGGCAAAGTGTTGCGTATATAGATTGGCAGGCCATCTTCGCCACCGTATGTCGGCCAGGAGTTGGCAAAGTAGTAAATCATCTGGGCAAAGGCGAGGGTGATCATAATGAAATACACCCCCGTGGTACGCAGCGAAATGGCGCCGATTGCCAGCGCTAGCAGCGCGCACAGCAGGGCAGCCACCAGCCACACCACCAGCAAACTATCGCTGCCCGGTAGGCTGAAGGGCCAGGTCATAAACGGCGTTAAATCGAAGGCGTGGTAGGCGCTGATGCCTGCCACATAACCGCCCAAGCCGAAATAGGCAGCATGACCAAAACTTACCATGCCGCCATAGCCAATCGCCAGATTAAGGCCCACAGCGGCCATGGCAATGATAGTGATCCGCGAGGCCAGATTGACGTAGTAGATATGACCCAGGAAGTAGGCGGCCACCGGCACCAATAGTAGCAGGCCGAGCAGTGCCATCTGTACCAGCCCTTTGCGGTCAAAGTGGCTGCCAGTTTTGGGGGCAAGTGCAGTGTCGGCGGTGGCTGCTTGCGAGGCACCATTAGTTAGGGAAGTGTTATTAGTCATGGGCAGAGAACAGTCCCTTTGGCTTGAAGGCGAGAATAACGGCCATGAGGATATAGATCAGCATCGCAGCCAGCGCCGCACCGACCCCGGTCGCCTCAGAGGGCGGCATAAAGGCGCGGAAAAAGATCGGCAAATAGACCCGCCCCAGCGTATCGACCACACCCACCAAAAGCGCCCCCAGTAGTGCCCCTTTAATGGAGCCGATACCGCCAATGACGATGACCACGAAGGCCAAAATCAGCACCGGCTCGCCCATACCCACCTGAACAGATTGCAACGCACCCACCAATGCACCTGCTAAGCCCGCCAGCCCCGCGCCCAAGGCAAACACGACGGTATAGAGCTTGGAAATATTTACCCCGAGGGCACCAATCATTTCGCGGTCGCTTTCGCCGGCGCGAATGCGCATGCCCAAGCGGGTTTTAGAAATCAAAAAGTAAAGAGCAATCGAAATAACAATACCTACCCCAATCAGCATTAGCCGATAAATTGGGTATCTGGTGTCGCCGGGCAGCGTGACAAAGCCGGTTAACCAGGAAGGCGGGCTAAGCCGCATAGGCGACGAGCCGAAAATCCAGCGTGTGCCTTCCGAAAAGATCAAAATAAGCGCAAAGGTTGCCAACACCTGATCAAGATGGGGTCGGTGATAAAGTCGCCGAATTACCAGTAGCTCCACCAAGGCGCCAACCATCGCGGCGGCCGCCATGCCAGCCCCCAGCCCAATCAGAAAAGAACCGGTTGATGCAGTCACGGCCGCAGTGGCGTAGGCACCCACCATATAAAAGGAGCCGTGGGCAAGATTGATCAACCCCATCACCCCGAACACCAGAGTGAGGCCGCTGGCCATCAAAAACAGCATGGTGCCGAGCTGCACGCCGTTGAGAAGTTGCTCTATTAGCAGAGTAACGGACACGTTAGGCATCCTTAACAAAGGAAGAAGGCAAAGGCTGGGTGAGCACACCCAGCCGCGGCGAGATTACATCTGGCACTCTTCAAAATAGACGTCTTGGATATCTTCGATAGCGATACCAATTAGGCGGTTGGTAGGTTCGCCATCATCACCTTCCACGACTTCACGTACATAGATGTCCTGAATGGGGTGATGGTTGGGACCAAAGCGAAACTCACCGCGTACGCTATCAAAGTCAGCGGCCCGCAGCGCTTCGCGGAAAGCGTCTTTGTCATCGGGGTGGGCAACGTCGAGGGCGCTAAGAATCAGGTTGGCGGTGTCGTAACCCTGCGCCGCATAAAGCGTCGGCATGCGGTCATAGGCGGCTTGGAAGCCCTCTACAAAGCGTGCGTTGGCGTCATTTTCCAGGTCGTAAGCCCATAACGAAGTATTACGTGCGCCAATTGCTGCGCTACCCACGGCCTTGATAAGAATCTCGTCAAACGAGAAGGCAGCACCAAAGATCGGCATATCAACGCCGGAGCTCTCCCACTGCTTCATAAACGAGATGCCCATGCCGCCGGGCAGGAAGAAGAACAGGCTGTCGGCATCGCTATCGCGAATCTGGGCAATTTCAGCTGCGTAGTCGGTCTGGCCCATTTGGGTGTAAAGCTCGCCCACCACCTCACCTTCATAAAGGTGTTTGAAGCCTGCCAGGGCATCGGTGCCCGCCGGGTAGTTAGGCGCCATGATGATCGGGTGCTCGTAACCCTCTTCTCGCATATACGCGCCCATGGCACCGTGCAGGTTGTCGTTCTGATACGCCACGTTGAAATAGTTTTCGTGGCACATGCGACCGGCCAGATCGGAAGGGCCTGCATTGGGGGAGAGGTAGAAAGTGCCCTGGCGAGTGACGGTAGGCACGACAGCCATGGCGAGGTTCGACCAGATAATGCCGGTCAAAATATCAACCTCATCGCGCTGCATAAACTCATTGGCTAGGCTGCGGGCTAAATCCGGGCGGTTGGCGTCGTCTTGAATCAGCACTTCAACATCATCGCGACCCGACTGCTCAAGGGCCAGCATAAAGCCATCGCGAACATCGACCCCCAAGTGTGATCCGCCCCCTGAAAGGGTGGTGATCATGCCGATTTTGACCTCTTCAGCATGCGCTGCCAGTACGCTTGAAGAGAGCAGTAAACCAAGGCCTAAGCGAGTTACCTGTTTCATAGCAATTTCCTCATTATTTAATCGTTTTATTGCTTAGAGGGGCGTACGTGTTTTGATGTGGAGTCAGAGCAAGGTGAGCCCGCGCTAGGGTAATGTTCCTGGCTCAGCCGAAAGCGCTGAACCTTACCCGTGGTTGTTTTAGGTAGAGCCTCAATAAAACGTATGGAGCGAGGGTACTTATACGGCGCGATGGTCTGCTTCACGAAGTCTTGCAACATTTGCTGACAATCTTCATCTTGCTGAAATCCATCGTTTAGAACAACAAAAGCCTCGACAATTTGCCCACGCTCTTCACTGGGTGCGCCGATCACGGCGCACTCTTTAACAGCGGGGTGGGCCAGCAGCGCGGCCTCCACTTCAGGGCCAGCAATGTTATAGCCTGCTGAAACAATCATATCGTCGTTGCGGGCAGCGAAATGAAAGTAGCCCTCTTCGTCCTGGTAAAACGCATCGCCGGTGATATTCCAGCCATCAACCACATATTTCTGCTGGCGCTGATCGGCTAAGTAGCGACAGCCGGTAGGACCCCGCACCGCAAGCTTACCCACCGTGCCGCAGGGCACTTCCTGCATATCATTATCAACAACCCGCGCCTCGTAGCCTGCCACTGGTTTGCCGGTGCAGTTGGGGCGATGGTCATCCAACCGATTGGAGATAAAGATGTGCAGCATTTCCGTCGCGCCAATGCCGTCGATAATGGGGGTGCCGGTTTGCTTGATCCAATCGTGATAAATCGGCGCGGGTAGAGTCTCTCCAGCGGAAACCGCGACCCGTAGGCTGCTTAGGTCCGCGTGGCTTGTGGGTGCTGAGAGCATCGCCCGATACGCCGTGGGGGCGGTAAACACAACAGTGGCCTGATACTCGCGGATAATATCCATCATGTTGGGCGGAGAGGCGTGTTCCAGCAGCACGGCTGTAGCCCCGAATCGCAGCGGAAAGATCGCTAGCCCGCCCAGGCCAAAGGTAAACGCCAATGGTGGTGAACCAACAAATACGTCCTCTGGCGTCACCTGTAGCACTTCCTTAGCGTAGCCATCGGCAATTACTAGCAGGTCGCGGTGAAAATGCATGGTGGCTTTGGGTGAACCAGTAGTGCCCGAAGTAAAGCCCAGCAGCGCCACATCGTCGGCGGCGGTATCCACGGCATCAAAGGTGGCGGGTTTACTGAGTGCCAAACGGTCAAGCTCCGCATCATGATTGGCGGTGCCATCAAAGCCGACAATACGCGTGAGCACCGGGCTCAACTGCTGGCACTCAACCAGCTCATCCAGCAGGCGGGTATCACAGAGAGCAAGGCTGATTTCGGCCTTATCAATCACCTGGCAGAGCTCTTTAGTGCGCAGCATGGGCATGGTGTTGACCACCACGGCGCCTGCCTTGGTAGCGGCCAGCCAGCAGGCCACCATGGCCGGGTTGTTGGCCGAACGAATCAGCACACGCTGACCGGGAATCACGCCCAGGTCTTCCACCAGCACATGGGCAAGGCGGTTGGTCCACTCGGTGAGTTCTTGATAAGTACGCCGTCGGCCATTACCCGCTAAGGCAATGCGTTCGCCGTGGCCTTGGTCAAGCAACCGGTCGCAAAGCTCAACGCCGGCGTTAATTCGCTCAGGGTAATCGGAGCCCGCGAGCAGAAACTCTGGCTGACGATCGATGGGTGGCAGGTTATCCCGCGCAAAAGTATCAGCATGGGCCGACTGGTTATACATGACCAACCTCCGTATTTGGTGTCGTTGTTTATTCCTGCCCACGGCTTTAATAAAGCGCGGGTAGGGATACGGTGTCTGGCGTTGTGTTTTATTGTTTTTAGTTACTGCTGTTGGTGTTCGGCTTTTTTGCTGATTACTCCTCTGCGAGCATGCTGCGGGCGATAACGACTTTCTGAACGTCGGATGCGCCTTCATAAATACGCAGCGCGCGGATTTCCCGGTAGAGGCTTTCGATAATATGCCCTTTGCGAACGCCATCACCGCCGTGTAGTTGTACCGCCTGGTCAATCACCTTCTGGGCTTGATCGGTGGCAAACAGCTTGGCCATCGCGGCTTCGCGAGTGACCCGCTCGGCGCCTTGATCTTTGGTCCAGGCAGCGCGATATACCAGCAGGGCGGCGGCATCTACATTCAGCGCCATATCGGCCAAGTGGCCCTGCACCATTTGTAGATCGGAAAGGGTGGCGCCAAACAGCTCCCGGGAGCGGCTGCGGGAAAGCGACTCTTCCAGCGCACGGCGGGCGAAGCCTAGCGCGGCGGCGCCTACCGTTGAGCGGAAAACGTCCAGCACCGACATAGCAATTCGAAAGCCTTGCCCTGGCTTGCCGATCAAGGCGCTGGCAGGCAAAACCATATCGTTAAAGCCCAGCCGCGCTAGCGGGTGAGGGGCTACCGACTCCAGGCGTTCACGAATCTCCAGCCCCGGGGTATCAGCAGGAACCAAAAAGGCCGAAAGCCCTTTGGCGCCGGGGCCTTCACCGGTGCGGGCGAAGACCGTGTAGATATCGGCAATGCCGCCGTTAGATATCCAGGTTTTTTCGCCACTCAAACGGTAGCTGTCGCCATCGCGCTGGGCGGTGGTATCCAGCTGGGCCACATCGGAGCCAGAGCGCGGCTCGCTCAGGGCAAACGCGGAAAGCGCTTCACCACTGCGGGTTCTGTCCAGCCACTGCTTCTGTTCATCGCTACCGTATAGGCTGATCGCGCCGGTGCCCAAGCCTTGCATGGCAAAGGCGAAATCGGCCAGGCCGTCGTGGCGTGCCAGGGTTTCACGGATCAGGCACAGGCTGCGCACATCGATATGGTCGCCCGCGGTGCCTTTTAAGAAACCCGCTTTGCCCAGGTCACGCACTAACTGAATACAGGTAGCATCCACATCGCTGTGGTCGCGGGGCAGCTCTTCGTGGCACCACGCCTCAAGCTGCTCGGAAAGCTCGCGATGTTTAGCCTCAAAGAAGGGCCACGCTAGAAAGCTTTTGTCGCTCATCAGTCCCCCTTAAACTCAGGTTTTTGTTTGGCTACAAAGGCGTGGTAGGCACGCTCGAAATCGTTGGTCTGCATGCAGATTGCCTGGGCCTGGGCTTCCGATTCGATGGCCTGCTCCAGGCTCATCGACCACTCCTGGTTTAACTGGGTTTTGGTAATGCTGTGAGCAAAGGTGGGGCCGTTTGCTAGCCGGGTGGCGTAGGCGATGGCGTCCTCTTCAAGGGCGTCTGGTTCGACCACCCGGTTGTAGAATCCCCACTGCAGGCCCTCTTCAGCGCTCATGCTGCGTCCGCTGTAGAGCAGGTCAGCCGCACGGCCTTGGCCAATAATGCGCGGCAGCATCGCGCAGGCGCCCATATCGCAGCCCGCTAGCCCTACACGGGTAAACAGAAACGCCGTGCTGGCACGGGGAGTTGCGAAGCGGATATCTGAAGACATGGCAATAATCGCCCCCGCGCCCACGCAGATGCCGTCAACAGCAGCAATAATCGGTTTGCCGCAGTTAAGCATGGCTTTGACCAAATCCCCCGTCATACGGGTAAATTCGAGCAGGCCTTTCATATCCTTACCCACCAAGGGGCCAATAATTTCATGCACATCGCCACCGGAGCAGAAGTTCTCGCCGTTGGCGGTAAACACCACGGCGTGTACATCATCGGCGTAGACTAGATCACGAAAGGTATCGCGCAACTCGGCGTAGCTCTCAAAGGTCAGCGGGTTTTTACGCTCTGGGCGATTGAGTCGAATAACGGCGACACCGCCTCTCATTTCCCAGATAAAGTGCTCGGGGGTTAAGCCAGCCATACTCTTCATATTGTTGTTCTTCGGTGATTAGGGCCTGTTGACGTTTCATCGCGAACCGCGTTGCCCCACAAAGCGCGCCAGACAAGGCGCAAAACGCTGGGAAGGGTGGTTCCCTTTTCAAGTTTTGCAACGCCGTATGGCGCGCTTTGTGGGGCAACCCGCAGGGCTGGGCCCGTTTTTACCCGCGGCGGCGTTAGTCGTCGTTCATTTGGAATCACCAAACCTCTCTCCTCCTGCCTTGCCGCGAATAAAAACGGGCACCAGCGCGGCCGCGAGTGAAACATCAACAGGCCCTTGTGGCATCGTTAGGAGAAGCCGGTAAACGGTGGAGCAACTCGCCGATATGGTGGGCATCCTCTTCGCTCACCCCCTCAAATAGCGCATTGATCCAGCGCTCATGCTCAACGGCCATGCCTCTAAAGGTGTCTCTGCCAGCCACGGTCAGGCAGACTCGCGTAGCGCGACGGTCGCCCTCAATGGCAATACGCTCCACGGCACCATCCTCCACCAGGCGATCAATAATCCCGGTAACGTTGCCGTTGGAAACCCGCAGCCGCTTGGAGAGCTCGTTCATTTTCAGGCCCTCCTCAGCGGCATAGAGGGCGGCCATCACATCAAAGCGCGGCAAGGTAGAGTCGTGCTCGGTGCGCAGCCGTTCGCGCAGTTCGGACTCCACTTGGCGGGTAACCCGCAGCATGCGCAGCCATAAACGCAGGCGCTCCTTGCTTAAGCTGTTACCAGCTACATCCCCAGCCGTCATACTTCACCCCCTGAGATAGAGATCGCTTGGCCATTAATCGCGCCGCTGTTAGGGCCGCATAGCCATAGGGCCGTGGCGGTCACCTCGGCGGGGGTGACTAAGCGCCCGGTGGGGTTGGTGGACTCAAAGTGGGAAGCGGCCTGTTCGGCGGATTGGCCGGTTTTGGCCACAATATTATCGACGCTGGCAGCCAATAGAGGTGTGTCGGTGAATCCAGGGCAGAGCGCATTGACGGTAATATTGCGTGTGGCTGTTTCAGCAGCCAGTGAACGAACCAGGCCTACCACGCCATGCTTTGCCGCGCAGTAAGCGCCCACATAAGCGTAGCCTTTCAGGCCCGCGGTGGAGGCCACGGCGATCAGTCGCCCGCCGTCGTTCAACTGCTTTAAGCCTTCGCGCAGGGTTAGAAATACGCCGCTCAGATTAACGTTGAGCATCCGCTGCCACTGCTCAAAAGACGTTTTGGCGAAAGGCGCGCTCTCTGCCGCCCCGGCGTTAGCGATAACGATATCCACACGGCCGATCTTTTCGAACAGTGCCACCATGGCCGCTTCATCGGTGACATCGACCACCGCAAAGTGGATAGCGTTATGCTGCTCGGCGACGGCTTGAAGAGCAGCCTCCCGGCGGCCGATAATGGTGACTTCAGCGCCTGCTTCGGCAAAGGCCAAGGCCATATCGGCACCAATGCCGCTGCCACCGCCGGTTATCACCACGCGCTTATCGGTCAACCGTGTCATATCCAACCCTCGCTACGTTCGGCCAAGCGCTGCAACTGATCAGCGCCTGCTCGGTAGGGGGCAGGCCACTCCACTTCGCTGTCACCTAAGCCTGCGGCAACGTGGAGCAGCCAATAAGGGTCAGCCAGATGAGGGCGGGCGATACACACTAAGTCCGCACGCCCAGCTATCAGAATCGAGTTCACGTGGTCGGCCTGATAAATATTGCCCACCGCCATGGTGGCAATCGATGCCTCGTTACGGATCCGATCAGAGAAGGGTGTCTGGAACATGCGGCCATACACCGGTTTGGCCTGGGTGGAGGTTTGCCCGGCAGAGACATCAATAATATCCACCTCTGCGTCGCGCAGCCGCTTGGCGATCTCCACCGCGTCGTCGGGGGTAATGCCTTCATCGCCGCACCAGTCGTTGGCGGAAATACGCACCGAAAGCGGCTTATGGGCGGGCCAAACGCTGCGCACGGCGCTGATTACTTCAAGCGGGTAGCGCAACCGGTTGTCCAGCGAGCCGCCATACTCGTCGTCACGGTGATTGGTTAAAGGAGTGATAAACGAAGAGAGCAGGTAGCCGTGGGCGGCGTGAATCTCGATCATATCGAAGCCCGCCCGGTCGGCCATTAGCGCCGCGCTGACAAATTCATCGCGGACACGATCCATATCGTTACGATCCATGGCTTTGGGCACTTGGTTGCGCGCTGACCAAGCCATATCAGAGGCTGCCATTATCGGCCAGTTACCTTCGGCAAGCGGGGCGTCCATCTCCTGCCAGCCCAGCTGGGTAGAGCCCTTCGCGCCGGAGTGACCGATTTGGGCGCACAGCTTGGCGCTGGTTTCTGTATGCACAAAATCGCATAGCCGTTTCCACGCAGCTTCATGCTCCGGGGCGTACAGCCCTGGGCAGCCGGGGGTGATCCGCCCGGTGGGGCTAACGCAAGTCATCTCGGTATACACCAGGCCTGCACCGCCTTTGGCGCGTTCAGCATAGTGGCTAAAGTGCCAATCGGTAGGGCAGCCATCGATGGCTTTGTACTGCGCCATGGGTGAGACCACCACGCGGTTAGCAAGCTTCATCTCGCGCAATTGGTAGGGCGCAAACATCGGTGCCCGGGCGCTGTCAGGGTTGCCCGCCTGGGTTTGAAACCAGCGCTCGGCGCTCTCCAACCACTGTGGGTCGCGCACCCGCAGGTTCTCGTGACTGATACGCTGGGATCTGGTCAGTAGTGAGTAGTTAAACTGCACTGGGTCGAGATCCAGATAGCGCTCCACCTGCTCAAACCACTCGGTGGAGTTGCGCGCTGCCGACTGTAAGCGCAGCACTTCGAAGCGACGCTCCTCTTCGTAGCGGGCGACGGCAGCTTGCATACTGCTTTCACTGTGTAAGCAGTTAGCCAGCGAGATAGCGCTTTCCAGGGCGAGTTTGGAGCCGGAGCCAATCGAGAAGTGGGCAGTCGCCGCGGCATCGCCCATCAGCACCACGTTTTCATAGCACCAGCGTTCGCAAAGCACCCGGGGAAAGTTGATCCACGCCGAACCGCGAATATGGTTGGCGTTGGTCATCAAGACATGACCATCCAGATGCTTGGCAAAAATTTGCTCGCAAACCGTGATTGATTCCTGCTGGTTCATCTCGCCAAAGCCGAACGCCTGCCAGGTGGACTCGCTGCACTCAATGATAAAGGTCGCCGTATCCTTATCAAACTGATACGCGTGGGCCCACACCCAGCCATGTTCGGTATGTTCGAAAATAAACGTAAAGGCGTCGTTGAAAGTTTGGTGCGTACCCAACCAAACAAACTTACACGCCCGCACATCAATATCGGGTTTGAAGTGTTCGGCATAGGTTTGGCGGGTGCGGGAGTTGAGGCCATCGGCGGCGAGTACTAGGTCGTACTCTTTTCGGTACTGCTCAATAGTGTCTTCCGTTGCATCGGTTTCAAAGCGCATCTCGACGCCCAGCTCGCGAGCGCGCTCTTGGAGCAGAATCAGCAGTTGGCGGCGGCCGATGCCGCAAAAGCCGTGGCCGGTGGAGACCGTTTTTACGCCTTTATGCACAACCGCAATATCATCCCAGTAGGCGAAATGCTCACGAATGCGCTCTGCACTCACCGGGTCGTTCGCCGCTAAGTTGTCGAGGGTTTCGTCTGACAGCACCACGCCCCAGCCAAAGGTATCGTCTGCCCGGTTGCGCTCAATGATGACCATCTCGTGAGAGGGGTCCTGCAGCTTCATGCTAATAGCAAAATAGAGGCCGGCAGGCCCTCCACCCAGGCAGGCGATTCTCATTATTCTTCTCCACGGGAAAATACACTCTGTTTTGAAGATAGGAGAGGTATGTGTAAAATTCAAGCTTAAAATGTTTAGGTTTAAAATATATTTTGACGAATATTGGACACTCTAAAGTCGCCTCTACTCGCAATGGCGACCGGAAGGTGAGAGCATAAATATAATTAATGTAATGCTGGTGTTAGCCGCCTGAGAGCAGTGTTTATGCGGCGTATTCAAAAGCGTTATTAGCAGTAAACGTTAAGTACCAAAGAAACCGTACCCGCTGGGATTGACAGCGGTAGGAGGAGGCGCGAACCTAGGCCTACCGTTGTTCTGAACGGCTAAGCACAGTCCAAATTAGTGTCATTAAAAGGTGCTTAGTCAAAAGGTGAGTTTAAGGAGAAAGCCCCATGCTCGAAGATTGCAAAAATGCCCTGGAGCGCTGGGGAGGCGTGCATGTTTTGATCGACCGCTGGCTGGATCAACGTCGGCAGTTATTGATCAGCTTCATAGAGTTGAAGGAAGCGTGTGACGCTGAACTGGAAGCCGTTAGCAAGGCGCCTATTGATACCTTCAGTGAGCAGTTGATGGACTACATCAGCGCCGGCCACTTTGAAATTTATCCTCAGCTGTCGGAAGAGGCGCAGGCCTTTGGCGATGAGGGTGCGCTGCTTATCGCTGAGAAGTTGCTAGAGCGTTTAGAGATGTCGACCGAGATGGTCTTGGAGTTTGATACCGACTTTGGCTCCACCCTCAGCTGCGAGCAAAATATTGCCCGGCTGCCTGCCTGGATCGACCGCCTAGCCCGCGGCCTCACCGAACGCTTCGCGCTGGAAGACCAGTTAATCGCGCGTTTACACGCTGCTCATAGCCCCCAGCACACCAAAACCCCCGCTTAAGCCCTCTATTAAACAGGCGCCGCTATGCGGCGCTTTAGCTCCTGCATAATCACCCCAAACCCCGGCACCGCTGCGCGCTGCTTCCGCGGGTGCGCCTTCGGCTTACCACGCGCTACTAAATCCCGCCTGCACATGAAGGTGGGGATTCCAAGGGATGGTGCACGTTATGGATATGGTCGTGGCACGTAATCACGCCACCGAAATCGATTGAGCGCACATCCCGTAGCGCGTGGTAACGAAGGACGCGAGTTCAGCGAGCGTTCGTAGGCACCCGCGGGAGGCGTCGGCACGACGCCCGGTGGCACCTCAGCCAAACCCCGGCACCGCTTCGCGCTGCTTTCGCGCCGGGCCGCCGCTGCGGGTGCGCTTCGCTTACCACGCGCTACTAAATCACGCGTGCACATAAAACGGTGGGTGCCCAATAATCGATTCGCCCTTCACACCTCACCATTTACCTATCACGCCGCAACTTACCCCCAATCACTAACATACAAGGGGTGAGCAACAGGGTAAGCGCGGTGCCGAAGGTGAGGCCGCCGGCGATGGCGCTCGACATCTGGGTCCACCACTGGGCGGAGGGCGCGTTAAAGCCGAGGGCAGGGGTAAACAGATCGACATTGATCCCCAACACCATCGGCATCAATCCGAGCACCGTGGTAATGGCCGTTAACAGCACTGGGCGCAGGCGCAAACAGCCCGCTTCTAGCGCGGCTTCTCCAGGTGACATACCCTGGCCGCGCAGCTCGTTGTAGGTATCGATCAATACGATATTGTTATTGACCACGATGCCCGCCAGGGCAATCACGCCCATGCCTACCATAACAATGCCAAAAGCTTGACCGGTAATCAGCAGCCCCATCAACACCCCGGCGGTGGAGAACACAATCGCCGAGAGCACCAATCCTGCCTGATAGAAGCTGTTGAACTGAGTGACCAGAATCAGCGCCATCAGGCCAATCGCAATCATGAACGCGCTGGCCAGGAACTGCATCGACTCCTGCTGATCCTCCTGCTCGCCCGCCACATTGACCATTAAGCCGTCAGGAAGACTATCGCGACCCGCATCTAGCAGCGCCCCTAGACGCTCATCGGCAAGATAACCGGGCGCGAGATCTGCATCGATGGTAATCGCCCGGCGACCATCGATACGGTTAAGGGTGCCCACCTTAGGTGCCGGTTTAAGAGTCACAAAGTGCGAGATAGGCACCTGTCCCCCGTTGGGTATTGATGGTCAAGCGCTCCAACTGATCCAGCGAGCG
>AXCI01002085.1_pt1 | contig 22583 bp, 20 predicted proteins | sample 182571 | NCBI WGS metagenome assembly AXCI01 (sample SAMN02359225, study PRJNA218796) | groundwater metagenome | isolation source: Mt. Simon Sandstone pore water sample D5872 at 1.8km depth, Illinois-Basin... | place: USA: Decatur, Illinois | collected 2009-05 | reverse complement strand
GACGCGATCAGCCTGCAAGCGCTTGGCCAGGCCTAGCTGCTGGGCAACAGGAAACGCAGGGTTAAGTGGGCAGAAAACAACTCCAGCGCGCAGGCAAGCCCACGCCAGCAGCAAGGATTCAAGCGAGCCTTTGGCAGGGACGACTAGCCGATCACCTGGCACAAAACCTTTGCGTGCCAATTGCTGCGTTAATGACGCTACGCGGCGATTAAGCGTTCGGTAGCTAAGCTTTAACGAGCCCGCCTCTATGGCGATATGCTCAGGGGTCTCTTTGGCCCAGTAGTGGATGGGGCAGGTGTCTATCACGCTGAATGTTCCATTTTAAATAGGCAGTGCAAGTTTCCTATCACCACCTCGCCTGAGGCAGTGGTCACGCGCTCGGTAAGCCAGTGGCCAGTATCCAGCCCCGGCGGCTCATTGGGCGCCCACTCGCTAGCCAGCCGACTCAACAACCCAAGACCCAGCTCGGATTCGAAGCTGGAGGAGACCACCACGCGTAGATTACCCGCCCGTGCCCGTTGAACGAGTGCCTCGCAGGCGCTTAACGAGCCGATCAGCGTGGGTTTGATTACCAGAGCTTTGAGCTGCGGGTGATAGTGCCACTCTTCCCTGCGCGATAGCGTTTCATCCAGGGCGATAGATACCCCCGATGCCTCAGCCACGGCAATGGTTTCGGCAAAGGCAGCACAGGGCTCCTCCAGGTAGTCGATTTGCGCAAGGGGTAGCCGCTCGCAGAAACGCTGGGCTTCTTCCCGCGTCCAGCCGCCGTTGGCATCGAGAATTAGCTTAGTGGTGGGTAACCGAGCGGCAAGCTGCTCGATCAGCGCCAGCTCCTCTTCCATGGCATAGCGTGCCACTTTCAGCTTGAGCCGAGACGGCGGCGATGCTTCCCCATCGGCGGTTGAAAGAGACTGGATCAGCTCGGCAGGTGCCCCCTGGAGCAGCGGGTAGGGCGGCAAAGGCGTAGGAAGATTGTTTGGCCACGAGCGCTGAGCGCAGTCAAATCCAAACTGCACCGATGATAGCGCCGGTGAGACTTTTTCGCCTCGGCTCAAAGCAGCCAAACAGGCCAGACTTTCGGCTTCAGCTTCCGCCAGCGTTTCCATCGAGAAACCAAGTAGCGGGGCAATCTCGCCCCACTGCCCGTTAATAGAAACTAACAGCCCTTTTCTGTTCGCCAGCCGCTGTCCTTTAAACATTAGCGGCTGGCGGAACGGGAGGGAGTAGCGGTAGAGCGCCAGCTGCATTAAGGGTTACGCGGGTAGCGGGAAAAATCCGGGCGGCGCTTTTCGTTGAAGGCGTTACGGCCCTCCTGCCCCTCTTCGGTCATGTAGTAGAGCATGGTGGCATTGCCCGCCAGCTCCTGCAGCCCGGCTTGACCGTCGCAGTCGGCATTGAGCGCGGCTTTTAGGCAACGCAGCGCCATGGGGCTGTGCTGTAGCATTTCCCGGCACCAACGCACGCTCTCTTTTTCGAGCTCATCCAGCGGAACCACGTGGTTAACCAGCCCCATGTCCAGCGCTTGGGCGGCGCTATATTGCCGGCACAGAAACCAGATTTCCCGGGCCTTTTTCTGGCCCACAATGCGCGCCATATACGAGGCGCCGTAGCCGCCATCAAAAGAGCCTACTTTGGGGCCTGTTTGGCCGAAGACGGCGTTGTCGGCGGCAATGGTCAGGTCGCACATCAGATGCAGCACGTGGCCGCCGCCGATGGCGTAGCCTGCCACCATGGCGATGACCGGTTTAGGGCAGGTGCGAATATCGCGCTGGAAATCCAGCACGTTGAGGTGGTGGGTGCCCTCTTCATCCTGGTAGCCGCCGTAGTCACCGCGAATGCGCTGGTCACCGCCGGAACAGAACGCTTTATCGCCTGCCCCGGTAAGAATAATCGCACCAATGGCGCTGTCGTGGCGGGCGCGATTCAGCGCCTGGGCCATCTCGCTCACCGTTAGCGGTCGAAAGGCGTTGCGCACCTCGGGCCGGTTGATGGTGATGCGCGCAATGCCATCGGCGGTGGTGTGATACAAAATATCCTGATAGCCCTCGGAGTGATCTTGCCACTCTACCGGTGCATAGAGTTCTGTTTCCGTGAGTCCGTTGATCATGCCACTCTCTTTTTATCGGTTGGGGCGAAATGCTGACAGCGAGCCGTTTAACCCAGCATGCCTGTGACGACTAGACCCAGCACCACAATGCTTAATAGCGCAGCACCACCGTACATCAGTTTTTTGTTAAGTGTGTCACTGCCCACGCTGATATCAAACAGCCCATGGCGCAGACGGTGGGCGGCATGAAATAGCGGCAAGCAAACGACCGCCCCCACAAACAGAAAGCCCGGCACGCTGAACAGCAGCGATGATGCCCGCTCATAGCTCAACGCCTCGGCGGGCAGCAGGCCCAGGGGCAGGAGAACGGCGATAAAGAGAATCACGGCGGGCAACAAAACGGCAAAACAGACGCCGCCCGCGCTAAACAGCCCCCACCAGAGCGGCTCATCAAAGGCTTGTTTATGCTGAGTGCTATTTTTGCCCATGCTTGGTTTATTCATGGCTAGTTTGTCCATCATTACGCCCTCCCCAATAGCCAGAAAAATAGCAGCGCGACTGCCACTACGCCCGCCCACTGCCCGGCAACAATGGCCTGATCAGGCAGGCTATGGCCTGCAATACGAATCGGCATTACCCGTGGAAACAGCACAAAGAAGGTGGCGGCGTGAAACAGGCTGGCGGCTAGTGCGAGAAGATTCAGTAGCAGCACAACGGGTGAGCCCATAAAGGCGATCCACCCCTGCCAGCTTTCTGCCCCTTGAAGAAGCGCCACCATACCGGCCAGTAAACACAGCGTGAAAAACAGCAGCGGCAGCACCGTGGCTTCGCGCAGCATATAGAGTTTCAAAAAGCGGTGTTTCAGCCACCAGTTGCGTTTCAGCGGTGGCAGGCGTTGTGTTGATAATTTATCCATGACGTTCCTCCCCTAGCCTTTAAACAGCGCAATGAGTGTGTGTTTAGCTGCCTCGACCTTGCCCTGATTGACCGCGGCGGCCGGGTCAACGTGTTTGGGGCACACCTTCGAGCAGAAGCCCACAAAGGTGCAGCTCCACACCCCTTCGTGCCGGTTAAGTTCGGCCATACGCTCTTTTTTGCCGTGGTCACGGCTATCCAGGTTGTAACGGTGGGCCAGCGTTAGCGCCGCCGGGCCGAGGAACTCTTGATTAAGCCCAAACTGCGGGCAGGCGGAGTAGCAGAGGCCGCAGTTAATACAGTTAGCGAACTGCTTATAGCGTTCCAACTGCTCCGGCGTCTGGCGGTAGGTTTCCGGCATTGTAGGGTCGTAGGGTTTTACCGGGTTTTCGTCGATTAGGTAGGGCTTTACCGCCGCTAAGTGCTCAAGGAATATCGCCATATCCACCACCAGGTCCCGCTGCACGGGGAAGTGGGATAGCGGCTCAATACGGATCTCACCTTCATAATCGCGCAGAAAGGCTTTTGCAACCGAGCTTGGGAATGCCGTTCACCATGACCCCGCAGGAGCCGCAAATCGCCATACGGCACGACCAGCGGTAGCTCAAGGTGCTATCGAGCTGCTCTTTGATATGGTTGAGGGCATCCAATAGAGAAGTGCTGTCGTCCACCGGCAGTTCGTACTGCTGCCAATAGGGTTCAGCTGAGCTGTCGGGCATGTAGCGTTTGACGCTAATGTGCTTGGTGCTGATGTTCGTAGCATTGATCTGTTCGATATTCATGCCTTGCCCCCTTTGCCTGCATCGCCATAGGCCCGCTCAGCGGGTGCAGAAAACCGCACATCAACGTCCTGCCAGCGCAGCTCGGCATGGGCATCGCCTTGATAGTACACCTGGCTGTGTTTGAGGTAGTTAACGTCGTCGCGTTTTTGCATACCCTCATCCAAGCGCTGGTGGGCGCCACGGGATTCACGGCGCTCTAGCGCACCTAGGCAAGAGGCTTCGGCGATATCCAGGCCGCACTCCAGCTCCAGACACTCCAGTAACTCGGTATTGAAAATCTTGCTGGTATCGTTAACACGAACCTTATTAAATCGCGCACGCAGCTGACGCATGGTATCCAGTGAATGGCGCATGCCCTCTTCGGTGCGGTAGATGCCGCAGCCACTCTCCATGGCCTGCACCATGGCGTGCTTGAGTTCGACCCAGTTCTCCCCACTTCCGTTTCCGTCACAAAGGCGCAGCAGCTTGGCTTGCTGACGGTCACCCTGGGCTTCCAGCAGGCGCTCATCGGCCCACTCGGTTTGCGCTGCGCGCTTACTGGCTTGCTCACCAGCTAAACGACCAAACACCAGTAGCTCGGATAGCGAATTGGAGCCTAGCCGATTGGCGCCGTGCAGCCCCACCGAGGCGCACTCCCCGGCGGCGTAGAGACCGGCGATTGAGGTTTCACACTGGGGGTTGGTTTCGATCCCACCCATGGTGTAGTGCACCGCCGGGCGAATGGGGATGGGCTCTTTTACGGGGTCGACATTGATATAGGCTTTGGCCAGTTCGCAGATAAACGGCAGACGCTCCAAAATAGTCTTTTCACCTAAGTGACGCAGGTCGAGATAAACCACGTCGCTGTCGCCGAATTTGCCGGTGCGGCCCGCCTGCTGCTCCTGCCAGAAGGCTTGGGAGAGTTTGTCTCGCGGCCCCAGCTCCATGTACTTGTTCTCCGGCTTGCCCAGCGGGGTTTCCGGGCCAAGGCCGTAATCCTGCAGATAGCGATAGCCCTCTTTATTGAGCAGAATGCCGCCTTCGCCCCGGCACGCTTCGGTGATCAAAATCCCGGAGCCGGGCAGGCCGGTGGGGTGGTACTGAACAAACTCCATATCTCGCAGTGCTACGCCGTGACGATAAGCCATCGCCATACCGTCGCCAGTGACAATGCCCGCATTGGTATTGAAGCGGAACAAGCGCCCTGCGCCGCCAGTCGCCAGCACCACGGCCTTTGCACGGAGCAGCGTCAGTTCACCGGTGGCGATCTGCAGGGCAATCACGCCAATGACAGCGCCCTCGTGAACGGCTAGATCAAGCACGAAGTACTCGTCAAAGCGCTCGATTTCAGGGTACTTCAGCGAGGTTTGAAACAGCGTATGGAGCATATGAAAGCCGGTTTTGTCGGCCGCGAACCAGGTGCGGGCGGTTTTCATGCCCCCAAAGCGGCGCACCTGCACCTGGCCATCCTCTTTCCGGCTCCAGGGGCAGCCCCAGCGCTCCATCTGCACCAACTCCTGGTAAGCGTGGTGGACAAAGTAATCCACCACACCCTGCTCAACCAGCCAGTCACCGCCTGAGACGGTGTCATCAAAGTGGGCCTGATGGGAGTCTTCTTCGCTGGTCACAGCCGCTGCCCCGCCTTCTGCAGCCACGGTATGGGAGCGCATGGGATAGACCTTGGACAGCAGCGCAATACGTTGAGGTGTGCCCTGCTCCTTGGCCTGCTCAGCAGCGCCAATAGCCGCGCGTAATCCTGCACCACCCCCACCAACAATGACGATATCGAAATCTCGCTGCTGCATGTCAACCCCTTCCATTCATCAGGTCAAAAGGCCACAGGTGCGGCTCTATCCGATGCCTTGTTCTGATCTGAAACTACCATACGCCTAGTCAGCAAAGTATTTATCGCGCATTGGTCTAAAGAACTATTGATGCATATCAAGAAATGGACATGTGCGGGTGGTAATGAGAGCCGATTAGGCGCATACCTTTATTCAGCTTTAACGCGTAATGGGTTCTAACGTTGCTGCCCTCCACTGTTCACGGTGGGTGGGGAAGCCCCCTCTGCAATACTTTTTCTATTCAACATACTCTATTCACCATAGAAGAGAGCGCTAGCATGAACAGCAATGCTCAATCCCCACCGAGAGCTCTACCCATGTGGAAGTTACTCGCTCCACTTGCTGTGGCCGTGGTGGTTGCACTAATACCGGCCCCCCTGGGGCTTGCGCCGCATGCCTGGTACTTTTTAGCCATTTTCCTCGGCTGTGTGGTTGGCCTTATTCTTGAACCCTTGCCGGGCGCCGTGGTGGGCCTAGTCGGCGTTACCCTGGTGGCACTGCTTTCTCGGTGGGTGCTGTTCTCTCCAGAGCAACTGGCGGCTGACGGATTTAATGCCGCGGGCCAAGCTTTCTCATGGGCAGTGTCGGGCTTTACCAACTCCACCGTCTGGCTGATTTTTGGTGCCTTTATGTTTGCCCTGGGGTATGAAAAAACCGGACTCGGCAGGCGGATATCGCTCTGGCTGGTCAAGGCAATGGGCAAACGTACGCTAACCCTTGGCTATGCGGTGATGATTGCTGATGGCATTCTGGCGCCGTTTACGCCCTCCAATACGGCACGCAGTGGGGGCACGATCTACCCGGTAATTCGTAACCTGCCGCCGCTGTACGATTCGCACCCCAACGACCCCAGCATGAAACGCATGGGTAGCTTTTTGATGTGGACCGCGCTGGCCTCTACCTGCGTAACGAGTTCGCTATTTTTGACCGCCCTGGCACCTAACTTATTGGCGATCGCACTAACCGAAAGTACCACCGGCATCCAAATCAACTGGGGGCAGTGGTTTATGGCCGTCGTGCCTGTGGGGGTTTTGCTGCTTCTGCTGGTGCCGTTGCTGAGCTACTGGCTATGCGCACCCGAAGTGAAAGCGGGTAGTGAAATTTCCGACTGGGCGGGGCAGGAGTTAACCAAGCTGGGGGCACTGACCCGCCATGAAATCATGCTGGTCATTATGGTGGTCACCGCCCTGCTGTTATGGATTTTTGCGGGCGACATTATCTCTGGATCGCTGGTGGGTCTACTGGTGATCTGCGGCATGCTGTTAACCGGTATTGTGACCTGGAGCGATATTCTCGATAACCGGGCTGCCTGGAACACCTTTGTATGGTTTGCCACCCTGGTCGCACTGGCAGGCGGGCTCAGCCAAGTCGGCTTCGTTAACTGGTTTGGCAATGTGGTGGGCGGGCAGATAAGCCACTTTGAGCCGCTGATGGCCATGGTGGCGCTAGTGGTCATTTTCTATCTACTCCACTACTTCTTTGCCAGCGTGACGGCCCACGTGACTGCCCTGCTACCGGTAATTCTGGCGGCAGCTTCAGGGATTGCAGGGCTGGATATGCAGATGTTTGTTCTGTTACTGCTGCCCACGCTTGGCTTTATGGGCATTCTCACCCCCTACGGTACAGGGCCAAGCCCGGTCTACTACGGCAGCGGCTATCTGCCCAGCGCCCTCTTCTGGCGCTTAGGGGCGATCTTCGGACTGCTCTTCCTGGTGGTTTGGCTAGTGGTCGGCCTACCCTGGTTAATGCTGATCAGTTGACCGATAGTTTAGCCAAGCGTGTGATACCAGGCGTTGAGGTTATGTGAGATTTCATCCGGCTGCTCGGAATGGAGATTGTGGCCCCCCTCTAGCGTGATATGACGCAAGCGGGGGGCCACGCTGGCTAAACGGGATGCCAAGTGATGAAACTTGGCATCCCGCCGACCTGAAAAGTAGCCCACCGGTAGCGAAGTATCTTCCAGCCACTGCCAAAGCGAAGGCTGATGGCCCAAGGACGTTGATCGCAGCATAGTGGCGATGGCTGGCCCGCTATTCGCTAGGCGGCGTTGGATCTGCTGGGTGCGCTGAGCATCGGTTAAGTCGGCAAACACCGGCTGCTGGTACCAGTCAGCAAGTACGTTTTCCAAGGTCTCCTGCTCGAAGCGTATTGCCCAGCGCTCATCGTGGGCAATGCGGGCAGAGCGCTCATTGGCGGGCAACCCGGGGTGGGCACTCTCCAGCCAGAGCGCTTCCAGCCCCTGCGGTTGGCGGCTGGCGTGATACAGCGCTAAACGCCCGCCCAGGGAGTAACCCAGCAAGCAGTAACGGCTAACGCCTCGATCTCTCAATGTGTCACAAAGCAAGTGATGAAACGCCTCAAACGAGGCTACCCTTACCTGATGATTCTGGCCGTGCCCTGGCAAGTCCAGCGCCAGACAATCTACCCCATCCAAGCCAGCACTCACCTCCGCCCAGTCGTGGCGGCTGCCCAGCAGGCCATGCAGCATGATAAGGGTGGGCGACTGCGTTTGCGGTTTACTGCTCACGCGGCTCCCCTCGAATCTCTTCACCAAGCTCCTTGAGATCATCAGCTACCTGCTGATGGGGTACGTTCACCTCGATCAACGTAACGCCCGCCTGCAGTGCCTGGGTGTAGGCCGCCGAGAAGGCATCCAATGAGTTGGGCGCTGAATAGCCAAGCCCAAACATCTTCGCCGCATGCTCGAAGCGCAAGCCATGGGGCTGGCGGTAATAGCGCTCCAGCAATTCGCCCTCTTTAGGCACCGGCAGCATATGGAAAATACTGCCGCCATCGTTATTGAGGATAACCACCACCAAGGGGCTGAGAGGCCTGCTTTAAAAGCGTCAAACTGTTGAGATCATGTAGCGCACTGGTATCCCCCAACACGATAGTCGTGGGTTCCGAGTGTGTGCAGCTGAGGCCGTAAGCCGTCGCGATCAGACCATCGATACCCGACGCACCGCGATTAGCCAATACTCGCAGCGGCGTTTGGAGATACGTACCCAGCATATTCATTAGCCGCGCGGGCAGGCTGTTGCCTATAAACAGCTGCCCTACTGCCAACTGTGCTAGAAGGTGGCAAACACCCACTTCTGAGAATCCCGCACAACGCTCTTCCACAAGCAGGCTGGTACGGCGTTGAAGGCTATCCAACTGATGCCAAGGCGATTGTTTTGAGTGCGTTGGCAAATCAGCGACAAAGTCGGCAGGTGAGCATACCAAACGGCGCTTAACGCAGTAGTCAGGATCCAGCCGCTGGGGCTGCGGATCCACCAACCAGACATCCTGCCAGGGCTGCTGGGCAATAAATTGGCTTAACCGCTTGGAGATTAGCCGACCGCCAAACTGCAGCAGCACTTCTGCCTTGGCGAGCTCAGCGCTGAAACGCTCATCATGCAGCGCCAAATCAAAGTGAATCAGGTTGTGAGGGTCAAATCGAATTTGGCTCTGTATATCGGCCAGCAGCGGCCAGCCGAGTTGCTTGGATAGCTCAATAGCATGCTGCGCATGATGGGCATCATCAACACTGCCAACCACAATCAGGCCACGCTGTTGGGCAAACGCTTCCCACTCGTTTTTGAGCGCTGGAACCGCAGTGCTGGATGACCAATCGCTCCACGGCTTTGAAGTCGTCAGCCAATCCCCCAGCGGGGCAAGATAGTCACTGGCATCCACCAGGCAGTTACCGGGGTAAAGCGGTTCGCGATAACGGCAGTTAATATGGATGGGCCCAGGGGTGCGACGCTGCTGATCGACGGCTTTGTCTAGGGTGCTGAGTAGAAACGCGGCTTTTATTTCAGCATCTGGCGGCGGCAGGTCGTGGTGAACAGTGGTGTGTCGGGAGAAAATATCCCGCTGGTCAATCGCTTGATTGCTGCCGTTATCCAGCAGCTCAATGGGGCGGTCGGCAGAGAGGACGATAAGCGGCACGCCGAGCAGTTTGGCCTCCACCACCGCCGGGTAGAGGTTCGCCACGGCAGTGCCTGAAGTGGTGATAACCGCGACCGGACGCTGGCTGCCCCGAGCCATACCCAACGCCATAAACCCCAGCCCACGCTCGTCAAAGTGGCAATGGCAGCGCAGCCCGGCGTGTTCGCTGGTGACCATCGTCAATGGCGCTGAACGGGACCCTGGTGCCACGACGACGTCGCGCACGCCTAAGCGGTAGAGTTCTTCCAGCATCAGCGCCGCCCACACATGATTAAAGGTGGCGAACTCTTGCAAAAAACCACTCTTCGTAAAACCGTCCGATGTCAGCGCTGTCATCTACGTTATCCCATCCCAAGCAGCGACATAATGTCAGCAATTTTTGTATCCAGTTCGTGCCACTCCTCGTCGGGCTGGGAGCCTGCCACAATGCCTGCACCGGCATAGAGGCGAATGGTTTCTGGGCCGATATGGGCGCAGCGAATAGCCACGGCCAGGTCGCTGTTGGTGTGACTGATTCTACCCACAACGCCCGCATACCAGCCGCGTCGATGGTGCTCGTGCTGACGAATAAATGCCAGCACCGATTCCCGGGGAACGCCGCCTACCGCCGGGGTAGGCGGCAACACTGCAAACAACAGCTGGTCGGTGACGTCGCGGTGCAACTCGGCGTGAATCAGGCGACGGATATGCTGCACCGAGCGCAGCTTAACAATATGCGCCTCGCCCATCTGGACTTGAGAGGAGAGCGGCTCCAGCTGGGTCAAAAGCTGCTGGTAGACGCACTGGTTTTCCAGACTGTTTTTCTTATCGGCCAGCAGTTCATCGGCAAGCGCTTTATCCTGCCGGGCATCTCGCCCACGGCGCGTGGTACCCGCCAGCGCTTCGGTCGTTAAATGCCTTCCTTCACGCTTGTAGAGCCGTTCCGGCGGGCAGCCGATAAAGACCTCACGAGGGGTAAACTGGACACCAAAGTGAAAGCAGTCGGCGGCACCGGCCTGCCAGCGGGCTAGCAGCGACCAAGGACTGGGCGTTTCTGGTGTGGTTAGGCACGTCTCCCGGGAAAGCACTATCTTGGGAGTGTGGCTCAGGTGATCTGGATGGGTGACCTGCGCCACCGACGCCGCCCACTCCTGCTGCCCAGGGCGGTCTTCTCGCTGATAAACCTGCGGCAGCAAATAAGGCAGCGGCTGCTCCTCTTCCAGGGCAGCCAAACAGGCGCGGGCCTGGGCTATCTCAGCCTCTGGGCAGCGGTCATCAAAACGCAGATTGAGTGAGAGTATCGCCCCCGCTTGCTGGCGCCTAAGCTCTATACGCGGCAGCAAAAAGTGGCAGCCTGGAAAGTGCTGCCACCCAGACGTAACGGGGTCGAAGGCCATGCCGCCGAAGTAGTCCGGCTGCTCGCCACCCAAATCAGCCAGCGTGGCAAGGTCAGCCTGCAGCACGGCTAGTGAATCAAACGCCTTAACAGCTCCCAACGCCGCATACTCGACGGCGCCAGCATCACGGGATTGCCAATAGAGGCGGGGATAAACGCTCTGCACGTTTAACCACCCCATCAGGTGACTAACCTGAAAAGGCGTAGTTAGGCGCACAAACCCTTCATTTAGCGCTATCACTGAGCGCATCCAACTGGCTTTTAAGTGCTTCAATAGCGTGTGTAGCGTGCATAATTCGCCTGTTAGACAAGCAAGAATGGCTTCGTATATTTGTTTTGCCTAAATAAGTTGCTGATCATAACGTAAACTCCTGGTCTAGGTTGACTAGTAGTGTGGGTGAAGAGCGCGCCGCTTATTTTGATGTAGGTCTACTTTTTTGCACTCCCCGACTAACCGCTATTGAAACGACATGACTGACAGGAATATTGACGCAATGGAACGACTCGCTAAGCGCCACCACTACCAAGCCTGGGTGTTAGCCGCGCGCCCCCGTACGTTGCCGTTGGCGTGTGCTGCCATTCTGCTGGGTAGTGGGCTAGCCGCGAGCGTGGGTGCGCTTAATATGGCGGTGCTTTGGCTTGCTTTGCTAACCGCTATTGCGCTGCAAGTACTGTCTAATTTGGCCAACGATTACGGTGATGCTGCATCGGGTGCCGATGACGAGCAGCGTGTCGGGCCTACTAGAGCTGTCTCTTCGGGTTTGCTTACCCCTAAAGCGATGCGCAAGGGAATGATCGTGACGGCCACGATAGCCACGTTACTCGGACTTTCATTGCTGGTCGCCGCGTTTGGTACTCAGTGGGGGCAAATTCTCACCTTCGTTCTATTAGGGGCTGCGTCTTTGTTAGCAGCGGTCACCTATACCGTTGGGCTAGGGGGAACCCCGTATGGCTACCGAGGATTTGGGGACATTGCGGTCTTTATGTTTTTTGGACTACTCGGCGTCTTGGGCACCTACTATCTTCATGTACAGCAGCTCAGTTGGCTACCCTTTCTGCCTGCCGCCGCCTGCGGTCTGCTGGCCACCGCCGTGCTCAATGTCAATAACGTGCGTGATATCGAAAGCGATGCGCGCAACGGCAAAATCACCCTGGCGGTGAGGCTTGGCCGCACTAAGGCGATTAATTACCACTGGACGCTGCTAGGGTTGGCACTACTGCTCACCTTGATCTACTTGATTGCCCTGCCGGTACCGCTGTTAGGCTGGAGCTGCCTATTGGTGGCTAAACCACTGACTGACGCAGCCAGAACGTTAAGTCATACCCACGATGGCGGGATGCTAACCAATATGCTGAAAAAAACGGCCATCTCAACGCTGTTTTACAGCGTACTGCTCTCTATCGGCTTGGTGCTGTTTTAAAACACTCAAAGCGGGGCAAGCACCCCGCTGACAACTGGCTGCGTTTTGCTCCGTATGCCTTACAGCACCACCTCATAACCTTCAAACTTAGGCGGGCCAAGATAAATACCTTCCGGAGCTTTGGCATTAGCGTGGGCTTTGCGGAACGCATCTGACTTGGTCCAATCGCGGAAGGCTTCTTCCGACTCCCACACGCTGTGGGAGATAAACACGGTATGATCTTCCTGGCTTTCACCCTGCAGCATCTTGAACTGCTTAAAGCCCGGCACTTCATCCAGGTGAGAATCGCGGTTGCGCCACACCTCTAAAAAGTCCTCTTCGCGGCCTGGGGCAATCCGAAAACGGTTCATGGCGATATACATAATGACGCTCCTGTTCAACGGGTTCTGCTAGGTAAGTGACGCAAATAGTGGCTTGATGGTAACGTTCTGGGGGTATGACGAATAGCTCCCATCACGAATAAGCTTCCCGGCGAATAGCCCGCATCGCCCAGGTAACAAATGGCTAAGGCACCCATTCAGGTCGTTTGGTTCAAACGCGATTTACGCATTCATGATCACGCGTCGCTTTCAAACGCCGCCGCGGCTGGCCCCGTGCTGCCCGTATTTGCCATTGAACCTGAGCAGTGGCAGGCGCCGGACAGCGCGCTGCGCCACTGGCAATTTGCTGCCGACTCGCTGGCTGATCTCTCTCAAGCACTGGGAACGCTGGGTTTGCCGCTGTGCCTATGGCAGGGCAGCATGCTTGAGCTGCTGACCGCGCTTAAAACGCACTATGGCGAGCTTGTCCTTCACTCCCACGAGGAGACCGGCAACGCCTGGAGCTTTTGCCCGGGATCTTGACGTCAAAGCATGGTGCCAGCAGCACGACACACCCTGGCATGAAGCACGCCAGCACGGCGTCGTGCGAGGCTTAATGTCCAGAGTGGCTGACCGCAGTGCCTGGGAGAAGCAGTGGGAAACGTTAATGACGGCGCCCACCGCCACTGCCCCACCAAACGCCCAGGCGGCTGAGAGCTGGCAAGCCTTTCACCATATTGGCGTCGAACAGCTTCACGACCTGACGCTAGGGTTGGATACCACGCCTTGCCCCGAGCGCCAGCCAGGCGGCCGCAGCGAAGGCAGAGCAGTATGGCGCAGCTTTATAGGCCAGCGCGGGCGGCGCTATCGCGGCTCGCTGTCTAAACCTTTGCTTGCCTGGGAGTTTGGTTCGCGGCTTTCGCCCCACTTTGCCTGGGGCACGCTCTCCATGCGTGAAGTGGTGCAGTCGCTGCGCCGCCAGCGGAAAAAGTATGCTGAAGAGACGCCGTGGTCACGCTCGCTGCGCGCCTTTGCTTCGCGGCTCCACTGGCACTGCCACTTTATTCAAAAGCTCGAAAGCGAGCCCAGCATCGAGTCGCAAACCCTTCACCCCGCGCTGCGCGGGCTGCGGGAGCGCGACCGGGAACACCCCAATCTAATTGCTTGGAAGCGCGGTCAAACCGGCGTGCCGCTGGTCGATGCCTGCATGCGCAGCCTGATCGCCACCGGCTGGATCAACTTTCGTATGCGCGCGATGCTGATCTCCCACGCCACCTTTGGCCTCGGGCTGCACTGGTATGAACCCGCCCTTCACCTAGCGCGGCTATTTACCGACTTCGAGCCGGGTATTCACTACCCTCAGGTGCAGATGCAGGCAGGCGCTACCGGCACCAATGCGCTGCGGGTGTATAACCCCATTAAACAGGCGGAGGATAACGACCCCAGCGGCGATTTGTCGCCCGCTGGGTGCCGGAGTTAACCGCCCTGCCCCTGGAGTGGCGCGCCAAGCCTTGGGCGCTGCCGGAAAGCCTGCAAAAGCGGTTCGGCTTTCAGCCCGGCGTGCACTACCCGCTGCCCAACGACTTTGAACATGAGGCGCGCCACTGGAAGCAAAGGCTATATGAGCTTCGCCGCACCCCTGAGGCCAGAGAAGCCAGCCAAGCCATCGTGGATAAGTTAGCTAGCCAACAAAGGCAGCCCCCTCGACGCGCTTATAAAGCAAAGCCTGTCAATCGCCAGCAGTTGTCGCTGTTTGACGAGGGTGAGAAGGGGTCATAAGCGTCACCGCCGACATACAGCAACGTCGCTTCTCTGTCTTTATCTACTGCGCGCGAAATCATATCTTTGCTGGGTATTTATAAAGAAAAATTAACCAAGCGCTTTTTTTCCTTTATTAATAAATAAAATTAGAGCAATTCAAACAAATAGTTACAAAAGCAAGCGCTCACCTACTACTAACGTCTACTTGATATGCGTGAGTCGCTCCGATTTTATGAGATAAAATTATAACGGCTGTTTGAATTGATCGTTTTATGCTGACCAAGTGTCTTGTGGCAAGCTTCAGTGCTCATGGGAAGAATGAGTGATTAAGTGAGTGTTGGTGCGGCTACGAAGCATTGAGCATAGTGCGACAAAATAAGGGAAGGAGGTTTCCGCATGGCCATGTTCGACTATAAAAACTACAGTAGCGAAAAATCCGCCGAGCTGATGGTTACCAGCCATAAGCTCGCCACTTATACCAGCGTGTCCGGGGCGCTAGGCATCTCTTCTAGCCAAGAGCTGGTTCAGGAATTTGCCGACTTGTTCCCTCCAGGCGCCTATCCAAACAGTATCGACACCAGCCTGCCGACAGGCTGGCGCGAGCTGACGCCAGCAGAGCTCGGCCTGCCCGACAGCGCAATGGATGCCAACGGTCACTACATTATCGAGAGTCCGATTACCGGCACCTTGCCCACCGGCCCCCAGGCGAAGCTGCTCGGCGAATTCGACGATATGGGCAATCTCTCCCGAGTGGCCCTCTCCTTCACAGGCACTAACTCGCCGGTGGATATCGTTGACTACTTCCAGATCAACGCGGGCACCATCGCTCCCAACATGGAAACACTGCTCACCGCTTTCAAGGGGTATGCCGAAGCCAACGGTCTGTCTGGTGAAGATACCCTGGTAACCGGCTACAGCCTGGGCGGCGCCATGGTCAATATAATGGCGCGCTTTCGCGGGGAGCTCGCCGACGGCTTCTTTGCCGACGCCGACTACATTGGCCATGAATCCCCGCTGATGTTCGACGATTCTGATGTGGTCTTCAACTACGGCTATGAGAACGATGCCGTGTTCCGCGTAGCAGGAGATTCGCCTACCTTTCTGGAAGCACTGGATAATCAGGGCCCTAACCTGACGCATGCCAACATCAACTATGACACCACCACAGACAATATCGTCCTATTTGGCGATATGTATGGCTCGCCGCTGTGGCCACTGGGCGCCTACTCACTACTCAATATTCCGGAAGGGTGGTACGCCCATCTGGATGGGGTATTAACCGATGCTATTCAGCGCATTGTCGACTCGCCCTTCTACGAATACACCCACTCCGACAGCGTGGTGATCGTCTCCAGCCTCTCTGAAGTGTCGAGATCCACGGTTTGGGTCGAGGACAAGGAGACGTCGAGTTCTAACCACTTTGGCCAACCCGCCTTCCTGATCGGCACCGAGCATGACGATATGATTCGTGGCGGCGAGGGCAGCGACTTCATCTCCGCGGGTGGCGGCGACGACCTGATCCGCCTCTCCGGCGGTGCTGATCGCGTCGATGGCGGCACTGGCAACAACACCCTGCGACTGGAGGGACAGGCACAGGCGTGGGAAGCATATCGGCTCGAGGACGGCACTCTGTTCCTCAACTCAACGCGTGACCTCGGCTTGAAGCAAGTGGAGAATATCCAGCACGTGGAGTTCGAGGGGTGGAACCTGCTCGGCGCCACCTCTCTGATTAACCAGCGCTACTCGGTGGGCGACGAGGGCCTGAATGGTGAAGGCTTTGTGCCGCTCTGGCTGTTACCACGCGAGCTAAAATACGGCAAGCATGTTGAGGGAAGCACTGGCGGAGATGAACTCACCGGCAAGGTGGTGTTTGGCGGAGAAGGAGACGACACCCTGATCGCTCTCGACAACGGTAGCCTGCTGCATGGCGGCGAAGGCAACGACACCCTGGTCGGCAGCATGGGGGACGATCAGCTTTATGGTGGCGAAGGGGATGATGCTCTAAACGTACGCGGAGGCGACGATGTATTATACGGCGGCGTCGGCGACGACCTGTTCATTTTTGAAGCAGGCTATCAAGGCGACGCCGTTATAAAGGACTTTAACCAACACGCTGGCGACCAGGATTGGCTGGTATTCGTCGACGGCCTTTTCGCCAATGATGAAGAGCTCTTCGCTAGCGCCAGTCAACAAGGCAGCGATGTGGTTATCGCAGGCGACGCCTTCCATATCACCATAGAGCACATCGACCTCGTCGCCATGAGTGACCAGAGCCAGTTTTGGATATAGTACCCCACACCCCTCTCGTCACTTCGGTGGCGAGAGGGGGCTAACCGAGCGTCAAACCGTTATGCTAATTTTGACCGCCAGCGAGAACAGCGTTTGCTGTTCTCGCTAGTAGGCTAGTGGATACCGAGAAGCGTCTCAGCCAAGCGCCTCCAGCGACTGCTCAATAATGCTCAAGCCTTCTTCCAACACCGCAGACGACACCGTTAGCGGCACCAGGATACGAATGCTGTTGCCGTAGAAACCACAAGAGAGCAGGATCAGCCCTTTTTCGCGGGCTTTGGCACACAGGGCACCGGTTAGCGCTGTATCGGGTTTACCTTCGCTATCGAGCAGTTCGAACGCCGCCATGGCACCGAGCTGGCGGCCATGCGCCACGGTGGGAAAGCGCGCCTCCCATACCGCGAAGCGCTCGGCGAGCATCTTACCCATCTGCTCGCTGCGGGCCAGTATATTTTCCTCTTCGATCACCTCAATCACCGCCAGCGCTGCAGCGCAGGAGAGCGGGTTACCACTGTAAGTGCCGCCTAGTGAGTTTGGGCCGGAGGCGTCCATCACCTTGGCGCTACCCACCACAGCCGAGAGCGGCATGCCGTTCGCCAGACTCTTGGCGGTGGTCAGAATATCCGCCTCGATGCCGCTGTGTTCGAGCGCAAACAGCTTGCCAGTTCGGGCAAAGCCGGACTGCACTTCATCGGCAATCAGCAGAATACCGTGCTCGTCGCACAGCGCGCGCAGCGCTTTCAGGTAGTCCGGTGAGGCGATATAGAAGCCGCCTTCACCCTGTACCGGCTCGATCACGATGGCCGCCGTGCGGTGCGGGGCGATATCGGTCTTGAACAGCGTGCGAATGGCATCAAGCGACGCCTCTTCGCTGATGCCGTGCAGCGGGTTGGGGAACGGGGCTCGGAACACATCGCCCGGCATCGGGCCGAAGTCGTTCTTATAGGGCAGCACCTTGCCGGTCATCGCCAGGGTCATCATGGTGCGGCCGTGGAAAGCACCGTCGAAGGTGATGATGCCGGTACGGCCAGTGGCAGCGCGGGCAATCTTCACGGCGTTTTCCAGCGCTTCGGCACCAGTGTTCACCAGCATCGCCTTGCGCTCAGGGCCACGCACCGGACTCAATTCGCAGAGCTTTTGGCACAGCTGCACGTAGGGCGCATAAGAAATCACTGCGGCGCTGGTGTGCATCACTTTCTTGAGCTGCGCTTCTACCGCGGCAACGATTTTCGGGTGGCGGTGGCCGAGGTTCAGCACGCCAATGCCGCCTGCGAAATCGATCCAGCGGTTGCCGTCGGCGTCCCACAGCTCAGCGTTTTCCGCGCGCTCGGCAAACTGGGTGGTCGGCGTGGCGGCACCGTTGGCAACAAAGCGGTTTTTCAGGTCGTTCAATTCTTGGTTAGTCATTATTTATCTCGAAAACAATCATTCCACTAATGTGGTGAGTGCTGGATAAAGCGCTGAGCGGGATAAAGCACAAGGCGCACGGAGCACAGGAACCGGAGCATATGGGGTATATGTGAGGATTCCGCGCACCGCGCAACGCAGTGATTTGCCCGCATCAGCTCTTTAGGCAGTGCTTACCTATAGGCCGCCAACGCAGACGTATTTCAGTTCGGTAAACTCATCGAGACCGTGGTGGGAGCCTTCGCGGCCCAGTCCGGACTCTTTCACGCCGCCAAAGGGCGCAAGCTCGGTGGAGATCAACCCTTCGTTGACGCCGACCATGCCGTACTCCAACTGCTCCATGGTGTGCCAGATGCGACGATAATCCGTGGCATAGAAGTAAGCCGCCAAACCAAAGGGCGTATCGTTAGCCATCTGGATGGCTTCTTCATCGCGGTGGAAGCGGAACACCGGCGCTACCGGGCCGAAGGTCTCTTCGTCGGCTACTGCCATCTTGGTGGTGACATCGGCGAGCACCGTGGGGGTAAAGAAGCGCTCACCTGCGGCGTGGGGCTTACCACCGCACATCAGCGTTGCCCCGTGGTTGAGCGCGTCATCGATATGGCGCTGCACTTTGTCCACCGCTGCCTGGTTGATCAGCGGGCCGATCATGCTGCCTTCCGCCAGGCCATCGCCAACGTTCAGGGCGTTCACTCGCTCGGTGAGCTTGGCAACGAAGGCATCGTAAATGCCGTCCTGCACCAGAAAGCGGTTGGTGCAAACGCAGGTTTGCCCGGCGTTGCGGAATTTGGAGGCGATGGCACCGTTTACGGCGGCATCCAGGTCGGCGTCATCAAAGACAATAAAGGGTGCGTTGCCGCCCAGCTCCATGGCGGTTTTCTTCACCGTGCTCGCGCACTGGGCCAGCAGGCGTTTGCCCACAGGGGTCGAGCCGGTAAACGACACCTTGCGCACCCGTGGATCAGTCGTGAGCACTTCGCCCACTTCCGCTGGTTTGGAGGCGGTCACCACGTTGATAGTGCCCGCTGGCAGCCCCGCTTCCAGGGCTAAATAGGCTGCTGCAAGCGCCGTCAACGGCGTGGCTTCAGCAGGCTTGATCACCACGGTGCAGCCGGCGGCCAGGGCCGGGGCGCACTTGCGGGTGATCATCGCCAGCGGGAAGTTCCAGGGGGTGATCGCCGCGACCACGCCTACCGGCTCGCGCAGCACCAGCAGGCGCTTATCGGCGCCGTGGCTGGGCAGGGTTTCCCCGGCCATGCGTTTGGCTTCTTCGGCGAAGAACTCAATAAACGAGGCGCCGTAGGCGACTTCGCCTTTGGCTTCCGCCAGCGGCTTGCCCTGCTCTAAGGTCATTAGGCGGGCCAAGTCGTCGGCATGTTCAATGATCAGCTCAAACCAGCGGCGCAGCAGTGCTGAGCGCTGTTTCACCGGCGTGGCACGCCAAGCGGGGCCTGCGTCGTAGGCGGCGGCCACGGCGTCACGGGTATCGTCGGCGCCCATATCGGCCACTCGGGCGATGGTCTCGCCGGTGGCGGGGTTATCCACCGCAAAGGCTTGCTGACCTGAACGCCACTCACTGCCCACCAGGGCAGGAACCGCATCGTGCAACCACTGCTCAATAAAGCTCATGACTATCTCCTCAATGACGTGTATGGCGATGATTTAGTCGATCTTCATATGACGGTCGCTATAATCACGACCATAGGTGCTCAGCGCATGGACATACAGCGCCAGACCCAGCAGTGACCAACCGGCAAAGATAGTCCACTCCGCGCCGCTCAGCGCCGCCGGGCTTCCGGGCAGGTAAAGGCACGTCATACCGAAAGAGAGAATGATGGCGAGAGTGCCACATAGCTTGCCGTTACTGACCTTGAACGGACGCGGCATATCTGGCTCACGCACGCGCAAAACCATGAAAGAGATGGCTACAAACAGGTAGGCAATAACGATGCCTAAGCCACCGGCGTTAACGATCCACACCAGCGCTGGGCGGCCAAAGAAAGGGGCTAAACAGGAGAGAAAGCCCATCATAAAAATGGCGTTGGTCGGGGTTCTGTAGCGCGGGTGTAGCTTGGCAAAGGGCGCAGGCAGCATGCCCGCTTTAGCCAGCGCGTAAATCGCCCGGGAGCCGCCAATGTAGAAGGCGTTCCAGCTGGTAATAATGCCCGCAATACCCGCCATGACCATTAAGTTACTGGCCCATCCGGCGTTAAACAGGCTGCCCATGGCATCCGGTACGCTGAGCGAGCTTGCCGCCAACTCATCACTGTTGAGTGCCAGGCTGGTGGCGAGGATAATCAGCGCGTACCACACCACCGCCAGAATCACCGACATCATCAGCACTTTGCCGATGGCGTTATAAGGCAGGTTGATCTCTTCGGCGGCCTGGGGAATAACGTCAAATCCCACAAACAGGAACGGGACCATGACCAGCACGGCGACAATACCTGCGAACACGCCGGAGTCGGCCTGTGTGAAGAGCGGCATCATGTTGATGGTTTCGCCTTCAAACAGCGAACCGGTGACAAACATGACACCCACCAGCAGAATCAACCCGGTCACTACTTTTTGCAGTAGGGCCGCGGTCGTTACACCGAAGTAGTTAATCACCATCATGGCCAGCGAGCCGCCCACACCGACCGCTACCCAGGTGGCTTTGACTTCCCACCCGGCAATCGTCCAGAGGTGACCAACGGCGTAGTTGGGCGCTAGATGTTCGATCACTGTGGGCAGGGCGACGGCCTCAAACGCCACCACGCTTAAATAGCCTAAAATAATCGCCCAGGTACACAAAAAAGAGGGCAAGTGACCCAGGGCGCGGTAGCTGTAGACGTGCTCTCCACCCACTTTGGGCATCGCAGCGGCTAGTTCGGCGTAGGTTAGGCCGACCAAGACAATCGCTAAGCCGCCGATAATAAAGGCTATAATGGCGCCTAGACTGCCCGCGGATTGAATGGCGGTACCGGTGAGTACAATCCAGCCCCAGCCAATCATCGCGCCGAAAGCCAGTGCTAATACATCGCCACGGGCGAGTACCCGGACGAGCCCAGCCTGTTCTGATGAGGGTGTGGTCATTGTAGAGTGTCCTGCGTGTTATTGGATGTTGTCGTGGGCGCTCAGGGGCGCAGTATCCTGATCCTGCTTAGCTTAACCTGCTGTGAAAGCCGCGTTTTTATCCAGGCTTGCCTAACAGAATAGCAACACGCTAGCAGGCGGCGATAAAAACACGAATGCACCACTTTTACGTTCAACTAGACCACTTTCAGAGCGCACCAAAAAGGCGCAATATTTTCATACGGCTTTCGTCTAAGTGAGCGCTGTTAGCGGGACAGGCGGGCTAAAGGAGGCAACCCTATGGATCAAAAGGAGATCGTGCACCAACTTGTACAACTTTATGCACTCCAGCCTGAGCGGCTGAGTAAGCAGGTGCGTATTGAGCAAGCGCTGCGTCAGGCCATTACCCAGCAGTGGCCTTCCGGGCTGCGGCTGCCCTCCCATCGCCAATTAGCGGATGCCCTCGGCGTTGCCCGCCAAACCCTGGCGCTGGCAGTTCATACGCTCCTTGAAGAAGCGCTGCTTAAAACCGCCCATGGCCAAGGTACCTGGACGAGTAGGCCCGTAACGACAACTCCTCCATTGCGTGGCAATGGGCAGCTCTCAACACGCGCCCAGCGGGTATTGGATGGCCCCGGCGCCAGCATGATCCAAAGCGGCGCCTTTGTGCCCGGCATTCCCGATATCGCCCAGTTTCCAATGCGTAAATGGCGCCAACTCTATGCCAGTGTCACAGTGCCGCAAAACGCCCTGCTGCTCTCCTACTCCACCGGTGGCTACGGGCCATTAAAGCGTGCGATACGCGATTTTTTGGCCCGTTGGCGCAATATTCATTGCGACACCGAGCAGATCATCATCACCGACGGTACCCATAACGGCATTGAGCTATGCGCCGTGGCGCTGGCCGATGTGGGCGACACCGTTACCATGGAGTCGCCCTGTTACTGGGGCGCACGTAGCGTATTTACCGCCGCCGGTTTGAACATTGCACCTGTGCCGTGGCTACCAGGCCAGGGGCACCAGCTTCCGCCTGTTGCTGCCCCGGTGAAGTTGGCCTACCTGACCGGCTCGCACCACTACCCGCTCAGCGTGCCCACCAGCGCCGTCGATAAACAGTGCCTATGTGACGCCTTGGCGCCTGATTATATTGTCGAAGATGATTATGAGTTTAATCGCGACGACCATCCCAACCTGCTCTTCGACCCGCACTCGGCGCGACACTTGCTGGTGGGTTCGTTTTCCAAGATGATGTTTCCAGGGCTTCGCTTAGGCTATTTAGTCGTGCCGCACCATTTAGCGGGGCCGATGAACCGCCTGCGCAGCGAGCTTTTCCGTGAAGGGCGCATGCTGGACCAGGCCGTGCTGGCCCAGTTTATTTTTGATGGGGACCTGGATGCCTGGTGTCGGCGCATTCAGCGCGACTATCTAGGACGCCAACAGGTGCTGCATGATCAACTCCGTTCGCTGCCGCAGGTGC
>AXCI01003242.1_pt1 | contig 22724 bp, 17 predicted proteins | sample 182571 | NCBI WGS metagenome assembly AXCI01 (sample SAMN02359225, study PRJNA218796) | groundwater metagenome | isolation source: Mt. Simon Sandstone pore water sample D5872 at 1.8km depth, Illinois-Basin... | place: USA: Decatur, Illinois | collected 2009-05 | reverse complement strand
ACCCTGGCTTGGCACTTAAGCGGTTATTCTTTTAACTTCGCAGCTTTTTAGCTCGCCGACCGTTTGGTTCTCCAACTGAGCACGGCAACGGTAAGGGCTGGCAAGAAGGTGACGGTGACAATTGCCGTGCCGAGCAGCCCGAATAGCACAATGGCACCGACGCCGCGGTAGAGCTCGGTGCCTTCCCCAGGCAGAAATACCAGCGGCGAAAGCCCGCACAGGGTGGTAAGAGTCGTCATGGCAATCGGCCGTAAGCGGCTCTCTACCGCCTGTTGAACGGCTTCACGTACCCCCATGCTCGCCGTGCGTAGATTCTCCCTTGCCTGATGAACCACCAGTATCGGGTTGTTGACTACTGTCCCCATCAGAATCAAAAAGCCCAACATGGTGATCATATCAAACGGCTGGCTGATGGCATTCAAGCCGATTTTCGGCAGCTGCGCGCCCACCGTATTCATCAACCACAGCCCCACAATCCCACCCGCAGCGCCTAACGGAATAGTGGCGAGAATAAGCAGCGGGTAACCCCAGTGAGCAAAAATCGCCACCAGCAGCAGATACACTATCGCCAAGGCAATTAACGCATTGCCGGTAAGTGCCTGGCGGGTGGCGTCCAACTGATCCCCCGCACCGGTCACGCTGACATTAATGTTGGCGGAGATGACGCCCTCATCGCGCAGTGGGTCGATCACCTCGCGCTGCATTTGCTCAATACCGGCTTCCAGCGCCACGCTGCGGGGTGGAATAACGTCCAGCGTAACACTGCGGCGACCGTCTACCCGCCGCAGCGTCGCCGTGCCTACCGTCTCGCGAATCTCGGCAAGGGTATTGAGAGGAACGCTTACCCCAGAAGGGGGTATAGATGGGCAGGGTGGCGAGGGCGTCCAGGTCGATATTACCTGCCTCGGGGCCGTAGCCGTAAAGGTCGATTTTTTCATCGTCGAGATAGAAGTCATCCAGGTAGGCGCCGTTGGTGAGCACCGCGACGGTGGTGCCCAGTGCATCGGTGTCCAAGCCGACTTCGGCCGCGCGCTCCCAGTTGGGATAAACCTCGATCAGCGGCTGGCCAAGATCCAGAGCGGAGGGCCGCGACTGAATGCGCGGGTTGTCGAACACTGTCTCGGCGCGCTGATAAATGGCATTGGCGGTGGTGTAGAGTTCGTTCAGATCGTTGCCGGCAATATCCAGCGTAATACTGCGCGTTCCGCCGTCATTGCTGGAGATGATTGAGCCTCGGGCGGCAAAGGCGCGCATGTCCGGGTATTTCTCAAAGCGCCGGGTGAGGGCGTCCATCAAGGCTTCAATATGGGTGGAGTCGATGGTTTCCGCAATGATCCGTAGGCTCTGGGCTTCGGCTTGAATGCCCATGGTGCGAATCGGCGGAATGTCGGTATCGCCGCCCTCGAAGCGCTCAGGCTCAGCGCCCACATGGGGCTCCAACTCCTGCTGCAGGGTTTGGGCAATCGCATCCATGGTGGCCAGGTTGTAACTCGCCGGGGCGTTCATGCTAGCAAAGGTTTTGGCCTCTTCGCCTTCGGGCAGGTACTCCGCCGGGGGCGTCAGCCATACAAAAATGCCGATTCCCCCTACGATGCCAAGTACAATAGCGATAAAGCGCCGGGATGCCGTGCGAATCATGCCAGCCACCACCCACAGGCAGCCGCGTACCCAGCGCGGCGATGACGTTGAAGCGCTCTCTTTACCGCGAAAATCGATATGCGCGCCCAGGGTAGGAATAACGGTAATGGCGACCACCATCGAGACAATAATCGAGGTCGAGATGGCCACCGCAATATCGGAGTAGAGCTGCCCGGCTTCCTGCTGAATAAAGAAGATCGGCACAAAGACTAAAATAGTGGTCAGCGTTGAGGCGAGCACCGCGGGCCATACTTGCTTGACACCCTCTAGAGCCGCTTCGAAGCGCGCCAAGCCACGTCGGCGCTGAGTCTCAATGCTCTCCAGTACCACGATGGTGTTGTCTATCGTCATGCCAATGGCGAAAGCGACACCCGCCAGCGAAATAACGTTGAGCGTGCGGCCGGCCAGCAGCAGGCCTAGAAAGGCAGCGATGGTGCAGATGGGAATGCCGATCACGCCAGCAAAAGTGGCTCGGGCTGAGCGTAGAAAAGCGTACATTACCAGGGTGGCGAACAGCGCCCCAAGGCCCAGGTTGACCCACACATTGGCAATTGACGACTCCACGTAGCGCACGTCGTCGCTGGAGAGCGTCATACGCATACCCTGCTCGGCTAGCAGGCCTTCATTAAGCGCCGCGACTTCATCGAGCATAGCGCGCTTGATATCAATCACATTGGCGCCCGGCTCACGGCGCACCTGCACGCTCAATACCGGCTGACCATCCGAGCTGTAAGCGCGAGAAGTGAGTTCGGCGTAGGATTGGCGCACTTCAGCCACATCGCTTAGCCGGGTAACCGCGTCGCCGTCGCGGATGAGAATCAGGGCTTCAAGACTCTCTACATCCTCAAAGCGGCCTACGGTACGCAGCAGGTAGCGGCGTTTACCGCTCTCTAGGTTGCCACCGGAGACATCCTGGTTGCGGGCTTGAAGTGCATTTTGAATATCAGCGATACTCAGTGCACGGGCGGCTAGCGCCTCAGGGTCGATCAGCAGCTGCATTTGCCGCTCGGCGCCTCCGGAAACCGTGACTTCCGAGACGCCCGCAACGCTTTCCAGGCGCGGGCGAACGTTATCTTCCAGGTAGTCGCGCATGGCGGGCATGTCGAGCTGGCGCGGGTTGCCTTCCCGAGGGCCAACGTTAAAGTACATAAAGGCGTTGGCAGAAAAAGAGTTGGCGACAATACGCGGCTGGTCGACGTTGTTGGGATAGGAGGGCACTTGGCTGAGCGCGTTGTTAACCCGAATCAAGGTTTCGGTGAGATCGACACCAAACGGGAACTCCAGCTCGATTTCGGCGCTGCCGCTGCTGGCGGTGGACTCCATGCGCTGTAGGTTGGGGACATTGCGCAGGAACTCCTCCTGCTCGATCAGGATATCCTTTTCAATATCCTGTGGCGTAGCACCCGGCCACTGGGTCTCAATACCCACCACGCGGGTTTCCAGGTCGGGAATCATCTGTACCGGAATACGCCAGATGGCGGCGATACCCAGAATCAAAAGGATCAGCGTAATAACGCTAACCAAGATGCCGTGACGAATGATGGCGGCAAACATATGCGGGTATCGCTCCTTTAGTCGTCGCTCAGGGACACTTCTTGCCCCTCTTCAAGCCGCTCATTACCGACGACGATAACGCGGTCTCCCACTGATAGGCCCTCATTGACGGCGACCTCTCCCTGGTAGCTAGTGCCGATCTCAACCCGCTGCTCGAACGCCTGCCAAGTATCATCGGTTTGGCGGGCGAGCCAAACGCTGACGCTGCCATCCGGACGGCGAATGAGGGCATCCCGCGGCACGCTGGGTCCGCTTTCGCCGTTAAGCTGCAAACGGCCTTCCACCGCCATGCCCGGCAGCATTTCAAGTGGTGTTTCCAGTGCCGCGCGAAGCAGAAACTGCCTTGAGCTGGCATCAAGAGGAATCCGCGCGAGGGTACGCGCCGGGTGCCATTGATCACTGCCTTCTAAGCGCACCTCTAACTGGGAGCCCTCAAAGCGTTGGTAGGCAGAGAGCGGTACCGAGAAATCCAGGCGAAGGGAAGCTAAATCGACCAAGGTGAGCAGGGTATCGCCAGGGTTGATCCACTCACCGACATTGCTCTCCCGGTGGGTGACCATGCCGTCAAAGGGCGCGCGTATCTGGTGACGCTCGAGCTGCAGCTGGGCCAAGCTGTAGTCGGCTCGGCGCGCTTCAAGGGTGGCCTGGGCCGCCGCTAAAGCACTTTCACGCTGGCGGCGCTCGCTGGCGGCAAAGTTTTGTGCTGAGAGCTGGTTGGCTTCGCTGACCAAACGCTGGGCTTCATCACGATCCACTTCTGCTTGGGACAAGTCGGCGCGGGCGCGCTGGCTCTCCAGGCGAATGTCGCGAGTATCCAGAGAGAGCAGCGGCTGGCCCTGAGTGACGGTGTCGCCCATCTCAACCGTTAGCTCGCTTACCTGACCCGCTTCAGCGCTCGACAGCTGGGAGGTTTTTGGGGCGCTGACGCTACCGGTCAACGGCAATACCTCTATCCGCGGAGAGTCAGCCACCACTTGGGTCTCAACACGGTTTTCCTGAGCGGTAGCGAGGGATGCTAGGCTCAGGGTTAGAACAGTGCCTGCGCCTAGGCGAACTAGATAGGGGAGTAGGGACAACAAGGCAGCTCCTGAGAAATAACAGTCGATGAACAGCGTGACAGCTTTTTACACTGCACGCCGTTAGCTCCCTCAACATTATACAAGGTTTAGTGTTTGTACAAATTTTAGCTGCGTTTTAGGGCAATGAGTAGCGCCTGCAAAGGGTGCAGCAGAACTTGTTCAGAGTAACGCTTTACCTGACTGCGGCAGGAGTAGCCGGTGGCCAGCAACTTGCCTGCGTTGTTTTCGGCTTCTACTTGGGGCTGCCACGACTGGGCGTAGATAGTTTTGGACGTAGCGACGTTGCGGGTTTCGTGGCCATAGGTACCGGACATGCCGCAGCAGCCGGTGGCCATTAGCTCAAGCTCTAACCCAAACGCCGCAAATACCTGCTGCCACGCTTTAGGACTGCCCGGTGCGTTGGTTTTCTCGGTGCAGTGGGAGAGCAGCTTAAAGCCTGGGTCGGTTAGCTTGAGCTGGCTGGATGCTAATGTATTGATGCGCGTCGCCAGCCACTCCTGCAGCATCAGCACTTCCGGCACGGCGTCTTCGCCTAACGCTTTTACATACTCCTGACGATAGGTGAGCGTCATTGCTGGGTCGATGCCCACCAGGGGGATATCAAAGCGGGCGAGGGTGCCTAGCCGCTCGGCCTGCTTGGCGGCGGTGCGCTCGAAGGCGCCCAAAAAGCCCTGCACCTGGAGCGGTTTGCCGTTCGCCGAATAGGGCATCACGAACACACGTAGATTGAGGCGCGAGAGTAGCTCCACTACGTCCATCACCAATTTGGCTTCAAAATGAGTTGTGAAGGCGTCCTGAACAATAATCACGCTGTTAGCGCGCTGTTGTTCGGTCAACAGAGCCAGCGACAGCGGCGTCGCTTCGGCAACGCCCCAAGCTCGCAGCTGTTTTTTAACGCTAGCCCGGGAGAGCGCCGGGGAGTCGCTCATGCCCAGCGTACTGCGCATGAGATTTTCCACCCAACGCTGCCCCATCATCGCGTTATATAGCGGCGCGACCTTGGCCAGGGTAGGCAACATAAACTCGGTGCCGCCAATCACGTAGTCGCGAACCGGGCGCAGGTAACGGCCGTGGTAGACCTCCAAAAACTGCGATCGAAACTGGGGGACATTGACCTTGATGGGGCATTGCCCTGCGCAGGATTTACACGCCAAACAGCCCGCCATGGCGTCGTAAACCTCGTGGGAGTAGTCGTGGTGCTGCTTGCGACTCAGGGTATTCGCTACCCGCCGTGGGAAGCTTTTAATAAAGCCCCAGCCGCCCTCGGCTTTCTTCTTACGCGACTCCTCGACCACATCAATCCCCGCCTGGGTCTGCAGGCGCAGCCACTCGCGGATCAGGCTGGCGCGGCCTTTGGGCGAATGGCGGCGATCTCGCGTCGCCTTCCAGGAAGGGCACATGGGGTCATCAACATCATAGTTGTAGCAGGCGCCGTTGCCGTTGCAGTACACCGCGGCGTCGTAGGCCTGCCAGGCGCGTTCGTCGATTGTGCGGTCGAGCTGGCCGCGCATGGGCACGCCATCGACCGTTAACAGATCGGGGTCACTATCCTTGGCGATTAGCGCATTATTCTCAGATGGCGATGCAATTTTGCCGGGATTGAGCTGGTTGTAGGGGTCAAAAGCGGCTTTTACCCGCTGCAGACTGGGGTAGAGTTCGCCAAAGAACTTGGGCGCATACTCAGAGCGCACGCCCTTGCCGTGTTCTCCCCACAGCAGGCCACCATATTTCTGGGTAAGCGCGGCCACTTCATCGGACACCGCGCGAATCAGCTTTTCCTGCTCAGGGTCTTTCATGTCGATCGCGGGGCGTACGTGAAGTACCCCCGCATCCACATGACCAAACATGCCGTAGGAGAGCCCACGAGCATCCAGCGCCGCGCGGAACTCGGCGATAAAGTCCGCCAGGTGCTCTGGCGGTACGGCGGTGTCTTCCACAAACGCAATCGGGCGCTTCTCGCCCTGTACGTTGCCGAGCAAACCCACTGAACGTTTGCGCATGGCGTAAACTTTTTGAATCTGCCCACGCCCTTCGGCCAGGGTATAGCCTAGCCGCTCGACGGTGGCGTCTTGGGTAAGGTGTTCGGTGAAGGCGCGCACACGCTCAGAGAGAGCGCTCTCATCGTTATCATTAAACTCGATTAGGTTAATACCGCGAATCGGCGTACTTCCGGTGGCCGGGAAAAACTCGGCTACGCTGTCCCAGACAAAGTCTTCCATGGCCAGTTGCAGCACGGTGTCATCGACGGTCTCGATGGAGGTAGGCAGCGAGGCACTGGCTTTTAACGCTTTAGCATCCCGCAACGCATCCATAAAGCTGGTATAGCGCACATTGACCAGCGTTGAGTATTTGGGGATCGGCAACACGTTCAGCACGGCTTCGTTTAGAAAGCCCAATGAGCCTTCTGAGCCGCACAGCAGGCTGTTGAGATTAAGCTGACCTTCGCCATCGCGCAGGTGGGCTAAGTCGTAGCCGGTCAAGCAGCGGTTAAGCGGGGGGAACTTGGCCGCAATCAAGTCACGCTGCTGGTCGATAATCTCGGCGGCGGTGGAATGTACGCGCCCCAGTACGCCTTCCTGCTGGCGCTCAGCCAGCTCTTCATCCTGTGTTAATGCGCGGCTGTGTAGGTGCTTTCCGCCAATCAGAATGGTATCGAGTTCCAGCACATGGTCGCGGGTTTTGCCATATTCACAGCTACCCTGGCCGCTGGCATCGGTGGAAATCATGCCGCCAATGGTGGCGCGATTAGAGGTGGAGAGCTCTGGGGCAAAAAAAAGCCCATGGGGTTTGAGTGCCGCGTTGAGCTGATCCTTGATCACCCCGGCCTGAACGCGCACCCGGCGGTTCTCAACATCGATCTCAATGATGTGATTCATATGGCGGGAAACGTCCACCACGATACCGTCGGTGAGCGACTGGCCGTTGGTGCCGGTACCGCCGCCACGGGGCGTTAACACAATGCCACGATGCGTGGTTTGCGCAGCCAGTCGGGTTAGCCGTTCAATATCTTCGGCATGCTTGGGGTAGACCGCCGCCTGGGGCAAGCGTTGATAAATCGAGTTATCCGTCGCCAGCACCGTGCGGTTGGCGTAGTCGGGGGCGATTTCACCCTCAAAACCCCGCGTTTTAAGGGCTTGTAGAAATCGTACGTAATCTTTACCCAAACGTTCAAACGGGGCGGTACGCGTATCTAAGGATGCAATCATAGTTGATCAAGCCGTCAGTGCCGGGGGCGCAAAAAAATAAGACGGCTACTTTACCGCAGTGACTGCCCGGCTGCATCTCACGGTAGCGCTTTACCCCAAGGCTTACTCAGCACCCAGGGCTTCTTTTACCAGCGCTGCTGAGGCGTCAGACATCGGTAGCGTTAGGGCCAATTCGTGGGCGCGGGGCGACATTTTGCGCCAGGTCATCTGCACAATACGCACCATGTGGTCGTGTTCTATCTTGCGCGAAAAATCGGCAAAGTAGTTCTCTAGAAACACTAGGCAGGCGCAATCCTCCAGCGCTTGTACATCAAGGTCGCGGCCCAGGCCTTTCTTGCCAATAATGGTTGCGGCCCGCTCGGCTTCTTCCCCTTGAAAGCCTGCGTCACGCATGAGTCTGGCAGTCGTTTCGCCAGCGCGCTTTCCCTGATCACGCCGCCAGGTTAGATAGCCCACTCGCCCTTCAGGATACTCCTCCCGCGGTACTAGCCAGCGCTGTAGGTGCTGGGCGCGAACGGCTAAGCGCAGCACTTCATCCGGGGCATCATGCACACGGTCTAACCAGCCACTCATGCGTTGGGCGTAGGCCAGTTCCTGGGGCATAGAAGTACCATCCGCAAGCGAGGTAGAACGTGGATCCTCGGCATGTAGGGCATCAATAGCGGCAAGCGTTTGTTCAAAAGCGGTAGGCATGGCAACGGTGCTCGGCTTAAAAGTGAAGTAAGAACTAGGTTGCCGAGAAACTGAGCGAATCACAACTGCAGAGTGAGGGGGAAGTTATTAAAGAGGGGAGGCGCAGCGCCCGCTGCTAACCACAGCGGACGCTCTTCATACGCTATATAAAGACTAACGTTAAACTTAGCGGCGATTATAAACGTCTTCGTTGAGTTCACCCTCGCTCTTACCTACCAGCGTGGTCACCATTAAATCGCCCGCTACGTTGACACTGGTACGCGCCATATCAAGAATACGGTCAATCCCCGCAACCACGGCGATGGCTTCCAGCGGCAGGCCAATCTGCGCCATTACTATCGAGAGCATTATTAGACCTGCACCCGGAACTCCCGCCGTACCGATAGAGGCCAGCGTGCCGGTGGCAACGATCATGCCGTAATCCATCATACTCAAATCAGTGCCGGTCATTTGAGCAATGAATAGCACCACCACGCCCTGGTAAAGCGCGGTGCCATCCATATTGATGGTAGCGCCGACCGGCAGCACAAACCCGGAAACCCCTTCGGAAATCCCCAGGTTCTTCTGCGCACAGCGGATAGACACCGGCAGGGTGCCTGCTGAAGAGGCGGACGAGAACGCCACTACAATGGCGTCCAGGCTGCCCTGTAAATAGCGCATGGGGTTTAGTCGCCCCAGTAGAGAGATAAAGCCAGAGTAGACTACCAGTACATGAAGAATACTGGCCAGGTACACCACCCCAATGAGCTTAGCCAGCGGCAGCAAAATCTCTAGGCCGTACTGGCCCGAGACATGGGCAATCAAGCCGAACACGCCAAAAAGGTGCGAACGCCATCACAATGCCAGTAAGCTTGTACATTGCCTCGGCGAAGCTATCGAATACCTTCATGACTGGCTCACCTTTCTCGCCAATCAGCGTCAGCGAAATACCCAACCCAATGGCAAACACAATGATCTGCATAATGTTGCCGTTGGCCAGGGCGTCCAGCGGGTTACGGGGCACTAAGTTAACCAAAATAGAGACCAGCGATGGTGCTTCGCTGGCCGCCACTTCTGAATCGAAGCTTAAATCAACCCCCCACGCCCGGCTGCAGCAGGGTGGAAAGCACCAAGCCGATAGAGATGGCAAAAGCGGTAGTAACCAAATAGAGCGTAATCGTTCGCGCACCAATACGGCCCATTTTCTGCGGATCGCGCATGGAGGTAATGCCCACCACCAGGGTAGAGAACACCAGCGGCACAATCAGCATCATAATGGCGTTGATGAAAATATCGCCGAGTGGCTTAAACACACTGGCGGTGTCGCCTAACAGCGTACCCGCCAAAATCCCCAGCGCCAAGCCTGCGAGAATCTTCTTCCATAGGGCAATTCGTCGCCACCAGGCAAACTTTCCTTGCTGTGCTGTTTCCTGCACTGCCTTTCTCCTGTCAAAAAGTGTGAAAACCTGTTGTTCAGCGATTCGCCAGTCGAATCGTCGGGCACTCTATCACTTTTGGCTAATGGCGGGGATGGATATGCAGAGCGGTCATGGCGCATGCGGTCGATTAGATAACTGAGCTTTGCTTAGCGATAGCGCACACTTATTACGTGCCGCTACTGTCTAGCAGCGCTGCGCGCAGCATTCGCGGGTGCGCCTTAGGCTTACCACGCACGACAGGATTGTGGCGTGATAAAGAACAGTGCTAGGGCCGACTTATCTGGTGCTGGAGCCTTTTGGCGTAGCTAAACGTATGCTTGGTGATACCGGCCATGGCTCCCCGCCGCGCTTTTGCCTACAATAGGCGCTTTTCTGCACGCGCATTGGCGCGTTGCTCTTATTGATTTCAGGCCAAGGGACAGGATTCATGCTCGATCCGAAACTGCTGCGCGGTGATCTTGACACGGTTGCTCAACAACTGGCCCGCCGGGGCTTTGTGCTTGATAAAGCGGGACTGCAGACGCTGGAGTCGCGTCGCCGCGAGCTGCAAACGCAAACCGAGCAGCTGCAAAACGAGCGCAATATGCGCTCCAAAGCAATTGGCAAGGCCAAGGCTAACGGTGAAAATATTCAGCCGCTGCTGGATGAAGTAAGCGATTTAGGTGATCGCCTGGATAAAGCCAAGAAAGAGTTGGCCGAGGTACAGGAAGAGTGGGATGACGCCGTTAGCGGTATTCCCAACCTGCCTCATGAAAGCGTGCCTGAAGGTAAAAACGAAAACGACAACGTTGAGCTGCATCGCTGGGGCACGCCGCGGGTGTTTGATTTCGAGGTGCTGGATCACGTTGACTTGGGTAAAAAGTCGGGTTATCTCGATTTTGAGCTAGCGGCTAAAATCACCGGTGCCCGCTTTGCGGTCATGCGCGGGCCGATTGCACGCCTGCACCGGGCGCTGGCGCAGTTTATGCTGGATACCCAAACCGAACAGCACGGCTACGAAGAGTGCTACGTGCCGTATATGGTCAACCGCGATTCACTCATGGGTACTGGCCAACTGCCGAAGTTTGGCGAAGATCTATTCAAGCTGGATGACGAGCGCGAGTACCATCTGATCCCGACCTCCGAAGTGCCGCTCACCAACTTTGTGCGCGATGAAATCGTTGAGCTTTCGGCGTTGCCGATGAAGCTGACCGCGCATACGCCGTGTTTCCGAAGTGAAGCGGGCTCTCACGGGCGTGATACTCGCGGCATGATCCGTCAGCATCAGTTCGATAAAGTCGAAATGGTGCAGATCGTAGAGCCAGAGAAGAGCTATGAAGCGTTGGAGGAGATGCGGGGGCATGCCGAGGCGATACTGCAAGCGCTGGAATTACCGTACCGTGTGGTAACGCTGTGTACCGGGGATATGGGCTTTGGCGCGACCAAAACCTACGATTTGGAAGTGTGGTTGCCCAGCCAGGAAACCTATCGGGAGATATCTTCGGTCTCTAACTGTGGGGATTTCCAGGCGCGTCGCATGCAGGCACGTTTCCGGCACCCAGATTCCAAAAAGCCATTGTTGCTGAATACGCTGAACGGTTCAGGGCTGGCGGTAGGGCGGTGCCTGCTGGCGGTGCTTGAAAATCACCAGCAGGCGGATGGCTCGGTAACTATTCCTGAGCCGCTACGTCGCTACCTGGGCGGTGTGGAGCGTCTGGCCCTTTAAGCGTCCACTCAACGTTAACTCCGGCATCTATGCGAATGGTGCCGGGGCTGTAATCACTGGCGGCACCTGACTGGCTTGCAGCCGTGTCGCTTTCTGCCCGCATTGACATCATGTGCGGTTGGAAAATAGGTGATTGGGTTTCTTCAATGCGCTGCACATGACCCAGTTCAGCATCTAAGCTGTCGGCCATGAGATTCGCCTTGTGCTGGGCTTTCTCCAGCGCTTTAACCAGTGCTTCATCGGTGGCAGCGTCACGGTCTTGCAGATCGAACTGGACGCCGTCCAGTGAGTTAACGCCTGCTGCAATCAGTGCGTCTAATACTTCGCTTAACTGATCGAGGTCGGTAAGTTCGACAGTGACCGGGCGTTCCAGGCGAGTGCGCTGAAGGGTTTCATGTTCGCCATCTTCGTTGCGTGGTCCTTGAACATGCTCAGGATAGACATTGAGCGAGCCAGCCTTGATGGCTGTGCGTTCAAGGCCAGTGGCCTCCATCTGTTCGATTAATTCGCTGGCGCGAGTCTCTAATCGCTCGCGTGCATCGCTAAGTGCGCTACTATCGCTCTCTTCCAGGGTGGAAAGAGCCGGCGTGTTTTCCCACAAGCGTGCATTCAACGTCGCTTTGTCGGGTTCTACTTCCACCCAGGACTGCGCTTGAACGTGCAGGCTGGGTTGAGGCGGGTGTGACGGTGAGGCGTGTGCCAAGGGGGCACTGAGAAGTGCCAGCAGGGCGCCGCCTAGCAGGCCATAACTTAAAAATTGAGAACGTAGTCCTTTAGAGTTCGTACCTTTAGAATACGTCTCTTGAGAACCTGGCCTTTGAGAGCTAAGGGGGATTGCTTTCATAAATGGCTTCCTTAGTAAGCGGGCAGTAAAGCTGCCTTGCTAAATCCTGGTTTTAAAAAAGCTGTTTCAATAAGTTAGGACAGACACAGCTTGGAAGCGTAGTCGTAGAGAAAGTTCAGCACGGAAGAGTGAACCCACAAACGTTGCTCATTGTTTGCATGGTTTGTGCAATATGAACAATGCAGCCATTATGTATGGATAACAGGCTAGGGATGGATTATGTCGAACTTGTCGGATGAGGATTATCGCAGTATTCCACTCAATGCCACCTTGGCTCTCGCCGCGTTGGTAGTGATCATTGCGGGTATGAAAGCAGGCGGTGACTTGCTGGTGCCGTTGCTACTGGCGATATTTATCGCAGTGGTGTGTACTTCGCCGGTGCAGTGGCTGCATCGCTGCGGCTTGAGTATGCGTATGTCGGCATTTCTAACGTTAATGGTTTTGCTGGCGTTTATATCGCTTATTGGCCTACTGGTGGTTAATAGCTTTAGTACCTTTTTGGCGGCGTTGCCTGATATTGAATCGCGTCTCTATGAACAGTATTGGAATTTACTCAATGCGCTCTCTTCACGGGGCTTGGCGATTAATCCTGATCAGATAAACTCGCTCTTTTCGGGAGAGGATGAAGGCTCTTGGATGCCAGAGCTGTTGAGTCAGCTTGGTAATCTTTTTATGCAGAGCGTGATTGTTGGGCTGCTGGTCATCTTCATGCTGTTTGAAACATTAAATGTACGTGACAAAGTCTCTCGGGCTTTAGAGAACCCTGCGCCTAGCTTGAAGCGTTTCAGTGAGTTCAGCCTAACGCTAAAGCGCTACCTTGCCGTTAAAACCATGATCAGTCTAGCCACGGGTGTGCTGGTTTGGCTCTCCTGTCTGATTGTGGGCGTTGAGTTTCCGCTGCTATGGGGGGTGTTAGCCTTTGCGCTCAACTTTATTCCCAATATTGGTTCCGCGCTGGCCGCTATACCGCCGGTACTCTTGCTACTGATTGCGCAAGATGGTGGCGCTTTTCAAGCAATGCTTTTAGCTTCTGCCTATCTGATTATCAACTTTGTGCTCGGTAACTTGATTGAGCCTCGGGTAATGGGGCAGGCGCTCGGACTTTCTACCTTTGTCGCGTTTTTATCGCTGGTGGTATGGGGCTGGATATTTGGTGCGGCGGGAATGCTGCTTTCGGTAATGCTGACAATGACGCTGAAAATCGCCTTGGACAGCCACCCGGAAACGCGTTGGATTGCTCGGCTGTTAGGGCCTGGAAAGCGACGTTTAAAAGATAGTAGGGCGAGCGATGCGACCCTGCCGCCGTGGAGGCGCAAGCATTAGAAAAATAATACCGCCGACGCTGTCGGCGGTATTTATACGTGCTAGGTGCAGCTATCAAGCGTTTTGTTCGATGAACTGCGTTAGCTGTGATTTAGATTGCGCGCCAACCAGTGAAGCAACTTTGGTGCCGGATTTAAACAGCATGACGGTAGGCACACCGCGCACGCCTTGCTCGGCAGCAATTTCAGGTGCGTCGTCTACATTGACACTAACCACTTTCAGGCTGTCCTGACGTTCTGCAGCTACTTCATCAACGACCGGGGCCATCACTTTACACGGGCCACACCAAGGCGCCCAAAATTTCATTAGCACAGGCTGTTCAGCGTTGAGGACTTCTTGCTCAAAATTGGCGTTGGTGACATCAACATTATTAGCCATTTGCTTCTCCCGTTTGCGTTGCTCTTACTGTTTCGTTGCCTCAAATGGAGCAACGGTCATTACGCGATTCATTAGCGCTCTTTCACCGCGCCTGAGTTCTTACCGCGCCAAGTCGTGGGCAGATGTTAGCGGGCGCGAAGGTTGCTGGCAAATTTCCCGTATAGAGTTGTATCTGAATAGCAGAAATTAATAGATGCTGGTAGCGACATTTTTTTATAATATAAAAGTATCGTTCGGGTGTTTTTTATTCTATCTGGTGCTGTAGAGTGCGAAGCCAGCCCGTTGTCCGTCAAGCGCATTGCAGTTGCTGCGCAAGGATGTGCTTCAAGGCGCTACCTACTTAGATCTGTTTAGAGAATAAATAAGGTGAGGATATGAAGCTACAACAGCTACGCTATATCTGGGAAGTCAATCGACATAACCTCAACGTCTCAGCCACAGCGCAAAGTCTATTTACCTCACAGCCGGGAATCTCCAAACAAATTCGGTTATTGGAAGATGAGCTCGGCGTTGAGATTTTTGCCCGCAGCGGCAAGCATTTAACGCGAGTAACGCCTGCTGGTCAGTCGATTATCAACTTGGCAGGTCAAGTGCTGCGCCTTACCGATAATATTAAACAGGTTGCCCAGGAGCACAGCGATGAGCGTCGCGGTAGCTTGGCCATTGCAACTACGCATACCCAGGCCCGATACGCGCTACCGCCGATTATTAGTGAGTTTACGCTGAAATATCCTGATGTCGCGCTACATATGCAGCAGGGAACGCCCAAGCAGATCGCGCAAATGGTCAGTGAAGGCCAGGCCGATTTTGCGATTGCAACCGAATCGCTAGAGCTGTTTACCGACTTGGTGCTGCTGCCGTGCTACCGCTGGAATCGCTGCGTGCTCGTGCCTAAGAGTCACCCGTTGGCCACCCTTGAGGGACCGCTCACTCTTGAGGCGCTTGGTGAGCATCCATTAGTGACCTACGTATTTGGCTTTACTGGTCGGTCCCAGCTGGATGATGCTTTTAAAGCAAAAGGCTTAACGCCTAATGTGGTGCTAACCGCTGCCGATGCGGACGTGATTAAAACCTATGTGCGCTTAGGGATGGGGGTGGGCATTGTCGCTCACATGGCCGTCGATGAAGCATTAGATGCTGATTTGGTGGCGCTGGATGCCAGCCATCTGTTTGCAAGCTCGACCACGAAAATCGGTATTCGTCGCGGGACCTTTATGCGCGGCTATATGTATGACTTTTTAGAGCGCTTTGCGCCACATTTAACGCGTGATCGTGTCGATGAGGCGTTAACAGCAGGCCCGCGTCATGAACAGTCGCTGTTTGATGACTTAGACCTGCCAGAATATTAAACATTAGGGAAGATTAGTGCTGTAAGTGCAGCCCGCACTCGCGCTTCTCTTCCACTTTGGTGGGGTCAAAGTAGTCGAAGTTGTTGGGCAAGTTATGCGCCTGAAGGTATTGGTACATATCTTTGGCGCTCCACTGCAGCAGCGGGGCGACTTTCAACAGGCCGTCGCTGTTGCGGCTAACCGGCTGCATTTTGGCACGCTCGGGTGTGTCTTCAGCGCGCAGCGCGGTGAACCAGACATCGGGCTGCATTTCACGCAGCGCGCGCTCGAACGGTTCAAGTTTTACTTCCTGGGTAAAAGCCGCGTGGCGCGGGTCGTCTATGCCTGGCATGGGGCCTTCCAGCGCTTCGCGATGAGCGCGGGTACGCTTGGGCACAAAGCTTACTATGTTCAGGTTGAGCTGCTTTATCACCTCATCGGCGAATTGATACGTCGCTTCAGTGTTGTAGCCGCTGTCCATCCACACAATGGGGATGTCGGGGCGCACTTGGCTCACCATATGCAGAATCACCGCCTCGAAGGGGCGAAAGTTGGTGGTGCAGATAGGTCGTGCGCCCTGGGCCAGCGCCCACTCAACCAAGCCCTGCGGATTTTTGCTACCGTTGATAGCAAATTCGTTATTGATCGCGTCAAGCTCTGAGGACATGCTGCCTCCTGTTCGGGTGTAGAGTCATGGTGACTAGGCTATCAAACCCGAGCCCTGACTCCCCAATACCGTTTAGTTAGTCTTTTATATTCCTTTTTGATTTAGAAACGCCGTTGCTTATTCCAAAGCGCCAATAAGGTGGCGGATTTTATCCAGTGTTTCGGTGTACTCTTCGTCTGCTTGGGAGTCAGCCACCAAGCCACCACCGCCCCAAACATGCAGTCTTCCCGCCTCGGCGACCATCGTGCGTATGGCAATTGACGTATCCATGCTTCCCCGCACATCCACATAGCCCAGGCTGCCGCAATAGACGCTGCGTTGGCAGGGCTCAAGCTCATCAATGATCTGCATCGCACGAATTTTGGGGGCACCGGTAATTGAACCGCCGGGAAAGGCCGCCTCAAGAAGTGATAGAGGCGAGTAATTATCAGCCAATTTACCCTGCACTACGCTCACTAAGTGGTGAACATTAGGGTAGCTCTCTAAGCGGCATAGCTGTGGTACGCGAATGGAGCCGGGCTGGCATACGCGGCCTAAGTCATTGCGCAACAGGTCGACGATCATCACATTCTCAGCGCGATCTTTGCGGCTGCTCATCAGCTCTTCGGCCAATGCTTGATCCTCTTTAGGCGTAACTCCCCGCGGGCGGGTGCCTTTAATAGGCCGTGTTTCGACCTCGCCATTGTGACACTGAATAAACCGCTCTGGCGAAAGTGAGAGCAAGGCCTTGTCGCCCCAGGCCATAAAGCCCGAATAGGGCGTGGGGGTCGCTTTCCGGAGCTGTTGATAAGCCTGCCACTCGTCCCCTTGGTAATCGGCATAGAAGCGTTGCGCCAGATTGATTTGATAGCAATCGCCTGCTCGGATGTAGCGCTGAACGGCGTCAAAACGTGACACGTACTGTTGATAGCTAAGCTCGGCCTTAAAGGGGCTGTTGAGTGCAAAAGCACTGGGCTGTAAGGGCGTTTGGCCAAGCCAATCCTTAACTTGCTCACGACGTTCCGGGGTGGCGATTAACCACGCTTTTTGGGCCACGTGATCAAGGGTAATACACCAATCGTAGAGCCCTAAGCGTGCCTGGGGTAAAGAGACCGCTTTCACTTGGAGGCTGGCGACGGATAACGACTCACGGCCCAGATCGTAGCCCCAGTAGCCAATAAGCCCGCCGAGAAAGGGGAGTTCACTGATGATATTCGGGAATTCAAGCTGATCCAGAAGCCACTGCTGAAGCGTAAATGCATCGTTGTCTATATGGGGTGTAACACCGAGCTGATTAGACAAGAGACTCGCATTGCCGTCGCTGGACACTTCCAGTGTGGCAAGAGGGTCGCTGCTGATGATATCAAAGCGTCCGTTAGCCACGGGGCGGCCGCTATCAAGCAGCACGGCGCCAGGCCTACCGCGCAAGCAGGCGAATACGCCCAAAGGATCGGGAGAGTAGGGCAGGGCAGTTATCGTCAACGCCTTGATCATTAAGCAAACGTCTCGCCAGTTAAAGGCGAGCCATTTTAGAGGGGCGCAGACAATGACACCAGCGTTAGGCTTCGACGCCTTTCTCACGCAACGCTGTAAACCCAAGCGCCATCAACTGGCTGATTGTTGACAGGTAGCCGCTAGCTAGGCTGATGAATACAACGAAAGGCGTATAAAATCGGCAAACAAGGTTGGTTGACGGTTCAATGGGCACACGTTAGAGTTTGATAACTTTTCAATTGTCGACAATTATCTATGGCAACGCTCGTTTCTGACACCCCAACCGCCGCTAAGATTTTAACTGGGTCACCGCGAACTGAAACAGCCCGCTCTGAGGCGTCTGCTACGGAAGCCGGGGGGCTTGAAAGCTCGCTGCCTGAGGTGCGTACGCTTGCGGAGCGGGTCTTTCATCAGTTGCAGGATGCCATCGTGCGCGGTGAGCTTGCCCCTGGCAGTAAAATTACCGAGCCGGGGCTATCTAAAACCTACGGTATTTCACGGGGCCCATTGCGCGAGGCAATGCGACGACTGGAAGCCCACCGCCTGATTGAGCGCGTTCCCCATGTGGGCGCACGGGTGGTTAAACTCTCAATGAAAGAGCTGCTAGAGCTTTTTGATCTGCGTGAAGCCCTTGAAAGTATGGCGGCGCGCCTGGCAGCGGAGCATATGTCGCCGGAAGAGGTACAGGGGTTGCGGGATGTGCTGGCACTTCACGAAGGCCAGGCCGACCTAAAGCGTGGTGAGGCTTATTATCAGCGCGAAGGCGATCTCGATTTTCACTACTGCATTGTTCAGGGCAGTCACAACAAGATGCTCATGAACCTGCTCTGCGATGACCTTTACTACCTTGTGCGCCTTTATCGCACTCAGTTTAGTGCCAGTGGCACGCGACCCCAGCGCGCCTTTGTGGAGCACCACCGCATTGTCGATGCCATCGAAGCGGGGGACGCGGAGCTCGCCGAGCTGCTGATGCGCCGTCATGTCAGCGCCTCCCGTGCCAACGTGGCGGATCGTTACGCCGCAGCCCTAGAAGAGACAGCGTCCAAATCGTAAAGCTAAAAGATAACTAAAAAATCAACTGAATTAGTGCCAAACCCGCACGACATCAGAACAACAGGAGTAACGCCCATGTCCCAGATGACGCCCGGCGCCCGCTTTCGGGCCGCCCTCGAAGCTAACCGCCCGCTGCCGATCTTAGGCACTATCAATGCCTACACTGCGCTAATGGCCGAGAAAGTGGGCCATCAGGCCATTTATCTCTCCGGTGGCGGTGTGGCCAACGCTTCGTTTGGTTTGCCGGATCTGGGTATGACGACCATGAACGATGTGGTGGAGGATGCCCACCGTATCTGCGGCGCCACCGAGCTGCCGCTGCTGGTGGATATCGATACCGGCTGGGGCGGCGCCTTTAATATCGCCCGTACCGTCAAAGAGATGCAGCGCGCTGGTGTGGCGGCGATTCATATGGAAGACCAGGTGGCGCAAAAGCGCTGTGGCCACCGCCCCAATAAAGCGATTGTTTCCCAGCAGGAGATGGTCGACCGTATTAAAGCGGCGGCCGATGCCAAAATTGACCCCGACTTCTATTTGATTGCGCGCACCGATGCGTTTCAAAAAGAGGGACTTGATGCGGCTATTGAGCGTGCCAATGCCTGCGTGGAAGCGGGGGCAGATGCCATCTTCGCCGAAGCGGTTCACACCCTGGATGATTACAAGGCGTTCTGTGAGCGGGTCAATGCGCCGATTTTAGCTAACATCACTGAATTTGGTGCGACCCCGCTGTTTACTCAAACAGAGCTTGGCGACGTTGGCTGCCGCATGGTGCTTTATCCGCTCTCCGCCTTCCGCGCTATGAACGCTGCGGCACTGCAGGTCTATCAAAGCATCCTCGATAACGGCCACCAAAAAGACGTCGTGCCTATCATGCAGACCCGCGACGAACTCTATGATTTTTTGAACTACCACGACTTTGAACAAAAGCTCGATGCGCTGTTTGCCGAGAAAGGCGATGACCAATAAACCAAGCGCCAGCTTAACGAACGACCATATTTGAAAAACACAATTTAAAATAAAAGCAGAGTTAGGAGACACACCATGGCTGATAAACCCGCAACAGGTGCAGGACTGCGTGGCCAGAGCGCTGGTTCCACCGCGCTATGTACAGTAGGCAAAACAGGTTCAGGCCTGACCTACCGTGGTTTCGATATCAAAGAACTGGCTGAAAAAGCCAAATTCGAAGAGGTCGCTTACCTGCTATTGAAGGGCAAGCTGCCCAACCAAGGCGAATTAGATCACTACATCGCCAAGCTGAAAAGCCTGCGTGGGTTGCCCGATGCGCTGAAAACAGTGCTTGAGCAGATTCCCAAAGACGCCCACCCGATGGATGTGATGCGCACCGGCACCTCAATGCTAGGCAATCTGGAAACCGAGGAGAGCTTCGACCAGCAGCAGGATGTCGCCGACCGGCTGCTCGCGGTGCTGCCCTCGATTATTTGCTACTGGTACCGCTTCTCCCACGACGGCGTGCGTATCGACACCGAAACTGACGATAACTCAGTGGGTGGCCATTTCCTCAACATGTTGCGTGGCGAACCAGCCTCAGAGCTGCACGCCCGGGTAATGAACGTATCACTGATTCTCTATGCCGAGCACGAGTTTAACGCCTCTACCTTTACCGCACGGGTGTGCGCCTCAACGCTTTCCGATATGCACTCCTGCGTCACCGGCGCGATTGGTTCCCTGCGCGGCCCGCTGCATGGCGGTGCTAACGAAGCAGCCATGGCAATGATCGAAAACTGGCAGTCGCCGGAAGAAGCGGAAAGCAAAATCATGGGGATGCTGGAGCGCAAAGATAAGATCATGGGCTTCGGTCATGCGATTTATCGTGAGTCCGACCCGCGCAACGCGATTATCAAGCACTGGTCCAAGAAGCTCTCCGACGATGTCGGCGACAAAGTGCTCTACCCGGTTTCCGAGCGGGTTGAAGAAGTGATGTGGCGCGAGAAGAAGCTGTTCTGTAACGCCGATTTCTTCCACGCCAGCGCTTACCACTTTATGGATATTCCCACCAAGCTGTTCACGCCGATTTTTGTGATGTCGCGGCTTACCGGCTGGGCGGCCCACGTGTTTGAGCAACGCGCCAACAACCGCATTATTCGCCCCAGCGCCGATTACACGGGTCCCGAGAAGAGTGAGTGGGTGCCGATAGAATCGCGAGACTGATCCGCGTGCTGCCCGGTGGCTTGATCACCGGGCTTTTTTCAGCCCCTTCTTGTGAGTCTGCCTGCTATGAATACCCAATACCGTAAACCGCTGCCTGGCACAGAGCTTGAGTTTTTTGATGCTCGTGAGGCGGTGGAAGATATCCAGACCGGTGCCTACGCACAACTGCCTTACACCTCTCGCGTACTGGCGGAACAGCTGGTGCGCCGCTGCGACCCTAAGCTGCTCACCGATGCCTTAAAACAGCTGATCGAGCGCAAGAGCGATCTGGATTTCCCCTGGTACCCCGCCCGTGTCGTTTGCCACGACATCCTGGGCCAAACCGCACTAGTCGACTTGGCTGGGCTACGCGACGCCATTGCCGAGAAGGGCGGCGACCCCGCCAAAGTTAACCCCGTCGTGCCGACCCAATTGATTGTCGACCATTCGCTGGCAGTCGAGCATGCAGGCTCAGAAGAGGGCGCCTTTGAGAAAAATCGCGCCATTGAAGATCGCCGCAACGATGACCGCTTTCACTTTATCAACTGGACCAAGACGGCCTTTGAGAATGTCGATGTGATCCCCCCCGGTAACGGCATCATGCACCAGATCAATCTGGAGAAGATGTCGCCGGTGGTACAGAACCGTGACGGCATTGCCTACCCGGATACCTGTGTGGGCACCGATAGCCATACGCCCATGGTGGATGCTCTGGGCGTTATCTCCGTAGGTGTGGGTGGGCTTGAAGCCGAAAGCGTGATGCTGGGGCGTGCTTCCATGATGCGCCTGCCGGATATCGTTGGCGTAGAACTAACTGGCAAACTGCAGCCAGGTATTACCGGCACTGATATGGTGCTGGCGATCACCGAATTCCTGCGTAAAGAGCGCGTCGTCGGGGCGTATTTGGAGTTTTACGGCGAAGGCGCTGACGCGCTGACGGTGGGTGATCGCGCCACTATCTCCAATATGACCCCTGAATACGGTGCCACGGCGGCGATGTTCTATATCGACGGCCAAACCATCGATTACCTGAAAATCACCGGTCGCGAGGACGAGCAGGTAGCGCTGGTGGAAATCTATGCCAAGCATACCGGCCTCTGGGCGGACAGCCTCACTGAAGTGGCCTATGAGCGAGTGCTGACTTTTGATCTCTCATCGGTTACACGCACGTTGGCAGGGCCCTCCAATCCCCATGCCCACCTGCCTACTTCGGAACTTGCTCAGCGTGGTATTGCCGTGGGTCTTGAGGCGGCACAGGCAGAGGAGAAAGCCGGTAAAATGCCCGATGGCGCCGTGATCATCGCTGCCATTACCAGCTGCACCAATACCTCTAACCCGCGCAATATGGTGGCGGCAGGGCTGATCGCCCGTAACGCCAACCGGCTGGGCCTGCTGCGCAAGCCCTGGGTGAAGTCGTCGCTGGCGCCGGGCTCGAAAACCGTCAAGATGTACCTGGAAGAAGCCGGTTTAATGAGTGAACTGGAAAATCTCGGCTTCGGTGTGGTGGCCTACGCCTGCACTACCTGCAACGGCATGTCCGGGGCGCTTGATCCAAAAATCCAGCAGGAAATTATCGAGCGTGATCTCTACGCCACGGCGGTACTTTCCGGTAATCGCAACTTCGATGGCCGAATTCATCCTCACGCCCAGCAGGCTTTTCTAGCATCACCGCCGTTGGTGGTCGCCTACGCCATTGCGGGCACGATTCGCTTTGATATCGAAAAAGACGCCCTGGGTGTGGATCAGGCGGGGAACCCCGTTACTTTGAAGGATATCTGGCCAGCGGATGAAGAGATTGATGCGATCGTCAAATCATCGGTGAAGCCGGAGCAGTTTCGGCAAACCTATATTCCCATGTTCGACCTGGATAAGAGCGCCCGCGCCCAGGTGAGCCCGCTATATGATTGGCGGCCGCAGAGTACCTATATACGTCGCCCGCCCTACTGGGAGGGCAATATGGCTAAGGTGCGGACCATGAAGGGTATGCGGCCGCTGGCAATTCTGCCGGATAATATCACCACCGATCACCTTTCGCCTTCCAACGCGATACAGCTCAACAGCGCGGCGGGTGAGTACCTAGCCAAAATGGGCGTTCCAGAGGAGGACTTCAACTCCTACGCCACCCACCGTGGCGATCACCTCACTGCACAGCGCGCCACCTTCGCCAACCCCAAGCTGTTTAACGAAATGGTGCGCGACACCGACGGCAAGGTAAAG
>AXCI01003317.1_pt1 | contig 22991 bp, 23 predicted proteins | sample 182571 | NCBI WGS metagenome assembly AXCI01 (sample SAMN02359225, study PRJNA218796) | groundwater metagenome | isolation source: Mt. Simon Sandstone pore water sample D5872 at 1.8km depth, Illinois-Basin... | place: USA: Decatur, Illinois | collected 2009-05 | reverse complement strand
AATCTATAGTTACGTTGTCGGAGTCGCTAATGGCGTTACCGTTGTTATCCGTAGCTTCTGCCAACACGGTGAGTTCACCATCTACCAAACTACTGATGTCAACGTCGTCCACGCTGTAAGTGCCATCGGGATTGACGATGGCCGTAGTGCCCACGGTGTCACCATTCTGATCAGTAATAGTCAGTGTGACGGTATCGCCAGCTGCCACATCCACAGTAGTACCGGTAATATCGAGGGTGCTGGCGTCGTTATCGGCGGTGGCATCCACAGTAATGTTGGAGTCCGTGGCGTCCAGAATCGCGGTATCCGTATCACTAATAGGATTGCCGTTATTGTCTGTCGTATCAGCTTGTACAATTAGCTCACCGTCAACCAAGTCACTAACGTCGACATCATCCAGGCTGTACGTGCCGTCGGCGTTGACAGTCGCAGTTGTCTCTACAAAGTTGCCGTTCTGATCAGTAATGGTAATTGAAACACTACTGCCGACAGGCACATTCGTCACTGAACCAGTGATATCTAAAGAATTAACACCAACATCAGGGGTAGTGGCAACAACCGTGATGGTACCGTCTGGCCCTGGTTCTGGCGCTGGTTCAACCACATCATCTTCAGCAGCAGCATCTGAAGGATCGCCGCCGAAATCGATAAACTCACCTTCGGGAAGTCCACCTGAGGTTTCAAAACTCAGCGAGCCTGTTTCTTCTGCTATACGGGCCACACGCACGAAGCCGTGGCTACCGCCACCACCTCCACCAATACCACCAGCCGCTGTGGCATCCAGTAGCTCTAATAGATCGCCATCTTCATCATCCAAGGCGGCTAAAAGTGCTTCAAGGTCTTCATCCAGTAAACTTGATTCTTCTGTAGCCACGACTGCATCACTTTCCATTTCAGGAGTGATAACAACCTGTTGGCCACCTTCTACTAAGTTAACTCCAGTACCGTCACCAAAATCTAGCTCTACGCTGCCATTGCTGGAAGTAATGAGAGTTTCACCTTCCTGCAACACATCACCAATACCCAACTCACGCAAGTTACCTGCTTCATCACGCGCCCAAGCCTGACCTGAAATAGAAATAATGGTTGCAGTTGCCATGTGGAACTCCCTTAAGAAAATAGAAGCCGTCTTGGCTAGTGGCATAGCACTAGGGGCATAACGGCATATACCATCATCTTAGGTGAGCAAACTACAAAAAAATATTGTACTGATGGACATATTAGATGGAGAGCTGCCTAAGCAGAAAAGCAGGAAATGCGCTTTAGTAGACAATGAAGCTACAAGACCAAAAGCGCATTTTTGGTTTTAGTGACTGGCCTGCTCTCTTATTGGAGAAAGCTTGAGCATTAATTGCAGGCGGTCGCGTACAGATAGCTTTTTAAAAATAGCGCTTAGGTGGGCTTTTACCGTTCGCTCAGTAATATCAAGCTGGCGGGCAACTTCTTTGTTCGTTGCTCCACGCGAGACCGCTAATGCGACTCCACGTTCGCGCTCAGTAAGTAGGGCAAGATGGTCGCTGTCAGCACTGGGAGAAACTTCCGTACGCTGAGATAGTGCTTTAAAAGTGCCCCCGATCACTTTAGCGAGCAACTCCTGACCTACCCAAACACCCTGATTAGTAACCACAAGTGCAACTTGTCTCAACACATTCGCCGCCGCTAGCGTGTGGGCATAGCCCCGCGCCCCCAGGTCTAATGCCTTAAGCGCCTCTTTATCTTGAGGTGCATAGCTAAGTAACACTACCGTTAACCCCATAGGGACTAATCGCTGCGTTAGCTGTGGCCATGAAGCAACTGAGGTTACTATCCAAATCAAATCACCCGATTTAGCTCGTTTTTCAACTAACTCTGGTGTTGAGGGCTTCGCATCAGGAAAGGCTTTCTGCCAGCGTGCCTTGAGGCTACCATCCATTGTTATAAACCAATGATCCATTACCGTTCCCCCATCGAATCACGCCATGCCCGCAGAATAGGCTTGAGCAGAAACTGCATCACTGTTCGTTTACCGGTAATAATATCTACCTGTGCCGTCATACCTGGAATAACCTGTAACGAATCTGCTAGGCCTTCATCTGCAAGGCTGCGTACTCTCACTAGATAGAAAGTATTATCATCGTCATCAGTGATCGTATCGGCACTAATAAGATCCAGCTCCGCTTGTAGCCCTCCATAAATGGCATAGTCGTAGGCCGTCAGTTTGATCGTGGCGGGCTGCCCAGGATGCAGAAACGCGATATCCTGAGGCGCAATACGGGCTTCGACTAACAGCTGATCGTCGCTGGGCACGATATCCACTACCTCTTGCCCAGGCTGTGCGACGCCACCAATAGTACTAATGTGTATGCGCTGCACAATGCCATCCACCGGGGCACGAATTTCGGTCGATCGCACCCTGTCTTGTAGGCCGGTACCCGACTGCTGGAGGGCATTTAAGTCGCCTAATGTTTCAGCAAGATCGTTACGCCACTCGCTACGACGCTCAGCACCAAGCTCCAGCAACTGCCCCTCCGACTCTTCAACCGCAGCTTCTAGTCGTGAAACAGCAGCGTCGGCTTGATTACGCTCACCTGTAGCACGCGACAAATCGCGCTGCAAACGCAGAATTTCAACTTCTGAAACGGCACCTGATTCCAGCAGAGGGCGTGTCAAGTTAAGTTCCTGACTAGACATATTAGCTTCGCGCTGGGCGGTATCACGTTTGGCGACAGCCTCTCTTAACTCTTCTCTACGCTGCCGTATGCGATCATTTAAAACATTTTCTTGCTCACGGAGTTCTTCGCGGCGACTCTCGTAAACCTCCCGTTCTTGAATCACGATGGAGGGTACTTCTTGGCGCAGCTCTTCGTCAGGTTCAAAAGGGGAATCAGTGACCAAAGCCCTTAAACGCTCCGCCTTTGCTTGCAAAGCAAATCTTTGAGCAGTGTTTTCGCGGAAATCCGAAACAAACCGGGTGGGATCAATTTGCATAAGCACCTGCCCTGCCTCGACCAGCTGACCTTCTCGAATCATAATCTGCTCAACGACCCCCCCATCAAAGGATTGTATTCGCTGTAGCTGACTCGCCGGAATAACACGGCCACTCCCACGTGTCACCTCATCAATTGGCGCAAAGCAAGCCCATATAATGAGGGCCATAAAAGCCAAGCAAACGCCGTAGAGAAAAAGGCGTGCCCGCAATGGCTCTTGCTGTAGCCTGGCCCAGTCGGTATCGCTTGCCCAATCTCGGTTTAAATGGGCTGAGGTGACCCCTCGCGCAAAGAGGCGATCCATAAAAGGGCGGAATGGCTTTTTACCCTTTTCAGAAAACCGACCGATTGCTTCGAATCCCTTTTGTTCGGCAGTCTCACTATTTTTACGTGCCATTAGGATGCCCTCCCGATCTGACCTTTACGGAGCGCTTCCACCACCGTGTCACGAGGGCCATCCGCTACGACTTTGCCACCATCCATGACGATAATACGATCAACTAAAGAAAGCAGCGAGGTACGATGAGTTACCACCAGCATTGTTTTGCCTTGCGCTACTTTACCAAGATTAGCTTTAAAGGCTTCTTCACTGGCGTTATCCATAGAGCTTGTCGGTTCATCTAATAACAAAATGGCAGGGTCATGCACTAATGCCCGCGCAATCGCCACAGACTGCTTTTGACCGCCCGATAATGCTTGGCCACGTTCGCCTACCTGTAGGTCAACGCCGAGAGGGTGGCTGTTGACTAAGGATTGAAGGCCAGCGATATCCAGCGCTTTAAGTAACTCTTCATCATCAATACGGTCACTACCGCCCCCAGCGACAATGTTATCGCGCAACGAACCCGAAAAGAGACTAACATCCTGTGGCACATAGCCAATATGACGACGTAGCTGCAAAGGGTCGATTTGACGTATATCAACGTTATCAAGCAACACGGCGCCAGCGGTGGGCTGATAAAACCCCAACACTAATTTATTAAGAGAAGACTTACCGCAACCAATCCGCCCTAACAGAGCGACTTTCTCACCAGCTTTGATTGAAATCGACACATCTCGCAAAGCATCCCGCTCATCATTAGGATAACGTAACGTCACTTTATCTAGCCGAATACCACCCGCTACGCTGGGCTTTTCGACATACACTTTGCCTTCCTGGCGTTCAACCTGCTTATCCATCACCTGATTGAGCGAGTCCAATGCTGTTGACGACTGATGGTACTGCGCTAACAACGCTGCCGCCTGGCTTATAGGTGCCATCGCGCGGGAAGAGAGCATATAAGCGGCAATAAGACCGCCTTGGGAGAGATTGCCTTCAATAATTTGATAAACGCCGACGATAATCACACATACAGCCACGCTGTGCTGCGCCCACTGCGCCACATTGGATACAGATGTGCTGACCAAGCGGAGCTGAGCACTGGTGCGCGATAAGAAAGCTGTGGCTTTTTCCCAATGACGCTGAATGCGGCTTTCTGCACGCAACGCTTTAACATTTTCAAGTTGTGACACTGACTCGACCAGCAGAGCATTACGCTGGGCACCCACTTCCCACGTAGTTTGCGAGAGTTCGTGCAACTTCCCCTGGGCAGCCAGCGCGTAAAGCAATACAAATATAACTCCTGCCAAAACAGGCAACACAAGCCAAGGATTAATTAGCGCAATAATGGCCGCAAAGAGCAGCACAAAAGGTAGATCAACGATGCCCAAGATCGTAGCTGAACCAATAAACGCACGTATCGATTCGAACGACTGCAACGTTGAAGTAAAAGACCCAGTAGAGGCAGGACGCTCCTCTAAACGCATACCCAGCGTTTTCGCCATAATGGAAGAAGAGAGTTTCACATCGGCTCGACTGGCGGCCAAGTCAACAAAGCTACTGCGCATTAACCGCAGCGCCAGATCAAAACAGAGCACTATAAAAACACCACCTGCCAGCACCCAGAGTGTCTCGGTTGCTTGATTGGGTACTACACGGTCGTATACGTTAAGTACAAATAAAGGCATGGCCAGGGCAAATAGGTTTATGGCCACTGAACCAATAAGAATATCGCGATAAAGCCGTCTATTTTCTTGAATTACCCCCCAAAACCAATGGGTCCCCTTCTTCTTTTTAGTTTCAGGATTATCATCCAGTCTAAGACGTGGGCGTACATAAATAGCTTCACCGGAATAGCTAGAGGCTAGCGCATTCAAGCCCACCTCTACTTCTGCTTCGTTAAGCTCTGGAAAGACAGCCTTAGCTACGCCGTTCTTGACATCAATGGCGTTGATAATACATGCACGCCCAGGTTCAAGGAGCACGATAACGGGAAACAATTCAGGATTTAGATTTGCCAGTCCACTTTTAACAATTCGTGCTGTCATGCCCGCACGGGAAGCGGCACGGGCAAAAACAGAGGGTGTGAGCCTGCCCTCTTCAAGCGGCAAACCCGCCGTCAATGATTCAGAGGAGACTTCATGCTGATGCATTCTAGCCACTGCCTGTAAGCAGAGAAGAAGCTCATCATTATTCAATGAAGAATCTTGTCCCTCCTTACTATGAGTAAGCTTTTGATCATGCTCTGACAATGTCCACCTCTTATAATAAAAATAGCACATAGCATCTTTTCAACGCTATGTGCTACATGCTCTCAACTAAATAATACCAGCACTCTACAACCTCAATATGACGCTAACGAAGACTTTATGTGTTCATTTCGTCGAATCGCTCTAAAGTAATTTCTACACGTCTGTTTAGCTTTCGTCCTTCTACTGTGTCATTTGAAGCAATCGGCTTATTAGATCCATAACCTTCTGTTTGTATTAAGCCTTGCTCAACACCCTGCTCAACGAGAAAGCGCGCGACACTATCGGCACGTCGCTGAGAAAGCGGGTCGTTGATGGCATCTGTTCCTGTAATATCAGCATGACCAGCAATGAAGATCCTAGCTAGGTCATCGCGCTCTACGATTTCAGCAGCCAAGCGCGAAAGGTCTTCACGAGTGTTTAACCCCAACTCAGCACTGTTGATTGGGAATAGCGCATCTGAAGAAAGCGTTACATCTGGCGCGCGCGTGGGGGCTGGAGCGGAAAAATCACCACCAGTAAAATCTTCCAGTGTAAATCCACCAGGACCGGCTACTGGGCAAAGTATCTCTGGAGTAATCTCAACGCCGTTATTGCCAAGCTCTGCTAGGGTTGGCATATCGTCACGCATAATTTCTAGTGACTGCATTAACTGACCAGTCGCTGCGAGCGTTCTTGCATCAGCCAAAGTGACATCATACTGAGCGTTTGTATAAGCACGACTTGCTTCGAAATATTCGTTCTCGCTATCCAAAACATCCAAGAGGGTACGCTGACCAATATCAAACTGCTGTTGATATGCGCCTCTAACGCGATCAATTGACAAACGATGCTGGTTTAAATAATTCAGCTGTTCCCGAAGACGCCTTGCATCATTATAAGCAATTTGCGTGGTCTGACGAACATTGGTACAAGCGAGTTCTCGCTGATCCACGGCTTCTTCAATGCGGTCGCTGGCTGCCCTAAAAGCAGCTCTATCACTGCCACCGTTGTATAAATTCATACTTGCGACTAATTGAATACTCGTCTCGTCACGGCGCCCAGCAATAGCATCATCTTGATTATTAGTACCTGTTCGCCCTTGAATTTCTAAGCGCGGCATAAACGCTGCACGCGTACCCTCTCGTTCAGCGCGCTGAACATTAATATTTTCAATGGCCGCATGAAAATCAGGATTGCCTTCAAAAGCCAAATTCACAGCTTCGCTGACACTAGCAGGCAGTGCTTCATCCAGCGTGGGCGCAGGCATCAGGTTTTGTGCGGGGAGTTCACCAACAATACGCATGTAGCGCGCAGTGACATCATGAAGGTTGGTCGCTTCAGTCATTAAATTGGACTCAGCGAGCGACAAACGTCCACTTATTTGCTCAAGATCAACACCCCGACCTGCGCCCGATAAAGTACGCTCTTCGATTTGCTGATAAACTTCTTGGTGCTTGGCATAATTATCTTGAGCGAGTCTTACAAGCTCACGGTGACGAGCAACATCTAGATAAGCCTCTGCTGCCTCAAGAGCAATATTCTCACTGGCACCAATTAATTCGTAATATGTAACCAACTTTGCTCTATCTAAGCGCTGGACTTCGCTGCGAGTTGCAAAGCCATCAAACACCATTTGTGTCAGTGTTAGCTCAGCAAAATCAGTCTCATAGCTACCACGACCATCTCCCTCCTGAGCTTCACGCCCTACACCTGCTGTAACATCGACGCTCGGCAAATAATTACCACGTGCGACGCCAATATCATTTTCTGCAGCGCTTAGACTTCTCCAGGCAGCTTCCACTTCTGGATTGGTCGAAATGGCTTTTTGCATAACACTCTGCAGATCGTCATTGCCAGGAGAGTAAAGGCTTTGAGGCAGTGTTTGAGCTATTGCGTTTGGGAGCGTTCCAAAAGCCAATGTAACCGCTATTAACGGCAGAGAAACACGGCGAAGGTTAAATTTATTCGTTTTGCGAGCTACTACGTGCTTCATTTTTAATTCCCTATATTTGTTATCACTCCACTGGCCACCCAGCTAAGCGTTTAGCCTCCCTGCTTCATCGCGGCTAAGAGCCAAGCCTAGCACCTATTGGTAGAAGTGATAATTTAAAATTAGTCACAATTTATTAAATATTCCTAGCAGATATGCTTACGCCTGCCTCATTACCAACCAAGCGTAATACAAAAATACAAAAAATACAAAAAACACCTAAAATAAACAATTCCAGCGATAAACGGTGTCACTCAATAGGTTTCTGAGCCTGCTGAATCCCTAAGCCAAACAAAATCAGCACCAAACCAATCAGTGTTGAAGGCAATATAGGCTCCCCCACTACTAAAAAAAGCAGCAGTAGTGAGACAGGGGGTGAAAGAAAAATCAGGTTGGAGACTTTTTGCCGTCCGAGACACTTTTTGCACCGCCATTTGCCACAGCACAAACGCCACGCCCATCTCAAAAAGGCCTACATAAACGCCCGCACCAAAAGCAGGCCACCCGTGCCACTGGAAACCAGGGCCGAGCAGTAACAATAGAGTTAACACCGGTAGGCCTACGCTAAAATTTTGCCATTGGCCTACTAATGGAGGGCGAGGGTCCCGCGCATTAAGGAGCCAATAAAGCGCCCAAAGTAACGTCGAAGCCAGTGCCAAAATCACACCAAGCGGGTCAGCGAATGAGATGTTAAAACAGAACCACGTGTCGCGATGACCCATACGCCGGAATAAGCCACCAAGCCAGCGATGATATCCATACGGGTTAAGCGCTGACCAAGCAGGGGCACTGCTAAAACGCCATGGCCAACGCCCACGTATAGTTCAGCGCCATTGCCTCCTGACCAGGAAGTCGGTCATAGGCCGCAAATAACACTAGGTAATAGGCAACCGGGTTCATTAATCCTGCCCAGGCAGCCGTCTTCCAGCCTTCCCGCAGAGCAATGGACAGATTCCCCTGCTTAACGACCAGTGCCCCCATGAGGGCCCAGGAAACGAAGGCTGCGAGCCACATCAACTCCAGAGGACTCATCCAGGCGAGAGCCACCTTGAATGCCGTTGCCACCGTAGACCACAGCGCTACGGCTCCTAGCCCGCAGAGGATGGCTTGCCTATCCTGACTCATCGATCGATGTGCCCTAAATCTCGCCCTGGCTCCAATTGATCTCGCACACGCTGTTTAATGAGTTTGATATCGGGAAAACCGCCATCGCGCTTTCGCTCCCAAAGCAGTATTTCATCACACCAAATCTCAAAAGTGCCTCCATGAGAGGGCGCTAACGCGACTTCGGTCACTTGCTCTCCAAAGGTAGAAAGGAGCTCTTGCGCATACCAAGCGCTGCGCAACAGCCACTGACATTGGGTGCAGTAGCGAATCTGGATGCGTGACATCGTGAGTTCCTTATCGGTAAGTTCCTTGGCAGGGTAATATGTCAACTTAAGCAGGCATTCTGTCATTTTATATTAGCAACCGCCAAGGAACCGTTATGGCTCAATCGGATGTTTCACAAACTCGCCTATATGAATGGCTAACAGGTGATGAAGATAGCCGCATGTGTGATGACATTCCTGAGAGCGCATGCAACGAACAGCCACGCAATTTTTTTCTACACCTTTGGGCTGCTTTAGGTAATAAGCTGGCTGATGAGCTGTCTAGCGCGCGTTTAGTGCTACCTTGGCTGATGGGCATCATTGGCGCCCCAGTATGGATGGTAGGCCTACTGGTCCCCATTCGAGAGTCAGGCTCGCTGCTACCGCAAATTTTTGTAGCAGGGTTTATCCGATTGAAGCCAAAGCGGAAATGGGTATGGGTAGCCGGAGCACTCATCCAAGCGCTCGCCGCGTTACTGCTCAGCGTATGTGCACTTTTCACTACCGGCACTATCGGCGGCACGCTAGTGCTTACTGCGCTTGTCCTACTATCGTTAGCACGAGGCTTATCCTCCATTGCTACCAAAGACGTGCTCGGCAAAACCATCGCCAAGCGCCGTCGTGGCACATTAATGGGCTGGAGTGGCAGCATAGCCGGCGCGGCCACTCTAATAGCCGGGGCCGTTTTAATGCTGCTTGATGAGCAACCCGGCAGTTTAGTAGTGGCGATACTGCTTGCAGTCGCCGCAAGCGGTTGGCTAATCAATGCGTTAGCCGCTGCTCGTATTGAAGAAGCCCCAGGAGCCATTGAGGGAGGCGAAAATGGCTGGGACAGCATTAAGCTAGGCTTATCACTGCTTAAAGATGACCGCACTTTTTTACACTTTAACCTTGCCAGGGCATTACTACTCTCAAGTGCGCTCGCCCTCCCCTATATTGCGCTGCTAGGGCAAAACCAAAGTGGCACCAACCTTGGCGGCCTAGGCATATTAATTGTGGTATCTGGCGTCGCCGCGATGGTCGCAAGCCCCGTCTGGGGGAAGCGCGCAGATAACTCGAGTCGTGGTGTTATGCGTGATGCAGCAATCGGTACGGCTATTTGCTGTCTACTTGGTGCCAGCCTAGCTTGGTTGCCTGGCGGATGGGCGCATAGCATTTGGCCGTATGCAGCAGTTTACGCATTATTGGTTGTTGTTCACCATGGCGTACGTCTGGGTCGAAAAACCTACCTCATTGATATGGCAACCCAAGATAATCGTGCCCTTTACGTTGCCCTCTCCAATACATTAACGGGCGTATTAATGCTAATAGTAGGTGGCATTATCGGCGCCTTGGCGCAGTGGTTTGGTAGCGCCATATTGCTACTAATTCTCGCAGCTACAGCGGTGGGGGCAATATTGAGTGCTCAACAACTGCCAGAGGTTGAGTGAAATGGCAGTCGGTTATCGATGGAGCTGCCGACGTTAAGAGGCTGCTCAAGATTGCAATGCACGACAACGCTCGCCATGATAGAGCCGAATAGCAGAGGTATTATTGGAGCTTCTACTATTCGGCCTATAATAAGTGATTTGAAATTCCGTCGTTCCGCAGGCCAAAAAAAGCTACTGAGAACGATGGAAAGGACTGGAGCTGCAACAGGAACCCTTAGATGAAACGATCTCCATTGATCAGTCCAGAGCTGCTCGAACGCATAGTTGACGCATCGGAAGATGGCATTGTGGTTGCCGAACAGGAAGGGGATGAAAATATCCTCATCTATGTCAACAAAGGCTTTGAGCGCTTAACGGGCTATAGCGCGGATGAAATTCTGTATCGTGACTGCCGCTTTTTACAGAATGAAGACCGCGACCAGGATGCGCTAGTCGCCATTCGCGATGCACTCAAAGATGGCCGCCCTTCTCGCGAAGTGCTGCGCAATTACCGTAAAGACGGCACCATGTTTTGGAATGAGCTATCCATTACACCGGTCTACGATGAAGCAGACGAATTGATGTATTACATCGGGGTACAAAAAGATGTGACCGAACGTGTGGAAGCGCAGCTTGCGCTTGCGACGTTGCAAAAACAGCGAGAAAACAGTTAATCATTAACTTTCTGACTAAAAAAGCTATCAAAGCTTGAACTTCATCCCAACTGGCGTTATATAGCGGCAAGGCGCTTAATTTGCGCTAGGCGCTTCAATTGCTAACGACACACGCTTCCAGGGCGACTGTGTCAGTGAGTGGAGCCGTTGTTACGCCGGTACGCCGGCTGGGTTGGAGGACATCACATGAGCCGTGATCCCCTAAGTCGTGAAACTTTTACTACCGAAGCACTCGATTCAGACGAGTTTGAAAGCTTAGATGCCGTAAACGATGACCACTACGGCAAAAGCAAGCCCAGTAAAGCTGACAGTTTACGCGCGCGACGCCAAGTAGAAGCATGGCTGGAAGAACGCCGTCTTCAGCGTGCCATTGAAGATGACTGGGAAGAAGAAGAGTAAGCCTTGAGCAGCTCGGCCTTCTCCGCTAATGAGCAGGCCTGGCTACTCGCGCACTTCAAGTAGCCTAGCCTTTCCTGTTGCAGACCACTATCATCTCTCTTTAGCCAGCAACAAGAGCTAGTAATCTTCTGCTGCCGCTTCATTCTTTTCAACAACTTAACGGATCTCCATGGCGCAATACGTTTTCACCATGAACCGGGTTGGCAAAGTAGTGCCGCCCAAAAAGCAAATTCTCAAGGATATTTCGCTCTCGTTTTTCCCTGGCGCCAAAATCGGCGTTCTGGGCCTAAACGGTTCGGGTAAATCCACACTGCTGCGCATTATGGCCGGTGTCGATAAAGAGTTTGAAGGTGAAGCTCGTCCGATGCCTGGCATCAATGTTGGCTACCTTCCCCAGGAGCCGCAGCTAGACGACGAGAAAAACGTCCGCGACACCGTCGAAGAAGCGCTCGGGGCAATCAAAGACGCGCAGGAGAAGTTAGACGGCGTGTATGCGGCCTACGCAGAGCCCGACGCCGACTTTGATGCGCTGGCCAGCGAGCAGGCACGACTTGAAAACATTATCGAAGCCGCGGATGCTCACAACCTGGAGCGTAAACTTGACGTTGCTGCTGAAGCGCTGCGTCTACCCCCCTGGGATGCCAAAGTGGGTAATCTCTCGGGTGGTGAACGCCGCCGCGTAGCACTCTGCCGCTTACTGCTTTCCAGCCCTGATATGCTGCTGCTTGACGAGCCTACCAACCACCTTGACGCAGAGTCGGTGGCTTGGCTTGAGCGCTTCCTGCATGACTACAACGGTACAGTCGTGGCAATCACCCACGACCGCTACTTCCTGGATAACGTGGCGGGCTGGATTCTCGAGCTTGACCGTGGCCAGGGTATCCCGTTTGAGGGTAACTACTCCCAGTGGCTGGAGCAGAAAGATCAGCGTCTGAATCAAGAAGCCAAGCAGGAAGCCTCACGTCAGAAAGCCATCAAGCAGGAGCTTGAGTGGGTGCGCAGTAACGCCAAAGGCCGCCAGGCAAAAAGCAAAGCGCGTCTTAACCGCTTTGAAGAGATGCAGTCAGGCGACTTCCAGAAACGTAATGAAACCAATGAGATTTACATTCCGCCTGGCCCGCGCCTAGGCGATAACGTCATTGAGTTTCGTGATGTGGCCAAGCGCTTCGATGACAAGCTGCTCTACCAGAACCTCTCCTTCACCATTCCCCAGGGTGCGATTGTAGGCATCGTCGGTGGTAACGGTGCGGGTAAATCGACGCTCTTCAAACTGATTACCGGTAAAGAGCAGCCGGATGCAGGCGAAGTGGTCGTCGGTGAAACGGTCGATATCGCCTACGTCGAACAGCTACGCGATGGCTTAGATGACAAGCAGAGCGTTTGGGAAGCTGTTTCAGATGGCCAGGACATGCTCAACATTAATGGCTACGAAGTTTCATCTCGCGCCTATGTGGGTCGTTTTAACTTTAAGGGCAACGACCAGCAGAAACGCTTATCGGAGCTTTCTGGGGGTGAACGCGGTCGCTTACAGCTTGCCCAGACACTGAAGCAAGGCGCTAACGTTCTGCTGCTCGATGAGCCCTCCAACGACCTGGATATCGAAACGCTCCGTGCGTTGGAAGACGCTCTTCTAGCCTTCCCGGGGTGCGCCATGGTGATCTCACACGATCGCTGGTTCCTTGACCGTATCGCCACGCACATTATGGCTTTCGAGGGTGACTCTGAAGTGGTCTTGTTTGAGGGCAACTACGCAGAGTACGAAGCAGACCACAAGAAGCGGGTTGGTAGCGATACGCCTAAGCGGATGAAGTATAAGCGCATTGATGCCTGATAATTAGCATCAAGTTGACAGGGAATGTCGACAGCAAAAGGCCCCGCAGCATAACGGGGCCTTTTTCGTTTTAAATTACCAAAGCCTAGCGTCTACGACCGGTAATGAATGACACAATAAAAAGAACAACAAATAGTACAAATAAAATCTGCGCGATGGTGGAAGCCGCCCCAGCAATACCAGAAAAACCCACCGCCCCTGCAATAATCGCGATAATTAAAAACAGCACTGCATTACCTAGCATCAATATGCACCTTTCCGTGGTGAAACATTCCTGTCATCCTCTTCATCCCGCGCCAGTATGCGGCACGAATATGTATCAAAGATGATAAACGCTCTTGGTCATCGCTTTAGAGACCAAACGCATGCCCCACTTTACCGGCGCCGGAAAACGCAAACCGCCCGCTTCTAAGGCAAGGTGAGCGTGATGAGCTTCATCAACCTCCATCTGACGCAGAACAGCGCGTGAACGGTTGTCGCCGGCAGGTAGCGACTTTTGATGGGCTTCAAGATGCTGGCCAACCTGCTCTTCGGTTGCAGCTACAAACCCCAAACTTAGTCGATCGCTGACCGCTCCAGTAGCCGCCCCAATTCCAAAAGAGGCGACATAAAACAGTGGGTTTAAGTAGCTGGTTCGGCTTTGCAACTGCTCGAGACGCTCATCACACCAGGCTAAATGATCAAGCTCTTCAAGTGCAGAGAGTTCCATCTGCTTACGCACATGAGGAAGTTTAGCGGTGACGCTCTGCCCTTGATAAAGCGCTTGCGCGCATACTTCGCCGGTATGGTTAACTCGCATTAAACCCGCTGCATGGCGACGCTCATGATCGTCTAGAGCGCCATCCACTACCCCATTGGCGGGACTGGTACGCTGAGCAGAAGCTGCATGCGGCATAAGCGTGCGTAAAACGGTATCCAACTGATGAATGACGCGATCTGAACGACTCTGCTGACGATCCATGGCAACACCCCGTTTTTTTCAATTGCGGCCTGCTTAACTCAACCAGCAGGCCATGTGAATACGCGCCCACCCATTAAGTGCATATGGATGTGATAGACCGTTTGGCCGCCCATTTCGTTGCAATTCATCACCACGCGATAGCCATCTTCGGCAAAGCCCTGCTCACGAGCAAGCTTCGCGGCAGTGAACTGAAGACGCCCAACGGTGGCAAGGTCAGCTTCATCAATATCATTAAGTGTGGCGATATGCTTTTTAGGAATAATCAGCTGGTGAGTAGGCGCCTGAGGCCCAATATCATTAAATGCCAACACATGGTCATCTTCGTACACAATATCGGCAGGGATCTCACGCTTTATGATTTTGCAAAACAGACAATCCATACAGCACTCCTTGACGTCTTTCAGCCAATTCTGGCCATTACGATTAACGGAAGCGTCGCTGCGCAAGAAGATGCCTTACCAACGGGGCCAAAATCAGCTCCATTGCTAGCGACATTCGCGCCCCAGGCACAACCAGCGTATGCGGCCGAGTCATAAAAGAGTCTTTAATCATCGCCAGTAGCCAAGGAAAATCAACCGTGGAAGGGTCGCGAAAGCGAATGACCACGAATGACTCAGCGTCGGTAGGAATATCCTGCACCTCAAAAGGGTTTGAGGTGTCGACGGTAGGCACACGCTGAAAATTAATATGCGTGCGAGAGAACTGCGGCTGAATATAGCGGACATAGTCGTCCATCCGGCCCAAAATAGTGTCGATAACCGCTTCTTGTGAGTAACCGCGTAGTTTGGTGTCGCGATCGATTTTTTGAATCCACTCAAGATTCATGGTTGGTGCCACACCCACCAACAGATCCACATGGCGGGCTATATCATACTCTTCAGTGACAAGGCCCCCATGCAACCCCTCGTAAAACAGCAGGTCGGTGCCACAAGGCAACGATTGCCACTCGGTGAAAGTTCCCACGCGGTAACCAGCTTCAATTTTCTGTTTATCTTCAGCATGAATATAGTGCCGAAAAGTACCCGAGCCGTGCTCGCCATACTCACTAAAAAGGCCCTCCAGCCGGTCCAACAAATTAGCTTCAACCGCGAAATGAGAAAGCTCATCTTTACGCTCGGGTTCTTCACGAAAGATGCGGTGCAAATCATCACGGGTATAGCGATGAAAGGCATCGCCATCGACCACCGCTGCATGCACATCTTCGCGCAGAAACATGCGCTCAAAGCTGCGTCGAACGGTCGTCGTACCGGCCCCTGAAGAGCCGGTCACCGCAATAATGGGATACTCACGTGACATCAACCACTCCTCGCGTGGGCAAGCGCTTGTATAACCGGCTGAGGTACATCGACAGGGCGCCCTGTGGCAAGATCAATCAGTAGCTGGTTTACCCGAGCTGTCGCCACTACTTGCTGGGAGTCAGCGTGGTAAACACGCTGATAAATAGTCAACGCTTTGCCTTGCGGCTCAGGAACCGCGGTTGCAATCACTAAGGCATCGGGCCAGCGCGCTTCATTGTGATACTGCACAGCGAGATCAGCGACCACCGAGGGGTGCCCGTGCATATCCCACTCAGGCAAATCCAGTGCTGCAAAGGCTTGAATACGCGCCTCATGGAGCAGCGATACGAGCGCATCGTGCCCCAAGTGGCGACCGTAGTTCATATCGGTTACCCGCACACTCAAAGGATGACGATGAATGACCGCTTCAGCGGGAAAGTCCAGCTTGACACGCTCCATGCCTATTTCCTCATCAGTGAATTAGGAAACCTCTGTCAAAAGGGCTATCCGCTCAGTACTTACTTAACGCAAAGCTTAACTACTCTTCTCGGGCAATCGCTCTGAAAGCAATATCGCGCCGACACTCAACGCCTTCCCAGTGAATGGCGTTAACGCCTTGATACGCCTTCTGCTGCGCTTCTGAAACACTACTACCCAGTGCTGTCACACATAGAACACGGCCACCTGATGTGGTGATCTCACCCTGAGCATTTTCTTCAGTGCCTGCATGAAACACCTTGCAGCCCGTGTGTTCGGCATCAGCCAAGCCATGGATAACATCGCCCTTACGGTAGCTACCTGGATAACCCCCGGCAGCCAAAACCACGCCCACCGCTGCCCGCGAATCCCACTCACAACTCTTACCAGCCAACTTGCCTTCAGCACCCGCTAAGCAGAGCTCAGCTAAATCGGAAGTCAAGCGGAGCATAATGGGCTGTGTTTCAGGATCACCAAAACGGCAGTTATATTCGATCACTTTAGGATTACCCGCCGTGTCGATCATCAGGCCTGCGTATAAAAACCCTGAGTAGGCATTACCCTCTGCGGCCATGCCACGAACCGTCGGCAGAATCACCTGCTCCATAATCCGCGCATCAACCTCAGGCGTTACCACTGGCGCGGGAGAATAAGCCCCCATACCGCCGGTGTTTGGGCCTGTATCACCATCGTAAGCACGTTTGTGGTCTTGACTGGTCGCCATCGGCACGACATTCTCGCCGTCCACCATGACAATAAAGCTGGCCTCTTCGCCTTCGAGAAAATCTTCAATAACCACGCGCGCGCCCGCACCGCCAAACGCATTAGCTTCTAGCATGTCACGAATAGCCGCCTCAGCTTCAGCTTCGCTAAGCGCTACAATCACGCCCTTGCCCGCCGCCAAGCCATCCGCTTTGATAACAATTGGCGCGCCCTTTTTTTGCAGATAGGAAAGCGCAGGGGCTACGTCAGTAAAGGTCTGATAGTCCGCTGAAGGGATATCATGACGTGCTAGAAAATCCTTAGTGAAAGACTTGGAACCTTCCAACTGAGCGGCCGCTTGAGTAGGCCCAAAAATAGTTAAGCCAGCGGCTTGAAAGCGATCAACCACGCCTTCTACCAAGGGAGCTTCTGGCCCTACGACGGTTAGACCAATCTGCTCATCACGGGCAAAGGCGACCAGGCTATCCAAATCAGTCGCGGCAATCGCTACATTGGTTACCTTAGGCTCATGGGCCGTGCCAGCATTGCCGGGGGCCAAAAATACCTGTTCGACTTGGCTAGACTGTGCCAATTTCCATGCCAGGGCATGTTCACGACCACCACCGCCTATCATCAAAACCTTCATGTGCATCCTTCTCAAACGGGAAAGCATTTATCGGCGGCATTATGCCACAGCGCAGCAGCCAGTGGGGTCAGGAGGTAGGTTTGTTATCATTGGGCGACTCTTCTACAGACTGGTTAGCACCCTCTGACTCATCGATTGAACCGGGCTGGTTCAGCGTTTTTTTGCCAAAAGCGCATATTCTCTTCCGCTAGCTCACGCATAAATTCCAGCGGCGTGTTACGCATTGCCTGCTTCCATTGACTCTGCATACGCTTTTGCTGCTCTAACATCAACTGAGTGCCTTGCTCTAGATAACGTGACAGCGGCAATGGTGATGTCATATCGTAAACGCGAATGAGCTGCGCCAGCAGGTCGTTAGAAAAGACTTCTGCTTCGCTGTCGGCTTGCTCCTGTTCGATAATGATAGAAAGCAAAATGGTACGCGTCAGGTCTTCCCCGCTTTTGGCATCCTCTACCCGAAACGGTTCTTCCTCAATGATTAAACGGCGCAGATCTTCCAACGTGACATAACGACTTTGCTGAGTATCGTACAACCTGCGGTTTGCATATTTACGAATTACGCGCACAGCGTATCTCCTTAAACGCGATAGGGGCTTTTGTTCCCGTTACTGGTATTGTGCCTGCACCACGCGCCCATGCAAGCCACCTTGAAAGATTAGATAGCCGCACTGCGCCAATTTTGTGACCAATAGACCATCATTATGAATTTGATTCTGCTTGATCCCAGCGACCTCACCGATGAAGGTCACGTTTGCATTACCGACCCACGTCGCCTGACACATTTACGCGATGTCCATCGCGCAGCCCCTGGCGATCTGCTAACCGTCGGTGTGCAGGGCGGCGCTATGGGTAAAGCGCTGCTAAAAGAACTCTCCGGGGAGCGTGCCTATTTCCAACTAGAAACGCTTGCAGAGCCACCGCCGCCCGCGCTTCCCGTACACTTAGTATTAGCCCTGCCCCGCCCTCGAATGTTAGCGCGTACGTTAGAGCACGTAACAGCGCTGGGCGTGAAAGAGATTACTCTTTTACATACCAAACGGGTGGAAAAAAGCTATTGGCAATCCCCCGAGTTACGCACAGATAAAATTCATCAGCATCTAATATTAGGCTTAGAGCAAGCGCGCGATACACAACTTCCCACGGTTACCCAGAGCAAAGGCTTTCGCCCTTTTCTAGAACAGCAACTTCCTGGCTTACTTAGCCAACGACGTGGACTGGTAGCCCACCCAGGCATGCCTAACGCTTGCCCAAGAAATATCAGTGAACCTACCTTACTACTGGTAGGGCCAGAGGGCGGCTTTATTCCTTGGGAAGTGGAGCAATTGCTGGCGGCTGGCTGTGAAGGTATGCACCTTGGTCAGCGCATATTACGGGTTGAAACAGCCGTGACGGCACTGCTGTCACGGCTGTTTTAAACATCTACTAAAGTAAGCTGTACGAATTTGCCCTATATGAACGTGTTATTTACACACTAGGACTGATCATCTTCCGGGTCGTGGGGAACAACGGTCGCGTTTTCTCCACAATCAGGATCTTGTAAAAACGTGTTGCGCACATCAAGCAAGCCTAGGTGGCTAATCGTACGGCGACCCAGCAATAACGGGTATATCATCTCTTCGCGATCACGCAGGCTGAATTGCTCTTCATAAATGGTGTCACCCATACACACTTCCATCAACACGACTGGGCGCTCGTCCCGACCACCTGCGCCACGCACGGTCTGCTCACGATACAGCGGCCGCTCAATTTGATCACTGAAGGTCTCACCGCTCTCCTGATCTTCGAGTTTCAGTCGAAAGCGTACCCACTCTTCATCATCCTGTTCAAACAGCTCAATATCCCGCGCATCCAGTGAAGACGTTAATGCGCCGCTATCCAGCTTGGCTTTCACTTCAATATCCCAGGGCTGCAGAGTCGCTTTTTCAACCCAGCCAAATACCTGATCGTCATCGGCCATTGCCACAGATGTAGAGAGTAGAGCCCCTATCATTACACTGCCTAGTAACTTTTTGCCCATCAATTGCATAGCATCATCCTTGGTAAATTTAATTCGACCTGATCACTCCAAACGACGGCGTAACTGCTCAAGCAACTCTTGTGTTGCAAAGCCATCAGGTATTAACCCTTGATCTCGCTGGAAGTTCCGCAAACCCTGGCGTGTGTTGGGGCCCATTACGCCATCAGCGCCACCCACAGAGTAACCTGCCCGATTTAGGCCCCGTTGAAGCTCTTGAACATCATCACGCGTCAGGGCTTGCTGGTCCCGCGGCCATGCATGCTGAATACCATCACGCCCGGCGATCGCATCCCCCAGGGTTGCGACTGCCAAAGCATAACTGGTGGCATTGTTATAGCGTAAAATGGCGCGGAAATTTGCCCCCGCCAGGAAGGCAGGGCCATCAGCGCCAGCCGGGATAATGATGGCTGCGCTATCAAAGTTAGGCAATTCGCCCTGCAGCGCTTGAACACCTTGACCACGCCACTCAGCACTGCTGCGTTGCTCGGTTTGAGCATAATCAAACCCTTCGGGTAATCGCACTTCAACACCCCAAGGCTGCCCAGTTTGCCAGCCAGCCCGGTCAAGATAGTTAGCAGTTGAGGCCATTACATCTGGAATGCTGCCCCAAATATCGCGTCGGCCATCGCCATCACCATCCACCGCGTAAGCTTCAAAACTACTAGGAATAAACTGAGTATGCCCCATCGCCCCAGCCCAGGAGCCTTTCATCTGCTCGGCGGCGATATCACCCTCATCAATAATACGCAGGGCAGCGAGTAATTCACCGCGGGCAAAGTCGCGACGTCGGCCATCATAAGCCAGCGTGGCGAGAGACTCTAAGGTTGAGAAATCACCAAAGTTGCTGCCGTAGTTACTCTCAATTCCCCAAATAGCGACAATAATTTCGGCAGGCACGCCAAAGCGCTGCTGCATTTCTAGCGCTGTATCGCGGTGGGCAGCAAACGTTTCACGCCCGGTGTTAATGCGAGTAGAAGAAACCGCCGTATCCAGGTACTCCCAGATAGGCCGAACAAATTCGGGCTGATAACCGTCGAGCTCAATTACGCGCTCGCGAAAGCGTACGCCATCCAGTGCACTGCTCAGCGTCGCTTCGCTAATACCCTGGTTCGCTGCATACTGACGAAACTCTTGTAACCACTGCTGAAAGTTCGCATAACTGACTTCAGTGGCCGCCTGAGCATCAACTTCGGACATTAGCTGGGGATTCGCTAGCGTCACGCTCGCTGCAAATGGCGTGCTTAAAGCGGCTAATAGAGAAACGCACAATAATGGGCGGTAACGCCAACCGGTAGAGAGATTACGAGACATTATTTATATCCTTAGGCAGTCCTTGGCATGCCTGGGATGATGGCCTAGAAAAGTGAGAGTTACCAGCCTTCACCGCAGCTCAGAGATGAAGCTTACTTTGTAATACTGGCAATCACGGTAGGCTCAGCGGGCTCAACCGCCTCCTGGCAAGGAATCAACCACCGCTCCCACTGTTCGGGCACAACACAGGGTGCCTCAAACGCCAAGGGATCTGCCCGCCATGGTTGATGGCGCGCTAAACCGTGGGGGAGCTTTTCAAGCTTTTTTAGCCAATGAGCAACATAGAGCCCCTGGGGATCATAATGGCCCGCCTGTTTTAGCACATTAAAATAGCGATCCTGTCGAGGATCTCGTCCCACCCCGGCAATATAACGCCAGTTTCCCCAGTTACTGGCGACATCGTAATCAATCAAGCAGTGCTCAAACCATAAAGCACCCAATCGCCAATCGACCTTCAAGTCTTTAACCAAAAAACTGGCCACGTTCTGTCTGGCACGGTTTGATAGCCACCCAGTGTGGCGAAGCTCTAGCATTGCCGCATCTACAAAGGGCAGCCCTGTAACGCCGTTGCGCCAAGCATCGAACGCATCGCACGGTGTAGCAGGCTGACCAACCCCATACATCTTGGCCCCTTCCTGCTCAGCGGCAAGGATAAAATACTCACGCCAGAGTAGTTCGAAGGTAATCCAATAGCTCGATTCATTACTGCCGTGCTTCGCCTCCCACGCCTTTACTGCATCGTTGACTTGTCGAGCCGACAGACAGCCGCGAGCTAACCAAGGTGAAACACGGGTTGAGAAATTAGCGCCGAGCAGACCGTTACGCGTTTTTTTATACGTTCCACCTCCTCGCTGGCTCCATAAATAATGCTTCAGCCGGGCATGTGCCGCTGACTCACCTCCCCTAAATATATAACCTTGGCGGGCATCGGGCTCCCAAGTGGCGCTCTGCTCACATACGGCTTTTAAAGGCGGAAAGCCTCTGGGCGCTTCGGGCCAGGGAGGCAAAGTAACGGGAGCACAGCGACTACTCGGAATCACGCACGCTTGCTCGACGCTGCGCCTAAAGGCTGAGAAGCTTTCAGGTAGCGCTTCACACCCAAATGGCAAAGAGTGGCGCTCAAAGAGGCGACCACTCTCCTGGCAATCTAAGCTCATTTCGCTTGGAAGCCCTTGCGCAACTGCTTGAATATGAGTCGACTCTTCCACCCCCGGATGGCCGGCAACGCGCACCTGTCGTACATTCAGTGATGAGGCTAGCTCAAGCACCACCTTGCTTGGCTTGCCAATACGCACCAGTAGGTCGCTACCACGCTGCAAAAGCTCTCCTCGCAACTCCATTAAGCTTTGCCATAAAAAACGCAAGCGGGCTGACCCAATCCGCGGAGTCGTCTCCCCATCGATGAGCGGCACCAACCACTGCTCGTCTAAAACATACAGGCACAATAGGTAGCTAGGAGGAGAAGTAAAATGTAGAAGCGGGTTATCAGCTATGCGCAGATCGTCTTGAAGCCAGACAATATCAATCGTGCTGTTCATGCTTGTGCCTCCTTGGGTGCTGTTATGCTCGGCACGTTGATGCTGGGGACTTTCATATTAAGTGCTTTGATTTACCTGACTGAGCACCTTGAAGAAAGGTGCTATGACTGCTTAGCACTGCGACGGCACCGCTTGCTGCAGTAACGCACTTCGTCCCAGCAGCGAGCCCATTTCTTTCTCCACGTAAACGGCCGATGGCACTGAACGCACTCCTTTTGGGGCAGATGCTGCTTGCGTCGTATAGTCACGTTTGTTCACGGTTATTGCAGGGCTAGACGTAAAACATGAACACATTATCTTATACAGTACAATTATTGTACATAATTTGTTTTTACTAGCATGTATAAATAAATAACGAATTCCCGCAAATGCTGGGCAGCAAAAAGCCACCCGTAGGTGGCTCAAACGTGGCTTCATTTAGCTTAACGATGCCCTCGACTTAGTCGGGGTCGGTCTCCCTCGGCTGGCGTTTAGCATTTTCCTGCGTCTCTAGGCCACTTTTTAATTCATGAGTTAAAGGATCATAATTTGGGCGTAGCTCATCCTTTACCGTGCCGCTCCAAAGCTTGGAGCCAACAAAATAACCGGCACGACCAATAACGTGGGCAGCGACCGGGGCCGTCATCAAAATAAAGACAATGATGGCAAACGAGCGGGCAACGATGCCTACTTCGGCAAAGTGCATAGCGGCGGCCAACATAATTAAGATAACGCCTAACGCTGCAGCTTTAGTAGTGGCATGCATGCGGGTTAGCAAATCAGGGAGCCGCAGCAACCCTACGGAAGCGAGCAGCATAAATAGCGCGCCACCAATAATTAGCGTGCCCTTAATGAAATCAATCATCCCGTGGGCCTCCCCTTTCCAAAAAGCGT
>AXCI01000454.1_pt1 | contig 23167 bp, 21 predicted proteins | sample 182571 | NCBI WGS metagenome assembly AXCI01 (sample SAMN02359225, study PRJNA218796) | groundwater metagenome | isolation source: Mt. Simon Sandstone pore water sample D5872 at 1.8km depth, Illinois-Basin... | place: USA: Decatur, Illinois | collected 2009-05 | reverse complement strand
TTTAAAGACATTTTCTATTATTAATTCATCAATCCTAATGTGTCGAAAATAAAAAAATACGCTAAAAGTACTCAGGCGACACTGAAAAGTACACTCAGCGTACTTTTTAACACTCACTATGATTACTGCCATAGCAGACTGCTATGGCGCCCGCGGCACGGCTCAATGGGGGGGGAAGAGAAGACGTACCTGAAGGGTGGAAAATGATTCGGCTGAAGTAGAAAAATTACTGTGCCGGTTGGTTTATGGATATTATCTGTTTCAAAGGCGCCAAATTAATAACCAAAGCGCACTGAATCTTTCCCCATTCATCCTCAGAAAACTCCCTCCTAACCAGATTGCACAAGAGCTCCTCCTGACGGGGCTGGCCAAACGCTAGGCGATACAGTGAGAGAACCTTGAGAGCTTCATCTAACCTCGATTCTTCGCGGCTCATGGGCATCATTGGAACAAGTCTTTCAATCTGGGCGGTCCCCGTGGGAATGTGCCAATAGGGCGTTAAATCACTGCAGCGATCTTCAGAAAGCCGATCAATTGCTGAAAACAAAGCCTCCCAGTAATCACCACTATTACCCGTCTGATCCAAGTCCAACCCCTGAGAATGCGCATATTCAGTTGCCCGGCGACGAACCACTAATGACTTGTAGCGATTCACTCGCCCTTCCCTTTGCTCAATATCAATCGGGTTCGACGGAAGGTTCCAATGAACCACTCGGTTGCAATACCAGTGAAAATCCAGGCCTTCCTGGCCAATGGACGTGGAATTAAGCATGAAGGGCTTGAAGGGTGAGTTGAAACCATCCCGGATGTGCTCAACGCGAACCAGCTGCTTGTCATCAGTGGCGCTCTGTATACCCAATGGAACAGCAAAATGACATCGTAGCGAGGCGTTCAGAGGGGTTAAATGACGCTTGCCATCTGCGTGGCCCAAATACTGAAAGGTCACGGATGAGGTTTGAAAGCCCATTACTCCTGCAAATCTATCTGACGTCTCTCCAGCGGAGAGACCGTTACCCTTCAACAGGTGACCGTATTCATCGACCATGGCCTGGAAGCCGCCATGAGCGCAGTAGTTCAGAATTTTGCGAGACTTCCAAATACTGCTCAGCTGGGAGGAATTCTTTAGCCGAGTGCCTGATTGCTTTTCGATGACGGCAATAGACTCTGGCTTGTTGAACAGAGTAAGTGCCCCGAAAGCAACGCCAACCGCCGCTTTTAGTTGATCCGCCACCCCGATATCCCAAAGCCCTGAGAACATGCGAAGCGCACATACCCCAGGTCCTGCAACCGAAAGCAGGGCAAGATAGTCAGCCAGGTCGTTTGGCATTTTGCCCAGCGTTTTCTGCCCGCCTAGAAGCTGCTCCAGACTGGTCAAAATCTCATTCAGATGTTTCCGCCGCCCTATATCCGTTAAGATTGCCTGCTCGGTCTGAAGCCAATCCTTCCAATCATCAAGTTCATCGCCTTCACCACTGACATGATCCAGCAACATACCAGCATACACATACCAGTTGTGGTCATCAGGACCTTCAGACTCATATTGATAGAGGCTTGTCAGCATATCCCCGAACTGCAAACTCCGCTGAGCCAGAAGCTCTTCCAATGTCGTATCACCATGGACTAAAGGTGTTGAAGCCAGCACCCGAGAGGGATAAATCAGTGACCACCCAGTTAGCGCGTTTTTGCCCTCAAGGCGAATGAGCGGAACACTCCGCTTCTTGTCCTCGACAAAATATTTGGGGCGACTCCCTTTTCTTTTCTGAAGACGCCTCTCCACCTCATAAGACAGCAACCCACTCAAAGCCCTTGGAACCATTGCCCAGGCCGAGAACAGAAGGGTTTTGGCGAAGTTTGGATTGGCTGCGAACGGCCCTAGCAAGGGGTAATGAGGTGCGCTGGGAGGAATCCATAGAAGCTCCTCAACTCTGTCCTTCAGGATACGGTTTACTAGACCATGCACTTTCGCGTTTGGAGCATCTTTCGAAAGATTCAACCCAAAGTTAGCAATACGTTCCCGAGGCAACCAAGCCAGAGCCGATGCACGAAGAGCAGCGCGGATCTTGGAGTTCTTAATATTTCGTTCTAGCTTTTCTCTGAAAGAATAGCCACCGAGAAAAGACAGCGCCCAGGGAGCCGATTTATAGTACTCCATAAGTTGGTGACCATGTCTTGCCTGAGACACCTGATCGACGGTGTCCGCCAGCCCGGTCATCGCTACGAATGATTTTATATCACTGTGGCTGAAGTACTCCGCGCAATCCAGGCGTTTCGATCTGAATACCGAGTCAACGTTTTCACCGATCTGTCCACGCTCAGTACGGGCAATAAAATTCCCAAGTGACCGCTCTACTCTCAGTTTTTCGGCGTTTGAAAGATCCTCGACTGAAAACGACTCATCCCGAAGTCGTAGAATCGTGGTCAACAGGTTTTCCTGGCCACTTCATACTCGGAAAGCTGTTGTTGATCCGAGTTCATCAGAAAAGTTAGAAGGTGACGTAATTCATTCAGGTGAGAGTCTTCAACTTCATCATCTTCGATCCGGCTCAGCGCCTTAAAAGGCGTGGCCGATAATAGAAGGATTTTCCCGGGATTATCACGCTTGAACACCTCTTGGGCGATCAGAGCGTTTTCCGAGTCCGCCGAGATATCCAGGAGGGAATCGAAGCGCTGAAATTCATCCAAAATGAATAGATCGGCGCGTATATGTCGGGCACAGGTTTTAGCCAGCTTGGTTCGCAGATCCGAGCGCAACCGGTAAAAGGAAGCTGAATGGATGTCTGATGCTGCTCCGGCAACGCCACCCAAAAGCTCATTCCAGGTTTCATCTGAGTCATCCGGCACATCTCCAAATAATCGACGACCAATTGCCTCCAGCGCATCAATGTAAGAGCAATCGGAAACCTCAAGCCAGGCCGCAAGGTCCTCTGAAAGTGATACCTCATATTCAAGATCATTTAGGAATTCATCTACAAGATCTTGATCTAGTTCATACCACTCCTGAAACCATCGCTCTCGGGTATCCCAGGTGCTCTGTTTGACTTCACTACGCATCAGCCGATCCAGTACCGATCGCCACGGTTTCAGTGCGTTGTGGTTCATCAAACATTGAAAGAGAATTTGCCGTTCCCATACGTTGCCATCACTGTTTGTGAGTGAAAACGATGTGGAGGGTGTTAGTGAACAGACTTCAAGCAACTGGCCATTGGCACCATGTCTTTCTCTGGCTGCCAACTCGACCAAACGACCAAACGAGGGCTCTCTGACATACTTCTTGGCAAGTTCGTCACTGAACACCGCCAGCTTTTTACGATTCTCGTTTGCCAAGGCTAGATTGGAACAAATATAGGTAACACGAAAAGGTTGCCGGGGATGTTCAGCATCGTCAGATACTAGGCTGCAATGGATCTGTCGGCGTAGCATCTGTGCGATTACGCCCTTCGCGACAATGGTTTTGCCCAAACCGACTTCGTCAGCCACAAGAACCCGCTCGCTGTGCCCCGCTGAAAAGAAATTTTCAACCACCCGTTCCACCGAGGCTTGCTGAAAGTCCTTCAGTCCGGCCAGTACTTTTTCGATTTGCTCAAAAACCTCATGCATAAAATAACACCAGTCCTAGCGCTTTTTTGGAGCGAAATGCCGCCATAATTGAGCAAACCGTTCCGGAACGGGCACAGACGTACCCTCAAGCCGGTCGATCATCTTTTGAATTCTCTCAAGGGCCTCAGTGTCTCGGGCAGCTGCAAACATCAACTGCTCGAAAATTGGGGATTCACCGAACAAGGAAGCCAATGCTCCAGCCTGACCACTGGAGCTATCAAAGCCAAGCCACTCGTTTTTGTCCGGGTGTCTCTGCAAGAGCAGACGGATGTAATTCAGAAACTTATCTTCAGTATCCACCATCTGCTCAATAATGCGCCGCTCGCGGTCCGTACCCGGCGGTAAATTCAAATCGGTCTGAATAACCAGGTGCTCGGTTTCGGGACTTGCCTGTGAAGTGATTCTTACGGCCAGGAACGCGCTGAGCTGATTAATATTCAAATTTTTCCAACAGATTTCACTGCTTAGAGGCCGATCTGATCCCCTCACTGGCAACAGGCCCACCTCCACCGACAGACCCTCTGGCAGTTTCGGTATTTCATCTATCTGCAGCTCTAGCTCAAAAAGGGTGGGATCGCTCTCTGCTTCCCTGGCATACAGTGTCCAATTAGCCTTGATGAGATCAAACGAGAGAACGCGAAACAAATTTCTCACGGTTTCGCCCTCACTCTCTGATCGCTCTTCAAACTGATGTTCCACAAACAACCCGTTGCCAGGATTATTTCTATCAACCCACTGCTCTAACAACGCGGCTGGCCCAATCAAAGTGCTTTTCCCTGTCAGTCTGACCATCAATTCAGTATTGCGTGGGTCATAGCCTAAGGTACCTAAGGCTGCGGCGGTCGCATTGGCAGACCCAAGGTGCCAGTGGCAGGTTTGCCCCCGTTCTACAACAATCAACTTAGCGTGAAGATTCTGCCTGGCAGTGCCCACCTCCAGTCGTTCCTCACCATCAACGACATCACTATTGATGGAAAGACACGACCATCCCTCAAGCTTCTCAGGCCCTATATCATCAAGCTCTTCACCACGGCTGATCAACCAGCGGCTGCCTTCTGGTACTCGTTGAGCCAACTCATCCAAAGCCCCTACACCACCTGCAGAATCCTTTAGGAATGGCGAAACAACCAATATCGAATCATTCGAGCTGAACATATCTAATGGTTCACCATGCCCGGGCCCACCCGCAAGAATTCTAGGATATCTAAAGTTTTCAGGTGGGTGCCAATTTATCCGAGCAAGCTCCTTCCTGATGACTTTGCCAGGCTCAAAAGAAGGATCCTGCAGTAGAAGATCTCTCACCAGGTCATCCCACCCTTGGTGGGCGCTGTAAATCGATTCTCGTGACACTTCTCCATCCAGCGATACGGCCAGATCCCAACTTCGATCAAATGTCAGGTTGCGAGAAAGTACGATCAGGCGATAGCGAACAGGAAGTTTGGGGGCAGTGTAACGAAGCAGCCAGAACTTCGGGTGGAAGGAGGAATAAGCCACATTCCCTGGCATTACCGGCTGCAACCAAGGTTCCAGCAGCGCGAACAGGCGATTGTAGGAGCTAGGTAGCTTTATTTTTCCTGCCTGATAAAAAACCTTAAGACGGTTATTCAACTGGCCAATTGCTTCCAACAGAGCCAGGCGCTCGCCCTGAATTTCGCCTTCCAGGGTATCGTGGAAACATAAAGCAACGGGGACGGACAGAAGCGCATCCAGGTCGAGCGTGTAGGTTGCGGCGATAGCAGAATCAAGCTCGTATCCCTCCGGAGGCCTTAACTCCAAGCCATAATCCACTCGTTCAGTTTTTGGATTCAGGATTCAGCATTTAGCACCCTGCACAATATCCTTCAAGATGATCCTGGCTGTCGGCCAGCGGTAACTCAATGAATCCATCCCCTGCCAATTCGGCGCCTCTCCCAGGTTCTTCAGGAGAATTGAGCGACGGCCTTTGTTTTCTGCACTCGATCTTCAACCAGTTGATCCAGACTGCTTACAGGTTTTTCTGGTAATATAGCTTCATGCCACTTGCCTAGAAACTCACGGGCATTCATATTGATCCGGCTTCTGCCAGCGGTTGCAGCCTGCAACCAGTCATCCACTCTGGAGGCCGAGAATAGATTTCGTTCTCTCGCTTGCTCAAGCCAACGTGAAAAAATCTCCTCTCGCTCAGCCTCCAGCGCCGCATTCCCAGAGTTACGTGCAATCAGAATATTGAACCGTATATGCGCTCCCCTTATAGCATCACTGAACTCGTCCGCCAGCTCAAGGGTGTGCCGGCAAGGTTGAGAGACTTCGGCCCTACCTTTCATCCAGGCAACAAGTTCAGTAAATGTAAGAGCATCTGCACCATCGTCAACTAGCTCTATGGCTAAATCGTGAGTCAGAAACTGGGATACGACACTATTCCGGATGGCCGGGGTATGGGTCAGCTTATCGATGAGAAATCGAGCTTCGGACTCGGATAAGTGAATCGAAGCATCCCTCATCCATTCCGACTCAAAAACATCCAGATGCACCACGGAACGGTGGGTTATCGCATCTGAATCATCTTCCTCATGTCCTGCGGCACGGGGAGCCGACTGAACTTGACCAAGCTCTCTGGAAAACTCTGCAAGGGATTTTGAGGTATTGACAATTCCGAACTGCCGAAGGCCGTTCCAATAGACCGATGACGGCTTTCGGGCTACTCCTTGTTCGCTACCGACCATCTCCGAGCCGATAATGCCTCTCTCAGATGAATCGTGTCTCTTTACCAAAAGTTCGGCGAGCTCATTCTCTTGCGATTCCAGATACTCCCTGAGTGAGGTTCTGCGCTGTATTCGCACATCCAGAGCGAGGTAATCACGGATAATTCGCGGCACCGTGATAAAGTATTTAGCACGAGTCTGAATGGTGGAGAATCCCGGAAACAATTGATCGGCAAAAGCATCACGAATTTGGCCTATTCCCAACTCATCCAAAGTTCCCGGCTCCTGCAACATCGCCAACACTTGGGACACTTTATCGCGATCTGTTGAGGAAAAGTCCACCCACCCAATCCTACTCATAATTTACCTCGGTTTTTCGTGCTTGAATCTATTATTACCAAAGCCAGATAAAAATGGAGGGATTACCATTCTGCAGGCACTTTTCGATACCTAATTTAACGTGCGTTGCCTGTGGAATGCGACAGCCATCAAATCTTCTGAATTTGCCGCATTGACAGTTTTTTGACTTAAAGAACCGCGAGACATCAGATTCTTCTTACGTCAGCGATGCCCATTAATTCTGCAGTCAATTTAAATGCGAGATAAGTCAGCTCGGCATGAAGCCCTATCTCCGAATTTGCTTGAAACATGGCTAGAATTATAATGTTCATTAGCACCCAGCCCTCAGCCCCATACTTTATAACCAGCATCTAAATAATTGATTTAAAAAAATCCAGCGTTGGGAGTTGAGCCAAGCACGCTTGTTGCGAAACGCGAACCCTCATGGGTAGCTAAGCACCTCATACAAAACTGGTTATCCGAACAGCCGTAGGTATTCTTTGCTTTTATGCGGCTTAAGTTGTCGCACCCATACCGTAGCTTATGACACCTCACCCTTCAGGGAAGGTACGGTATGAATATGTTGGTAAGTTCAGCTTCAGCAACCGCAGATGCACAGCAAGAATTAGCGAAGTGGCATGCGGATCGCGCCTATTGGGCAGAAATACTCCCCGTCATGGAGATGCTCAGCAATTTTTTAATTCTAACTCCTGTGCTGCATCAGCAAATAGCTACGGCAAGCACGGATGGCCGACATCTCTATTTTTGCCCTCGTTATAGCGCAAGCCTCTCTGATGAGTCTCGACGCTTTTTGCATGCCCACCTCATCTGGCATTGCGTAGCTGGCCATTTAACCGCCCCGCTTGTGGCCGATCGACATCGTTGGCACCTAGCGTGTGACCATGAAGTCAACGCGCTGCTGATGGCTCTCGGCATACCGCTACCTTTGCATGCGCTGCTATTCCCAGTATGCGTTGGCCGCAGCGCTATAGAGGTGTATCACTGGCTAGAAGGGCACCCCGACACATCTCTTGAAGTGACTACCGACATTCACCCCGCAGCGCTATGGTCGCATTTTCCTAATGCTACTCCAGATCAACGCATGACTGCTCTATGGCGACACCGAGCTCACTTGATCGCCCGGGAGGGCGACGCGCTACCCGATAGAGTCGCTAAGTTTTGTGAGTCACGTTAAGCTTGCATGTTTTCATCATAACGCCCAGGGTTAGCAAATCTATGTCTGATGCTCGCGATACACTTTTTCGCTACTTGACGCTTCTGCAGTTAATTCCCCGCTATCCTGGACGCATTGCCACCCCTGTACTGAAAGAAAAACTCGCTGAGCGCGGGTTTAATATTGACGTACGCTCGCTGCAACGCGACCTCAGCCAGAAGCTCTCTTCGCATTTTCCCCTTGGCTGCGACGATAGTGAAAAACCCTATAAATGGTATTTTGATCGTGATTTTCAGTGCCATTTGCCGGCGTTGGATGTGCCTAGCGCCTTAACACTGGTGCTCGCTGAGGAGTATTTAAAAGGTTTACTGCCGCCTGTCGTGGTCGGACAACTTTCATCCCACTTTACCGATGCCCGACGCCTGTTAGATGAACTTGCTTCAAACGGGCTGAGCCAATGGGCACGTAAAGTGCGCGCTATTCCTAATGGCATGGCGTTAATTCCTGCAGAGCTAGAGGAAACCACTTGGCAAACGGTTGCCCAAGCGCTGCTAGAGCAGAAAGCCATTGATGTCACCTACCTGTCGCGCACTACCGAGACGAACAAGCACTTTACCCTTCACCCACAAGGCATTGTCAGTCGCCATAGCGCGACGTACCTCCTCGCCCAAGTTGAAGGCTTCAGTGACTTGCGCCAGTTTGCGCTACATCGAGTTAAGCAAGTGGCCTTGAGCGATGTGAAATGGCAGGCAACGGAGGCATTCGATATTGATGCCTATATTCAGGGCGGTGCTTTTGGTTACCGGCAAGGGCCGGGTGACGTCACTCTGGAGGCAGAGATCACCCGCTCGGTTGCCTGGTTATTGCAAGAGACGCCCATTGCCGATACACAAACGATCGAAGCCCTCCCCGATAGCAAGTGGCACCGCCTTACTGCCTGCGTGCCTGATGACCAGCAAACTCTGTGGTGGCTAATGGGCATGGGGGCGAACGTCAAAGTGATCGCACCAGCCGCATGGCGTGACACACTTAAAGCGAATGCCGAGCAGGTGCTTGCCCAATACCAAGAGTCAGTCACGACAGCTTAAAAAGCCAAGCCACTTATAAAGGAGATAGCCATGCTCTGTTTTGCTTATGGCTCTAACATGTCGACTCAGCGCTTGGCCGCGCGGATTCCGGCAAGGTTTATGACTACTGCGATGTTGCCTGCCTATCGTCTTGCCTTTCACCAACGTGGAGGGGATAGCTCGGGCAAGTGCGATATTGTACCGGCATCCAGTCAGTCCGCTGTCTATGGCGTTGTATGGGAGGTAGCGCCGCATCATAAACCGACACTGGATGGTTACGAAGGACTTGGTGTTGCCTACGATGAAACCTGGCTGACAGTCACTGACCTTGCGGGTGAAGGGCAATTTGAAGTTCAAGCGTATGTAGGCAAAATCACTTCTACTGGCATGCACCCGTACACCTGGTACAAGCATCACGTATTAAATGGCGCACGAGAACACGGCTTACCTTCAGCCTATGTGCGCGCACTAGAACGTATCGCGGCACATCACGATCCAGACACTGAACGCCATGCACGCGAAATGGCATTGCATGGTTTCAATGAGCTTTTGGTGCGAGGAGCATAATGGCTAATGACGCTCGCTTAATCGCGTTTCATCGTGGCGAAGGGATCGATCATAAAGGCCGCTATCTCAGTGATATCTGGGCGCTCTCGCCCTTCTGGCTGGAACACACCCATGACTATATTCAGTGGCTATTTCCCATTCCCGAAGCAGGCCGCTTTCACGCCTTTGCACCATTGTTAACCTCAGTGGTACAAGCGGCGTTTGAGGGAGACAATCTATTACGCCAGCACCAGCAGCGCTCTCTTGACGTAATGTTGGATTTTTTCGGCCTTGCGCGCGAAGGCCACGCCATTTCCGCACAATCTACTCTTTCCATCCAGTCCCATATTTGGTTAAAAAGCCGGCGGCCACAACCACCTGCGCATTACGCGTTTGATCCGTTCGTTATTCTTGTGCCATCAGCCAGAGCTTGCTCGGGCTTTTCAGCGGGCCGTGATCGATATTGGTACTCAGCATGGCGTTGTGTCGGAAAAATCGTTGCAGTTTTGGCGGGAGGCGGGATAAAGCAATCTGGTATATCAGTTGATGTTTAAGTCTGCCGATATTGAAGCGTAGGCTCGACCACTGCTCGAAACAGGTAAGCATTTCTCCAGCGCGAATCAAAATAGAAACCGTATATTTTATTTTAAATCAATATCTTACAAATATATTGATAGCTATCACTAAGCTAATTCATATCTAAAACGCTTAACATCCTTCGTCCGCCAGCGTCAGAGATAACGTTTGAAATAGTGAAGAAATATTTTAATACATAAAAATCAATTGTTTACGTAAATATAAAAATTAAAAGAAAGCCGTTTATAAGCAGGACCTGCGTGATTTAAGATAGAAAATCACAAAACATATTAGTGATACGCACAAACCACCGAGCTAACTTTTGGTCAGGAAAGGCCGATTCACTTTTTCATCTACGAAGTCACACCAAGAAGCAACATCCTGAACGAAAGGCACACTCTCTCAGAAACGGTTTGCAGTAACGAAAAACAGGCAGGGCTGGTCTTGTTAGAAACGGTTCGCAGATGGAGAAGTAGATAGGGGGGAAAGCCTCAGAAGCTATCAAAGTGTTTTGAGATTGACAATACTTTCATCAGTAGCTTACCTGAAGCCGTCATGCCGATAGTAGCGACATGACGGCTTCTCATGTCGATATTTACCTGAATTTTCGACATGAAGTAACACTAGGTAAGTCAAATCATAAAAAAGCAATTAATCCCTTATTCACTACTGAGATTAAGCGAAGCTTCCAGGCTTTGTTTCGCTAAGAAAGATTCTGCTGTTGAGCGCTGCGGATCTACAGCAGACAGCCAAGCTAAAACATCAGAAAGTCGGTACCTGACATTACGCCCGCGGTGCACGAAACGGGGGGCGGGCTCACCTAGCAGCATCCCTGTGACTCTACTTTTACGTGCTGTCGAAGGCGCCGCTGGAATCAAAGAGGGAAATACGGCGCTTTCTGGCAACTCAATCAGCTCCGGACTATAGCCTTGCTGGTAAAGTCGAAACGCATTATCTAAGATTTCTTCACTTTTCTTTTTTGGCATGACGGGAGTTCCTAATAATTTACCCTTATCATGTTGCCCAAACGAACTCTCAGCTTGGCGGGTGTAATTTACCCTTTTTCGTAATTGAACAGCTGTACTTTTTTGGCTGGCTGCGTTGTCTGCATTTCGGGGTGACTATTTCTAGTCCTTCAAGGTATGCAGCGCGGTTTTACAAAATCACTTTAACCGATCCCTCGTCGTCTCATTTAAGGGATGCTGCGGTTGCCGATGGGATTGTGGGGCAACGAAAAAGGGCAACTGTTGTTGCCAGCTGTGCCTTCTTGCTTCCGACGCGTGCTACCTATTTGCTACCTAAAATCTAACCAAACAAAAACGGCCACTGTAGCAATTAGCTAAGTGACCGTTTTATATGTCTTTTTTGGTCGGAGCGACAGGATTCGAACCTGCGACCTTTGCAACCCCATTGCAACGCGCTACCAAGCTGCGCCACGCTCCGCTGTCTTTATTGGCCGCTACATCTTTGCCTCAAGACGGTGCGTATACTAGCGTTTTCCTGCATAAATGAAAAGCCTTTATAGCGCTTTCTTTTCAAGTATTTGTCATACATCGGCTTACAACAGCTACGCTTTCTTTTTAGCCCTGGTCGGCGTCAAGTAACAGATAGGCCATTGCGTCATAAACGCCCGGAGCCGTCACTAACAAGTGCTCGGGGTAAAGGTCTTCTGGAACTGATTTAGGGGGTTCATACAAGTGGCCTACACGCGCACCGGCTTCGCGAGCAATGACCCAGCCCGCCACAAAATCCCAAGGGGAGACACTTTCATAGTACGCATCTAAACGACCGCAAGCGACGTCGCACAGGTCGAGTGCCGCCGCACCATTACGACGAATATCTTGGCACTCATTGAGCACAGCGCCTAGGCGCTTTAAAAGATGTTTGCGATCTTCTTTGCGATAGGGAAATCCAGTACCGACCAGAGTGTGCGCCAATGAATCTGCACTGCTGGGCTGGATGGTCTGTCCGTTGCAAAAAGCACCCCCACCCTCCGCAGCGCTAAAGGTTTCGCCCAGGAATGGCGCGTGAATGACACCGACTTTGGCGATGCCCTCTTCCATCCAGCCGATGGATACGGCTACGTGTCGCAACCCTTGAGCAAAATTGACCGTGCCATCAATGGGATCTACTACCCATAGCCTTGGCGCTTCTACATGCAGGGCGCTTTCGGGCGCGAGCTCTTCACTTAGCCGTGCTTCCCCTGGAAAGTGCTCTTCAAGGCGCTGGCTAATAAGTTGATCAACGGCCACATCCACATCGGTGACTAGTTCATTATCTTTTTTTAACCGTTGAGAAAAACCTTGTTGCTCCCGCGCCTGGATAATCATCTGCCCCGCTTCTTCAGCGATAGAAATCGCGATCTTTAGGCGCGACTGTAGTGTGTGGCCAGACATATGCTCAGACATTGAATCTCCCATTGAGGATATTTAACCATTATGACCACTCACCATAAGCCGACGTGATGAAATTTTCGAGTCAGTTATAGTGCTTGCTAACGCAAAACATCCACTAGAACATCGACCACGATGCGGGTAGCTGCTTCAATCAAGACAACGTCAGCCCCTACGCGCTCCCACTCGTAACCGGGGTAGTTCGGCAATTGCGCTGCTAATTGACCATCAAAACGCTTAGCAATGCCTGGTGGCAATGGCTTACCACGCTCTAAATTACGCTGAATACCTGGCGGCAGTGATCCGGCACGTGGCGCGTCGTGCTGGCGCAATAGCTGGCGTAGTTCACGCTCATTAATGCGCGGCAGATCGACCCGTTCATCTCGGGTATTTCCAGAACGATGAGTTTCATGCTGCGGGGCCTGTTCACGACTATTATGGCCTTTGTCATGAGCACCATGGGCCGGTGCATGGTCAGGTTGTGCAAAGGCAGCGCTATTGAGTAGCACTGCGCCAAGTGTGCTGAGAATAATCAGTTTGGTAGGGGTCACTGTGAGCTCCTCGCTTCAATGTTAGAACTTACAGTGTAAAGAACAAATGCGTAGGAAGTATGGAAGTGAAAAAAGGGCCCGAAGGCCCTGAATCTCTGATGGATACCTTTTAGAATTTATTAATCACTTGTAGCAGTTGATTCACAATTGTTTGCGTATTCTGGCTCAACGGATGTGGAACAGGCCCAACCCTCTGCTATTCCTGGGACATCTCCTTCTGCCGCCACTTCTTCAGTACTATAAGTATAGGTGACATTTTCACCTGCTAAATTACTATTAACTTCACCCTGAAATGCATAGGTAAGAGTATAACTGGTCACCGCTTCACTAATATCTGAACCAGTGACCACACCATATTGCCCATTAGTTCTAAGACCTAGATCATCAAAATCAAATGTGGAACCAGCATCAACACGTTCTTGAACAGCTACACGCGCACCACTCAATAGGGTATGTGCCTCAGAGAACTGCGACCTAGCAATATAGTTCTGATATTGCGGTATAGCTAAAGACGCCAGCACGCCAATAATCGCCACCACGATCATCAGCTCAATCAGCGTGAAACCGCCTTGTTTCTTGTTGCGGGTGTTAGGTTGTGCAGATTGCGGCATGTAGGCATCTCCAGAAGGGGAAGACAATCCTTTATAAGGAGGGGGAATCCTTAAAAAGAGTTAGGAATAATAGGCATAACATTAGCTTACGCAATATTTTTTTTACAACAAGCTCTTCTAACGCTATCGGCCCAAGCAACTACTACTTTAACGTATTTTGACGATCAGTCATTTAGTGCCTGTAAACGCTGGTTTATGGTACAAGTAGTCCGTCCAGCTGACGTAAAACAGGTCTTTTTAATGAGCCAGTCCCCTTTTGAGTCGACTCTTAGTCACGCAGCCGCTCGCGGTGGCCTGCGCGGTATAGCTCAGCGCTTGGTCAAGCACAGCTTGCTGACCGATGCCCAGGCCACAACGGCTGAGAGGACCGCGTCGGATTTAGAGATCTCGCTTCTTCAACATGTCATTGAAAGCGGCCTAGTCGATCCTATTGAAGCGACGTTGGCGGCTGGTTGGGAGTATGGGCTGCCGGTTATTGATTTAGAGGCTCTGCGACTCACTACACTACCGCCTGCCTCCGACTACCCCATAAAAGTACTACAGAGCCTCAACGTTTTGCCGTTAGCACGCCACGGCCATCGACTCACGGTAGCGGTACCCTACCCCGCCACATTAACGCAGCTGGATGAATTGCAGTTTGCCACAGGCCTTAGCGTTGAAGGTGTTCTCGCCCCTGTTGACCAGATTACGGTCGCGCTGAATAACTACCTAGCTCAAAACGAGCGAGGCATGTTGGATGAACTTGAAGACATTGACGATGCGGTAAGCTCGCTGAACGTTGTGCAGAATAATGATGGTAGTGAAGTAACACTGGAAGAGTCCTCCCAGAGTAGCGAGGACGCGCCAATCGTTAAATTTGTTAACAAGATTTTGTTGGATGCTATTCGTCGTGGCGCATCTGATATTCATTTTGAGCCTTACGAGACGCTCTACCGGGTACGCTTTCGCGTTGACGGCATGCTGATTGAAGTTGCACGCCCACCGTTTGCAATGCGCAGCCGCATCGCAGCGCGCCTAAAAATCATGGCGCGTCTAGATATCTCCGAACGCCGGTTGCCACAGGATGGCGCGATAAAACTCAAGTTATCGCGCACTCGCTCGCTGGACTTTCGGGTTAACTCGCTGCCTACCGTCTATGGCGAAAAGCTGGTACTCCGGATACTAGACCCTACCGCCGCTCAGTTAGGTATTGAGCAACTGGGCTTTACCGACGAGCAGCGTGGTCACTATGAGCATGCGTTAAAGCAGCCCCAAGGCATGATCCTAGTGACTGGCCCAACCGGTAGCGGTAAAACCGTCTCGCTATATACCGGCATTAATATCCTGAATAAAGTTGAGCGTAATATTTGTACCGCAGAAGACCCGGTCGAAATTAAGGTCGCTGGCATTAATCAAGTCAACGTGCTGCCCAAAATCGGGCTTGATTTCGCCAGTGCGCTACGAGCTTTTCTGCGCCAAGATCCCGACGTGGTGATGGTGGGCGAAATTCGTGACCTTGAGACAGCAGAAATTGCCGTTAAGGCCGCTCAAACGGGGCACTTAGTGCTCTCTACCGTGCATACCAATTCGGCCGCTGAGACACTCACACGCTTAGCTAACATGGGTGTTTCTTCGTTCAATATAGCCAGTGCGGTTAGCTTGATTATTGCTCAACGTCTTGCACGAAAACTGTGCGTGCATTGCAAGGAGCCGATTGATATCCCCCAGGAAGCGCTGCGTAAAGAGGGGTTTAACACCGACGAGATCCACCAGGCGACCATTTACAAGCCTGTAGGCTGTAAACACTGTACCCACGGTTATAAAGGCCGCATTGGGATTTATGAGGTCGTGCCCATCACAGAAGCGATGCGCCAGTTAATAATGCGAGATGCCAATGCGTTAGACATTGATCATCAGGCGCGTAAGGAGGGTTATCCCAGCTTACACCGCAGTGGTTTATTAAAAGTCATGCAGGGGATTACCAGCCTGGAAGAGGTTAACCGAGTGAGCAAGGAGTAAGGCATGGCTAAAACGGCACGTCGACGTCAAGCGCCCGCCATTAAGCTATCGCGCTGGAAATGGGCGGGTAAAGGCCCACAAGATAGGCAGCTAAGCGGTGAGATGATTGGCCGCAGCAAAGCTGAAGTTGCTGCTGAACTTGCTAAACAGAATATCGTTATCCGGCGCATTAGTAAAAAGGGCACTTTAGGCGGTAGTGGTCGCATTAGCCCCAATGACATCATGGTATTTGCGCGCCAAATGGCCACTATGATTCGAGCGGGCATTCCCTTGCTCCAGGCATTACAAGTCGTCGCTGAAAGCCTCAAAAAACCTGCTATGGTTGCCCTCGTCCAACATATGATGAGCGACGTATCATCAGGCTCGAGTTTTTCCGATGCTTTACGCCGCCACCCTAAACACTTTGACCGACTATTTGTTAACCTTGTCGATGCGGGCGAACAGTCAGGTGCCTTGGATCAGATGCTGGATCGTATAGCGACCTATAAGGAGAAAGTAGAGTCGCTTAAATCGCGGGTTAAGAAAGCGCTCTGGTATCCCTCTGCCGTCATGACCATTGGCATAGCGGTTACGATGCTATTGTTAATAAAAGTGGTACCTGAATTTGAAAGCATGTTTCAGAGTTTTGGCGCCGAACTTCCCGCACTTACCCAGATGACTGTGAATTTATCCGAGCTTGCCCAGCGTTATTGGCTAGTGGCGCTGGGTACGGTGATAGCCGCCGTGTTTCTACTTAAAATAAGCATTCAGCGTTCACCTAAAATCGCCTATCGAATGCACGCACTACTGCTTCGATTACCGGTGATTGGCGATATTTTGCACAAATCTGCGATTGCGCGCTTTTCACGTACACTCGCCACCACGTTTGCCTCAGGCGTACCGTTGGTCGAAGGCTTAGACACCGCTGCGGGTGCTACAGGCAACAAAGTGTATGAACGCGCGGTGGTGCAAACCCGCCAAGATGTGGCTACCGGGCAACAGTTACACTTTGCCATGCGAATGACTAACCGCTTTCCCCCTCTGGCCATCCAGATGGTAAGTATCGGCGAAGAAGCAGGCTCACTGGATGCCATGTTGAACCGCGTCGCTGATTATTATGAAGAGGAAGTCGACAATAAGGTCGATGCGCTCACCTCCCTGATGGAGCCCATTATTATCGTGGTGCTGGGAGTGCTGGTCGGCGGTGTTGTGGTCTCTATGTATTTACCTATCTTCGATTTAGGCTCCGCTCTCTAAGAAACAAACTTTTCCAAAATGCCAATTTAAAGAAATCTAAGGAGCTACATGCACCACCCTTCACTCATCGTGTGGTTTGTCGTTTTACTCATGGGGCTATGCATAGGCAGTTTTCTTAATGTCGTTATCACTCGACTGCCTGTCATGTTGATGCGCCATTGGCGCCACGAGGCTCGAGCAGCGCTTGAGTTAGAGGACGAACACTCGCCACGCTTCAATTTGGCTACGCCAGGCTCCATGTGTCCGCGCTGTGAAACCCCCATCGCGTGGCACGACAATCTGCCCGTTATTGGGTGGTTAAAGCGCCGAGGACGCTGCGCAGAGTGCCAGTCGCCTATTAGCATTCAATATCCGCTAGTAGAAATAGCGGGCGGCCTACTGGCCATGGCTGTTATGGCTCTGCATGGGCTCACCTTTGAGTCACTATTCATTTACGCCGCCTGCCTAGCGTTATTAGTGATGGCTGTTATCGATTTTCGTACCCAGCTATTGCCCGATGTCATTACCCTTCCCCTATTATGGGCAGGCTTACTTTTCCAATTACTCTTCCAGCCCCTTATGCTGCCCAATGCTGTTATTGGTGCAATGGTGGGCTATCTTTCACTGTGGAGTTTTTATTGGCTGTTCAAACTGGTCACCGGCAAAGAGGGCATGGGGTTTGGCGACTTTAAACTGCTGGCGGCATTGGGCGCCTGGCTAGGATGGAGTTTTTTACCGCTGATTTTGATACTTTCCGCAGGGCTTGGCGCCATTGTAGGGCTGATCGCCCAAGCCTGTGCGCCTGGTTTACGCGGAAAGCCACTGCCGTTTGGCCCTTTTCTTGCACTCGCTGGGTGGGTGGCATTGTTAGTCGGTGATGAACTGATGGCGCTATATTTGAGCCTGATTATTTAAAAAGTGCAGCTATTAAACATGTGTGGCACTAAAAACAGCTCTTGAAAAAACGCTCTTGAAAACAGTTCTTGAAAACAGCTCTTAACATTAGCTACATGAGGCAGTGGATGATTATCGGATTAACGGGCGGGATTGGGTCGGGTAAATCGACCGTTGCTCGCGCCTTCGAAACACTGGGTGCCGCTTGGGTTGATGCCGACGATGTTGCGAGAGAAATTGTCCAACCGGGAGAGCCCGCCCTTTTTGCCATTCAAAAACGCTTCGGTGATCAGGTCATTAATGTGGACGGCACACTTAATCGCGCTGCTTTGCGCGATATTGTATTTAAAAATCCCGAACAAAGGCGCTGGCTAGAATCGGTAACCCACCCCAAAATTAGAGAGCGTTTATTACAGCACTTAGAGCGCCTTACAGCTCAAGGCGCCCCTTATGTTCTGCTGGTATCACCGTTACTGTTTGAGTCAGGGCAGCATGCCCTGGTCAGTCGTAGCCTGGTGGTGGATGTGCCCCAATCTCTGCAATTATCGAGAACCCAACAGCGTGATGGGGTGAGTGAGAGCCAAGTGCATGCTATTCTCGCCGCCCAGCTTCCCCGCGAACAACGGCTAGCAAAAGCAGATGACGTGATAAATAACGGCGGAGACCAAACCAGCATGATGGAACAAGTGATCCGGCTGGATGAGCAATACCGTCGGCTGCTGAACGGCTGAGTTATCGCACCTATTAACGCAATTGGAGTTTTTATGGTTCGCCCTGCAAACGATTCCCCGCTTGAAGTTAATTGCCCTCGGTGCGCCAAGCGCGTGCCTTGGCTGCCAGAAAGCACTTATCGCCCTTTCTGCAGCAAGCGATGCCAACTAATTGATCTGGGTGCCTGGGCCGATGAGTCGCACCGCATTTCGGGCGAATCGGCTATGGATGAAGCCGATATAGAAACGCTGCTGGCGCAGGCCGACAAGGATGCGCCGCTCACATAAAGAGCCAAGCAGTTAACTGACATTTTCCGCAAACAACCATGGCTGAACCAATGCCTGAACAATCATCGCTTTCAGCCTACCACCTGCTGCTTCAACTGGAGCAGCAGTTTGATGCTTTGCTTGCCACTATTGAAGCTGCCGTTTCGCTTTACGAGCAGCAACAGCCGGCGTCATGGGTGTTTAATCAAACCACGCCAACTACGCATTGGTTACGCGAAGCGCTTTTCGATATGTGGCATGAGCAGGATCAGGATGGTCGTGAGACACGCAACTACATTGCCATTGTGGCCGCAAATGATGAACTGCTCACAGCCGTTAGTGCAGTTAATCAAGCTAAAGCCCGTTTTAGTGAGCTACTTCACGATATTAAACAGGCTTTTCCTCAAACGCTGAGTGAGGCAAAAAGCCGCCTGCCACACCGTCATCCACACGTGGATGATGTACTACGTCGTAATGGCCTTGCCCGCTTACACCTTAAGCAGAGTTGGCGGCAATTACCCATCGCCCAAGCACCAGTCTCGCGGGTTCGCTTCGCGTGGTATAGCAGCGGTCGCTCGATTAAACGCCTGTCAGTACAAGAAGCGGAACACAAGCTTTTGCAGCTTGACACCGATGCACCGCATATTCGTATTCAACTGCGCAAGTTAGCAAGCATCCCTAGCGGTGAAGTGCTCGCTCAGGTACAAACGCAGGCGCCATTAATGCGAGCAAATCTGTTCTTTACCGAGCCACTTGAGGACGGACACACTAGGCGGGCACTGAATGCCGCTATGCCAATCTTTGTGCCAGATAACAACCAGCGACTGCCGCATATTAACTTGCCCGCTTCACAGCCCCCCACCACGCGCACAAGAGCACGGCGACGCGATGAGAAGCTTGAGCAGGATGTGTTTTTGCCAAGCTTGCGTATTTATCGCTACCGTTAGACGTTGCCTAACATTAGCTGCCGGGCACTACATCCTGCTGCCACAAACCGCAGCTAAGTAGTGTTTCAATCATTTCGTTCAAATCAGCGTGGTCAATACCATACTCAACCAACAACGCTTCAAAGCGCTGTTTGAAGACATGATCAAGCTCTTGTTGTTGTTCCTTCTGTTTTGTTTCTACATCATCCTGCTCCAATGCCGCAAGCGACCTTACCGGCGGACCCGTCGGTATATCAAAATCACTTTCAGGATCGTCTAACTGGCGTAAAGCCTGCGCAAAGGCATCGTCTAATTCACGAAACTTACGCAGCTTTTCACGCTCATCTATCGGCTTTTGAACCTTTTGATATTTCATCGATGTTTCATTTACACCTTACTTGAAATGGTCGATATGACTACCAACGTAGCATTTTCCACAAAAACTGTGCACAAACGCGTAAAGATAACGAGCAAACTTGCCTTTGCCACCCAGTTGCCAGCATAAAGGCATCATCATTATGCATTCGGTGGTGACATGCACATTTATCAAACACGACACAGCCCGCGATAACTCAAAAATTGATGCGAAGCATCAACGTATCCACAAGTAGCCTGAACAGAGATTCGACTCTCATCTGTACGCTGAACGTTTGCTATTCAGCTAGGTTACCAACATTAACGCACTGGGAGAGTGCACTACAGGCGAGATAAGCACGACCTGTACGATTCACGCATGAGAGGCCAGATAATGTTCAACGCGATGACACGAGCTGAGATCTGGCTACAGGACACTATTGATAAGCCACTCGGTATCGAAGACCTTGCTAACCACATAGGGTATTCGTCTTCTCAAGTTCGGCGCCAATTTCGCCAAAGCTTTCATATTGCACCAAGCGCCTATCGTGAAAAAAGACGATTAGAACGCGCGGCTGTTTTACTAGCGCTTACGCCTCTCAATATAGCGCAAATTGCGATACGGTGTGGGTATCATAACCACTCATCTTTCTCACGAGCGTTTCAACGTCGTTATCAGTATAGGCCCCGCAATTTTCGACAAACAATGAAAAACTCGTTGAATCGTTCGACGCCCCATCAAGCTTTCAAAACCGGCATCGAAAAACGAGTGATCGACAAATGATTCTAATGCGCCTCTATCAGGCTCCCGAGCATATCAAGGGACTGGGGGAGGCAAGCTATCATAACAAGCAGCTAGCCTGCCTACAGGCGCGATTACGCCTATCCACGACCATCATTGCGCTGCCCGATATACTAGCGGACAAGGTTGATGCGCTTAATGATGAACCATTGCACTCATACCGCACAGACGTTGGCCTTTACCTTGAGCAATCAGACAATGCTCAAGACATCGCTTTACCGGTTCCGTATCGACGGGTCGAGATTCCTACCCACTACTATGCAAGCACATGCTTTAAACATTTAACTGAGCTAAAGGATGCGTTGACGCATACCATCACACATCTGCTTCATAATCAAAGTAACTGGCATATCAGTGGTCACCCGCCGCAAGTTTTATGGCAAGAAAACCATTTAGAACTGCGGATACCGCTAATAAACCCCCAACACTGATAGCTTATCGAAACGTGGCTTATCGAGACCTAGCTTATCGTGATATAGCTGAGCACACAGCAATAAAAAACCGGCATTTCTATACAGAAATGCCGGTTATGGAATTACTTAATCTTCCATGCGTACTAGCCAGGATTCTACGGCCTCATCGCCATGCTCATCCTTCCAGCTACGCAGACCCTTATGATTGCCGCCGCGTGTTTCGATGACTTCCCCAGTTTTAGGGTTTTTGTAAATCTTTAGACGACGCTTACGACGAGCATTGCCACTTGCCGTGGTTTTAACACTACGCTGTTCGGAAGCCGGATCCAATAAAGCAATCACGTCGCCTGGACGCTTGCCGAACTCAGTCATCAGCGCTTCAAGTTTGGCCTTAAATTCCAACTCACTTTTAAGACGTTGATCGCCTTCTAAGCGCTGAAGATCTTCTTGAAGCTGCTTTAGCTGCTGTTCTTTTTGGATATATTCGTTAAGTAATGACATCGGGGTTCCTTTAGTATCGTATCCAACTGAACGGGGTATAACAGGATGAGGTCCAACTGGTTTAGGTGCTGACTGGACAACCTAGGCACCCATTAGTTCAGAATGCTGGGACATTATTCCTGTAAAAAGAGTAACTGACAACAGTCTAGTTCATTTTCACTCAATTACTAATCGTTTTTAAAATCACAACTGCTATTTAAAATAGCGTTAATCATAATAGCTCAGCATCACTTTGCTATGTTTTGACTATTATTAAGCTTCAATCATTACAAACAAAAGCGCCGCCCCTAAGGGCGGCGCTTTTACAAACCAAACACTAATTGATAATTAGTCTTGGCCCATTTGCTGCTTGATCAAGTCACCGATAGTGGTCGGACCACCTGCTGTTTCCGGCTCTTGTTCACGCATCTTCTTCAGGTTCTGACGCGTATCATCCTGGTCTTTCGCTTTTACCGACAGGTTAATCTGACGGCTCTTACGATCGACGCTAACAATACGAGCTTCAACGCTGTCGCCTTCATTCAGAACATTACGCGCGTCTTCTACGCGGTCAGCACTGATTTCAGACGCCTTCAGCAATGCAATAACGTCAGTCGCCAATTCAACTTGAGCTTCTTTAGCATCAACTTCAATAACACGACCGGTTACGATGCTGCCCTTATCGTTGACTGACAAGTACTCAGCAACGGGGTCGGAATCCATCTGCTTGATGCCCAGCGAAATGCGCTCGCGCTCAGGATCAATAGAGAGGATAACGGCTTCAGCTTCGTCGCCTTTCTTGAAGCTGCGTACGGCTTCTTCGCCAGTATCAGTCCAAGAAATGTCAGACAAGTGAACCAGACCGTCAATACCGCCTTCAAGGCCGATAAAGATACCAAAGTCAGTAATAGACTTGATGGTACCTGAAACGCGATCGCCCTTGTTGTAGTCAGTGTTGAAGGTTTCCCATGGGTTAGCAGTGCACTGCTTGATACCCAGAGAAATACGACGACGCTCTTCGTCGATATCCAACACCATGACGTCAACATCATCGCCCACTTGAACGACTTTAGACGGATGGATGTTTTTGTTAGTCCAGTCCATTTCGGAGACGTGAACCAGACCTTCAACACCCTCTTCCAGCTCGGCAAAGCAACCGTAGTCAGTCAGGTTAGTTACGACTGCGTGTACTTTCATGCCTTCCGGGTAACGCTCTTTAATGTTGACCCACGGATCTTCGCCCAACTGCTTAAGACCCAGTGAAACGCGATTACGCTCACGGTCAAACTTCAGAACCTTGACGTTGATCTCGTCGCCAACGGCAACGATTTCAGAAGGATGCTTAATACGCTTCCACGCCATGTCTGTAATGTGCAGCAGGCCGTCAACACCGCCCAGGTCTACGAAAGCGCCGTAGTCTGTCAGGTTCTTAACGATACCTTTGATCTGCTGACCTTCTTGCAGAGTTGCCAGCAGCGCTTCGCGCTCGGCACTGTTCTCTGCTTCCAGAACCGCACGACGTGATACCACAACGTTGTTACGTTTCGGGTCGAGCTTGATGACTTTAAAGTCT